>Ga0208623_100820_pt1 | contig 11979 bp, 7 predicted proteins | sample HotLakConsUCCL28_FD_184737 | JGI IMG/M metagenome (GOLD analysis project Ga0208623, IMG submission 184737) | Hypersaline microbial mat communities from Hot Lake, Washington, USA - Hot Lake Consortium UCC-L28 (SPAdes) (version 2) ...
CGGGCTACGGCTGGGCTGCGGGAACCCTTGCTGAAGCTGCGGGCTACGGCTGGGCTGCGGGAACCCTTGCTGAAGCTGCGGGCTACGGCCTGGCTGCGGGAACCCTTGCTGAAGCTGCGGGCTACGGCTTGGCTGCGGGAACCCTTGCTGATAGGAATTTGCTTTTGGGCGGCGGTAGCCGCTAGCGGGGTGAGGGTTGAGCACCTGCACCTGCACCTGCACCTGCACCTGCACCCGTCATCGTCGACGAGAACTTTGGTCAGCGCCTGGATGAGGAAAAGAAGGTCACACAAAAAGTCTGGCAACACTTCGGCAAGGATGAGGGCTTGCTCTCCTTTGTGACGGAGGAGATGAAGTCCGGGTCGCCCGAGGGTCAACAGATCCGTCAACACATTCTGGCAGGGTGGAACACCCGTGCAATCAACAACTACGTCGCAGCGGTCCAGAGGTCGCGCACCGGTGCCCCGGCCCCGGCCCCGGAGCCAATCATAGTCAACGACAATTTCCGCGTCGGCATCCCTCCCGTTGCCCCCACTCCCGTTGGTGAAGTTCCCCGGGCCACCCCTGCCACAAGGGCTAAGAGGGGCAAAGGGGCGAGCTTGTTGACTGAGGAGAACATCAAGATCGGCACCAAGATCCTGAGCGACGACCCGTTCCTGTCCCGCACCGAGTTCCGCAACGCGCTGAAGAAAGCGGGGGTGAAGGTCGGACGTATCGAGAAAGCCGACGAGATCCGCAACAGGGTGGTCGAGGGGGACGGCTCCCCCATCCCTTATGACACCCCTTTCCCCTTCGGGATCGTCAAGAGCTTCACAACCTCCACCTTGGAGCAACACGTCGAGGACGGCGGGTTGACCCGAGGGATCAACCGTAAATACGGGCGAGCCGGTTCACGTTGGTATGCCGCTGTCAAAACAGCGGAGGGCAAAGTAGTCGTGGCTCCTTTGATCAAGCCCGGGGGGAGCGGGAAATACCAGATCATCGGAGGTGCCTACGACAAAGGCATGTCCAGGGCGGATCCCTTGGGGTCTTACAACCTGCGGCTCGACCGGATCGGGGAGGGTGCCGAGTTGATTGAGATCTTCGCCATCGACCATTCACTCCCCGCACGTCAGGACCGTTTTGTTTTCTCATCCACCCGCACTTACGAGGCGTTCTACAAGAGCGCGGGTGAAGTGGCCGCCCCTTCGATCAGTGACGCCAAGGTCACGGCCTCTGTCGATTCGTTCCAGGAGCAAGGGGGCGACATTGTTGGGGCGGACGGGCGCGAGGACACCGACGTGCTCGACTCTCCGATTGATGTCCTCCGAGGGGCTGGTGTCACCGACGAGAACCACGCGGAGCCCCGGTTCATGTTCACTTACATGAAGTTCCCTTCCTTCCGGGAGCGGGTCAAAGCCGAGAGGGAACGGCGCAAGATACCCACCCATAACACAGCGGAGGCGAAGAAGCTACTTGCACCAATTGTAAGAGAAGCACAAACTTGGTTTTATGAAGAAGCAAAACTCAGACAGGTCTCTGGCACAAACGCCAGCGTTGGAAGCACTGGCGGAGCAGGGCTTGATGCGGGCGTCAGTAAACCCGCAAGCAACGGCGGACCACGAGAACGCGGTGGAGCACTTCGCACTCCAAATGCTGGCACTCCAGGTGGTGACGTGGCGGCACGAGCAAAACGACCAAAGCCTAAACCCGACCCTCTTGCCGGAGAATCTGCGCCTGCCAAACCAGCCGCAACCGTATCAACAAAAGCTTCTGGCTTACCTGTCGAAAGTGGACAGGGACAAACTGACCTACCAGGAAATGCTGGTAACCCAGGGGATGCTCGACGGAGGTCAAGGGCTGGAGGAACTCGACCATCGGGAGATGTTGACGGTGGTCTGAGTAGAAAGCCGGGGACCGCGAAGGCCGCGACAAAAAAGGCGGCCAAGGTATCCAGAACAGAAAAGTGGGCTGGCTCGTTCGTGTCCGGTGCTGAGAAGGTTATCTCCCGGGCGTCCTCCGACGAAGGCATGGCCCCCGCCCCGGATGAGAGGGGTGCAGCCACAAACGCCCAACGTGTCGAGGAAGGCAGGGAGAAGTCTCCTGAGAGTGGTGTATCCCCCGCCGTCCGGAATGCAGGCCGCAGTGTCGACTTGGACTCGGTGTTGCTCGCTTTCTTTCAGAAGAACAGCAAGAACCTCCCCCCGTTTCTCACACCTGACGGTGCCACCCAGCTGTACCTGGCGGCCCGGACGCGGGCTAACGGGACGCGGGGCGTCGTCGACACGAAAGACCTCCAGAAGAAATTCGCCCAGCTCGTCGACAAGATGGCGGAGGCACGGCAGTCCGACCCCAATTTTAGATACTCTCTTTCCGATGAACCCGACGCCCGTTGGACGGGTATTGACAACCTTGATATAATAGGTGGCTATGCAGCAGAACTCATTCAAAATCAGACCCGAAATGGCGACCCCGGAGGAAGCACGCAAAATGGAGGAAGACTATATGAAGCGGCTTCCCTCGCCCGAGGAGCGCGAGCGAGACGCCTACGATCAAGCGATGCAACTGGCCAGGCACCGACCGTCTCACGCGGCGGGAGAATTGACCCGCAACAGAGGGTAGAGCAGGAGTCCGTCCTCCGCCCCTGGGCTGAGAGTAACGGCATGCTCTTGGGTCGGGATTACTACGACAATTTTGTCGCAATCGTCGAGGCAAACGAAGAGGCCGGTCGCAACCCTCCCAGCGGGGAGGCCGATGTCTACCGCGATAAAAACACGAAGCGTTGGCTCAAACTGCATGAGTCCCTGATCTCCCATCAGTTTGAATCGTTCTCCGGTTTCCTCGACCGCCTGTTGATCCATGCCGAGATTTTCCCCGACACAGCATACACCCTTGAAGGGTTCGCGGAAGCGCCGGGTGGCCGCCTGGTCGCTGTGGTCTCCCAGAACCATGTCGAAGCGGCGAAAGATGCCGATGGGAACGTGGTGGTTGCTGACACTGCCACGGTTGACGCCTTGATGGGTTCGCTCGGCTTTGAAAAGAGGGGCTACGACTCCTACGTCAGGGGCAACGTAGAGGTCAAAGATCTGCACGAAGGCAACGTGTTGGTGCGTCCGGATGGTCGCCTTGCCGTCATCGACCCGATCATCCTAACGAACAGCGCGATCGAGGACGGGTTGCTGAGTCTCTCGGGCGACACCGCCACCAACCAACGCGTCACCCCGCTGACCGGCGTCGAATCCGCCCAGTGGCGGAACACCCTCAACGTGTTGGCCGCCGCGGGGATCGACGTCGAGTTGCTGCAACGTGATGTGGGTGCCGACAGCGACTTCTTCAAGAGCCAGAACGCGTCCTACTCCCGCAAGCAGCAGTTGATCCAGGTCGTGATGAACGACACACTGCAACCGAACAGCCGCAATCTGCGTGCCTTGTTGCACGAAGTGGCCCACGCCGTGGTCGGTGAGGAAGCGCCGGGGTTCGTCCGCGCTGTGGACGCGCTGGCGATCGACATCCTGGATGGCCGCGCCAACATAACAGAGGAGCACCTCCGCGTGCCGGAGGAAGCGACGGTCGAACTTCTGGCAATGCGTTTGCAGGACGAGGGTTTCGGTGCCCGTTCACAGACGCTGGCCGAGCGGTTCGTCCGCTACCTCAAAGACCTCTACTACCGCGCGAACCTGGCGGTGCAGAAGGCGGTGTTCGGTGAGGACGCCGTCGGCCCGACGCTTGTGCTGGAATACTTCGACAACCGCATGCGCCAGTTCCTCGCGGGGGACGGCGACTTCCTGCCGAGCTTCCTGCAACACATTGGTGGACCGAAGCCTTCCAAGTCCGCCATCCTGTCCGCATCCTCCGTCCACGTCCCCGGGTCGCTGCCCGGCGTGGTTATCGGCAGGGGCGGCGAAGTGCTGTTCCCCGACCACCTGCCCGAGGGTGATGCGGTGTTCAGTAGCGGGTTGTATGACGGCCCGGTGACTGCCCAGATGGAACAGGATTACGCGGATGCTGTGAAAAAAGGCGACACCGAACGTGCTGCTGAATTGGTTAAGGAGTCCGCGAGAAAGGCAGGTTACGATACAGGTGTTGTCCACCACGGCACTTCTGCACTCAAAGGGAGGGAGGATGAAATTCAATTCACATCCTTTCGTGTAGGGAGTTCAACGCACGGGTATGGGGCCTTTTTCACCCCTAATGAGCGGATGGCCCAAAGGTATGCAGACAGGTTAAAAGTAATTGGAGGCACAGGGAAGGTGATGAATGTCTACCTCCGGTCGTCCAACCCGGTTGTTGTCTCGTTCAACAACGCATACACAGATTTCAATGCACCAGACGCGAACTCCTACTTCGAGGTTCTTGAAGCGAAGAGACAGGGGTATGACTCAAGGATTATTAAAGACGACCAGGGTTCCGTATCTGAAATCATAGTATGGGACCCCAACCAAATCAAATCCGCAGACCCAATAACCTACGACGACGCGGGTAATGTCATCCCGTTGTCCCATCGATTCAACCCGCAGACGGATGACATCCGGTTCTCCGAATCGAACGAAACCCCCTACCGTCCCCCCAACGTGTCGCGGGCATGGGTCGACCATGCCACGTATGCGGAGGCGGAGATCGCCCTGCGCCATATCGCGTCGGAGACCGGCATCCCTTATGACAACCTGTTGAAGGGCCTCGGGATCAAGGACCCTGCCAAGGAACGCGAGGCTGCGGCCACGGTGGCACCCAGTGCGGCCACGGCTGCGCTGGAGAACCTGACCCCCGCCGAGCGGCAACAGGCTGCGCGTAAACTCACCTCTCTGATCGGGGGATACCTCCACACGATCCACACCAAAAGCGAACGCTTCAAGGGGTTGACCGAGAAGTCCACCAAGCTGGCCGAGGACGAGAAGACTTACATCAGTAACCTCCAGAACGACCCGGCCAACGCCGCGCTTCTGAACGACGACATCCGCAAGACACTCCGCAAATCCTTCGCCGACTACCGGAAGTTTGCTGAACGTGCTGGTGAAGACTTCCGCCTTGAGGGTGTGATCGGGGAGATCGTAGGAGAGGCGCGGGACGTAGGATCCAACCCCGAGCTGATGCACAAGGAGATGGTGAAGACCTTCGAGCAGCTGACGGGAGATAGCGCTCAACCGATCCGCTTCGCTCAGGCTCTTGCCTCCCTCGGGATCAACTTCTCCCAAAGCCAGACGAGCATCCCTGCGATCCTCTCAGAGGTCAAAGCCTACCGGAACAACAAGTCTTTCCAGAACCTGTCGAAGGAACAGCAGGCGGAAGTCGCCGCTTCCCTCGACCGGTTGAATGCCGACCCTGTGTTACGTGCGGTGATGGTCGCCTTCGCACGGGGCAACGCCCTGCGCATGGACGTCCTCAACATGCGCTACATCTCGGAACCCGGGCGCTTCAAGATCCTCGGCGACATGGTCGACGACCTGCGCACTGCCTCCGACGAACGTATCCGCCAACTGGAACAGGAAGTGCGCGACGCTGTCGGAGATCTCACGGCAAAGGACCGGATCAAAAAAGACCTGCTCGCCCACAACAGGTTGCTGAGGGCGCACGAGAAGCGTGTGGCTCAGTTCACAAACCGCATCGATGTGATGGCCAAAGCACAGCCCGGCCTGCTGCTTGAACGCAAGCGTTGGGGTGACGAACTCGGGGAGACCGTCGTCTACGAGGGCGGGCCTGGCTCCGTGTTCCTGCAGATGGACCCGAAGAAAGGCGGGGCCAAACTCAGGACTCTCACTTACCAGGGGTGGTCGGAAGACCCGAACACCTACCGCATCGCCATGTTGGACAACCAGAACTGGCTGGATCTGAATGAGGACATCAAGGACTCCGCGATCTACCAGGAGGTGAAGGCGATGAACGAGCGCCTGCAACTGGACCTGGTGCAGCGTGACCAGAAAGCGATCGAGCACAACATGTTCATGCGGGCTCTCCAGCCTTTGCACAGCCTGTTCCGGAAGATGGGACTGGCCGAGGGTAAGCTGATCGGCAGCGCCCTGTTGCAATACGAAGCCGCCATGAAGACCCTGCTCGCCAAGACGGTGGTCGTCTCCCGCAAGTGGGGGGTCGCCTACCAGAAGGTAACCGAGGCCGCGGGATATGCGGGGCTGCCGGGGGAATTCAACTCCAAGGTCCGCAAGCACATCATCCACCGGCTTGAGCGCGAGTCCGGCATGGTCAGCGAGAACCAGGCCATCGACCTGGCCTACCGCATGATTGTGGAACAGGTTGCCAGATCGGGGAGCCCTAAGCCTGTTGACCAGGCGAACCTGCGCAAGGCCGTGGCCAAGTGGCTGCCCCTTGAGTTGAAGGCAGGATCACAGTGGGACAGCGAGCGCGAGACTATGGGTGTCGCCATCGAGGACAAAGCGGCGTGGACCGTCGATCCGGTGACGGGCAAGCCCCGCAAGATGATGCGCCTCAAAGGTGTGAAACAGGGTTGGTTGACAGTCCCCCGCCGACTCCGTGGCGACATCTTCCGTGCAGTGAACACACGGCTCGAAACCCTCAACTGGTTTGGCACACGGGAGTCGGGTTTCCTCGACCCCAAGGACAAGTTCTGGGTGAAGCCTGGGGCGACGGTCGCTGAACAGTCGCAGATTCTGCAACGTGTCAGTGAAGCCTTCGCCCCCGCAACGACCAACAGGTACCTGCGCGAACATTTCTTCGACCCGTTTATGAACAGCGAGGTGTCCGTCTTCAAAGGTGCGGACGAGTCGCAGGTAGCAGGCGCGTGGGCGGCATCCGAGGGGGACGTGGGTTTTTTCATCGCCAACCTGGCGGCGGACACCAACAAGGACGCGCTCGAAGTGGCCGACGTGGTTATCAAGACGCTGCGCTCCAAGGCGAACTTCGCCCGCAAGATCGCGGGACAGTCGGGCAACGACAACGACCGCCCGTCCTCCGCGACGCAGACATCGCAGGGACACTTCATCATCGACTCCCGTTCCGACAGCACGTTGCCAAGCCACTACTTCGACTACGTGCAGTTCGACCAATACAGTTCGATGACCTTCGCCTCCCAACTGGCGGCGACGAAGTTCTTCGGGCGCGGGGGTGAACGCCTGTCGGGGTTGATGCAGCGTTTGGAACAGCGTCTCACGGACCGCGCCAATACGATCTCGGACACGAGCGCGAGCCAGAAGGACAAGGCGAGGAAGCGCAAGCTGGAGGAAGACGTCCGGCAGGTGGGTCACCTGTGGGAAAAACTCCGCGGCTACTTCCACCGCGCCGACACCGGCCCGTATCAGGACGAGAAAATCTACAATGAAATGGTGGGGCTGCTTGTCGGCAACGTGTTGAACAACCCCAAGACCAGCATCACCCAGTTCATCACGCCGATCGTCGGGCCTGCCCTCACCTACAAAGGCGCGAACCTGCTGACCCTCGGCACCAGTCTCGGAAACATCAAGACGGGCATCGGGGCGGCGGCGGAGTCCGTCCTCCAAGGTATCGGCTGGCACTTCAAGAACCTGCCGGACGACTACAATGATTTGCTACAGATCGTCGGTGGCATGAACGAGGCAGGGCTGGGCTTCTCAGAGAACACCGTGGTTCTCGGGCGCGGCGACCAGTTTGAGAGCCGCCCCGGGCACAAGCTGCTGCGCCAGATCCGCAAGGTTCTGGACGCCCCCGGCGTGATCGTCCCGGGCGTACGTGCGAAAGGCTCGGCCAACCGCATACCTGTGCGCGGGCTGACCGGAGTCTTCCGATGGCTTGCCTCCGTCGCCAACTACACCACCGCGGTGGGCCAGTTGAAGATGGTGAAAAAGGTGAGCGAACAGGTTGCTGAGTATATGGATGCCCACAACGAGTGGGACAACCCCGACTTCAACGCCTCCGACCCGAAGGTCCTCAAGGAAGTGCTGGGCGCAGGGTATGCCCTCAACCCGTTGTTCGGACGGGCAGACACCTTGAAGCTGCTCTACGAACAGATTGAGCAACGGTTCAGCATGAGCTTCGCGGACTTCGTGCGCCAGCAGCGGGCGCGTAGGATGCAGGGTCAGCGTGAGTTCAACATCCACGACATCTCTGCGATTGCGATGATCGCCGAAGATGAAATCTCCATGAACGCGGGGCTCAACTCCCGCCCCACCTGGTTCTTCGACAACAAGATCAAACCCCTCACCATGTTGTGGGGGTGGCCGGTCATGCAGAGCGAGCGTGTGGCGCAGATGGCGCAGAACGAGAAAGGGGAATACGACAAGCGGGTGCTACTCAAGATGGCCACCACGATGGCACTTTTCGCCATGCCTGTGTCCCTCGCCTACTCTCTCATGCTCGACCTCTACGACGAGTTTTTCCGGGGCAAAGCCCCGAACCTCCGCAAGCCGGGACTCGACAAGACCGCGGGGGAAAACGCGCTCACCGCCGTCGAGCGGCTTGCGCGTATGGGCACCTTCGGTATGGCCGGTGACGTGATGAACTCCTTCGTGAACTGGTCCGAATACAACGGCAACGGATCGGGCAACCCTGTGTCCCTCGACGACCGCATCCTGCTGATGAGTTCCGCCCGCAACATGATCAACGGCATCCGCAACTGGGCGATGCAGGGGGAGGCCAGCTATGCCACGGTGGGGCGTCCTTTGCTCAACGCGATGGGGGGCAACAGCATGTTGCAATACATACAGCTTTGGAACAACGCCACCGACTCGGTGGGCAAAGGGTTGCCCGGCCCTGTCGGGGGTATCCTCAAGGGGGAAAGCATGTTCACCAAACGGTCGAACGTCTACAACATCGTGCGGGCCGCCGCGCGTGAGGCAAAGCTGCCGTTGAACCAGGGCGGCGGGTTCTCCCTGCCGAACCGCCAGCGCATGGAGATGCGCGAGATGCAGTTCGCCGCGCTCTCCAACGACAGCGAGAAATTCATGGAGCACTACCACAACGCGGTGCTCGCCTATATGGAGGACAAGCAGAACCCGCGCACGTACCAGGACGCGGTGAAGTCTGTGAAGTCGAGCTGGTCCTACCGCCACCCGCTGCGCACCTTGTTCAAGCAGAAGCTGGACCCGACGGAGATCGCCCTGCTCTACAACATGATGCCGGAGGGCAACCGGCGTGACGTGCAACAGGCCGTGATGCTCCATGAGTTGTATGAGAACCTGCTCGGCGGCCCTGTCCTTATGGGTTCGACCAAGCGCAGGAAAAGTGTCGCCGCCCCGATCTAATCGGCTTGAATTCTAGTCCACGATCGGCTACGATCCGCGCATGAAAAACACCCTGAACATCACCTGTGGTCTGATCTTCCTGGCCACCCTCTTCCTGGCCCCGTGGAAGGCCACGGTAACCCTCCCTGACACAGGAGACTTCCGTGTCCAGCGGACGTTTCTGTCCCCCGTCTTCAAGCAACCGCAGCCCTCTCACTTCGTCGTGCTCGATGCGAGCATCAACCTGGTGGGCCTGGCCGCGATGTGGGTCGGGGTTGGGGTCGTCTACGCGGTCGGAGCTGCTGTGACGAGTGGGAAACGGGAGGGTTAGAATTCAAACAAGTCCCCCTTGTCCCACGGGCTGCCAGGGTCCTCGTCCTGCTTCCAACCCTCGAAGGCGACGTATGGCATCAGAGCGTGGATGTAGTCGACGAGGCTGCCAGGGTCCCCGTTCTTGACGAGCTGCCTAGAGTTGGGGAAGTCGTCGGGGATCGCGCCAACGGATAGGAAATTATGGTAGTGATCCTCGTGGTCCCGGAACAGGTGGTGGAACCCTTGTGTCTTGTAGGTCGGAGCAGCGACCCATGCGTCGCTGGTGCGGCTGTGCTTGATGGTCAGCCCTTGCTTCTCGATGAACCCGAAGCAGATGTGTTCGGGGGTTTTCTCACTCATAGGTGTGTGTATCCTTGTGTGACCCGCTCATCCCGGTGGCCGACGAAGCGACCGATCTCCTCAATAGTTTTGCCCGCACGTTTCAAACGCGTGGCGAAGGAGTGGCGGAGGCAGTGGAATGTTTTGCCCGTGTGGGCCAGGCCCGCGGAGTCTCTCCAGCGGGGGAAGTCTTTGGAGAAGAAGGAACGTGCCGTCACATCCTCGTAGATAGCCCTGTGCCGGGGGAAGACGAAGCGGTCGTGGGTGTGGGGGAGATCCTGCAACACGTCCATAAGTTCGCCACTGCCGATGAGTTCGTCGTCGAGAGGCAGGGCCACACGGGTCTGCCGCTTCTGTGTCCAAACAATAATCTCATGGGCGCTGATGCTGTCCCATTCAAGCAGGCAGATGTCGCTGAGGCGGAGCCCCGTCCAGTAGGACAAGGGTATGGCGGATTGCCAGAACTGCGCGTTCTCCACGCTGCGCCTTGGGTCAGGGTCAGCCATGAACATGTCGAGGTAGGCCATGAACCTGTTGTATTCGTTCTCTGTGAAGGGCAGGCGTTTGCCCCCCTCTTTCTGGCGGTGACTGAGTCCTCTTAGTTTGACATCAACAGGGAGCGCCGGGTCTGCCGACATGTGTCTGTTGCGGGCGCACCAGTCGCAGAAGCCGGAGATCACGGATAGCCTGGACTTGCGGGCCGAGAGGGACAGCGTCCCCTCGGGGTTCACGTAGGCGTCCACATCCTCCTCCCTGATTTTCGCAGGGGGTTTGCCGGAGAGCCCCCGGTCCTTGAGCCAGGCGCGGACGGTGGCGGCGTAAGTATGCAGGGTCTTGGGGCTGCGGGCTCTGTTGTCGAGGGAGGCAAGCCACTGGTTGACCAGGTCTTTGCACGGGACGCCCGGGCGCTGCAACAAGGTGTTGACCACCTGTTCAGTCAAGGCGTTGGCCACCGCCGCTTTCTCCAGCTTCGCGATACCGGCGGCGGCGACCACGTCTTTGGCGTCCTTGAGGTTGGTCTGCCTGGTGTTGATCTGGCGGGTCTTTCCCGCCAGATCTTTGTAGTAGCACACGTAGGTGCCATTCTGCTTCTTGAGGTTCATCGGGAAACCATCAGGTTGTCCAACGCACGGTTGGCCACGTCACGGAATTCCGCGACGGATTCGGAACGCTCATCCCCGTCGGGGATGTTGTCGCGTTCGATGAACTCGTCGGTGCCGGGGACACCGACGAGAAGGAAGTAAGGGACTCCCTGCTGGTGCAGGAAGTCCACGACTACGTCGACCTTGGATTTCAAGGCATCTATTTCTTCGGGTGACATACGGTTATTTGAGTGTGGCACGGTTAGTTTGTCGAGCCTTCTTTGCAGGGGGGCGCTTCGGCTCCATGGACAGTTCGCGGTGGAGGAGGTCCCGGTATGCCTTTGCGGCGTCCCTCGCCTTGTTCTTCCCCCCGATCTTGCGATCACTGAAGAGCCTAGAGTAGACGACCCCGTTGCGGTAGCCGCGGACGAACCAGCCATGCGTTGAGCCGCTGTCGATGCGGCTGATGCCTTTCATAGTTATTGACTTTGCCATATTATTTATTCGTTTGCTGATAGGAATTTGCTTTTGGGCGGCGGTAGCCGCTAGCGGGGTGAGGGTTGAGCGGGGTGAGGGTTGAGCCTTCGAGGTGAACGTCGCTGAAAGAAGCGCAACCTGCCCAGCGGGAGAGACCAACACCCAATGCAGCCGCCTTGAAGAGGCCAAAACAGGCAAGGTCAATTACCGCTTCGAATGGAACGGAAAACTCTGCGGTCGCTGCCCCCGGCGCGACAAATGTGTCAGCTCGTCCCAACCTCATCGCACCCTGGTCGTGGGTCAGCATCACAGCTTCTTACAATCGCGTCGGAAAGAAATGCAAACAGAACCGTTCAAAGAAAAAATGTATCGGCGTAACGGTATCGAGGGCACACAAAGCGAACTGATCAGAGCTTACGGACTGCGTAAGGCACGCTATCGAGGTCTGGCAAAGGTACGCCTGCAAAACCATCTGATCGGAACTGTCTGTAACTTGAACGTAAGTGTTCTTTTCCCGCATCTTCCCGCCGGGCCGCTTTTGGGCTAATCTCGGCGGCATGGAACAAGAAACAACCAAAGTAAAACACGTGCGGCGTAGCCGCTCGGAGATCAAGGAACTGCTGGAA
>Ga0208623_100831_pt1 | contig 11875 bp, 13 predicted proteins | sample HotLakConsUCCL28_FD_184737 | JGI IMG/M metagenome (GOLD analysis project Ga0208623, IMG submission 184737) | Hypersaline microbial mat communities from Hot Lake, Washington, USA - Hot Lake Consortium UCC-L28 (SPAdes) (version 2) ...
GTTCGAGTTCTTCTCGACTTTCCGTAATCGTAATGTTCAAGGGACGAGCCATAGCGATTCGATGTCAATGCAACCTACTTACTAGGGTAAAGAATCGCCTCTCGCTAAGCTGCCTTTGTTAAGCGCAACGTTACAAAGCATTGGTATTAGGAAAAAACATTATCTTTACTACCCAGGCTTATCCCTGGTGGCGGGGCATTGCCGCTGATTTGTCAGTTATTTCTCTCTGCATTGGGGTCTTTGCCCTGGTATTCTTACCCTCTCCGGTTAAACCCTTGGGTTGGGTAGCTGTAGCCTTTGGAATTGTCTGCGTCTTTGCCAGCAGTCGAGCCATTTTGAATCCGACTAGTTTGTGGCAATTCTTCCTGTCGTTGACTGCAATGGGCTTCGGGTACAAGATGCTGACGGGCCGCAGAAGTTCGTTGTACTGAGCCCGTCAAAATTCTCGTCATCGGCTCCAAGCAGTCCGTCACCGCCATCATCGTTGCCCTGCACCAGCTCGGCTTCGCCGAAATTTTCGAGTGGACCGACTTTCTCTCTGCCCCCAATGCCGATCGGCCACTGCAGTTTCAGCCGGGGGAAGTGATGAAAGCCCTGGTGAAGTATTTGCCGAAGGGTGAAGGGTGAAGGGTGGAGGATGAAGGGTGGTGAGGTGGTGAGGTGGTGGAGTGGTGGGTCTTCTCGGAGGATAGGGTGAAGAGGTTTGGTGGTGGGATTGTGGGGTGGTGGGGTAGTGACGTAGTGGTCGTTTTTTTCAAATACCCTCCGAAGATGGTTACAATTTTCACAATAGCGTTGGTGCCTGTCATGAAAACGATTCAGACAACCGTGGAGGTCAAGCCTGACCATCAGCTCACCATTGCACTACCACCAGATATTGAGGCTGGTGCTTATCAGGTTGTTATTGTCTTTGAAGCACAACCCGTCGAAAAACCCCTCAGGCAACCGTTCAAGTTCCCAGTAGATAACTACGGCATTCTAATACAAGAGCCATCCTTAAGCCGAGAGGAAATGTACGGTGAATTTGGTCGATAAGCCGATTTTCATAGATACCAACATTCTGGTATACGCCAATATATCGGCTTATCCCCTCCATTCCCTTGCGCTCAGCAAACTTCAATCACTGCTTGATGCTGAAGCAGAGCTTTGGATAAGTCGACAAATATTGTGAGAGTATATTGCCTCAGTAACTCGACCGCAAACTTACGCCGAACCTCAACCCATCCAGGTCGCTTGTGAAAGAGCGCGACAATTTGCCGCAAACTTTAATTTGGCTGAAGATACAGCCGCTGTTACAGATGCATTACTTGACCTGATTACCCAAGTGAAGATTGGCGGAAGGCAGATTCACGATGCAAATATTTGCAAATATTGTTGCAACCATGTTGGCCTATGGAATTCCATATTTGTGAACTCATAACACCCAAGACTTTGCACGTTTCGGCAACCAAATTACCGTTATCCCTTTGGTCACTGAAGAGTCAGATTCAGAGGAGAAGTCTCAATAACATCAATTTTCCTATGAGTTGTTGTGTTTACACAACAAACCCATTGAATCGAGGGTTCTAACATCCTCCTCAAAATCTTCCACGTCGTAGTTTAAGCACAATCCACGTTTGGCCAGTTCATGCTGAAACTCAATCACGGTCAGTCCAGTCCAGGATCTGAATTACCAGCAAAGCACTAAACTCAGCCTCATCCAGCTGAGCCGTTAAGGCATCAAGGGCTTGTCCAGCCGTTTTCCCAGTGGAATGTTTATCTCCTGAAATGGCTCGATAGGCTCTTTCACCGCTGGAATCAGAAATGGGCAAAATTGCGACGGTAGCCATGGGCCTGGTTTAACTCGGTTGAGTCAGATTATAGCTGCTGGGGATTCTGGTCGTTTTGAGGATGAGGGGAGGGTGGAGGGTAGTGGGGTAGTGGGGTGGTGGGTAGTGGGGTGGTGGGTAGTGGAGTGGTGGGTAGCGGGGTGGTGGGGTAGTGGGTGGCTACAATTGATGGAGCATTGACAAAGCCATGATGAACGAGTGCGATCGCGGAACCTCTAATTAACCCTATGGAAATAAACCAAGCCAATTCACTGGCTATCGACACCATCATGGCTAAGCAGGCTGAAATTGCTGAACTTTGCCAGCAAACCCAGGTTGCTCGCCTCGAACTCTTCGGGTCTGCGACTCAAAGCACCTTTGACCCCATCAATAGTGACTTTGACTTTCTGGTAGAGTTCGCTGTAGACACCCCTGACGGGGCAGCTGATCGCTTCTTTGGCTTAAAGCAAGGGTTAAGCGATATGCTAGGGCGCACGGTTGATCTGATTGAACTCAAAACCATTAAGAACCCTTACTTCTTAGAAGCTATCAGCTCTAATCGCCTGACTTTATATGGAACTTGAGATTCGCAAATATTTGTACGACATTCAGCAGGCCTGCCAGCTTATTTGTGAGTTTACCGATGGCCAGACCTTCGAGCGCTACCAGTCAGATTCTATGTTGAAGTCAGCCGTAGAGCGCCAATTCATCACTATCGGAGAAGCTTTGAACCAGGCGGTTAAGCGTTCTCCAGCCCTGGGCAATCAGATCTCGGATGTGCGTAAAATTGTTGACTTTCGTAACGTTTTAACCCACGGTTATACGTCTATTTCAGATGCCGTAGTCTGGGATATTATCCAAACCAGCTTGCCCAGGCTTACCAGCGAAATCCATCAGCTCTTAGGCTCAGAACATTGATTATCCAGTCCCTCGTCCTGCAAAACTTTGGCCCCTACCATGGGCGGCATCGGCTTAACCTGCGGCCCAGCCCTAAGGCCAAAGCCAACCAGCCCATCATCCTCATTGGTGGGCTCAACGGTGGCGGCAAAACCACCCTGATGGATGCCATGCGGCTGGTGCTCTACGGGCAGCGGGCACAGTGTTCCAACCGGGGCAACCTGGCCTATGCCGACTTCCTCAACCAGTGTCGCAACCGCCAGGCTGGGGACGAACCCGCCCAGCTCCAGCTCACCCTGGTGCAAACCCTCAACAATGCTCCCGACCCCACCGAATTTAAGATTCGCCGCCAGTGGGGGCAGCTCCCCAAAAACGGACGCGACACCCTGGAGGTGTACCAGGATGGCGAGCTGGCCGAAGACCTGATCAAAGGTTGGGACGAACGCATTGAGGCCCTGCTGCCCCTGGGCATCTCCAACCTGTTTTTGTTTGACGGCGAGCAGGTAGCCGAGCTGGCCGAGCAGGATGAGCTACCCGGTGGCGTGGTGCAGGCCATGCGGTCCCTGCTGGGGCTGGAACTGCCCGAACGGCTCGACACCGACCTGGATGTGCTGATCAACCGCAAGCGCAAACAGCTGGCCCAAGGTAACGACCTGCAAAAAATCGAGGAAATCGAAGCTCAGCTCAACCAGCTGGCCGAACAAAAGGGCAGAGCCAAACAAGAACTGGCCTCCCTCACCAACAAAAAAGAATGGGCCGAGCACGAACTGCAGCAGGCCCAGGATAAGTTTCTGGCGGAAGGGGGCAAAATCGCCGCCGAAAAAGCCCAGCTTGAAGCCAAACGCACCCAGCTCGAAACCGAACTGGAGCACCAGCAAAACCAACTGCGGGAACTGGCGGCAGGAGCTTTACCCCTGGCCCTGATCCAACCCCTGCTGGAGGCAGCCAAAACCCGGGCCCACAACGAAGTGCGCCACCAGCAGTACGAGCTGGCCCAGGATCTGCTGAGCGAGCAAAACCAGGCCCTGCTGGAGTTTGCTAAAGAATCTCTGGGTAAAAAGCAGGCCAAGCAAATTCAGGAGTTTCTGGCCAATCGCCAGGCCGAGCTGGCCCAGCCCGAAACCGGTATTTACCTGGAAGTCGAGAGCAGCGATCTGCACCAACTCGAACAAACCCTGGGCCATACCCTCCCCAATCAGCAGCGCCAGGCCAAACAGCACCTGAAAGCCTCCCAGCAGCGCCAGACCGACATCGAAGCCTTAGACCGCTACCTGGCCAGTTCCGCCACCGAGGAAATTTACGAAAAGCTGTCCCAACAGGTGAAAGCGGCTCAAACAAAAGTAGCTCAGCTCACCACGGCCTACGCCAAAGCCGAGCAGCAGGTGAACCAGATCAACCAGGCTATTGAGCGCACTAAAAAAGATCTGCAGAGCTATAGCCAGCTGGCCATCGACTTCAAAAATACTGACCACCTGCTCAAGTCTGCCGCCAAAGTCAAGCAAACCCTGGCCCTGTTCAAGCAAAAGCTCAAGCTGCACAAACTCAACCACCTGGAAGACCTGGTCACCAAACACTTCATCTATCTGCTGCGCAAGCCCGACTTCGTCCACCGGGTGCAAATCGACACCGAAACCTTCAAACTCTCCCTCTACGACCACGACGGAGAACCCCTACCCAAACATCGCCTCTCTGCTGGGGAAAAGCAGATCCTTGCGATCGCACTCCTCTGGGGTTTAGCCAATGCCTCCGGTCGGCAGCTCCCCGTCGCCATCGACACCCCCCTGGGGCGGCTCGACTCAGAGCACCGCAACCATCTGGTCGAACGCTACTTTCCCCAGGCCAGCCATCAGGTAATGCTGCTCTCTACCGATACCGAAATTCGCCAGGAGGAGGTGGGGCGGTTGCGGCAGGCCAATGCTATCTCCCATGAATATCTTTTGGAGTACGATCCAAAGCAGAGACGAACCACTGTCGTCAAGGGTTATTTTTGGTAGCAGGGCCTATGCAGATTGAACTTCCTCAAACCGCTTTAATCCGCTTTTGTCAGCGCCATCATATTCAGAAGCTGTCTGTGTTTGGTTCCGTTTTAAGGGATGATTTTGGTCCCAATAGCGATGTAGATTTCTTAGTTGAGTTTGACCCAGACCACATTCCTGGCTTAATTCGGCTGGCTGGCATGGAATTAGAGCTATCAGAAATGATTAACCGCAAAGCTGATTTGCGTACTCCTAAAGATTTAAGTAAGTACTTCCGTAACCAGGTTTTAGAATCCGCAGTTGTCCAATATGACCGAACTTAACGATGACATAAGGCTACGGCATATGCTTGATGCTTCCAGGCAAGCTTTGAAGTTTATGCAGGGAAGAAAGAGAGATGCCCTCGATAACGATCCTATGTTGCTCCTGGCGGTAGTTAAAGCCCTGGAAATTGTGGGTGAAGCTGCAGCCAGAATAACCAAGGAACGCCAAGCCAAAATTTCGCAAATCCCCTGGCCTCAAATGATTAGCATGAGAAACCGCTTAATCCACGCCTATTTTGATATTGACACCGATGTAGTGTGGGAAACCATTGTTGAAGATTTGCCGGAATTAATCCGCGAACTCGAAAAAGTCACCCCCAAATAACCCTCTTCATCCACCACCCCACCATTCCACCATCCCACTACTCCACCCTCTCCTCCATGCACCCCCCTGTAGACCGCATCAAGCTCTCCCAGGCCGCCAAAGACCAGCTGATCAAGCTCAAGCGGGTCACCAAAATTTCTACTTGGAATGTGCTCTGCCGCTGGGCACTCTGTCGATCCCTGGCTGAGCCATCTATTCCTTCGCCGGTCCCGATCCCTGCTGACAGCAACCTGGAAATGACCTGGCAGGTGTTTGGAGGTGCGATTTCTGACCAGCTCCTGCTTGCCCTCAAACAACGCTGCCACCAGGATGGGCTGGGGACTGATCCGGAGACGTTGGCAACCCAGCTCAGGCTGCATCTTCACCGTGGGATTGGCTACCTGGCGGGAGATCCTAATCTGAAGACAATCGAGGATTTTTGTGGATTGGCTTTAGCTGAACGTTTGTAAGCCCATACCCGTTTCCGGCATTAAAATTGCCGGGCCAAAAGCTGATGTCCCCCTCAGGGGACGGGGATAGATGCGATTATCGTCTCAGTCAGCCAGTCCTCTTTAGAGGACTTCTGTTATCAGCCCTAGAATTGATTCTGGGGCGGGTGTGGCAATGCATCGGGGGTTAGATACGCTATTGAAATGTCTGCATGAGCCAGCGTGCGATCGCGCCATCATCCTCTGTATTGCTCCGCTCCATGGCTTCCTCTACGGTCGCTAATGCAAGGCCGGGTAAAACTTGTGATTCTCGAATTTCTCCACTGCCACCATTGGTAACGGCAAAGGCTATAACCGTAGAAAGTGCTACATTCACGACCCAATACTCTTGAACCCCAAGGCGTTCATAAAGCAAGCGCTTACGGCCTAAATCATCACCCAGGGTGGTAGAAGCAATTTCGACAGCTAACTGAGGCGCACCATAGATTTCAATATTGATAGGCTGATTATTCCGGGGGGGCAACTGAAAATTACTACCCAGATAAAACGCGATATCTGGCTGGGCGTCCCTTTCCCCCACTTTACGGAAACTCGTATTAATTAGTTCTACAACTCGAATATTCTTAAATGCTGTAAACAGACCGATAACCTTCAGCACAACGGCATTTTCACGGCCATGCAATGGACCTAAAGCTGCCATCTCAAGTCGCATCCATCCACTGTCAAAATAGCATCTAGCTTTCTCATATTCAGAATTTTCGCATGTCGCAACGTACTCATCCCACTGGGCAGGTACCCAGGTATCCGTCTTAATGCTTTGTGGATGGAATGTCGTATCGACCATATCGTCACCAAAATGCTTTCTCCTATCCTAGTGGTTCGAGAATAACAACGGCTGAATGCTCCCATCAGACAAAATTTCTGGCAGCCACTCATCTCCCCGGTGCTCTGTCCCATCCCACTTCTCAGGCCAGGTCTTCTCATCAATCAGCACCTGAATCCTGGCTAGCTCTTCCTCATTAATCAAGTTCACCGCTGGCTGCCCTACCGCTGCCGCAGCCCTATTCACCTCATCCTGAATCCGCAAAATTTCGCCTAGCATCCACTCCCGCGTCTCCAGGGTCAGCGGTCCCAACCGGCCCTGCTTCTTCGCCAGCGTGCCGTCCTTCTTCACTTCCCCATGCTTTCGCAGGCGATACTGGGGCTTCTTCACCTCCCAGTACAGCGGGCGTAACTGCCGCAAAGGAGCCAGATACTCCCACTTGGGGGTCGCCAACACCCGCTCCAGAGCCGAATCTTCCTGCACCAGTGGGCACCCAATACAGCCTGTCCGGGCGTTCATTGGCTCCGTTTCCCCCAGGTCATCCTGGGGATCGTGGCCATACACTTCCGCAATATCAAACGTCGGGAAGCCCAACTCCACATCGGCCTGCACCAACCAATCCCACACATGGCACACCCGCCAGTGCAGTAGCGGTGCCAGTGTATCTGCCACCGCATTGGAAGAAGTCTGCTGAAACCAGCCCTGGCCGCACTCGCCGCCATCCTTGGTACAACTCATGGCAATCCGCTGATCTCGCGCTGCCGATTCGCCAATGCGGACCCCGGTAAGCATCAAAAACTTCTCGCCCCGCTCCTGGCGCAGGGCATCCAGTTCCCGCTCCATGCTCATCACCTTGAGCTTGGGCGTACACCAGCGAAAGGTATTCGACGGCGGCGGCACCCCTCGCCCCAGCATGTAGACGAAGTAGCGGTGATCCATCTGAGGCAGCACCACCCGAGTGTCAAAACCCCGCTCCCGCAAATTCTCCATCAGTGCCATCGCCGCATTATGTAGGGGCGGCAACTCCTGGCGGGTATCGGCATAGAGCACCGTCAGGCTATCTGGCCTGGGAATTTTGCCGTTCTCAATTAAATCGACAACTAATGTAACCGTTGCTGAAGAATCCTTACCACCCGAGAATGCTATGGCCCAATGCTTATACAACGATCCATAGTGGCGCAGAGACTCTGCCGACAGCTCGATGCTGCGCTCTAAGGATAGGCGCTCGTTTTCAAACAGGCTGAGGGTTCGCATTTAGCCGGGGACTATGTCTCTAAGTAGCGTCATTCTAGCGGGAAACGGGATGAGAGGGTACTAGGGGTGGGGGATGAGAGGGTGGGATGGTGAATGGTGAGGTGGTGGGTGGGGGAATGGATAGGGGGATAGGGGGATGGTGGAATGGTGAGGTGGTGGGTGGGGGAGTGAGTGGGAATGCTTAGGGGGTAGGCATTCTTACCGGGAAGAGGTTTAGAGATGGGGAAGGGGTTGATCAGGCGGCATGAGGATTTGGAGGTTTATCAATTGGCTTTCGAGGCTGCGATGAGAATTTTTGAGTTATCCAAAAATTTTCCTGTTGAAGAGCGTTATTCTCTTACGGATCAAATGCGGCGGTCGTCCCGTTCCATCTGTGCCAATCTTTCTGAAGCTTGGCGAAAGAGAATGTACGAAGCCTCCTTTGTGGCTAAACTTTCGGACTCTACCGCTGAAGCTGCGGAAACTCAAACCTGGATTCATTTTGCCGTGCGATGCCAATACCTCGACGCGAATACCGGAAAAGACCTGCTCCAAACCTATGACCGAATTCTCGGGATGCTAATCGGTCTGACCCGAAACTCCAAAGCCTGGACCATCCCCAATCCCTCAAAAAACTAAACTCCCCTCCCTCTACCCCACCACTCCACTATCGCGCCATCCCACTATTCCACCCTCCCACCATTCCACCCTCCCACTACCCCACCACCCTTCCACCTCGTTAGCACAAGTGTACTGCAAATGGCTAAGAGTGCGAATGCCGGGCTCACCGTAGCAGCCCACAACCTGTCTCAAGCAGACCTGGTGCAGCTCTGCCAAACCAGTACCATCGGCAAATGCCTGCCCAACGCTTTCTACATCCACCACTCCGCTCTGCCCCATCTGCATGAATCGCTGGTTAACCAGGAGCAAACCGCTCGCCGCCTGCTGGAAGATCCAGTACCCTTCACCCTGGTCAAGTTCCATTTCGAGCAGCCGAAAATTTCCTACCTCTACTACCCCGAGTTCGATGCCGAACCCCATCCCCTCCTGCGGAGCAGCACCATCGTCGATTGGCAGACTGGCACCACCGAAACCCGCGACTACAGCGATGCGGCCAATCCCCCGGTACTCCACCGCAAGGAAACCTTTGTTGCCCCCAGCTATCCCGACTACGACCGCTTCGCCTACCTGACCCAGCAGCAGGTGGCCATGGGACTGCTGGACAATGCCCGACAAATCGGCACCCAACTTAACTGGGAACGCCGCCTCTCCCAGCAGGGCATCGAGATTCATAACCATGCCCTGGCCTGTCGTATTCCAATCGCTACAGTCACCGGGAAAACCCACCATCCCACCACCCCACCATCCCACTACCAACCACCCACTAACCTCCCCAAAATCCAGCGGCATAAGGCTGCGATCGCACGAGTCACCGCCTCCAAACCCGTCCGTCTCGCCGTGGAAGCCGGGTTCTTTCAGCCAGAGACCACCTACTTCGACTACGGCTGCGGTCATGGAGCCGACATTGAATACATCCACCGCATGGGCCTCCCCAGCTCCGGCTGGGACCCCTACTTTCGCCCTGATGTCCCTCGCACCCAGGCCGATGTGGTGAACCTGGGCTACGTCATCAACGTCATTGAAGATACTGCCGAGCGGCGGGAAGCCCTGATTAACGCCTGGGACCTGGCCCAAAAGGTGCTCATCGTCGCTGCCCAGGTGCTGATCGATGACCGTACCCGTGGAGTGATTGCCTACGGTGACGGCATCATCACCAGCCGCAACACCTTTCAGAAGTACTACGAACAGGAAGAACTCAAAGCCTATATCGACCAGGTGCTGGGGGTCGATGCCATTCCCGTTGCACTGGGCATCTACTTTGTCTTTCGCGATGAATCCCAGGCGGAAGCCTTTCGGGCCTCCCGGTTCCGCTCCCGCGCCACAGCCCCCCGCATTCGTCTTAAGGTCAGCAAGTTTGAGGAATACCGGGAGCTGCTGCAGCCCCTGATGGACTTCTACACCGACCGGGGCCGGTTACCCACCGTTGAAGAGATCGGGACTGAAGCGTTAGGTCCTCTACAGTCAGAGTTTGGCAGCATCAAGCGGGCCTTCAACATCATCCTCAAGGCAACGGATGTTGGGGAGTGGGATGCGATCGCCGACAAACGCCGCAACGACCTGATGGTCTACCTGGCCCTCACCCACTTCGGCAAACGCCCCAAATTCAAAGACCTCTCCCCCTCAGTACAGGCTGACATCAAAGCCCTTTTCGGCAGTTACCAGCAAGCCTGTACAGCCGCCGACCTGATGCTGATGAGTCTGGGGCAAACCTCCATGATTGTGGAACGCTGCCGCCAAAGTCCCATCGGCCAGCAGCGCCCCAACTCCCTCTGGGTCCACGTCTCGGCCCTAGACCAGCTTGATCCGCTGCTGCGGCTCTACGAAGGCTGTGCTTCCCGCACCATTGGCCGACCGGAGGAGGCGACGGTGGTGAAGTTCCATATTCAGAAGCCCCAAATCACTTATCTGTTCTATCCAGGGTTCGACAAAGAGCCCCATCCAGCTCTCCATACTAGCATGGCGATTGGTTTACAGGATTTGCATGTCCGCTACCGCGACTATGATCCCGACAATCCCCCGCTGCTCCACCAAAAAGACCAGACGGTGCTGCCGGATTATCCCGATTACGAGAAGTTTGCCAAACTCAGCCAGCAGGAGCGCAACTGGGGGCTATTAGATGACGTGAAGGCGATTTTCAACCGCCGAGGTTGGCAGCAGTGCCTTTTGGATCATGGGGCAGAGCTGCGAGGGCACCGGGTGGTGTGGCGCAAAGATGCGGATGAGTATCTGAAGAAGCGAGTAAAATCCAGGCTTCGGGCCAATCAGAATAAGGACAACGCCGATGCTTGATGTGGAGAAGGTGGCGGCCACCGCTGAAGCCAACAGTCCCCAGGAGTTGGTCGCGGCTTTGGTATGGCAGCGGCAATTCAATCAGTTCGATGGGCAAGAGGTCATCACTGATCTCGCTCAACATCACCAGCTCTGGAAAAGTTTTCTGTTTACTAAACCCGTCTTTGCCCCCGATAGGGACGGGCTCAGCCTCAACGGTGTGCTGACAACGCTGCTGGCCATGGCCAACTATCGCCCCATGCCAGAAACCAGCATGATCCATTTCGTGCCCTATCCAGCAGATACGTTGTATGTGCTGACCGAAAACCAGGATGTGACGGTTGCTCAGCTGGTGGATCTAGGACAGAAATGGCAAGCCGATATCGTCGAGGTCTACGACGACAATGTGGTCGAAGGTGAGGAAAACTGGGAGTTTCGCGAGTATTTTGCCTGGAAGTTAAAGGGCGGCCTGCGGGGTAAAACCTTCGGCGACAAATACGATGCTGTCCTCATCTGCTACTGGTGGGATTAACAGCGGGAAAGGCAGTAAACCACCCATTTCCCGACAGCCCTTGGCAATGAGCTTCAAGCTACGGGTAAAGCCATCACCAAGACCGGCAACACGATTTCTCTGTAAAGTTTTGGGCATTTCTGAGCGAGTTGGTTTTCACTAGAGAAAAGCGTTGGGGTAGAGCCTGTGTTTGGTCTGGATAACCTGATGGATATGCTCTTCGACTCTGCCATGGAGAGCCTTAACCGCAATGAGCGAGTCATTCAGCTGCTCAAACGTCTCAACCTTGACCCAGACCATCCTCCCGAAGATTTTACCGGGGTCTACCAGTACGCCCTGGTGGAATATGGGGTAGGCAAGCCCCGCCCAGTGCTGGAAATCTTTCGGCAAGCCAAAATCCAGGAACTCTTTTGCGAAGCCCTGGAGCGCAATAATCCATCCATCCTGCTTAAAAATGGAGAAGACTTTCTGGCCGACTTCCCTCTCCAGGCCGAGCTGCAAGCCAGTAATGTGGACGTGCGGCGGGAGTTCTATGTGAAGTGACCCCCGATTTTCGGACACAAGGCTAAGAGCAGTATCCTTGTTCCATTGGAGGGGGCACCTATGAGTGGAAATCGACGACAATACACCGCTGAATTTAAGACCAAAGTGGTGTTGCAAGT
>Ga0208623_100840_pt1 | contig 11737 bp, 9 predicted proteins | sample HotLakConsUCCL28_FD_184737 | JGI IMG/M metagenome (GOLD analysis project Ga0208623, IMG submission 184737) | Hypersaline microbial mat communities from Hot Lake, Washington, USA - Hot Lake Consortium UCC-L28 (SPAdes) (version 2) ...
TTGTGGCGCGGCATGTGGGCGCAGGCGATGCGGGCTCGCTCATGCGCGCGATTCCCGCGATCATGCCGCCGCCGGCGCATCTCCTGCATGTGACCGGGCGCGACCACAAGGCGGAACCGGCGCGCGGTCTGTGCGTGCGCGGCTTCGGTGTGACGCTCTGGGAAGCCTATGAAGCGCGGGCCTGCCCCGAGTTTCCGCCGGAGGGCATTGACGCCCTGAAGGCGGGCAGGCTTGACGCCGCATTGCATTATTCGCCGCGTAGCGCCAAGCTGGCACTGGCGCGGATCGGCGAGGCGGGTCTGCAAACGCGTTTCGCGGCTTTGCGTCAGGTCGCGATCTCGCCCGACGTCGCCGCGATTCTGCGCAATGCGGGATGTCGCGACGTGATGGTGTCGCCCGCGCCGAACGAAAAGGCCATGTTCCGCGTTCTTCTGGATGTGCGACAGAATGCGCGTGGGGGGCCGGATGCGTAGCGTTGCGGATATCGCGGGGCGTGTTGACCGGATGCTAAGGTTGCGCATGTGAAGCTCGCGCGAGTCGGTATCGCGCATGATCGATCATGGCGTCGCTCACGACGGGCGAGCAGGAGACGGGCAAGCATGAGACGGGAAGGAACATCGTGACGAAATCCCCAACACGCCCAACGGGTTCCTCCGGCACGCCCATCAAGGGCGGCCAAGACACGAAGGGCGGCCAGGACAGCAAGGCTGCGGAGAACAAAGCCGCCGAAAGCAGGAAGGCCGCCGACGCCAGGTCTGCCGACGCCAGGTCTGCCGACGTCAAGTCTGCCGACGTCAAGTCTGCGGACACGAAGGCTGTCTCGCAAAAACCTTCCGGTAGCAAAACCGGGCATGACGAAGTGCCAAAGAGCAAGGCGGCACAGGGCAGGACCGCCGAGGCGAGCACGGATCAGGCAAGGCCAGCCGCCGCTGCAAAACCCGCTTCAGCGCAGGCCGGCCCCGGGCCGCAGCCCTCCCCGGCGGTCACCCGCAATCCCGAGCGCGTGGCCCGCGCGAAGACGGCTGCGACCGGGGCGCCGCCATCAAGCGGCGGCGCGAGCGCATCCGGATTCGTCGCCGCCGGCCTGATCGGCGGTCTCCTCGCCGGTGCTGCCTTCATCGCCTATGATCTCTTCCTGCGTCCGGTCCCCGATGCCGAGACCCGTCTCGCCGCGATCGAGGCGCGTATGGATGAACGCGCCGGGGATGATGCTGAGCCGGCTCTGCCTGATGATCTCGTGGCGCGGCTCGATGCGCTGGAATCACGGGCCGGCGAAGCGTTGACCACCGCGCGCGAGGCTGCAGAGCGCCCGATTCCGGAGATGCCCGAGATGCCGGATGTGCCGCGTGACACGATCGATGCCAACACGGCTGCGATCGTATCGCTCCAGGGGGATCTCGCTGCGCTGGAAGGCGCGGTTTCCGGCCTTCAGGAAGCGGTTCCGCTGGAGGGGCGGGTTGCGGCTGCGGCGCGTGCTGCGGCGGCGGATCATGTTCTGGGCGCGCTGGCCGACGGGCGGGGCTATGCCCCGGCTCTCGACGCGCTGCGCGCACAAGATGTGTCCGGTGACGCGCTCGCCGCGCTCGAGCCTTTTGCGGCGGATGGCGCCCCGCCGGCGCGTGCGTTGTCTGATGCGCTCATCTCCGCTCTCGCCGGTGAGGCGGCGACGTCCGAGCCCGCCGCCGAAGGCGAGGCGGGTGAAGGGGGCGGCTTCCTCTCGCTTTTCGTCGACCGTGCCGTCACCGTCGAGCGCGTCGATGCGCCGAGCCGGGACGTCGATACGGGCGCGGCGCAGCCCGTGATCGCAGCGCTCGAATCCGGCGATATGCAGGCCGCGCTGACCGCCTGGCAGGCCTTGCCGGCGGATGTGCAGGCGCAGGCTGCGGATGTCGGTGACACCCTCGACCAATTGGTGGCCGCCCGGGCCGCTGCCCTCGATATCGCGCAGACGGCTCTGACCGCGCTCGCGAACGGACGGTGAAGAAGGAAAGTCTGATTTCATGTGGCGCGTCCTGATCTATCTCGCGATCATTGCAGCTCTCGCCTCCGGCGCCGTCTGGCTGGCCGACCAGCCCGGCAGCGTGGCCTTCGTCTGGGACGGGGTGAGCTATTCGGTGGGGCTTGCCGTGGCGGCTCTGGCCCTGCTCGTTCTGGTCGCGGCGCTTCTCCTCCTTGAGGCTGTCGGGCGGGTGCTGCTCAACCTTCCGCAGCGTCTCTCCGGCGCGGCACGCGAGCGCAAGAAGCGCAAGGCGATCCAGGCCCTGTCGCGCGGCATGATCGCCGTCGGCTCGGGCGACGAGAATGCCGCGCGCCGCCATGCCCGCGATGCCGAACGCTATTTGCGCAACGACGAGCCGCTGCTGCTGCTGCTCAAGGCGCAGGCCGCGCAGATCTCCGGTGATCGTGACAAGGCCGAGGCGGTGTTTCAGGAAATGGCGCAGGTGCAGGAGACGCAGGTTCTGGGTCTGCGTGGACTTTATGTCGAGGCGCGCCGGCGCGGCGATGCGGATGCGGCGTGGAAACACGCATCCGAGGCTGCGCGTCTCGCCCCGGCGGTGGACTGGGCCAACGAGGCCGTGCTCGAGGGGCTGTGCGCGCGCGGCGACTGGCGCGCGGCGATCGATACGGTGGAGCGCCGTGCCGCGCTCGGTCTGATCGACAAGCCGGCGGCCAAGCGCCAGCGCGCCGTGCTGCTCACCGCCGATGCGCTGGCCCGGGTCGAAGGCGACGAGGATGCGGCCCTGGCTTCCGCGAAGGAAGCGGTCCGGCTCGCGCCGGATCTGGTTCCCGCAGCCACGTTGGCCGGGCGCATCCTCGGGCACCGCCTGGAACTGCGCAAGGCGGGCAAGATCCTCGAAACCGCCTGGCAGGCCACGCCGCATCCCGATCTGGCCGATGCCTATACGCATCTGCGTGCGGGTGATTCGGCCCTCGACCGGATGAAGCGTGCGGAGCGCCTCGCCATGCTGTCGAGCTGGGCGCCGGAAGGGCGTATCGCGCTGGTGCGCGCCGCGATCGAGGCGCGGGAATTCGACACGGCCCGCAAGACCCTCGATCCCCTGCTGCAAGAGGGACGCCCGACCGTGCGGGTCTGCCTGTTGATGGCCGAACTCGCGCGGGTCGAATCGGGCTCCTCCGCCGGTGCGCGCGAATGGCTGGCGCGCGCGGTGCATGCGCCGCGCGACAAGGCCTGGATCGCCGATGGTGTCGTCTCCGACCGCTGGTCGCCGATTTCCCCGGTCTCCGGCCATCTCGACGCCTTCCGCTGGGAGACGCCGCCTGAAATGATCGCCGGCAAGGGTTCGAGCGTGATCGACGATGTGGTCGGCGATCTCGATGACCGGGCACGCACGCCGGCCGGCATTCTGGGAGCGCCGGCGACGGGCGACGTCCAGGCGCAAACGGATGCGGCATCCGCGGCCGAGATCATCCCGCCCGAGCGGGGCCGGTCGGCGCAGGACGGGACCGGTACAGCGGAATCGGCATCCGATGCCGAGGTGTCCGGCAAGCAGGATGAGGAGCGCAAGGGGGATCATTCTCCGGGAAAGCCGCAGGCGGCGCCGGCTGACGAGGCCGCCGCCGCCGATTCACCCAAAACCGGCGAGGCGCAGGCCGCAGCGCTGCCGCAGGATACCGTTGCCGGTCCGCCCGAGCAGGCTACGCAAGCGCCTTCGACATCCGAGCCTTCGACATCCGAGCCGATCGTCGCCGAGCCGGAAGCAGCCGGACAGGCCATACCCGTACCCGGTACCCCCGAGCGCGATGCACGGGAAGCCGCGCTTCAAGCCAATGCCGCTGCCCCACAGGCGCCGCCGTCCAGGCCGGGCATCACGGGTGGGTCGGTCGCAGCCGATGCGCCGGCAATGCCGGAGAAGCAGAATCCGGTCGGCGAAGCCGACGAAGCGCGAGACGTTGCGTCCGACAAATCCGAAGGCGTCCGGATCCAGGAGGCGCGGGCGCAGGCGGTGAAGACCGAGGCCGCCCGTTCCGTGGCCGAGGGGGAGTTCGAGCACGCGGCTGAGTCCAAGCCGGATTCCAAGCCGGATTCCAAGCCTGATTCCAAGCCTGAGCCAAAGCCGGATTCCGCGCATGGGACCCGGCCCGCTGCGGACGAATCACACAGCGAGGCGGATCCGGAACCCGGCAAGCCGGCAACCGGGGGTGAGGAGATCCCATCCGCCGGCCCGAACGGCGAAGCGCCCGCCCGGTTGAGCGAGGAAGAGCGTCTGGAACGCCTCTCCCGCCCGCCGGACGATCCCGGTGTCAGCCCGGAAGAGGCGGAGGAAGCCAAAAAGCGCAAGCGCTCCTTCTTTAGCAGCCTGTTCGACAGCTGACCGGGTCGCCCCGCCGGGGCGGGCGCATCCGGTTTCGATTCCGGCTTGCCAACCCGTCCGCCCCGATGTAAGAGACCCGCGTCCGATGCGGGTCCCGATCTGCCCCGCCGGTCGCCGCTTTAGCTCAGTTGGTAGAGCACCTCATTCGTAATGAGGGGGTCACAGGTTCGAGTCCTGTAAGCGGCACCATTTTTCGACCAATCTGGTATAAGCCACGCCTCGGGCTGCGTCGTGCGCAATGGGTGTTCATACGCGCTCGTGCCGAGCGAACACTTCCATATTGAGGTCGCGAAAGTCGACGATAATCTCGGCGGCGAACTCGTCGATTTCCTGCTTGGGTATCAGCTGCGGCCTGATTGCGTCGGTTCAGGCCAGCCTGAGCATCAAGCCGATGGCGATGACAGATTGACCGCCAAAGAGCGCAAGCCCGAGCAGAACCAGAACATCTTATCTCAGCCTATGAGATTCTATAGTTCTCAAAAATAGGAATGCAAACTTCCCGTTTCTCGATTTGCGCATCCTGTTGCCGCCTCTTGCCGAAAAGAGGTGCGCGTATGGAACTTCAACGTCTCTTCGGTGCGAATGTCCGCCATCATCGCAAGGCGAAGGGCTGGACCCTTGAGCAGCTTGCCGGGAAAATCGGTGTTTCGCGCGAGACCATCGGCAAGATCGAGCGGGGCGTCGCCGCACCGCTTTTCGAAACGGCGGAGAAAATCGCTGCGGCGCTCGATGTCCCCGCGCCGGTGCTTTTTGGCGCCAACACCACGCCCGGCACGGGCGAGCGCGCGCGGATCCTGACCGAAATCAACGCCACCCTGTCGCGCATGAACGACGACCAGCTCGGCCGCGCCGCGAAGATGCTGCTGGCATTCGTGGAGTAGCGGGAAAATCGTGCGGTCGCAGGCCCGCCACGCACGCTCTGCGCGGTCCCGGGCCTTGCCGGATCGCCTGTCTCAGACCAGCAACCGCGTATCGCCGCAGACCGAGAGCGACTGGCCCGAGATGGCTCGCCCGCGCGGCGAGCAGACGAACAGGATCTGATCGGCGATCTGACGCGCGGTCACCATGGTCTTCAGCGAGACGCCGGCGAGCGCCTGGTCCTCGACCTCTGCATAGCTCATTCCGCGTGCCTGCGCCTTGCCTTCGAGCACGCGGCGGATGCGATCACCCGCGACGAGTCCCGGCAGCACCGCATTGACGCGGATCCCATCCTCGCCGAGCTCGATGGCGAGCGCCTTGGTAAAGCCGATCACCCCCCATTTTGCTGCGCCGTATGGCGAACGCAGGGGAAAGCCGAGCTTGCCCGCAGCCGATGACAGATTGATGATCGAGGCGTTTTCGCTCCGGCGCAGATGCGGCACGGCGAGGCGCGCGCAATTGAACTGGCTGGTCAGGCAGACCTCCAGACAGCGATCCCAATCCTCCGGGTTGATCTCTTCGACGCGCCCCGTCGGCCCGGCAATGCCGGCATTGTTGACCAGCACGTCGAGCCCGCCGAGACGATCGATCGCCTCGTCGAACAGGGCGGCGACGGCCTTGCGGTCGGTCACGTCGGTGCGGCTCGCGCTGATCTGCGGATCGCTCGCCTGCAACGCGTCCAGCGCCTCGTCATCGACGTCACAGACATGCACCTTCGCGCCCTCCTGAGCGAAAGCACGCGCGATTTCGAGGCCGATCCCCCCGGCACCCGCCGTGACCAGAACCCGCAGGCCGGCAATATCCATATCCATATCTTCCTCCCTGATATCGGGGCTTTCCTTGCCGAGCCCGCGCTGCGTGCAGTCTAGCCGGTTGCGGGCCCTGGCCGAACCGGGCGATGCACCAATCCGGAACGCCCGCTTGCGCGCATCCTGCTTTGCTCCTGCCCCGATGACCGCGCGCCGCATTCGGCTAGACTGGGCGGGCCAGGGCCGATCACGAGAGAAAAAAGCAAGTCAGGGAAGGAAACGCGATGAGCGAAGACCGGGCCGATACGAGCCTTGATGCGGATGGGAAAGAGTGGGTGGCGTCCGGCAGGGTCGCGATCATCGGGGCCGGGCTGATCGGGCGAGCCTGGGCGATGATCTTCGCGCGGGCCGGCTGGGAGGCCGTGCTCTACGACACGGATCAGGCGGCACGCGCCGATGCGCCCGGGCTCTGTCGGCAGGGCCTCGCCATCCTCGCCGGCCACGGCCTGTGCGACGATCCCGCCGCCGCCGCCGCACGCATCCGGGTCGCCGGCGATCTGAAGCAGGCGGTGGCGGGTGCCGATCATGTTCAGGAAAACGGGCCCGAGCGGCTCGAAGTGAAAAAGGCGCTGTTTGCCGAACTCGACGCGTTATGCCCGCCGCAGACGGTGATCGCTTCCTCGACCTCCGCGATCCAGTGCTCGCTCTTCACCGAGAATCTCCCGCACCGGGCTCGCTGCCTGGTGGCGCATCCGGTCAATCCGCCCCACCTGATCCCGGTGGTCGAATTGTCCGGCGCGCCATGGACCGATCCGCAGGTGATCGCGAAGGCGCGGGCGATGTTCGCCGCGATCGGGCAGGCGCCAGTCGAGGTGCGGCGGGAAGTGGACGGCTTCATTCTCAACCGGCTCCAGGCGGCGCTTCTGACCGAGGCCTTTCGGCTCGTTGCGGAAGGCTATGTGAGCCCGCAGGATATCGACACCACCGTCTCGCAGGGGCTCGGCCTGCGCTGGTCCTTCATGGGGCCGTTCGAGACCATCGATCTGAACGCGCCGGGCGGCGTCGCGGATTACTGCGCGCGCTACGGGCCGTTCTTCGCGCGCTTCGCGGCATCGCAGGCCGGGCCTGAGACCTGGCAGGATCCGGCCCTCGCAACCGCCCTGGCTGCAGTTGCCGAGGCGCGGGGGCGCGCGCCCGGTGAGGCTCCCGATCCGCAACACCATTCCCGGCTAAGCGCCTGGCGGGACGGTCGGCTCGCGGCGCTTGTGGCCCACAAGTCTGGCATGCCCGAGCCGGATGATCTTTGACGTAGCGGAAAAACAGGTTTTCCGTAACGGGAGCATGCGTATCTCGGCGCGGCAGCTCTGGTGCAGGCCTTGATTGCATAAAACCGTTTTCCGGGCCGCTTCAATGTCCGGAACACCGTCGAATCGCCGGTGTTCCGGTGTGATCTGCCGCATGCGAGGCTTTGCGCCGACCGGTTGGCCTCGGGTGGATGCCGATGCGTATGTGCACCTGCGTGATAAATGCAATCTGAAATAGTCAATCGCAGGAATGTCTCGGATTCCGTTGCGAAACTGACTAAAAAATGCGCAAACGTCGTTGCGGAAGTGCCGTTGATTACGAGTGATTGACGTAGCGTCCAGATTTTCACACACTGCGCTACGAATAGTGAAGGTTCGCCCGGCTATTCGCTGAACGACTCCAAACGAGGGGCGCACACGCTCCCGCGAAAGCGGCGCCATGAAGGCGCCCCGCCAGAGAGGAAACGCTGATGAAAAATCTGCTTGCCGGAACGGCGATCATCGCCATCGCCGGGGTCGTCGCCGTCGGAACGCCGACTGCGGCCCAATCCCAGGAATTCGATCTTACCTTCCAGTCCACCTGGTCTGCAGCCGACCCGCACCACCATAATTTCGAACGCTGGGCCGCTGATGTCGAAAAGAACACCTCCGGTCGCGTCGTCATCGAGACGCTGCCCGCCGGCTCCGTCGTTCCCGCCTTCGAGGTGCTGGACGCCGTAAGTGATGCCGTCATCGATGGCGGGCATGCCTGGTCCGGTTACTGGGTCGGCAAGAACCGCGCCTCCGTGATGGTCTCCTCCGGTCCCGGTGGTCCCTTCGGCATGGATCCCGTCGATTACTGGGGCTGGCAGTGGCTCGGTGGTGGTCGTGAGGTCAATAACGACTTCTTCCAGAATGTCCTGAACGCGGATGTCGAATGGATGCCCGCCGGCAGCTCCGGTCCGCAGAGCTTCGGCTGGTACAACAAGGAACTTGCATCCGCCGAAGATCTCGAGGGTCTGCGCCTGCGCATTCCCGGCATTCCGGGCGAGATGTACGGTGATATGGGGCTTTCGGTCATCACCCTTCCCGGTGGTGAAATTGTGCCCGCCGGTGAGCGCGGCGTGATCGATGCCGCCGAGTTCGTGAACCCCTATCACGATGAGGCGCTCGGCTTCGAGGATGTCTGGAGCATCCACTACGCCCCGGCCTACCACGAAACCGTCACCGTGATGGAAGTGCTGTTCAACAAGGAAATCTGGGATTCCATACCCGAGGACCTGCAGAACATCATCCTGGCCACGACCCAGTCGCATTTCTTCTACTGGGAAACCCACAAGATGACCCAGAATCGGAACGCCATGGAGCGTCTGACGGAAGCCGGCGTCGAGTTCCGGCGGACGCCGGATGACATCCTCGCCGAGTCGCTGGATGTCTGGCACACGATTCTCGAGACCGAGTACAACGACAATCCGGCCTTCAAGGCGATCGCCGACAGCCAGCTGGCCTATGCGGAGCGCAACGTCGTCGCGCGCCGCATTCTGGAGCCTGACTGGAAGGCCATTGCCGACGTCTACTGGGCGCCGGGCGGTCTGGTCGAGAGCGGCATGTTCGAGATGGACTACACCGCTCCGGATTACTACTCCCTCTTCCAGCCTGATTGATAGCGGCAGGCCTGGAGCCTGATCCGGTGGCGCTGCCACGCATGGCCGTCGGGGTCCGCCCCGGCGATCTGTGGCGGCGCCACCATTCTCCCTTCCCTTCACCATCCGCCGTTCGGATCCCCCTCCGGGAGTCGCGCCGATGACCTTTCCCACCATCGTCCGGACCACGACGCGGGCGATCGACACCTTCACGCTCTGGACGGGGCGCGTTGTTGCGTGGTTCGCCGTCGTCCTGATGTTCGCCATCGTCTACCATGTGATCCTGCGCTACGGCTTCGAGGCGCCGACAGTCTGGGCCTACGACATCACCTACATGCTCTACGGTTCGATGTTCATGCTGGGCTCGGCCTATTGCCTGCTCAAGGGTGGCCATGTCCGCACGGACTTCCTCTATAACCGCTGGTCGCCACGGACACAGGGCATTGTCGATACCATCGCCTACGTGGTGCTGTTCTTCCCCGCCATGTATCTGTTCTTTGATGCCGGCTACATCTACGCCGAGCGTTCCTGGGAGCAGCTCGAACGTGGCTTCTATTCACCCTGGGCGCCGCCGATCTATCCCTTCAAGACGGCCATACCCTTGGGCATAGCGTTCATGATCCTGCAGGGAGTATCCGAGTTGCTGAAATCGCTGCATGCGGCTGTCTACGGGAGATGGCCATGATGTTCGAGATGATTCCCACCGAGTATCTCGGCCTGATCATGTTGGGCCTGCTCCTCGTGACCATCTTCATCGGCTTCCCGATCGCCTTTACCCTGATGCTCCTCGCCGTGGTTTTCGGCTATTTGGGCATGGAACACCAGGTCTTCCGGCTGATGGTCTCCCAGACATTCGGGATCATGCAGGAGGAGGTGCTCGCGGCAATTCCGCTCTTCGTGCTGATGGGCTTCTTCCTCGAGCGAACGGGCTTGATGGAGCGATTGTTCAGGGCGCTTCAGCTCGCCATGGGCGGCCTGCCCGGCTCGCTCTATCTCGTCACGCTTCTCGTCGCCACGATCTTCGCCACAGCGACCGGCATCATCGGTGCATCGGTGACGGTGATCGGCCTTCTCGCCGTGCCGGTCATGCTGAAATACGGCTATTATCCGCGTCTTGCAGCCGGTGTGGTCTGTGCGGGCGGAACCCTGGGGATCCTGATCCCGCCATCGATCATGCTGGTGCTGATGGCGCCGGTGATGGGCGTCTCGGTGCTGCATCTGTTTGCGGGTGCGATCATACCTGGTCTGATGCTTGCCGGCATGCACATCGTCTATGCCATGTTCCGGGCCCTGAAGAATCCTGCGCTCGGCCCGCCCTTGCCCGTCGAAGAGCGGGCGGCGAACTGGTGGGTCGTGGTCAAGGAACTGATCCTCGGCTTCGTCCCGGCGGCTCTGCTGATGTTCTTTGCGCTGGGTACGATCCTTCTGGGGATCGCCACGCCGACCGAGGCGGCGGCTTTGGGCGCCTTCGGTGCGCTGGTGATGACGGCGCTGTACGGGTCGATGACCTGGAAGATGTTCAAGGAGTGCATCATGAGCACTCTGCAGACATCGGCCATGATCCTTTTCCTGGCCGTGTCCGCGAATATCTACGCCGCCGTGTTCTCCCGTCTGGGCAGTGGCGTTCTGGTCACGGACTGGTTCCTCAACATGCCGCTGGAGCCATTCTGGATCGTCGTGATGATGATGATCCTGATCTTCCTGCTGGCATGGCCGCTGGAATGGCCGGCCATCGTGCTGATCTTCCTCCCGATCCTCACGCCCGTCGTGCGCGAGCTGGAGATTGATCTCGTCTGGTTCGGCATTCTCGTCGCAGTGAACCTGCAATCGGCCTTCCTCTCGCCACCTGTGGCGATGGCAGCCTATTATCTGAAGGGGGCGGTTCCGATATTGAAGCTGTCGGACATCTATATCGGCATGCTGCAATTCAACGTCATTCAGAACCTCGCCGTCGTGCTGATCCTGATCTTCCCCGCCATCGCGCTCTGGCTGCCAAGGGTGATCTACGGATGAGGTCGAGGTGAGAGCATGACGCAGAAACCGCCGACGGGTTCGCCGGGTGCGGCGGCAACGAATCCGGCGGGCGGGGGTGGTTTCACCCCGCCCGCCGATTGCGTGGCTGCCTACGACTTCGATCCGCGCAAGACCTGGCCCTTCATGACCATGCTCCTGGTGCTCAGCGTCATCGGCGTGGCGCGCGTCGCGCTTTACGGGTTCGGAGAAAGCTGGTTGCCGACGCTGGTGCTGCTGGCATTCCCGATCGTCGCGCTGATCATGGTCGGCCAGGAATTGCGCATGCGCGGGCCGATCATCATCATTTCCCGCAGCGGCCTGCTCGACCGCCGGCACGGGCCCGACACCGTGCCATGGGATCAGATCGCGGAAGCCGAGATCAAGAAGCGGCCCTTCCTGCGGGGTATCCGGATCAAGCTGACCAACGGCGAGCGTTACGATCTCGAACTCATGCTGCTGCGTGCAGAGCCGATGCCGATCATGCAGGCGATCCGCGATCACGCCGAGGCTGCGACAGCGCATATGGATCCCGAATCCTCCCGTCGCTGGTGGTAATGCCGTCGGAGGGGGGGGCTGCCCAGGCCGAAGGCAAGTCCTGCAAGGGTTTTGGGCAGATAGTGCATTTTTATGACGGGAATCGTCATGAAGGTTGTTGACAGGTTGAGGCACCGGGCGTAGAACGCTGTGCATCGGCGCCGGCGCTTTTGAGCGTTTTCGGCGGCTTCGCTTCCTCTGGAGTGTTTACGGGATCGTCCCGGTTGGTTTTGCCGGGGTTTTGACTGTTTGCGCTTTTCTGG
>Ga0208623_100858_pt1 | contig 11365 bp, 8 predicted proteins | sample HotLakConsUCCL28_FD_184737 | JGI IMG/M metagenome (GOLD analysis project Ga0208623, IMG submission 184737) | Hypersaline microbial mat communities from Hot Lake, Washington, USA - Hot Lake Consortium UCC-L28 (SPAdes) (version 2) ...
ATCTGGCCGGCAAGGACGGATTGCCGCGATTGGCCGCCCCCGAACGCGCGAAAGCCCCGTCCTTGAGGGGCGACGGGGCTTTCACGATGCCGCTTGCGCGAGTGCCGTAACAGGCAGAGACGACTTACTTCACGAACGGAAGCCGCGCATCGTCGCCGAGGCGCATCTTGCGATACTCTTCACTTGTCGTGATGGATTCGTAGAGATGCGGGGCGTAGAGCATCAGCTCACGCTCGAAGCGACGCATCTGGGCGCGCTCGAGGCTGTTGAGCAGGCGCTGGAAGAAACCCTTGCGCACGGGCTCTGCCGTGGTTTCGGTGGTGATCGCATCGGCGGTAGGGGCGTTCGGGTAATTGAGGGCATAGGCCATGGGGGACATCTCCTGAGCTGGTTACGCTCTGATCATTCCCGAGCGTTTCCGTTGTCGTTGCATCGCAATATAAGTCAGCATCCCTGCCCTAGCTATGGAGTCTGGGACATGTTTGCCATGCGTTTCATGCATGCACATGCGCTGAATGTCTCAAACATGCTCGTTTGACGCATGACGCGGCACGTTGCCGACAAATATGGCAGGCCACAGCCGTATCTGCCGTGTTGCGGTGCAGCATGAGTTCGAATTATCGTCATCGGGATTTCGTTTCCAGGTCTTGCCGCGCGACGTTAAGGCCGGTTGCGGCCTGATCGAAACCTTGCATCTGCCACGCATCCGACCCAGAACAGGACAAGGCATCGAAGCAGATGAGGTCTTGCGTGAGTGGTCCGTTCCAGACATTCGACGATCCCGTGGCCGGCGGACGCGATCCGGGGCGGCTGGCGCGGCTGCGCGCCGCGCTCGCCTCACGCGGCCTGAGCGCCTTCATCATCCCCCGCGCCGATGCGCATCAATCCGAATACACGCCGCCGCATGACGAGCGGCTGGCATGGCTGACGGGTTTTACCGGCTCGGCGGGGCTCGCCGTGGTGCTTGCGCGTGCGGCGGCGCTGTTCACCGACGGACGCTACACCCTGCAGGCGCCGCAGCAGATCGACATGACGCAGTGGCAAGTGGTCGATTCGACGCGTACCAGACCCTTCGTCTGGCTTGCCGGGCACCTTGGCGAGGGTGATGTCGTCGGCTTCGACCCGTGGCTGATGACCGCGCGGGACGTGGCGCAGCTGCGCCGGGAGGTCGAGACTGTCGGCGGATTGCTGCAAGCCGTGCCCGATAACCCGCTCGACGCGCTCTGGGAGGACCAGCCGCCCCCGCCGCAGGCGGCGCTATGGGCGCATGATCCGGATCTGACCGGCGAGAGCGTCCCGGACAAGCTGGCGCGGATCCGTACGGCGATCGGCGAGGCGCGCTGCGATGCCCTCGTCGTCAGCGACCCGCATAATCTGTGCTGGGCCTTCAATCTGCGCGGCGCGGATGTCGCGCATACGCCGATCGTGCTCGGCTTTGCGCTGATCCCCGCCGAAGGTCGTCCGGCTCTCTTCATCGCGGTCGGCAAGATCGATGCGGCGATGCGTGCGGCGATCTCGGAGCATGCCGATCTCGCCGAGCCCGAGACCCTGCTCGAAACCCTCACCGCCCGCGCTTCCGGTGGTGCGAAGCTGCGCATCGACAGCGCCACCGGCGCGGAGATCCTGCGCGAAACCGTCGTTCGGGCCGGCGGCGAAGCCGATGTCGCGGCTGATCCGATCACGCTGATGAAGGCCCGCAAGAACCCGGTCGAGATCGCCGGAAGCCGGGAAGCGCATCTGCGCGACGGCGTTGCGGTCTCGCGCTTCCTTGCCTGGTTCGCCGATACCGCCCCGCGCGGGGAGCTCACCGAGATCGACGCCGTGTGCAAGCTGGAAGAGATGCGCGCGCAGACCAATGCGCTCGTCGAGATCGCCTTTCCCACCATTGCCGGAGCCGGGCCCAACGGGGCGATCGTGCATTACCGGGTCAGCACGCAGAGCAACCGGGCAATCGGGACGGGGGAGCTGTTCCTGATCGATTCCGGCGCGCAATACAACGACGGCACCACCGATATCACCCGCACGCTGGTCACCGGTGAGCCGACACCGGAGATGCGTGCGCATTACACCCGGGTGCTCAAGGGCCATATCGCCATCGCCCGCGCCGTCTTTCCCAAGGGAACGACGGGCGCGCAGATCGATGCGCTGGCGCGGCTGCCGCTCTGGGAGGCCGGGCTCGATTTCGACCATGGCACCGGGCATGGCGTCGGCAGCTTCCTCTCCGTGCATGAAGGCCCGCAGCGCATCTCGAAGGCAGGCAATGTCGCCCTGGACCCTGGGATGATCCTCTCCAACGAGCCGGGCTATTACAGGGCCGGCAGCTACGGCATCCGGCTGGAGAACCTGCTCCTGGTGGAGCCGCGCGAGATCGCCGGCGGCGAGCGCGAGATGCTCGGATTCGAAACCCTCACCCTCGCGCCGTTCGAGCGCCGGCTGATCGAGCCCGCCCTGCTGGGGCGGACGGAGCGCGCCTGGATCGACGCCTATCACGCCCGCGTCTGGGAGAAGCTGGCGCTATCGGTCGACGACGCCACCCGCGCCTGGCTGGAAGGCGCCACGCGACCGCTGGCTGTTTGACGCTTGCGAACCGGTGGCGTGATCGGTCGATGGCGCAAACGGCCTTTGGCCTGAACGCCCTGTGCGGCGCGCCCTGTGGCGCTTAAGCTTTCATGCGTGAGGCACCAGCGCGTGGAGGCGATATGGACAAGAGCATGATTCCCGATCTTTCGGGCAAGGTCATCGCGATCATTGCGCCGGGCAATATGGGCGCGGGCCTCGCCACGCGCGTCCGCGCTGCCGGATTTAGCGTGCGCACATTGCTGGCCGGGCGCGGCGAGGCGACACGCATGCGGGCCAGCCAGGCGGGCATGCAGGATGCTTCCCCGCCGGACATCGCCGCCTGCCCCGTGATTCTCTCCGTGGTGCCGCCGGGGCGTGCCCATGTGCTCGCACGCGAACTCGCCCCCGCTCTCGCCGCAGCGCCGGTCAAGCCGCTCTATGTCGATTGCAACGCGGTCTCGCCCGAGACGGTGAAGGTGATCGCCGAGACGATCACGGCGACGGGTGCGGCTTTCGCGGATGCCGGGATCATCGGCCTGCCGCCGACGGCTGACGGCCCGCTTCCGGTGATCTATGCCAGCGGCGAGGGCGCGCCCGGGCTGGCTGCGCTGAACCATGCCGGTCTCGACATCCGTGTGCTCGACGGTCCTGTCGGCGCCGCCTCGACCCTGAAGATGTGCTATGCGGGCATTGGCAAGGGGCTGACGGCGCTCGCCTGCGCGATGATCCTCGCCGCCGAACGCGCCGGTGCCGGTGAGGCCCTGCATGCGGAGATGGAGCGCAGCCAGAAGATGCTGCTGGGGCGCCTCGAGGGCAGCATTCCGGACATGTTTCCCAAAGCCTATCGCTGGGTCGCCGAGATGGAAGAGATCGGCGGTTTTCTGGATGAGGAGCGGCCCGAATCCGGAATCTATCGCGGTATGGCGGGTTTCTATGACCGCCTCGCCGGCGATTTCGATGCGCAGGGTCCGGAGATCGCGGCGCTGAAGCGGTTTCTGGACAAGAAGTAATCCGCAGGCCCGGCCAGACGGAACCGGAATGAGCTGCTATCGGGTGCGCGCGAAATGCCGGTCGGATGACCTCGCCCGGCTGCGCGGTCCAAAATATTGAAACGATGAAAATTTTACGCCTTTACCAAATGGCGCGTCGATGCCGTTTCAGAGCAGGCAAAACCAATGCATGCGAACTCATATTATGATATCATACATTTATGAGGTATTATTTGAACAAATATCAGTTGCGTGTTCGTAAGCCACGCCCCCCGCCCGGTCTTGGGCGGGACGTGGTCGTTTCCACACCGGAGGAGAATGACGCTTTCGAGCAGGCCTTATGGCGTCAGACGCTGGCGCGCGCCATTCGTCAGGCGCGCCAGGAGGCGCGCGGGCGCAAAGATCCCGTGCTCAAGCAGAAACTCCGCCGGCTCTACCACACGCTCTGGGGCGGTCGGCGGGTCTCGCCCGGCGCCGGTGATCCGGCCCTAGAGCGCGCCGCTGCCCGGCTGGCCGGCGAGCAGCGCGAGGCCGATCACCAGCACGAAGGCGGCAGCGGCGAGCTCGAAGCCCGAACCGACGACCACGCCCCGATCATTGCGCCCGCCGGCGATGCGCAGGGCGAAATCCTTCATGAAGACGGCGGTGAGCGCGATCACGCTGGTGGTGATGGCGGTGCCGACGGCCATGGCGAAGGTCGCGGCGATTCCCGCGCCGATGAGATCCTGCGAAGCGGCGAAGACGAGCAGGACGAGGGCTCCGGCGCAGGGCCGCAGGCCGGCGGCGAAAACCACGCCGGCATATTCGCGCCAGCGCCGCAGCCGCATGAACTCCTCGGGCGGCGGCAGATGCACGTGGTCGCATCCGGCGACGTTGTCGTGCCGCGCCCCGCGCCGGTGCAGGATGAGATCGGTGAAGCGCCCGGCCTTGCGCCAGGTCAGCCAGAGCCCGAGCAGGGCGACGACGAGGAAACTCGTGAATTCAACCCGCCCCGTCAGCCGGTCCATACCGACTGCCGTGAGGCTGAAGACCGCTATCGCGGCGCCGACCATGGCAATGGCGATGACGGCCTGCAGGAAGGCGGCGGCAAAACACAGGCCGATCCCGCGCCGCAGAGCGCGCTCTTCCGCGACGAGATAGGCTGAGATCACGGCCTTGCCGTGACCGGGCCCGGCAGCGTGAAAGACGCCATAGGCGAAACCCACGCCCATCAGGGCCCAGAACGCCCCACCGCCCTCGGGCAGGGCGCGCACGCCGGCCTGGATGCGCTGGTAGAACAGCCCCTGCAGAGCCAGCACCGTGTTCATCAGCGCATTGCCCGGCGGCGCCGTCTCGCGCTGCGTCATGCCGAAAGGCGCGGCCGTGGGCGCGGGCGCGGGTGGCACGAGGAGATACAGAATCAGATTGAGCGCACCGCCCACGGCGAGCACGGCGATCAGCGCGAAACCGAGGCGCAGCGCGAGACGCCGCCACCCTGCCGGGCCGGTACGTCCGCGCCGATAAGCGGCACCACCTGTATCGGTGCCGAAAGATGCCGGCGGCGGGGACGGGCTGGCTCTGGTCATGTCACTTCGCCATCATGGATACGGACGTCCTTCGCGCGGAGGCGTTCACGGGCAGGCGATCAGCGCACGATTTGCGAATTGGTCGCCGAAATCGGAGGCCGCCGACAAGGTCGCGAAGAAGGCCTCCGACAGGCTCGCGGTTTCTTCGATCTCCGACGAGGACGGTCGCGTGATCGTCTTGGAGCAGCCCTGCGGGCCGCCGACGAGCCGCACCGCTTCGTCGCCCTGATCGATGGTGAAGGAGACGAAGAAGGTGGGGTCGTAGATCTCCATCACGAAGGCCGTGCGCGGTCGGGCCGGTTCACTCAGCGGCAGGGTGAAGCTGAGCGTGAGTTGCCCGCCTTCATAGACCATGTCGTAATCGACGGGTGGCGCGAAGGCGCGGTCATCGCCATCGATTCGGGCTTGCGTGAAATAGCCGAATTCGACCAGCGAGGTAGCGTTGATCTCGGCCAGTTCACGCAATTCTTCCGGGCCGACCGCGCCGTAATCCTCCTCCAGCCCCTGCACGGCCCAGGCGGAATAGAATTCGTCGAAGGTCCAGATATGCCGCAGCCCGGCGACACGCCGGGATTCGTCATAGAGGATTTCGGCATGCGCGGTGACCCAGACATGCGGATGCGCCCGCGCGGGGTGCGTGGCCAGCACCGACATGCCGGTGAGCAGCGCCAGCACGGTCAGCATGCGCAGCGCGATCCCGCATGACGGCATCCGGGGCCGGGACGAGGTTGCATGGCGCGCTCGACTCTCGATCATGGCAATCCGTTTCTTTCCCGACCGCAGCCCCGCGCTCCGGCAACGCGCTCCACCATCGATGAAACTGCGCCGCTATGGTTAAGCACGGGTTAATGCTTCGTATCACATGCGGGCGATCTCGCACACTGCACTGGTGCTGCGCGAGTGGGGCGAAAGCATGACGGAGTGATGCGGCGCGGGCATGGTACGCACGCGAACATGGCACGCATGCACGCGGGCAAGCCGCTTTTCCCGCGCGATGCACCCTTGCGGGCGGGACGAAATCCTTCCACTTTCGTATGAGACCAAGAAGCAACCGGCACGCGCCCGCGATTGACGGTTATCGTTGAATATGTCAGCATCACTGACATATCATGCGCGTTTTTACGGATGCGCGCCCGGAAACGCTGAGCGCGGACGAGACCGGTGGCAAGCCGGCGGAACGCGGGAAGCCGAGGGTCGCGAACGGCGACCGAGGAGGACGAACGTATGAGCAAGGCTGGCATCAACGAGAAAGCCGTGCAAGACAAGGCCGTACAAGACAAGGCCGTGCAAGAGAAGACAGCGAAGACAGCGAAGACCGCAACCTCTGCGCCGGCCAATGCATTGCGCGACGTCTCCCTCGACGACAAGTACGATCTCGGCAAGGACCGCGTCTTCCTTACCGGCACACAGGCGATCATCCGCCTGCTGCAGATGCAGCGCGAGCGTGACCGGCTGGCCGGGTTGAACACGGCGGGTTTCGTCTCCGGCTATCGCGGCTCGCCGCTGGGCGGGCTCGATCTCAATCTGGCACGGGCAAAGAAGCATCTTGCGGCCTCCCACATCACCTTCCAGCCCGGCCTCAACGAGGAACTCGCAGCGACCGCCATCTGGGGCACGCAGCAGGCGGAACTGCGCGGGGAAGGCAAGTATGACGGCGTCTTCGGCGTCTGGTACGGCAAGGGCCCTGGCGTCGATCGCTCCGGCGACGTCTTCCGCCATGCCAACATGGCCGGCAGCTCGGCCAATGGGGGCGTGCTCGCGCTGATGGGTGATGATCACATCGCCGAATCATCGACCGTAGCGCACCAGTCGGAATTCCATTTCGTCGACGTGATGAGCCCGATCCTGAACCCCGCCGGGGTGCAGGAGATCCTCGATTACGGCCTCTACGGCTTCGCCATGAGCCGCTATACCGGGACCTGGACCGCATTCAAATGCGTCAAGGACAACATCGAATCGACCGCCTCGGTGGATGGTTCGATCGACCGGGTGAAGATCGAATACCCGGATGATTTCGCCATGCCGCCGGGCGGTCTCAACATCCGGCTGGGCGACAGCATCCTCGAACAGGAAGCGCGCCTGCAGGATTACAAGCGCGACGCCATGCTCGCCTTCATCCGCGCCAACAACCTCAACCGTACCATCCTGAGTGGCGGACGCCATCCGAAGGTCGGTGTGATCACCGTCGGCAAATCCTATCTCGACGTGCGCCAGGCCATGGACGAGCTCGGCCTCGACGAGGTCAAGGCCAATGATATGGGCCTGCGGCTGTACAAGATCGCCTGCCCCTGGCCGCTCTCGCAGCGCGAGCTGATGGATTTCGCCCAGGGGCTCGATCTCGTCATCGTGGTCGAGGAAAAGCGCTCGCTGATCGAGGTGCAGCTGCGCGAGGAGCTCTACGGCACCGCCAATCAGCCGGTCTGCATCGGCAAGCGTGATGAGGACGGCAACTGGCTCTTCCCCGTCAAGGGCGCGCTCGATTCCAACGACATTGCCATCGCCATTGGCGAGCGGCTCCTGCGCTACCACAACAACGATGATCTCGCCGGGCGCGTGGCGCGTCTGAAGGAGGCGCAGGACATCCTCGCAAAGACCAGTGACGTCTCCAACCGCACCCCGCATTTCTGCGCCGGCTGCCCGCATAACAGCTCGACCAAGGTGCCCGACGGGATGCGCGCCTATGCGGGAATCGGCTGCCACTATATGGTCCAGTGGATGGACCGCAACACCTCGGGCTTCACCCAGATGGGTGGCGAGGGGGCCAACTGGATCGGCGAGGCGCCATTCTCCACGCGCAGCCACGTCTTCCAGAACCTGGGCGACGGCACCTACAACCATTCCGGCGTGATGGCACTGCGCTGGGCGGTCGATACGAAGACCAACATCACCTATAAAATCCTGTTCAACGACGCCGTCGCCATGACCGGCGGGCAGACGCATGAAGGCGGGCTCACCGTCGACATGATCGCCCGGCAGGTCCGCGCCGAGGGCGTCGAGCGCATCGCGCTGGTGACCGACGAGCCGGAGAAATACCCGTCGACAGCGGATTTCCCCGCCGGCATGACGATCAACCATCGCGACGAAATCGAGAGCGTGCAGCGTGAGCTTGCGGAGATCGGCGGCGTCTCGGTGATGATCTACGACCAGACCTGCGCCTCGGAAAAGCGCCGCCGCCGCAAGCGGGGCACATTCCCCGATCCCGACAAGCGCGTGATCATCAACGAGCTCGTCTGCGAGGGCTGCGGTGATTGCTCGGTCCAGTCGAACTGCGTCGCGGTGCAGCCGCTTGAGACGGAATACGGGCGCAAGCGCCAGATCGACCAGTCCAATTGCAACAAGGATTTCTCCTGCGTGAAGGGCTTCTGTCCGTCCTTCGTGACGGTGCACGGGGCCAAGCCGAAAAAGGCGAAGGTTTCGGGCTCCGGCGAAGCGTTGCCCGAGACGATCCCCGATCCGCAGATCCCCGCGATCGACACCACCTGGAACTGCATCGTCACCGGCGTGGGCGGTACCGGCGTCGTCACCATCGGCGCCATCATCGGCATGGCCGCGCATCTCGAAGGCAAGGGCTGCGGCATGATCGACATGGCCGGCCTCGCCCAGAAGGGCGGCTCGGTCTACAGCCATGTGCGCCTCGCCAAGTCGCCGGAAGAGATCCACGCCATCCGCGTCGCGGCGGGGACGGCGGATCTGGTGCTCGGCTGCGATCTTGTGGTGAGCGGCACCAAGAAGGTGCTGGCTGCGGTTTCACCCGGGCGCACGGCACTGGTCGTCAACACGGCGGAGGTCTATCCGGGCGACTTTACCCGCGATGCCGATTTCTCGCTGCCGGCGGAGCGCCTCAAGCGCGAGATCAAGCGCATCGCCAATGGCGAGAAGGTCGATTTCGTCGATGCCACGGCGATCGCCACGGCGCTTCTGGGCGATGCCATCGCGGCCAACATGTTCATGCTGGGCTTTGCCTATCAGCGCGGCGCGGTGCCGTTGCATGCCGATGCGATCGAGCGCGGCATCGCGCTCAACGGCCAGGCCGTGGCGATGAATATCGAAGCCTTCCGGCTGGGCCGCAAGGCGGCGGCGAGCCCTGAGGGGCTGGCCAAGGTGGTCGCCTCGCTGAAGGCGCCGACCAGGGCGCGCGAGATCTCGCAGACGCTCGACGAGACCATCGCGCGGCGCGTCGAATTCCTCACAGCCTATCAGGATGCGGCCTATGCCGCGCGCTATCAGGCGCTGGTCGAGAAGGTCCGCGCTGCCGAAGCGAAGGCCGTTGACGGCAAGGAGGGGCTCACCGAGGCCGTCGCGCGCAACCTGTTCAAGCTGATGGCCTACAAGGACGAGTACGAAGTCGCGCGGCTCTATTCCGACGGCTCCTTCCTGCGCCAGGTGGGCCAGACCTTCGAGGGGCAGAACCTGCGCTTTGAATTCCACCTCGCCCCGCCGCTTCTGGCCCGCAAGGATCCCAATACCGGCGTGCCGCGCAAGATCACCTTCGGGCCGTGGATGCTCAAGGCCTTCGGGCTGCTGGCGAAGTTCAAGGGCCTGCGCGGCACGAAGCTCGACGTCTTCGGCTACACGCAGGAGCGCCGCACCGAGCGGCAGCTGATCACGGATTACGAGGCCATGCTGGAGGAGATCGTGGCGAAGCTCTCGCCCGAGAACCACATCACCGCCCTCGGCCTCGCCGCGATCCCGGCCAAGATCCGCGGCTTCGGCCATGTCAAGGAGCGCCACCTCGAAGCCGCCAAGGCGGAAGAGGCGGCCCTGATGGAGCGCTTCCGCAACCCGCAGAAAGCGCCGGCAGCCGAAGCGGCGGAGTGAGGAATGCAGCGGCCTTGGTAACGACGCTGATCAAGTATCGCTTGGGGGTGATTTGTCATCACCCCCGGTGTGTAGCGGATTCGACATCATTGGATTGTCCGCAGGAGCTGGCGAACCCGAGAGCCGTCCGCCGGTACCAGACAATTCGGCGTCTGGAAAGCCGGTTAAGGGGAAACTCTCGGAGTTGACAGCAACGAAGCCTCTTACAACAACCTTTCCAAACCAGTCTCTGTTATCGTCGCGCGCAATGAGTAGCAAAATTCCCGCAATTAAAAAAAATAATGCTAGTATCGCAATAGTAACTTTATCTAAGTATATTGTATAGGCAGAAATTATCAGAAAGTTTATTAGGCCGTATACCCATAAACATTCGGGGATTCCCATTTTGGGTGGGGTATGATTCAAGCTCCGAAACGGGAGCTTTTTCATGGGACGTTTCGAGCTTACGGATTTCGAGTGGCAGGCGATCAAGCCGCACCTTCCGAACAAGTCACGCGGTGTGCCTCGGGTTGACGACCGCCGGGTGCTCAACGGGATTTTCTGGGTATTGCGATCGGGAGCCCGCTGGGCGGATGTGCCGGAGCGATACGGGCCGCCGACCACGATCTACAACCGTTTCAATCGCTGGCGCAAAGCCGGTGTCTGGGATCGCCTGATGGATGCGATCACAGAGGCTTACGACGGGGATGTGCAGATGATCGATACATCCGTTGTCCGGGTTCACCAGCAAGGTGGGACGGCAAAAAGGGGGATCGAGATCGATGTCTGGGTCGTTCCCGGGGCGGGCTGACCACCAAGATCCATGCCGTTGTCGATGCACGGGGGCGCCCGATCCGTCTGAAGCTCACGGGCGGCCAGGCCAGCGACATCGCAACCGCTCCCGATCTGCTCTCGGATATTCCCGCCGGCGCGATGATCCTGGCCGACAAGGGCTATGATGCAGCCGCTCTGCGCACCACCATCTTCGAACAAAACGCCTGGGCCAACATCCCGCCCCGGTCCAATCGCAAGGACCCTGTCTGTTTCAGCCCGTATCTCTACAGGGCGCGCAATCTCGTAGAGCGGTTTTTCAACAAAATCAAACACTTCCGGCGTGTCGCAACGCGCTACGACAAGCTCGCCGAAAACTATCTCGCCGCTCTCAAGCTCGTCGCAATCCGTATCTGGCTACGCAGTTATGAGTCTACGTCCTAGTACTACAGTTGCGTATTCCTTTGCATTCTGATTCTGTATCCGAATCATGGAGGTTCGGGCATGGGTATTTCGGACTGGTCGGGAACATCGGTGAACTGGGCGGCGGCGTTGGCGGCTTTCAAGCAAGCGCTGGCGCCGATTTTTCCGCGTGTGGAAACATGGCGATCGGCAGGGGCCTTCATTGATGGTGTGCTGTCCGGTGTCGAACGCAAGACGGGCTGGATGCTGGCGGAGCAGGCG
>Ga0208623_100867_pt1 | contig 11160 bp, 12 predicted proteins | sample HotLakConsUCCL28_FD_184737 | JGI IMG/M metagenome (GOLD analysis project Ga0208623, IMG submission 184737) | Hypersaline microbial mat communities from Hot Lake, Washington, USA - Hot Lake Consortium UCC-L28 (SPAdes) (version 2) ...
ACAGCGGGGTAATCGTGATATCATCTTTCATAGGCGTATCGTTCCTTTTGGAAGTTCTGGCAGGCTTCAGCACCCGCCACGATACGCCACCTCCTCAAACTGCGTCACCCAGATTCGCGTATAGCTCATCGAATGGTGGCAATGGCGTGAGTCTGCGACCTGTTGCACCAGGTCGGCTGTACGGCTTGCGCTGTGCGAGCCCGGACGCTGGAGGCGATCTTGCGCGCGAAGGCTACAGCTCGGGGACCAGTGCAGCGACAGCCCTCGCGACAAGGGCCGCCCACAGGATTTTCGATGCCCTCTCTGACCCGGACAACGGCAATCTCTTGGAAGATGTCGATCCGTCCTTCTACGGCGTGATTGTCAAAGCGCTGCTCGTTCACAGGGCTGGTTGGGGAGGCATTGGGGACCTGCTCGATCAGACCTGGCAACCACAAGGGCAAGGCACGCATGTCGTTCGGCGGGACGGCATCGCGCGCCTTCTCGGCTATGGCCGCCCTGCGGTGCAGGAGGCCATGGAATGTGCAACAAATCGCGCGACGATGGTCGGCTATGGCGAGATCCCCGCGGGCGAGCAGGCAGCCTTGTACCGCATCCCACTCCCGCCAAGCCTTGAGCGCGTGCGTGAGCCACGAGCGCTTACGGTTTCTTTGGCGTGGTTCTCCCCGGTCAATATCCGCCATCAAGCGTACCGAAGAGCCAAACTCGAGATCGCCCCCGAAAACCCCGAGACACGGTTCGGCGTCAAGAGGGTGCCCGGCCAGCCGTCCGACAAGGCAGTGCCCCGTGGATCCTTGTTTCACGTTCGCTATGCAGGGGAACGAGCGGTGGCGTTCGTTGACGGCAACACCTTGGCACTTCGAGTATTCTGCCGCGAGCAAGGCGGCGCTCTTGATCAGTCGATCCGCTATGGGCTGGCCGTAACCGTCGAAGCGGGTGAAGCGATCCGGGTCTATGAGGAGGTCCGACAGGCTCTAGGCATTCGGCCGCGGGCCTGATTGTCGGCTTAAGCGTGGATGACTCGAAAGCCATGGGAAACCGTGAGACAGATCAACACCTCAGGGCAGTCTGGAACCAGAAGACGAGCCCCGTGGTGCTGAGACGAGGAGGAAAAGGTCAGCTCTTGCGGGCTCGACTTCCTTATAGCGAGGACAATCGTCGATGGCTTCAGGACGGCCGACGAAGCAGACCGACATGGTCGGATGAGCATAAATGCTGGGAACTGCCAAAAGCGTGGTTCAACGGGTTTGTTGAACGAGCGCTGCGGCGGTACGGCGAACTGTACATCATTCAGCCGTACCGCGAGCAGGAGAAATGCGCTCCAGCCTGCCTGAACGCCACGGGTCATGAATGCCAGTGTTCATGTATGGGGGCGAACCACGGTGCCGGCAACGATGGGAGCTGGTTCGAAGTGTCCGAAGCATTTGCAACGAGATGGGGCGAGCAACACCTCGCCTGCAGAAAGCTTGTTCTGAAACGATAGGCGCATGGCTGACGAGCGGCATTGCTCGCACGAAAAATGGCAGCCGCAACATTTGATCCGAACAGCTGGAGAAAGACAATCTTGGGCGACGTATCATCGCCGATACCGCCACTCCCGCGATGCCTCGCGCCCGCCCTCGTCGCGCCGCCGATACCGCTCCCAGCCGTTCGCCTTGAGGTAGGCCGAGACGCGCATCTGGTCTCCGCGGGTCCATCGGGCCGGTTCAAGCCCGATGGCCTCCTCGAGGATTTCGCCGACCGACACATCCTTCAGCGGCTCCGGGCGCGGCACGCTCTCGGTGCGGGAGTTGCCGTAGTCGGGGAAGCCATCTGAGTCGGTCCGGATCTCGTGGGTCAGCCAGTGTTCGATCAGGTCGTCCCAGGCGTCGGACTGGTAGCGGCGGTCCTGTTCCTCGCGGGCTTTCTCCAGCAGCGCGGGGTCGTCGATCCACCAGATCGCGCCGGCGCGGAAGCGGTGGACGGCTTCGGCCCAGAGCTGGTCCCGGTCGCGGGCGAGCGCCGCGATGTCGATGGCGCCGCAGCGCAGCGGCCAGAAGCGACGGTTGCCGGTCTCGTCGCGCAGATAGGTGTCGGGGTTCACGGTGCCGGCGAAGACGCACTGGCGGGGCACTTCGACGGTGTAGCGGCCGTACGGCGGGCGGAAGCGGTCGGTGGTCCGCGTCAGGAACGCCTTGATACGCGAGACCTCGGCACGGCCGATGGCGTCGAGCTCGGCGATCTCCACGATCCAGACACCCTGCATGTGCAGCGCTGCGTCCTTCGACCCGAGCTCGGGCAGCTCGTCGGTGAACCATTCCTCGCCGGCCAGCACCTTGATCGCGGTGGACTTTCGCGCACCCTGCGGCCCTTCGAGGATGAGCATGTGGTCGGCCTTCACGCCGGGGCGGTAGATCCGGGCGACGGCCGAGATCAGCCAGAGCGCGCCGATGGTGTGGTTGAACGCGGTAGGTTCCGCGCCGAGATAGGCGCTGGTCCAGGTCTCGACCCGGGGCGTGCCGTCCCATGTCAGGCTGTCGAGCCAGTCGCGGACGGGATGGATGCGCAGCTCGCGGGCGACGGCGCCGACGGCGCGGCTCACGACGACCGGCGCCACGTTGATGCCGCGCAGCTGCAGCCATTCGGCGGCGCGGATGTCGTCGGCGTCCTCCCAGGGGCGTGGAAGGGACGCGCCGGCACAATCCCACGGCAGCGGCTGGCGCACCACGATCTCCTGCCCGAATTCGTCGAAGGCGAGCACGCCGGCGAAGGCAGGATCGGAGGTCAGTGCCACGATGACGTTGGCTTCGTTGCGCTCGGGCGCGCCGGCGAGATCGAGCCGCAGGCGCCTGAACCATGCGGGCTTCGGGATCGGCGCGTGCGGATCGCCGGTGGCGTTGACCCTACGGCGGAGCTCGGCCAGCTGCTGGGTCAGGACGGACATGCCGATGCCGGTCGCGGACTTGATGCGCGCGATGACCTGCCGTTCGGGCAGCGGGTCGAGCTTTGCAAGCGCGATGCGCCCCAGCAGCGTGGACAGCGCTTCGAACTCGGGCGGGTTCGTCAGCGCCTCGGCCGCGGCGATCAGCGTCGCCGGATCATCGGCGGAGGCGACGATGGGCTTGGCCGCCTCCAGTTCCTCGGCCTGCGGCTCCGCTGCAGTTTCCGTGTCGCGCGTGTAATCCTCGGCGCGGGCGCCACGCTGCAGATCGTCGTTGAAATCGTCGCCGTGGAGCGGGGCGACGATCTCGTTCGGGATGTCTGCGCGGTTCAGACGGTCCGAGAGCGTCGCTCCCGCCTGGCGGCCGGCGTCCCCGGCATCGCCGTAGATTGTGACGCGGCGGGTGCCCTCAGGCCACTGGAACCGCGCCAGACTGTCGGCCGACAGCGCTGCCCAGACCGACGTGCCAAAGAGCGCGTGCGCGGCGAGCGCGGTCTCGATCCCCTCGGCGATCCCGATGTGGCCGTCCTCGGGCATCGGGAACAGCCGGACCACAGCGTCCTTCACGCTACCGAGCATCTTCTTGCCGGGGGGCGCCTTGGCGCTGCCGTCGTCGCGAAGGAAGGTGCGGTGGATGCCCGGCGCGCGCTCCCCGTCCGGCAGCCGCAGGATCGCGATCAGCCCGGGCCAGCCGCGGCAGCTGTCGAAGTCCGGAAGGTCGGGATGGAACAGAAGGTCGGGCGAGCCGGGAACCGACAGCCCGCGGGCCCGCAGATAGGTCTCGCCCGGCGTGCCTTCGATCGGAACGGCCCCGCCGACGAGGCGCGCAATCTCGGCCGAGTGGTTGGGCCGGGCGCGCACCGGCGACGCCGGCGCTGTCCGCAACGCAGGGTGTTCCATCCCCGCGAGCCGGGCCGCCTCGTCGAAGAGCGCGCCGTCGCAGAGGCCGGTCGCCTGCGCGATGAGGTCGATGGGACCGGCCCGCTCGCCAGTGGCGTAGTCGAATCCCCAGCCGGCATAGGGTCCGTCGAGATGGATGGTGCAGGAGCCCTCCTTGCGCGGCGGTCGACCGGAGAGGTCTGCGCAGCGCAAGGAACGGCGGTCACGTGCAAGCCGGGCTTCGGGAAAGAGCCCCGGCAGCCAGTCGGCGGCCGTGCAGGCAAGCCGCTCCTTCACCGCCGCCAGATCGTGCCGGGTCTTCGGGACCGCGATGTCGTTGAGGTCGATCATCGCGCCCCTCAGGCCAGAAGGACGAGCCCGCGCTCGGCCCGGGTGATAGCGGTGTAGAGCCAGCGGCGCCGGTCGATCTCGCTGCGGCCCAGCCCGTCGTCCCAGACGATCACGTTCTCCCACTGCGAGCCCTGCGCCTTGTGGGCGGTGATCGCCCACCCGAAGGTCGCCTCGGTCAGCAGACGCTTCTCCTTGTAGTCGCGGTCGTGGCGCTTGTCGTCGTAGGCGACGTGGTCCTCGAAATGGCCCTTGTAGATGCGCAGCCGGCCCGGGCGCCCGTCCTCATAGGGCTCGCCGATGTGGCGCCCGTCCTCGTCGTGGACGACAGCGGAGAAGTAGAGACTGCCCTCGTCGACGATGTCCTCGAGCGTCACGAACATCCCGTTGATCAGCCCCAGATCGTTCTGGTTCTTCAGGCAGATGATCTTCTCGGCCGGTCCCGTGGGCAGCCAGGTCCCGCCGAGCCCCGCGGCTGCGCGCATGGCGTTGTTGATCTGCAGCCGCGTGGCGTTCAGCCCGCAGATAAGCTGGCCGCCGCGGAGTGCTTGCTCGGGCGTGATGTCGCCCTTGCGGAGCTTGGCGACATGGTCGTCGTAGACGCCGAAGCCGATGGGCCGACCCTCCCGCGCCATCGTGGCGAGGCGGATGATCGCGCTCTCGGCCGCCTGGCGGTGGATCTCGGTCAGCATCACGTCCGGCTCGTCGCGGGTGAAGGCGCCTTCGCCCCGGATCGGCGGCAGCTGGCCGGGATCGCCGAGCACGAGGATCGGCTTGCCGAAGCTCATCAGGTCGCGCGCCATTTCCTCGCCGACCATCGAGACCTCGTCGAGCACGATGAGCCGGGCGTCGGCCGCGTCGCTCTGCGGGTTCAGGGCGAAGCGCGGGTGCTTCATCGCCGAGAGCCCCTGGCGCATCGCCTCGATCGCGGCATCGGCCGTGGTGCGCGCGAACCCGGTGAGACGGAGCGCGTCGCGTTCGGCCATCGCAATCTTGCGGGCAGCCTCCTCGATTTCCTCCTCGGTCGACTCGATCACCGAGTAGATCAGGCTGTGGATGGTGCGCGCCGGCGTGCCCTTGCGGGTCAGCACCAGCGCGGCCTTGCCGGTGAAGGTGGCGGTGACGACGCCGGGGACGCACCGGCCGTCCTTCGCGCTGCGGTGGGGTGAGAGACCGAGTTCGTCGAGCGCGAACTTCAGCACGGTGCTCTTGCCGGACCCGGCATAGCCGAAGAGGCGGAACACCTGCTGCTGCTCTGTGCGGGTTTCGAACCACTCCTTGATCTCGCGGATCGCGGCGGCCTGCGTGGCGGATGGGGTGAACTCGGTCATGGCTGGGGCATCTCAACTGCGTAATCCTTGACGATCCCGCCGCGGGTCGGATCGCCCACCTCGCACGGACGGACGAAGACCCGGCGCCCATCGGCCAGCTGCCGCCAGTGACCGCGTCGGATGTGCCAGCGCGGGCTGGCGTGACTGCCGCCCTGCGGCGGTGTCGCTGCCCGCAGGCGCGCCGGATCGATGGCGACCTGGCGCCAGACCCACCCCTGGATCCCGGCGCGCGCGAAAGGCTTGCGCCGTGTCGAGGGCACGCGGCGCTCCCGGACGTCCGCAGCCTGGGAGAGTATCGCGAGGCCGCGCCAGACGATGGCAGCCGCGGCTTGACCGCACTGTTCCGCCATCTCCACGTCTTCAAGCGCCGGATTGGCGGCGAACTCGGCGACACCGCCGTCCGCGATCCACACGTGGGCATGGACGTCCGTCCATCGCCGCGGGGAGCGCCAAAGGGAAAGCCAGAGAGCCTCTATGCCATCAGGGCGCTGCCTCGCGTACACGATCTGGCTGCGGATCTGTGGCCCACGGTCGCGCAGCTCGAATATCGTGTCGGGGTGTGGAAGGCGCTGCGGTCCTGCCGCCAGGCGACGTGCCAGCGCATCGACCTCGTCGGAGTCGAACCTCTCCTGATCGGCGAAGCGCCAGACAGGCGCAAACTCGAACCCGTCGAGCAGTTCGGGCATCCAGAACCGCTCGCGATGCGCGCGCACGATCCGCTTGAGCTCATAGGCGTCGGGGATCATCGCCGGGGCTCCGCCCGTTCGCGGCTGAAACGCTCCACCGGAGCGTTTCCGGGACGCTGCTCACCCCAGCACCGTTTCGCCCATGCACAAGGAGCGTGCCACTTGCCGGCCGCCATGCCGCCGCGGCAGAGGACTGCGGTAGGCTCGGCCGCGGCGCGCGGCAGCCATTCCCCCGCCTCGGAGGCTCGCACCACGGCGACGGCGCGGTCCGACATTTCCTGCGCGAGATGCGCGTCGAAGGGCACGAGCTCGGCGTGCAATTCCATCGTGTCGCGGTTCAGCGCGGTGAAGAGCGCCGGGGCCGGCAGCTCCATGTAGGCCTGGTAGAGCGCGATCTGGGCCGCATAGACCGGCCGTGCGAGACTGACGCCGCGCTTGACCACATCCTTCCAGCTGGCCGCGCCGAGCGCCTTGTTCTCCCAGAGCGCGGGATAGTCCATCGCGACGGGACCAGAGACGAGGCAGCCATCGATATGGCCCTTGAAGCGCCCGCCGAGGGCTTCGAACCCGAACTGGCGGCCGTCCGGGCGTTCGGTTCGCAGGTCGAACCCCGCGATCCGGAACCAGCCGGCAACGATGTCCTCGGCCCGGTGGCCCGCCTCGAAGATGCGCAGCGTGCGCGGCGCGAACTCCTGGCCCTCGTCCTTCGGGACCGCGAGGAAGTCGTACTGGATCTGGCGAAGGCAGTCGCGGCCGAGACCCGAGGAACTGACATAGCTGCGCGCACGCTCGGCGCGGTGGCGCGCGGACAGCGCCGTGTCGATGGCGGCGGACACGGCTTCGGCAATGGGCGGGCGCGGCGCAGCGGCGCCGTAGAGGAAGCCGGATTTGTGGTTCAGGTCGATCATCGCTCGCGCTCCCAGAACCCGCCGGCCTGAGCGATGCAGGTCAGCTTGTGGAACTGCGCGTCCGTGAGCCGGGCGCTCTCGCCGAAGCGCGCCAGCTTCTCGCGGAGGCTGTCGCAGAACTCGATCTCGAAGTCGGTGACGGCGTTCTCGACGGCAGCCTCGAGCAGATGCTTCCAGCTGCAGGCCGCCGTGTCGTCGTTCAGGTCGATCATCGTGCGCCCCCTCAGAACGGAATGGGGTCGTCGAGGACCGTGCCGGTGCGTTCCTTGCGCTCGGCCTGGTCCTGCATGCTGTCGATGTAGCCGGTAACCGCCGCCTCGATGAGGCGGTCGATGTCCTCGGCGCTGCGGTGAAAGAAGGGCTCCATGAGCCCGAGGTCGGTGAGCGCTTCGGCGAAGAGCGTCCGCGCATCGCGGATCGCACGGGCCTCGCGCGCGGTCTTGTCGATCATGCCGTTGTTCCTTCGGGCGATGGCGCTGCCCACGTCCTGACAGCGGCGCGAGCAGAAGCGGTGGTAGGGGTGGCGATCCCAGCGGAGACCGTGGCAGTAGCCGATGCCGCGCGCCTCGCGGGCGCAAACGGCGCAGAGAGCTACCCGAGCAAGAATGTCGCGATCGGGTCCTCGGGCGGCCAGCCCGCCCTCTGGAGCTTTTCGGACTGGAGCACGATCCAGCGGGAGATCGCGTTGCTGGCCATGGCTTCGAGGTCGCCGAGGCTGAGGCTTGCGATGGGGGCGTGCAGTCTTCCTCGGGCCTCGAGCCATCGTCCGATCTCCAGCGCCGCCTCGCGCGTCACATGCGCCTGCCATTCATCCGGGGTCATCGGCCCGGCAGGATCGCGCCGGGCCTCGGGCCGCGGCGAAGGCCGGTTTGACCTCCGCCGCGACGCTGCCGACCGCGCCTCAGCCATTGAGCCAGGCGGGCATGCCGGTCGCCGGCGCGGCGCCCGGCGTGGACGGCGGGGATGCGGGCGATTGCTGGGCCGACGGCTGCTGCGTGGGCTGCTGCGGCGCGGCCGCCTGTGCGCCCCAGGCCGGAGCCGCGGACGGCGCTTGCGGTTGCGCACCCCATGCCGGCGTGGGCGCCTGCCAGCCCGGCGCCGGCGCGCTCGCGGCCTTGCGCGGCGGGGCATTGACGGGCTCCGGGGGAACGGCTTCGCCGCGCAGGATGGCGGCATGCTGCGGCTCGTCAGGCAGAACAACGTTCGCGATCCGGTTCTGGTCGCGGTACTGGGGGTTGGACGCGGGCTCCACCATGATCCGCGCGGCGAAGACGATGCCGTCGAGATGCTTGAGCCCGGGCAGCACCCGCTTGGCCTTGGCGTCGGGGCTCTCGTCCCTGGGATCGAGCCCGAGAGCGCTGTCGACCATCGCCCGAAAGGTGGATTTCGAGATCTTCCAGCCGATCGACTGGCCCTTCTCGTCGACCTTGCCGCCTGCGACGGTGAAGCTCTGCCAGAACTTCCGCCGGGCATGGGGCCCTTCGAGGATGGTGAATTCGCAATCCAGCATCTTCGCGTCGCTCGACTGCGAGGCCTTTAGGAGCTTCGCGTCCATCGCGGTAGCGCCGTCGACGCCGCCGGGGCGCACGGTCAGGCGGACCTTGGCGAAGGTGCCGTCGGGGATCAGCTCGCCGATGGGGGCCATCTGGGGCTGGGCGTCGTTGAGATCGTAGCTCATGGGTCTGTCCTTTGCGTCTGGATCAGGAAGGAGTGGCGGGGTGAGCTGGGGCGCGGCCGTCGATCTTGGCGATCAGCGCACCGAGATCGGGCGGCTCGGTCGTGTCGAGGCGGCCGGAGCGGTCCTTGGCGGGAAGGCCCCAGGGATTGCCGGAGCGGCAGACGAGGCGGCGCTCGGCGGAGGTCTCGTCGAGGGTCCAGTCGCCCTTGGCGTCTCGGCCGAAGAGCTGCATCGAGACGACCTGGTCGACGATGCCCGGCAATTCGCGGCCGGCCTTCGTGCCCTCCATCTGCGGCTGCCACGTCGTCGCGCCGAACTCGTCGGTGACCTTCTCGAGCACGCCCACGAAGATCACCGTCTTGCCGCGGGCATGCTGGAGGTGCTTCAGCGCCTGAATCACCTCGCGACCCAGAAGCCCGTAGGCGCCGCGGACATCCGGCTTGCCGGTCCGCTCGGAGAAGGCCTCCGGCTGCTGGCGGGCATAGGCCATGGCCTGCCGCGTCAGATCGGTGATCGAATCGACAAAGATGATCCGCTTCCGGGACAGGAAGTCCTCGATCCCCGTGCCGAGATACTGCTGCTGCAGCCAAGCGTGATACTCGGCGCCGTACCAGGACTTCGGATGCTGGGCCGGATCGTGCCCGCCGATCAGCACGGCGAGATCGCGGAAATCGGTGAAGCTGCGCACCGGGATCGAGTCCCCGCGCCAGTCCTGCACTGATTTCATGCCCGCTTCGAGATCGAGGCAGACGGTCTCCTCGGCGGGCAGCGTCTTCAGGAGGGTGGTCTTGCCGACGCCGGGCGGGCCGAAGATGGCGAGGGACGTCTTGTTCTCGGCGGCCGAGAGCCGTTCGTCGGCGGTGATGATGCGGAAGGCCATGGGGTTCTCCGGGATTGCGTTCAGGGGGCGCGGCGGCGGGGGTGACCGGGTGCCGAAGGGGAACCTGCCCGGCGTTGCCGACCGGGCGTCCCGCCGCCGCGCGTCACCGGTCTCGAGCCTCGAGCCGGAAGACGGGTTTGCCGGTGGTCTCGCTGCGCGCGTCCGCGAAGCCGTCGCGCATAGCCGCGGGCCAGGCGCCGTAGCGCCGCTCGGGCACGCGATAGGCGATCTCGAGATACTCGGCCGGGTCGTCGCCGGCGGCGCGGATGCGCTCGGCCATGGCGGCGAGCCGGTCCTGATCCCAGGAAACCTTCTTCGGCAGGTCCGCGACGACCACGACACCCTCGTCCTCGACGCGCACGGTGCCGCTGGTCTTGCCCTGAGCGGTCCGCTCGGCCGCGGCGGCGGCCTCGTAGCGCTGTGCGATGCCGGCCTCGAGCCGGTCCCGAAGCCGCTTCACGCGGGCGGTCTCGGCGAACGCCGTCGTCTGCAGATCCAGCAGCATCTCGGGCGGCAGCGCCGCGATGTCGCCGAGGGCGAGGCGTTCGAGATCGTCGAAGCGGGGAGCGTTGTCAGGGTGCGGCATGGCGGGGTCTCCGTTGGAAGGGAATGGCAGGGCCATCACGCGGCGCGCTCATCGAGGAGCAGCGCCGAGAGCGCGGGAGCGGCGGCCTTCGGTCTCGGGCGGGCGACGGCGATGTAGGCGAAGCGGTCGGGGCCCAAGCGCTCCTGCACGAGGTGGACGAGGCCCTTCTCGAAGGCGCCCAGTGCGGCCTGACCGAGATCGGCAAGCTGACGGCGCTCGGGCTCGGGCAAGGTCGAAATCACCGGCGTGACATCGATCCCGAGAAATCCGCAGTGGTACTCGAGCCGCGCGCCAGCCTCGGCCTGCGCGATCCAGGCGTAGAGCTCGACATCAGTGAGCTGCGGCCTCGCTACGCGGGCGCCGATTGGGATTGCGGCGACCATCAGCACAGCCGCGCAGTCCGTTGGTGCGTGGCACCATGACCGCTGTCCCGCGCCGGGTCCGCGGTCAGACGGCGGGGCGCGTGGCCGGCACGCGCGACGGCCTCGCTGATCTTCAGGGCGCGCTGAAGCTGGCTCTGCTCGAAGGCCTCGACGTCGGCGAGCCGGTAGAGCACGCGCCCGCCGAGCTTGAGGAAGGCCGGTCCCTGGCCGCTGTAGCGCCAGCGTTCCAGCGTCCGGTGGGAGATCCCCCAGCGCCGGGCCAGCTCCTTCTGGTTCAGGCAATGCCTCTGCAGCATCGGTGTCTCCTCTCGTTGTCGAGGAGACCATGCGAAATTACGGTGTGGGATGTCGTGGGGACTGGCGGGGGATGCGGAGGGGGATCAGTCGGTCCTTGCAGGACTGGCTCTTGGCCGTTGGCGGGGCGCCGTCATCCCGGTACAAACCGGCAAGATGGGTGACGTTTTGGACCGGGAACATGGGTAACAGGTCAAACTGGCTGGCGAGGGGGACTTGCCGATGCCTTGGAGAGAGACCTGCACCATGGATGCACGCCTTGGATTT
>Ga0208623_100873_pt1 | contig 11020 bp, 15 predicted proteins | sample HotLakConsUCCL28_FD_184737 | JGI IMG/M metagenome (GOLD analysis project Ga0208623, IMG submission 184737) | Hypersaline microbial mat communities from Hot Lake, Washington, USA - Hot Lake Consortium UCC-L28 (SPAdes) (version 2) ...
AGGTCGTGGTCTAGCCGATGAACGCGCTCGGTCTCGATCTGGCGATCCCCGGCAACTGGTCGGTCACCTATGGAAAAGACGCCTGGCTGGAACGGGTTGCGGAGTTCGACTATCCGATGATCGCCGCGAACATGCGGGACGCCGAGACAGGAGAGCTTCTTCACGAGCCTTATTTCGTAAAGGAGCTGAACGGGGTCCGGGTCGGGGTGATTGGTTTCACCGAACCGCAGATCCCCACACGGCAGCCGCCTCACATGAGCGCTGGTTTGGCTTTTGACGGGGCGTCGGTCCTCCAACCGCTCGTCGACGAGCTGCGCGAGGAGGAGGCGGTCGATCTGGTCGTGATTGCCACGCACATCGGTCTCGGCCGTGCGATGGCCCTCGCCCGGGAAGTCGAGGGAGAGGACATCATCCTTTCGGCGGACACCCATGAGCGCACCTATGAACCAATGCTTGTCGATGACACCTGGATCGTCGAGGCGGGGGCGTTCGGCTCCTTTGTCGGCAAGCTGGATCTGTTCTTTGACGCCGACGGCGAACTGGCCGACCGCAGATGGCGCTTGATCGAGCTACGTCCCGAGCTCTATCCCGAAGACCCGGAGGTGAGGCAGACCGTCGATCGCGCCCTGGAGCCCCACCGGGAACGCATGAACCGTGTCATCGGCCACACCGATGGCTGGTTGGCCCGCTACGATGTGATCCACACCTCCCTGGACCAGGTGATCACCGATGCGATCCTCGAGGTCACCGGGGCCGATGTCGCGCTCAGCAACGGGTTTCGCTTTTCCCCGCCGACCGCCCCCGGTCCCATCACGGAAGCCGATCTCTGGTCCTGGCTCCCGCTGAACCTCCGATTGAAGAAGGGCGAGGCAACTGGGGCGCAGTTCGAGACCTACTGGGAGGAGGAGCTGGAGAATGTCTTTTCCCGCGATCCCAGTCGCCTGTTCGGCGGCTGGCTCCCCCGCGCATCCGGCCTGGAACTCGAGTTCGACAGTGCCTCCCCGCCGGGCGAACGGGTCCGCGCGCTTCGCATCGGCGGGCAACCGCTCGATCCCGAAAAGATCTACAGCGTCGCCGCAGGTGCCCGCAAAGGCGCTCCCGAGAGCAACGTGCACCGCGTGCGTGACTGCGCCCTCGTCCGAACCCTTCCGCACACGACGCACGACGCCGTAAGGAAGTATCTCGGCAAGCGCTCGTCCATCCGTGGGGATTTCCCGCCGAACCTTCGGGTTCTGGACCGGGCGGGGGTGATGCGCTCTCAATTCATCGCCGCGTCCGAATAAGCCGCCGAATCAAAACAGAAACAACCAAAGGTAAGCATGAACGATCGTAAACGACCATCTACAAATCATTGGCGCCAGGCCTGCCTTGCACTTGGCCTGCTTTTTTGTCCGCTGTTCGCCGCCGCGAACGCCGCGACGGATGAACGGCCCGTCATCGGAATCGAGCAGAAGGAAGGGGTTCGTGTCGTCGTCCAGGTGACTACCGGCGACATGGAGCAGGATGTCCACAAAGGCCTGCGAAGGGTCAAGGGGATCGCCGACGGTTACCTCGCAGCAGGAGTCCCCGCGGAAGAAATCGACATACGGGCGGTTTTCCACGGAGCGGCCGCCGCTCATTTGCTGACGGACGCGGCCTGGAGGAGGCACCAGGAAACCGATGGCGGCAATCCCAGCACGTCGGTGTTGGAAGCATTGGCTGAAAGCCCGGCTCAAATCGAACTTTGTGATGTTCGCCGCCGGAACGAAGGTTGGGCCAAATCGGAAATCCACCCCTCGGTCGTCCTCGTCAGCAACGCCTACCATCGCCTGGCCGAACTCCAGCTTCGCGGCTTCGCCTACGTCCGTCTGTAGTGGAAAGCAGGCAAAAAACGCGAACTGCCAGTGATTTGCAGGGTTCATTTGGAATCGTCAGGGGTCACGGTAGGGACGGCTTTCGCATTTGTTCCCTGCCCCGGACGATCTAAATAGACAGGCTATTTATCTTACCTGGATCGGCCGAAACCCCGAACGCTTGCCGATCAGGAAACGGGTATTGCTGTATGCTTTATGAGGACGACGATATTACTCGATGACCACTTGAGAGAGCGGCTCCGGGCGAAAGCACGGGAAGAGGACAAAGTTTCCGCTGGTAATTCTGCGGGGAAGGGATTTTCGAAGGCCTTGATCGGGATCGAACCAACGAACTGCTGGCGGCCGAGGACCCCGAGAACTATCTCGATCAAGCCGCCGAGCGCGGCAGGCGGGCGCACCGGAGAGACCTGGCTACCGCCGACAAGGGTGTTGGAGTTGAAGGTGCCGGTCTGATCGGCGAAGGTGCCGGAAAGGTCGCCCTCGAAGGTGTAGAGGGCGAGGAGACCGGGTGCGGTGGGTTCGGGCGTATCAAAGCGCCCGGCGGCCAGGGCCTGCAGGTCGCGGGGGTGGTCCCAGATGCGCAGTTCGAGGAGGCGCCCGTCGAGGGCGTTCAGCCCGAGTTGCCCGAATTAACCGGCATAGAGGCGTCCCCGGTCGCGGTTGGCGGGTCCATCGGCGGTGCGGCTGCCGTCGAGGACGCCATCCACGTAAATGCGTTGCTCCAGGGTGGACGCGTCAAACCAGAAGGCCAGGTGATACCAGCGGCCGGTTTGCAGGGTGGTGGCCCCTTCGAGGTCGTCACCCCAGAAGCCGTGCCAGAGGCGGCCGTTGCGGGCCAGCAGGTGCAGGAGGTTGTCCGGGCCGACTTGCGCGAGGATCGGCTTGTCGCCGGAGAGGTCCTCAAACCAGACCCAAGCCTCGACCGTGAAAGAGCGTTCGGCGAGCGAGAGCGCCGCCATGTCGCAAATCGGCAAGGATCTGTCGCCTATGATCAGGCGATCGTCCGGCACAGCCGCGGGGCAGGCAGTTGGGGCATTTAAGAATTTGCGCCCCAAAAAAATGCCATGCCCCCCTAAAATTCGGTCCGTCCCTTCCGCCGTGCGTAGGCGAGCAATCGCCCGGCAAGACGAGAAATCCCAATACTCATCAATCGGGGAAACCGGAATCCACACTCCCGCAAACATTCAAAACCGGCTGCCCGGCTGGCCAGGACCGATCGTTTCCGACCTAAAATCGATCCTTCCGCCCTCGAAAGAGGATTTGCTCTCCCCTTCTCCCGTAGCTCGACGGCGAACGCCGTTGAGCAAACCCGTCCCGAACCCACCCTCCCACACCGACTTCGTCGGCGTGCTACTACAGCCTTCCCGGAGCGCGGCGGGGGTCTGTAGTCCTTCCCCATAGAGGCATCCAGCCCGCACGGGAAAGCCCTTCGACCGCTCCGACTTATACAAGCATGCAACCCGGTTTCGTCTCTCGATACGACTGGCCTGCGCCGGGGCCACCTACACCTGTATTTTGGTCAACTATGAAGGCTTGGCCAAGTAATCTTCTTGGAATTCCTTGGCTGTCCGCGAAACCTTGCCCTGAGTGTGACGGTGGATCTTTTCCCGCAGCACGCTCGGGCGCGCTATTGGCTTGAGGTCAGTCTCAGATTTTGAGCGGGGCCATATCCTCACTATTCCGGGGGGGCTGTGGGGACGCCATCCGGAGGGCAAAACCAGCGGAATGCGACCTTACTCCTCCTGGCCGCCATACCACGTCTCTTTGTCGAAGCGCGGGAGCGGAAGTTTCGAGGTCACCTCAAAGAGCATGGTTTCTTCATTCACCCGTCCGTGCCGGTCCGTCGCCCGGACCCGCACGCTGTGGATTCCGACGGGGAGGTCGGCCGGGAGGCGGACCCGCCAGAGATGCATGTTGCGGTCTGCCACCGATCGCATCGGCTGCGGCGGGGCCGGGCCGAACCGGCTTCCCTTGAAGGCCTCGAAGCCCTGATTCCGCTCGTCCCCCAGCTCACTCCGCAAGGCATAGCGCGCCACCGACAACTGCCGCTGCGTCGCGAACGGATCCGCCCAATCGGCGCCGATTTTCGGGGCTTCCCCCGCGCCTGCTTGCGTCCGCTCCATCGGCAGCTCACCCATTCCGGGAAGATGCGCGACGACCTCGGTTTCACTGCTTGCGATCCAGACATTGGCGGTCAGGTAAACCCCCTTCGCGAGGTCCTCCGGAACCAGCAGCTTCGTGTCGGGCAGGTCATTGATCGAATACGGGGGAACCTCCGAACGCTCGCGCGCCGACTGGCGGCTCCAATCCGAAATCGTCTCAAACCAGTGCCGGAAAGCAGGTGTATTCAGACCCAGCCACATCGACGTTTGCGGACCCAGACTGGCACCATGATAGGACTCCCGGTATTCAGTCCCCTCAAAATCGAGCCTGAGGAAGCCCTTGGGGGCTCCCATTCGCTGCAGCGCCATCGGGACGCCGCGCAGGTCGAAATCGCCCTGAAACCAGGAGCCTGAAGCCGCGCCGGCAACGATGTGCCGAAACGGCAGCGCCTCGATCCCGGTGTTTTCCTTCCATCCCGCAAAGATCTGGCCGGGACTGTGGTTCTCGATGGTGTGCGTGTGCCCCGAGAGCGAGAGCGCCGGACGACCTTCCAGCAGGCCATGGATGGCGAGGAGATTATCGGTCTGGTGCTGGCGGGAACCGGAATCGACGAAAGAGACAAAGGGAATATGGTGGGCCAGGACCACCAACTTGTCTTCGGGAACGTGCTCCAGGAGGTTTTCCAGCCAGGTCAGCTGCGTCTCATCGACGAGACCGTTGTAGGTGGTGCGGCCTCCGAACTCGAGCGGGAAATAGACATTGTTCAGTGCGATAAAAATCACCGCTTCCCTTTCGAATGCATAATAAGTCGGGCCAAAGAGGCGGCGCCAAGTATCCGCAGAATCAGCGTAGCGGTCCGCGTCCAGATCGATGTCGTGATTCCCGACGACCGCGAATTGCGGGGCTCCTACCGCACCGCCAAGGCGGAACAGCCGCGGCAGCAGATTGAGGTCATCGCCGACCAAATCCCCGACGTAGAGCAGCAGATCCGGACGGCCTCCTTCGAGTTCCACGAGATCGAGCAAGGTGCTGTCGCGCAGGTAGCCGAGCTCGGTGTTCGAGTAGGCCTGGCTGTCCCCGATCACCGCCGCCCGGAAGCGGCCGTCACCGGAAGCCGGGATCAAGGGGAAATTAATCGTGCCCGGCGCATCCCCCGTCGGCGGCAACCCTCCGTAGCGGAGCGCCCGCGCGGATCCTGCGGGCTTGTGCGTATAGGAAAATTGGGGAACGTGGCTCTCGTTGGTCGGAAGCCGCCAGCCGGCGGGCTGCACCACGCTCAGGTCCATATCGTCGCGCAAGGGAAGCAAGTAGCGTCCCTCCGCATCGGTGCGGACCACCGACAGTCCGTTCGTCACCAGCGCGTCCGGGATTCCGGCTTCATCCGGCTGGTGGCGGCCGTCCCGATTGAGATCGTGAAAAACCACCCCCCGGATCTCCGTCGTCTCCGGCGAACGGTCGAGAATTTCCGGACCCGCGACCCAGGGCTCAGATGCCAGGCTGCCCGCGCTTAAAACCAAGCAGATTAAAAAAACGCACCGCAATTGTTTTCTCTCCATGAGGACTATCCTGAAAGAGCCGGCATTTCGTTCAAGCGCTCACTGCGAAAATTTTCAGAACACGCGTTTTTTGGGGTCCACAAGAAGTGGCTGAAGGAAAACCCCGGCTGGAGCCGTTCGCTCGATCACGCCAAAATCCGGGCGGCCAATAAACTCCCGCGTCGCACCCCCGTAACTTTGCATCCCAAGGTATCCTTCAAGGGAGCCAAAAGCGAAACCTCGGTGAAATTACCTGAATTAGCCTTGACGGTATTTCGATTAACCCAAAAGGTTAATCGAACTTGACGAAACAGAGCGCATGCGTATATCGTTCAAGAACAAAAAAACTTTGCAAGCAGCTGACCCAGTCCAAGGAACTGCACAAGCTCGGCCCACGTCGGGCAGGACTCGTCCAGCGGCGGCTCTCCGAAATCGAAGCCTCCGACAATCTGGCGATTCTGAAGCTTTTGCCTGGTCCACGGCTTCACCCGCTCAAAGGCAACCGTCTCGGTCAACTGTCCGTGGACTTGGATCATCCCTACCGCCTGATCTTCGTCCCCGACCACGAGCCGATTCCAGAACTGGAGGCAGGCGGAATGGACTGGAAGGCGATAACTGCCGTCAAAATCATCGAAATCACAGACACCCATGAGTAAGCAAGCCAACATCCAAGTGGTTGAAACCTTTGACCCCGATTACGCGGTTCCACCTGGTGAGACCCTGCTTGAAACCATCGAGCATTTGGGTCTGACCCAGAAGGAACTTGCCCAGCGGATGGGCCGTCCCCTCAAGACCATCAACGAGATCGTCAAAGGAGTAGCCGCCATCACTGCCGAAACAGCCCTGCAACTTGAAAAGGTAACGGGCGTGCCCGCCAGTTTCTGGAACAATGCCGAGTCGAATTACCGAGAGCGTCTGGCGCGTCTCAAGGAATGGGAGGCGATCAAAGAGCAGACTGACTGGCTCCGCCACTTCTCCTACACCAAGCTGGTGAACATGCGCTTCGTCGCGCCTGCCGCGACCAAGGAAGAAAAAGTGACCAAACTGCTCCACTTTTTCGGCGTGGCCAGCCCAAGCCAATGGAAGTCGACCTACACCCAACTTGAGGGTGCGGCCCGCGAGGCGAATAAACTGAAAAGCGAACTGGGCGACCTTAGCGTCTGGCTGCGGGCAGGTGAGATCCTGGCCCAGCGTCAGGACTGCGCGGCATACTCGGTTTCTGCCTTTCGGGAGGCGCTCCAGCAAATCCGAGCTCTCACCCGTGAGAACCCCGCTCAGGTCTGGCCAAAAGTGGTCGAACTGTGCGCCTCGGCAGGCGTGGCCCTGGCTCTGGTGCCCGAGTTGCCCAAGACGCACGTCTATGGATTCACCCGCTGGCTGACTCCGAACAAGGCCCTAATTCAGCTCAGTCTCCGCTACAAGACCGACGATATGCTCTGGTTCACCTTCTTCCATGAGTCCGCACACATTCTCCTGCACGGCAAAAAGGATGTCTTCATCGAGTTCCGAGGAAAAAGCAGCGACAAAGAGAAGCAGGCGGATGCGTGGGCCGCCGATTTCCTGATCTCAAAAAGCGACTGGAAAACATTCCTGGCAGCGGTTCCGCAACCCACACAGGCGGACGTGCAGCTATTTGCGAAAGAGCAGAATGTGGCCGAGGGCATCGTCTTGGGTCGCCTGCAGCATCAGGAAAAACGGATAAGCGCGGGTAGCCTTAACCACTTGAAGCACCGTTTGGAGATCAACTGGGCGGGGGTGGCGGCGTAGTCGGGGTGATTTCAGACAGAGGCGCTACCGGCCTAAGTCGTCTATTAGGCTCTGGAATTGGTCATAGCCGTCGGCCAGAGCCGTTTTCGACCGAAGGCTTCTCATTACTTGGCCCGCGGTCCCGCTTCTCCGCCCCCCTCCCCCGCTGGGGCCGTGCAGAGGATACACAAGCCACCCGCACTCGTCCCGGTAGGATTCGGCGGCGGAGAAAAGGGATTGGGACGCATCGGGATCGATCTGCATGGGCTATGAACGTTTTGCGTAAATGTTATTGACGCCAGACGGAAACACCGTAGGCTGGGGAATGTGATCAAAAGCTTTGGAGACAAGCAGACGGAGCGCTTGTGGACCTCGTTGGAACCCGGAAAACTGCCGACCGAGATTCAGCAGCGTGCCTTGAACAAGCTGGCGATGCTGGACCAGTCGAAAGACCTCAACGACCTTCGCATCCCTCCGTCGAACCGCCTCGAAGCACTCAAGGGAAACCGCAAAGGACAGTTCAGCATCCGCATCAACCAGCAGTGGCGCATCTGCTTCCGCTGGGAAAATGGCGACGCCCACGAGGTTACCATCGAGGACTACCACTGACCGGAGCGCACTCCCCGAACACCATGAAAAAGAAGAACGAAAATGAAAAACAAAACACAGACTCTCCACTTCCCCCATCCCGGTGAAATCCTCCGTACCGAGTTCCTCGATGAGATGGACATTACGCAGTATCGCCTCGCCCTTGATACGGGCATCCCACACAGCCGGATCACGGCCATCGTCGCGGGTCGTCGTGCCATCACCCCGGATACCGCGCTGCGTCTGGCCCGCTACTTTGGGAACAGTCCGGAATTCTGGCTCGGCCTTCAGAAGGAATACGATCTCCGCCGCGCCCGCGAGGAACTGGGCGAGCGCATCGAGCACGAGGTTCGCCCGCTGGCCCACGCCTGAGCACATGAGGATTCCTTTCGTTCAGGGTTTTCGAGGAGAAGGAAGGCCTGTCCCGGGGTCAGTCCGACCTCCGATCACAAGTCGGCAAGCGATTCTTCCGTCCTTAGATCGAACAGCTATTGGATGCGGTTGAGATCAGAAGGTTAAGTTCCGCGTAGGGGTGACGACACTCCAATTGGGTTATCTGAATACTGAGGATGACCTTCGAGTTGATAAAGAGATAGCAGTAGCAAGGGGTAATGGCACACTGATTCCGGTCCACGATGTCGTCCGGGTGGTAAATGCTTTACTCTTGCTTTCACTGGCATCTTTCATCCGAGTTAGTGATGCCCGCGATTCTGGACCCAAGGTCTTGAGAACCAAACGCTCCATGCGCCAACTCGCCTACATTGCTCTGATCGTCCATGATTATGATGAAGCTATCGCGTGGTTCTGCGAGAAACTGGGATTCAGGCTAGTCGAAGATAAGCGCCTTTCGGAGAGAAAACGCTGGGTGCTGATCGCGCAGGGAGAACCGGACACCCCATGCCTTCTCCTCGCCAAAGCAAGCAATTCAGAACAGACGAAAGCTATCGGTAATCAAACCGGCGGGCGCGTCTTTCTATCTCTACAAACAGATGATTTCTGGAATGACTATTTTTCCTTCCGTAAGCGGGGTGTGGAGTTTCTGGAAGAACCGAGAGAAGAGGAATACGGCACCGTCGCTGTTTTTCTCGATCTCGCGGGAAACAAATGGGACCTGCTTCAGGTCCACAACACGTAATCTCCACCGAAAAATGAGAACTGCAAAATTCTGCCGAATCGTCCTCCCGCATAGTGCATCGTTCGACACATATCCCATAGTTTCGCACGGAGAGGTCGTTGAATACTTGGGCGACGACTCAGAATATCCTGAATGGTTTTTGGGCAGGGATGCGTCTGGAAGAAAGGGCTACCTGCCTAAAGACTTTTTTCGACCTTCTCCAGAAGCTGATAACCTCATGATCGCCCAGCGTTCGTATAATGCGCGTGAATTGAACGTTTCGCCAAAGGCCGAAGCTACACTGCTCGAAGCCTACGGCGGCTGGGCCAACATCCAGATTGCTGACGATATAGGATGGGTGCCGATAAATTGCATCTCCATCGAGGACGAGAATCAGTCCTCTTCCTCGTAGTCATCGAGAAATTTCTGGAGCCTGTCGAAGGTGGCATCGAACTTCTTCTCCAGCTTTGGGTCGTCGCAATTGTCGCACTCGGCAGCAACCTAGCCCTGCAAGTCCTCAATGTCCTCCAGTGTCTTGTCCAGCCGGATGGAGCCGCCCTCGGCCACCGCGAAATTGCCGAAATCCGGATCGAAGAAGGTATGCTTTTGAATCAGGTTACGCTCCGCCGCCGCGAAATGAAGAGGCAGCTTGGTGCCGGAGGGAATCATTTTGCGTGTTTTTCGAGGCAGTGCGGAAAACTCCCAGTTGAGGCATAGTGGAGGCAATTGGCTGGAATCGAATGGAATTGGATGGCATCCCGTTTGGCAAATCTGTTCGCCTGTGGGACGAGGCTTCAGCTTGTCCGCAATCGCTTTCTGGCGAAGGCTTTGCCGGAACCTGTCTTCAGATAGTCTTCGAAATTTCGGGCCGCGCGGGCGTTTTCAAAGGCTGCATAGGAAGCCAAATCGAAAGGGGTGTAATTTGCTGTGAAGGTCACCCGGCCCCGATTATGCTTCTTGAAGCGACGTTTCAGGTCGGTGGTGTATCCAGCGTACGCGAATTCGGGGCATGATCGGCTGCGGAGGCGGTAGACGTAGTACATGACCCATTAGGGTGATGGAAATTTACAATTAGAAAAGCCCTACTTCGCAGTCCTTCGCTGAAGCTTCGGACCGCTACGAAGGGCCACCATCCTACGCCAAGGCTTCTTTGGATGCTGTGTGACCATCCGAAGCCTTGGCGAAGGATGGTGGAGGTGGCGGGACGCCAACACGGTTTCTTAAGTCGTTGTAATTTAAGAATTAAGGGATTCGTAAATTCTTTAGTTGAGGCAGGGTTGAGGCATTTGAATGGTGTTGGAATGAGTCGAATGGTGTTGTTGATTCGATCTATATGAAAAGCCGACCATCCTCCCGCTCCGGATAAAAGAGCATATTCTTTCCAACGTATTTTCCCAAATTCTCGACGACCCGTTCCGTGCAATACCGTTTCGCAGTGTGGCAAATCCTATCCAGATAGAAGAAGTCGGTGTCGGGGTCGAGGGAGTCTCGATCTACAGTGATGTATCTGGCCGTTCCAGACGTCGCGCCGGTGTTATAGACCGTTTCCCCGAACTCCTCGTAGAAGGGAAGTTCCTCTCCGGCTTCGTTTACGATCGAGATGACCTTTACTTCCTTTTCAATTTTCACCCAGAAGTATTTAGGTGCTCCATCCGGTTGAAGAAACTTCGCCTCTGAATTTTTCACTACAGCGGGAAAGAATCTGATACCGTTAAACTGATCAAAAAGCTCTCTCAGGTCCTCGCGGATGAAGATCGCGGATAACGCGTTTGTCGCATAGAGAATCTTTGGCCAATTCTTCGCCTTCGATTTTTTAATATCGAGTTCCACCATGGTCTCGGCTGAGTATTCTTCTCTGGCATAGTGAGAGATCGTCTCTAGCTGATCGCTCACTATGTATGCTAATGCAGCAGGACGGGAATCTGTTTGGAAGCCGTAAAGTTTCATGTCTAATCACTAGTGTCCAGTTAAAGGTCGTTGAATGTCAATTGGTTAGAAAACAGTAGGTCGTGATCCGTAGTAGCATAATCTGTAAGTAGTTCATTGAAAGGGACTTTCTGAAAAGCGTTGACGCTCAAAAT
>Ga0208623_100885_pt1 | contig 10912 bp, 11 predicted proteins | sample HotLakConsUCCL28_FD_184737 | JGI IMG/M metagenome (GOLD analysis project Ga0208623, IMG submission 184737) | Hypersaline microbial mat communities from Hot Lake, Washington, USA - Hot Lake Consortium UCC-L28 (SPAdes) (version 2) ...
TCGTCAGCGCTGTCCTCGTCGAGATCGACGAAAAATGGGCCTCCGACACAAAGGCCTACATCAAGTGGGAATGCCAGGATGCATGACCCGCTCTCAGCAGAATTTCCAGACAAAAGGTTGCTCAATCGCCCGGGCGAGATCGCTGCCGGAGACACGCTGGTGATGATGGGGACGGCAGGGCTGTACGATTATCGCGGTTCGGGCATCTCGGTCGGAATATCGCCCACCACCCTGTGCAGCAGGTCGTCAACTCGCTGAGAAAGCCATTGGCAGCACTTCCAAGCGAGAGTGAAGTCCGCCAACGAGAATGGTGATCGTATCGATTTTCTCTCACCACAAAAAGCAAAACTTGTAGTGGCTCTGATTTAAATTTGATCAATAAATATAAGTATCAAAATATTTTATGGCGATGAATTAAGCAAAATAATGACTATAATATTATAAGATTTATTGATGTATTCTCTATGGAAAATTTCTCAGAAATTTACGCTGAATTTATACTTGCCTTTCACTGTTAAGGTCCTCAACCCGAAATTTCATCCATGAACTCACATTCTGGACCAGGACGGTGGGCACGATCGACTGCCATCCAGTGTGTTTATTGCCTCCGCCATGGAACAACGCGTGGCGGGTGGCGTTTGGAGGACGAAATCTGATTTTTGAAAGGGGCGGGAAAAGAGGTTCTGGTATGCAGATCGCGCGGGGACGGTCATCAGGAGCGGGTGGCGAAAGCATGGCAGCCAAACGCGAATACATGGTGTCGCGCCAAATCGCGGCACGGGGCGTCAGCGATCCCAACGTCCGCGAGGCGATGCTGGCGGTACCGCGGGAAGTTTTCGTGCCAGCCGAACTCGCCGAGTTCGCATATGAGGATACGCCGCTGCCCATCGGCGCGGACCAGACCATATCCCAGCCCTATATCGTTGCCATGATGCTTGAGGCAGCCGAAATTGCTCCTGGCGAGAAAGTTCTGGATGTAGGAACCGGCTCAGGCTACGCGGCGGCATTGGCCAGCCGCATCGCCGGAAAGGTTGTGTCAATCGAACGCCACGCCGAACTCACTGAAGCTGCGCGCAAGGCCATTGACACTTTGGGTTACGACAATATCGACCTTCGCATCGGCGATGGCACGCAGGGCGCTGCGGATGAAGCCCCTTTCGATGTGATCCTCGTCGCTGCAGGAGGACCCGAAATCCCCGAGATCCTGATCGAACAGCTCTCACCGGGCGGACGCATGATCATCCCCGTTGGGCCGGTTCATCGTTACCAGCATCTGCTGCGAATTCGCAAGACCGGCGATAATCGCATCAAGCAGGAGGATCTTGGCCCTGTCGCTTTTGTACCGCTGATAGGCGTCGGTGGATGGCGCGACCCAGCTTGCGAGGAAATCGTGCACCCCACGGAGGGGAAAGGTACGTCGCGCGCGGTCGGGGGTGCCGCAGCGCGCGCGGTCCAGATGGGGGCACCGAATGCCCCGACCGATCCTGCCGCATTGATCGCGCGCCATGCCGAGCCGCTTCCAGAGATCGGAGCTTCCGGCTTTGGGGCAATGTTCGACCGGATCAGGGATGCCCGCGTTGTCGCAATCGGTGAGGCCACGCACGGGACTTCGGAATTCTACCGCGCCCGAGCCGCCATCACCCGACACCTGATTGAGGAGCACGGCTTCAATATCGTCGCCGTAGAGGCGGATTGGCCGGATGCAGCCATCATTGACCGTCATGTCCGTGGTCTCGATACAGGTCGAGCAACCGCTCAGCCTTTTGCCCGATTCCCGACCTGGATGTGGCGCAACGAAGAGACCCGCGATTTTGTCGAATGGCTGCATCATCATAATCAGCAGATTGATGATCCAGGCCGCCGGGCTTCATTCCACGGTCTTGATCTGTACAGTCTGGACGCTTCCGTGCGCTCTGTAATCGACTACCTTGATCGCGTCGATCCCGAGGCAGCGCAAACCGCGCGCGCACGATACGGGTGTCTCTCGCCGTGGCAACGCGATCCGGCGACCTATGGGCGTGCTGCCCTGCACCCGGATTTCCACACTTGCGAATCCGCTGTCATCGCCATGCTCTCCGACATGCTCGAAAAGCGCCTCGAATACGCAAAGGCGGATGGGGAATCCTATGTCGATGCAGCGCAAAACGCCCGGCTGGTCGCCGCTGCAGAGCATTATTACCGCGCTATGTATTACGGCTCGGCGCTCTCGTGGAACCTGCGCGACACGCACATGTTCGAAACGTTGCTCTCGATGATCAAGGCCCGGGGCCCTCATGCGAAGGCGGTGATCTGGGCGCACAATTCTCACATCGGAGATGCGTCCGCGACAGAGATGGGCGCGCTCCGCGACCAGCTGAACATCGGGCAGCTCTGCCGCGAGAAGTTCGGACGCGATGCGGTACTCGTCGGCTTCGGCACGGATCGCGGCACCGTCGCTGCAGCTGATGACTGGGATCAGCCGATGCAGATCATGGAAGTGCGTCCGGCCCGGGGCGACAGCTATGAAGCCATGGCGCGCGATGCGCCAACGGATGCAAATTTCATGCTCGACCTGCGGCCCGGAAACAATGAAGAATTGCGTCAAGCGCTTTCCGCGCCGCGTCTCGAGCGCGCCATCGGTGTCATCTATCGCCCCGAGACCGAGTATGAGAGCCATTATTTCGAAGCGTCTCTCCCGGCCCAGTTCGACCTGTATCTCTGGTACGAGGCGACACGTGCCGTGAAGGCGCTGAGTGGCAGACAAATCGCCGGAATGCCGGAAACGTACCCGTTCGGCCTGTGAGAACGAAGACCTGCGAGAGCGGAGCCTCAAGGACATCTCGAAAAATTACCGCATCGCGGAGCATTGGGGTAGCATCGCATGGTCTGATGCATGATCCGGGATGGTTGCGATGGGACCGACGGGTTTCTTCGCCGTTTCCGAGCGTTATGAGTCTCTCGATACCAAGGCAGACCCGCTGTTGTAGCTGGATGCCATGGTGCCGTTGGAGGATTTCATCCCCGGCTGGAAGGGTTCTGGCAACGATCACATGCCGAGAAGAAATCAGCGGTGGGCGGCAAGCCCTGCGATACGATCGTGATCTTCAAGTCGATCATTCTGTGCGCGTTCAGCAATCTCTCCGACGAGCAGCTGGAATACCGATTGAAGATGCGCGGAACATCATGATACCGGGAAGGATATTCAATGCCGCAAATCATTCTTCTTCGTCACGGTGAAAGTATCTGGAACCGCGACAACCGCTTCACCGGCTGGACCGACGTGGATCTCTCGGATAACGGCGTAAGGGAGGCCGAGGAATCGGCGCGCCGCCTGCTGGCGCAGGGGATCAGAATCGACGTCTGCTTCACCTCGGTCCTGACCCGTGCAATCCGCACTCTGTGGATCGTGCTGGAGCAGAATGATCTGCGCTGGCTTCCCGTCCATCGCTCATGGCGACTAAACGAGCGACATTACGGCGCCCTTCAGGGGCTGAACAAGGAAGAGATGCGCAAGAAGGTCGGCAAGGAGCAGGTGCACGAATGGCGGCGAAGCTACGCGACGCGCCCGCCGGCCCTAGAGGAAGGCGATGAGCGTCATCCGCGGCATGATCCGCGCTACAGGCATGTGCCGGGCACGCATCTGCCGAGCTGCGAGAGCCTGGAGGATACGGTCAGCCGAGTGCTGCCCTACTGGCTGGAGCGCATCGAGCCTGTCCTGATGCAGGGGCGCACGCCGCTGATTTCCGCGCACGGCAACAGCCTGCGCGCCTTGGTGAAGTATCTCGACGATATTCCCGACGACGAGATCCCCGGTTTCGAGATCCCGACCGGCAAGCCGCTTGTCTTCGAACTCGATGACGATCTGAGGCCGATGGAGCGCTACTATCTCGAGGAGAAGACCTGAGCGGACAGCCCGGGTTCCGATCGCTCAGAAGGGCTGCATGCCCATGATGAGCGTTTCGAGGAAGCGGCCCAGGAGGACGGGGACGATGGCTGCGCCCGCCCGACGGTCAGGAGCATCTCCATGCCGATGTGCCGGCGATGCAGCTGGAGCAGGATTCCCGCGACGTAACCGATTCCGGAGAGCGAAATCACCGCGACGACGCCGGTGGTGATGCAGCTTCAGGTCCCGGTGAAGCCCTGGAGCAACGGCTTGCCCTTCTTGCCGATGTGCCCTTCAGTTTCGGCCTCGGAGCGTCTGGTCGCCTGGTGGGCGAGCCAAAGCAAGAGCGCATCGGCGGGTGCTTGGCAATCGCGGCGAAGCTCTCCTGCACCGATATCCCACGCTTGCGGCGGCCTGCCAATCATCGCCGCGACCGGCTCATTGCCCCCCTCCCTTCCCGTCGCCGCCGGGTTTTCCAGACTGGAATTCTGCCTCGGCGATCTCGCGATCCTGCTCTGCCTGGCGCTTTTCCACCTCGCGTGATTTTCCCGCGCCGACACCGCGCTCGCCGGCCTGCGCTGCCTTAGGGGGGCTCGCCGCGATGCTCGCCCTGTCGCTTGCCGGAGGTCTCCGACCGGTCCTGCGGATGGTTTTCCCGCCGCTTACGCTCACGACCCCACTGCCCGTGATCACGTCCAGCCTCAAGATCGCTGTCCTGGCCTCGCGCGCGGATGCTGGCCGCCAGCGGATGCAGATCCTTGCGCACGAAGATCTTTTCGATTTCCACCAGAATGAAGACTCCGAGGCCGACGCCGACCGGCCAGAGCCATCCCAGGGGATCGAGTGCCGCCGTACCGAACAGCGAGTGCATGAATGGCGCATAGGTGAAGACCAGTTGCAGCGCGATACAGCCGCCGATCGCCATCAGAACGGTCCGGTTGCCGATCAGGCCGCTCAGGGTGAACGCCGCGCCGTAGAAGAAACGCGTGTTCAGGAGATAGAAGATCTGTCCCATGACCAACGCGTTCACGGCCATGGTTCGAGCATATTCGAGGCTCGTGCCCTCGCGGCCCTGCTCCTGCAGGAAGACATAGCCGACGCCAAGGAGGAGCACGATACCGACGAAACCAATGCGCCAGATCACGAATTGCGTGAGCAGTGGCTCGTCGGTGGGGTGCGGCGGGCGCTGCATCAGATCGCCTTCCGCCTTTTCCCAGGCAAAGGCGACGCCGAGCGTCACCGCCGTAACCATGTTGACCCACAGGATCTGCACGGGGGTGATCGGAAGCGTCATGTTCAAGAGAATCGCGCTTACAATGATGAGCGCCTCTCCCGCGTTTGTCGGCAGGACGAAGAGAATGGCCTTGCGCAGGTTGTCGTAGACCGTGCGACCCTGTTCGACGGCGCGCTCGATCGAGGCGAAGTTGTCATCGGCCAGAACCATCTCGGAGGCTTCGCGTGCGGCTTCGGTGCCCTTCTGGCCCATGGATATCCCCACATCCGCGCGCTTGAGAGCGGGCGCGTCGTTGACGCCGTCGCCGGTCATCGCGATGACTTCGTTCTCCTTCTGGAGAGCCTTGACGAGGCGCAGCTTGTGCTCGGGGCTCGCGCGGGCGAAAATGTCAACATTCATCGCGACATTACGCAGCTCTTCGTCGTCAATGCCTTCGAGTTCCCGCCCGGTCATGGCGTTGTCGGGGTTCTTCAGTCCGAGTTCGCGCGAGACGGCGCTCGCGGTGGTGACGTGATCGCCGGTGATCATCTTGACGCGGATCCCCGCACTCTGGCACGCGGCGACGGAATCGATCGCCTCTTCGCGCGGCGGATCGATCATGCCGCAGAGTCCGAGCAGGACCAGATCGCCCTCTGCGTCCTCCTCGCTCAGCTCCGAGATTTCGCCTGCGTTCTTGCGCGCGACCGCAAGGACGCGCTGACCGCGTCCTGCGATCTCCTCGGCGCGGCTGTACCACCTGTCTGCGTCGAGCTCCGCCATCTCGCCCCTGCGGATCTCGCCGGTGCAGATCTCGATGATCCGCTCGGGAGCGCCCTTGACGTAGATAAAGCGGTTGCCCTCGTGATCGTGGTTGAGCGTCGCCATGTAGCGGCGTTCGGAGGCGAAGGGCACGGCGTCGAGACGGGGCCTTTCCTCCTTCTCGCGGTCGGGCTGGAGCCCGGCCTTGCGACCGAGCACGAGCAGCGCCGCCTCCGTCGGATCGCCCTCGGGATTCCATTCGTCGCCTTTTTGCTCGACCACCGAATCGTTGCAGAGAATGCCCGCGCGGATTACCTCCATGGCGGTGTCGTACGCCTCGATCTCGATCGGTTCGCCATCCAGCAGAAACCCGCCATGCGGCTCGTATCCGACGCCCTCGACCTCGATGTCGTGCTCCGCCGTGCGCACCGTCGTTGCCGTCATTTCGTTGCGGGTCAGCGTGCCCGTCTTGTCGGCGCAGATCGTGGTGACCGCTCCCAGTGTCTCTACGGCGGGGAGCCGGCGGATGATGGCGTTGCGGCGGGCCATGCGCTGGACGCCGATGGCCAGCGTCACCGTCATGACAACCGGCAGGCCCTGGGGAATTGCCGCGACCGCGATGGAAACCGCAGCGAGGAACATCTCGGTCCATTCGCGCTGCCAGACGAACGTCCCGACGCTGAAGGTGATGGCCGCGAGGAGGATGATGATGACGGTCACGATCTTCGTGAATTCGTCCAGGCGCTGCATCAGAGGGGTCTCGAGTTTTTCGACCTCGGCCAGCATCGCGCTGATGCGACCGATCTCCGTGTCATCGCCGGTCGCGACGACGACCCCGTTTGCCTGCCCGGAGGTCACCACCGTGCCGGAATAGCCCATGCACGAGCGGTCCCCGAGTTCCGCGTCCTTCTCCACGGCCTGGGTGCCCTTTTCCACAGCGGTGGATTCGCCGGTCAACGCCGCTTCCTGTGCCTGCAGGTTCCTCGTCTTGATCAGGCGCAGGTCGGCTGGTACGCGATCCCCCGCGTTGAGGGTCACGATGTCACCGGGCACGAGTTCTTCGGAGGGGATCTCACGTCGCTTGCCGTCGCGTCGCACCCAGGCCTTGTGCGAGAGAATCTCGCGTACGCTTTCCAGCGCCCGTTCGGCCCGCCCCTCCTGAATGAAGCCGATGATCGCGATGACCAGGACGACGGCGAAGATGACGCCACTGTCGATCCACTCGCCCAAAGCCGCCGTGACGACGCCAGCGATCAGCAGGAGGTAGATGAAGAGGCTGTTGAACTGCGCGAGGAAGCGCTGGAGCGTGCTGCGCTTCGAGCCCGGACTCAGCCGATTTCCGCCGTGCTCTTCCCGACGCTTCTCGACCTCGCTCTCGCTCAGCCCCTTTTTGCGATCGACACCGAGCCTGTCGAGCGTCTCGTCCGACGACATGGCGTGCCATGCCGAGCCCTTTGTTCCCTTGTTCGGGCTTTCAGCCATTCTTCTTTGCGCCTCCAGCTCTTGCGTCGTCGTTCTTCTTCGCCGATTCCCGGCCAACGCCTTCTTGTCCGGACATGACTCCGCGAGCATCCAGCTACCGCCGCCCCGTTCGGCGGTGGAACGGGCGCGTTACTGCGCGGCCATGCGATTTGCCGGGCGCACCATCTGCGCGGCATAGGCCCACTCGTTGTCGTACCAGCTCAGAATGCTGACGAGATCGTCGTTCACGATCGTCATCTTTTCGAGATCGACGATGGAAGCCTCCTTGATGATGTCGGCCGGGACGAGAAAGTCATTGCTGCTCCCAGCCCCCCCCCGTGGTGCGCGCTCCGCGCCTTCTCGCGGAAGATCCCGCTGATTTCCGCAACGTTTGTCGGACCACCGTCGCGGGTGCGCCGGGCGACGTGCCGGATGACTGCCTGAGTTGCACGCTCAAGGCCGGTTATTTCGGCAGCGCCGAGTGGTCCGCCCAAGGCCACGGTGCGAGCGATCGTGCGTATCAACCGGTCGTCCGTCACCTTTCCGTCCTGCATCGGTACGTTCAGATCTGCCCGCGCACGCAGGCGCTGACCATTGATCTGGAGATCGTCCGATGTCCGCAGCATGGGATCCTCTTTCGCTCTGACATACACGCCCGCACGTCGCTGTTCGGACGGGCGGCGGCTTTCGTCGCGATGGTTGCTAAACACGAGGATGCGGCGAGGGTTCCCGGCAAAATGGGATGAGGCGGGCCCCGAGGCCGTTGCGCAAATGCCATGCAACGCTCCCGCTGGCGGCTTGCAGGGGCCCCGCTGGGCAGCGTGATCCGCCGTGCGTTCTGACGGACACGATGGAGCCAAAGGCTGGAACCGGCCCGTGTCGATCACGCTGTGGGGCAGAAGCCGGCACAGGGCGTGTAGTTCTGTGACCCGATGCGGAGCCGGCGTTCCAGGGGAAGGATCCCGTAGCATCCAGACGAGGAGCCCAGCATGGTTCAGCTCGAAAATCTGTTCAGATAAGGCCGTATTGGCTCGCTGAGAACAAAAACAGGATCGTCATGCCGGCCATGGTGAAGGTGCGCTTGTCGGTCCCCAGACCTATCATGCCGGACGGCAGACTTCCTCGCGGGTGACCGGCAGCAAGCCGGTCGCGCCTTGGCCGCCGCCGTGTCCGCTCATGCGGGGAGAGCCCGACGAACTGACGGAGACCGAGATCGCGCTCATGAACAATCCGCCTAGGGCAAAAGACAAAACAAGGCACCAGGACGTCAGGATGCCGCGGCAGTCAGTAGGGCGATGACGTTATAGTCGGCGGTCGTCTTCCTGAAGTTCCTGGAAGCGGTCTTGCTTGTTCTCGGGCGCTACGCCGGCAAGGCATTTCTCGAGGCCGAGAACCCGGGCCACTACGCGCAGATTATTCTCCATATCCCGGCTAGACTCACCCGAACGGTCGCATAGCGCATCGATCTAGATGGTCTGACGTATTGCGTCACCGGAAGATGTTTTCGAGAGATGATTGTCATAGCCTGCCCATAGGGTTCCTGTGTTCGATCTGTCGGATCAGTCGATGCTCTCGGTGAGTCTGGGGCGGTGGCTGGCGCGCGGCTATCTGCGGCGGCGGCTGTTCGAGGCAATTCCGGTGCGGGACAGATCATGGACGGTTTACGGCCGAGCGGGACTTCCGCGCCTCGGACAGTATTTCGAAGGCCTCGCGAATGACGTAAATCCCGATCCCTGCGCCGACGATAAGATCAAGCGCGCGGATCTCAGTGACGAGAACGGCGACACCGGAAACGATCACGGCCATGTTGGCGACGAGATCCGCACGGGTGAAGATCCATGTCGCCCGGAGATGGACTTCGCCGTCGCGATATCGGCTGAGGAGCTTGAGAACCGTGGCGTTCACCGCGAGAGCGATGGACGCGACGAAGACCATCAGGAGACCCCCGGGTAGCTCGCCGGAGATCGCGCGTCGCGCGACGTCGAGAAGCACGGCACAGCCGAGTATCAGCAGAAGCAGACCGCTCGCCATTGCCGCGTTGGACTTGAACCGCAGGCCCCGCCCGATGGCCAGCAGCGCCACGGCATAGGCGGAGGCATCCGCCAGCATGTCGAGACCATCAGCGATCAGCCCCGCCGAATTCCCGATGATTCCGGACGTCGTCTCCACGACGAACATGATCGCATTGAGCCCGAGGGCCAGCGTCAGCATCCTGCGCTGCTCGGCGGTTTCGGGCGTGACGGGCGAACAACCGCAATCGGCCATTTCTGCTCCTGCCGGGACGATCAGGATTGCCAGCGCGCCCGACGGCGAGACGCGCGTATTGGCACGAGGTAACGGGACGGGGGACACAAGGTCAAGCTAGGGCCCTTACCAGACAAGGACCGCCGCCCATAGGGGGGGCGGCGTCATAGAATTCGTCGGGATGCGCGACGTCGGCTGCGGATGCCGGAAACGCCCCCCTTCCGGCGACCTTCTCGGAGGCGATGTGCAGGGGCATGGTGTGCCCGCCCTCGTTGTTGCGCCGGATGCGGCTGAGCGCAGCCTTGGTCCTAGTTTGGCTATCGGTCCTGGTTTCGGCGATCAGTCCGCAGGAGATCAGCACGCCGACCACCTCGCCGTCACCGCCGCGGAGCGACCCGGGGAGCAGCAGAACGTTGCGGCCATGGCGATGGCGGAGGTGAAAGCCTCGTCGTCATCAACGGGAATATGGCTGGTGACGGATTGGTGTGGAAAATGGTTGTCAAGCAGGCCGTTAAGCACGCTCAGGTTATCCGTGCAGATCAGGTTCCTGCCTTGGTACCTTCATGCCTATCCGCGCCGAAGCGCCGTGCAGATGAACATCCGGGAGGCCTCCAGTGGTTTTTCTTTGGACGGGAAGGAATGAAAAACCCCGTGCAGGCTTGCGTCACATGATGGAGCGACCGGTAACCCATACCGAGCCCCTCGGGACCAGCGTGAAAATCAACCGGCCTCACGAATGCGATGAAGAAAACCATGACCATCCGGATGGTACGTGACATGACGTTGGTGGGCACTCTTAATGCTTGCCTTGTAATCCTCGTTGCACCGTCGTCGGCGCAAGAAGCACAGGTGTCGCCCCCAGGCGATTTCACGGCCATCGTGGAAGAGTTGAGCCCTGCAGTCGTCGGCATCATAGCGCGTGGCGTTGTGCCACCACGCCCGGGGAATACCCAGAGCGAGCCCATCGGAATCCCGCGTCCTGACGTTGGGAGACCCGATCAGCCGGCACCTGATCGTGAACGATCGGCGGGCGGATCCGGCTTCATGGTCAGCGAAGACTGTTGAGCGGCGTGCATGTTTGGATGCCCCCTTAGATGCAAGGATTTTCTTGCCTGTCTGAGCGCGTGATCGGGTGCGGTCATGTTTCAGGCCTCACAAGCGCGGCTTTCACATGCCGCGGGCCGGGATGGTGATGCGCGGATCAGGTGCCAAATCAAAAGGGCGAGCTCGAGGCTCGGGAGCGCCATTCAAGCACTGGGTTCTGCCGTCATCCATCGAACGCGTCCGGCGCAAATTGCGTGGCGTTCCGGACGGGGACCGGCAGATGGTGGATATTCTCGGCGCGGTTCTGATGGACGGGCTGCCGGCGGTCG
>Ga0208623_100889_pt1 | contig 10802 bp, 9 predicted proteins | sample HotLakConsUCCL28_FD_184737 | JGI IMG/M metagenome (GOLD analysis project Ga0208623, IMG submission 184737) | Hypersaline microbial mat communities from Hot Lake, Washington, USA - Hot Lake Consortium UCC-L28 (SPAdes) (version 2) ...
CATCCGGAAGCCGATCATCTCGTCGAGCCTGTGCGAGACCATCTCGGGCCGCCGCGGATCATCGATACATGCAGCCAGCGTCGCGGCAACACGCAAACGCTTTTCCACCTCCGCCAAAGCGATCAGGCCGCTATCCGATGACAGGCTGCCGCCGTCAAACCGGGCGACGATGGCCTTGCCATTCACGGGTGACAAACCCTCCAGCGGCAGCGTAGGATCATTCATGGCGGATGTGGCCTCCGTGAAACTGCAAGATTCGGCGTTTGCACCCAAATCTTACGCTATTTCAACGGCTTGCGCTACATCCGCCAGACCTCCGTGCATAATGCGGGTTAGCTCACCTCGAACCGGTTGATTGCGTGTTCCCCACGCACGTGGGGATGAACCGCCGGTGTTGGTGGGGGTGAGGCTGAAATCCTGGTGTTCCCCACGCACGTGGGGATGAACCGAACGCGCGGCGGTCATAATCCGCCGGGGCGTCGTGTTCCCCACGCACGTGGGGATGAACCGTAGGGCGTGATCGAGTATGTCTGGTAGGGCGAGTGTTCCCCACGCACGTGGGGATGAACCGTTTTCAATATCGCCGCTGAGGTACCATTGAACGTGTTCCCCACGCACGTGGGGATGAACCGCCCCGGTATCCGACGCGGGCTTGCACGTCATTGTGTTCCCCACGCACGTGGGGATGAACCGGGACTGATCGCACAGGGCGAACTCGCAATGCTGTGTTCCCCACGCACGTGGGGATGAACCGCCATCGTGCATCGTCTGCAATCCGATGCGGATGTGTTCCCCACGCACGTGGGGATGAACCGTCGGCATGGGCGCGACGATCCTGCTCTGGACCGTGTTCCCCACGCACGTGGGGATGAACCAGTGCTGGAGAAATGTTTTTTGTCCTCGCCTGAGTGTTCCCCACGCACGTGGGGATGAACCGCCCAAGCCGGCCACCTCATCGCATCCACCGGAGTGTTCCCCACGCACGTGGGGATGAACCGCATAAACAAACGTCTGCTTGGGGTGTTTTCGAGTGTTCCCCACGCACGTGGGGATGAACCGGCGCCAGCGCGCGCTGGCATGTCCAGTTGGCCGTGTTCCCCACGCACGTGGGGATGAACCGTCGTCTATGAGAACGATCAGTTCGAATACGTGGTGTTCCCCACGCACGTGGGGATGAACCGAGATGATCTCGACCACGGCCCGCAAGGCCAGGGTGTTCCCCACGCACGTGGGGATGAACCGTCGATGGTCAACGTGCTTTCGCAGGGTAATGAGTGTTCCCCACGCACGTGGGGATGAACCGTATGTCGGCAAGAACCCCGTGCAATTCGAGGGGTGTTCCCCACGCACGTGGGGATGAACCGCGTTTAATTGTCGCGTCGGACTGCCGAAGCACCGTGTTCCCCACGCACGTGGGGATGAACCGATCACCGGCGCCTTGGTCGTCTCAAAGAAGGGGTGTTCCCCACGCACGTGGGGATGAACCGCAATGGATGCCGGCTATGGCGAGGCTTTGGAATCGCGCGCGTGAAACCCGCGCACGCTGCGATAATCTGGGTTGCGGACCCTGACCCGAGCGATGGGCCGTTGCCGATCGAGGTGCGGGAGATCGAACCGGCTGGCGCGCGGTGATCATAGCCCGCAGGGACTGGACCGGGGTGGGGATGTTGTGCGAAATGGAGCGGTTCCCCCGGGGATGACCCGCATGTTTCGACGACAGCGGCGTACGAGCGTTCCTCAGATTTCTGGGGTAGGGGAATTCCGGGCGCGCACACGTGGGTTGACTTGGCGCCCTAAGTTCGGTAATTGAGATCTTACGCTGCTATTATCGATACATGCTTTTTTGTATCGAATTTGATTATGGCAACGTATGGAGCAGCCGACCGCATGAAGCGGTCGGCTATGGTGGGTGCCGCGTCCCGTGCCCGGAAAGCTCAGACGCGGTTGGTGCGAAAGGAGGTGCAAAATGGAACCGCCATAGACGATTCTAATATTCTACACCAAACCTCACAAAAGTGAGGATACCAAGCTGCCCCTCACGGTGCAAGCTCTTGAAGCGCGGATGCGCGGCGATGGATCGTGAGGGGCATCTGCAATCATTTGTGTGTAATCCGTCTGATGTTCTTGCAATCCTGATCCAATACGACAAGCTTGATTGCAGCGCAGGCGCGTGATTCGCGGGGGCTCATGGCTGAAGGCGTTTTCAATCTGCTGGACGAGCGCTGGTTGCCGGTGCGGCGGCTCTCGGGCGCGCGGGAATGGGTTACGCCGGCGGGAGTCGTGTCGGGCCTCGCGGAGGATCCCGTCATCGCCTTCGATTGGGGGAGGGCGGATTTCGATGCGGCGGCGGTCGAGTTCATGATCGGGCTGCTCGCCTGCAGCTGTCAGCCGCAGGATGATCGCGCCTGGCGCGGCTGGTGGCAGGCGCCGCCCGGTTCCGAGGAACTCGCCGCGCGTTTCGCGCCCCTCGCCGCCGCCTTCGCACTGACCGGGGACGGGCCCCGCTTCATGCAGGATTGCGAGGATTTTGCAGGCGAGGCGGTTCCCGTTTCCGGCCTGATGATCGAGGCGCCCGGCGCCAATACCGAACGCAACAACGGCGATCTTTTCCAGAAGCGGGGACGGTTTCCCGCCCTGTCGCTGCCGGCCGCGGCCATGGCGCTGTTCACATTGCAGGCCTATGCGCCGAGCGGCGGGGCAGGGCACCGCACCTCCCTGCGCGGCGGCGGCCCGCTGACGACGCTGGTGCTCGCCCCGCCGGACAAGCCGGCCCTGTGGCATCTTTTGTGGCTCAATCTGGAGAATGCTGCCGCGCAAGCACCCGAAATCACGCCGCAGACCCTGCCGCGCATCTTCCCCTGGCTCGCCCCGACCCGGACCTCCGAGGGCAAGAAGCCGCCTCTGGGGGAAGACGATATCGATCCGCGCGGGGTCTATTGGGGCATGCCCCGGCGCATCCGGCTGGATGTCGAGGCCGGCGGGGAAGGCGTGACCTGTGCCAGAACCTGTGCCATCACCGGGGAGCCTGTTACCACCTGCGTGCGCACTTATCGCACGAAGCCGTGGGGCATGAATTACGGCACGCTGCGCCATCCGCTCTCGCCGATGTATCGCCAGAAGGCGACGAGCACCGAATGGCTCTATGTCCATCCCCAGCCCGGCGGGCTCACCTATCGCCACTGGATCGATCTGGCCTTGACGCCGGAAGGCAGCGATTACCTGCGCCGTCCCGCGCCGGCCGTACTGACTGCACGGCGCCGGTTGCAGGCCCTGCGCGCCGGTGGAACCCGCCTGCGGGCCGCTGGCTACGACATGGACAACATGAAGGCGCGTGGTTTCGTCGAGGCGCAGTTTCCGCTTTTCATCCTCGCCGATGACGACGCCAATACACGCCTCGGCCATGCCGCGCGCGCTCTCGTCGGGGCGGCCAATCTCGTCAACGGCAGTCTGCTGCGCAATCTGCGCCATGCGCTGACCATCGCCGATGCGGGCGCCGCGCGGCTTGATGCGGTCGCGGAATCGTTTCAACAACGCACGCAGGGCGCCTTCTTCGATACGCTGGCCGACCTTGCCGCGCGGCTGGATGCAGATCCGCATGACGCGGATGCGATTGCCGTGGCGGGTGCCGATTTCCGAAAACGGGCACTCGAACCGGTCGCCGATGATCTGTTCGATCGCTACGCGCCGTTCTCCGCGCAATCCGGCCGGCTGGCCGATATGGGCAAGGTGGTCGCGGCGCGGCGTAACCTGGTCTGGCTGCTCGCCGGCTACGGCAAGGATGGCGAGAAACTGTTCGCGCATCTCGGCCTGCCGCCGCCCGAAAGCAAGCGCGGCAAGAAGAAGACGAGCGGCAAAGCTGCCGCCTGAACATATCGCCGCCGACAGGCCGCATGAGGAGCTATGCGATGTCCGATTCCGGAACATCCGCCAAGGTCGATCAACCCGCCACTCCAGGCCAGTCCGCGCCGCGCCCCGATGATGTGGGGACGATCGCGCGCGACTGGTGGCGCTCGCTTCAGCCGGATACGCAGCTGCGCCGCCCCGGAGAGCGTGCAGCCCTTGCCCGGTTGCGTCGCGCCTCACCGCTTGAGGCGGCCATGCAGGAGGCGACGTTTCGCCTGTTTCGCCAACTGCGCAAGGTGCGCCCGGGCCTGTCGCAGCGCGATCTGCCGCGCGTGGCAACGCTTGCCACCCTGCTCGCGCATATCCGCGCGGATGATCCGCGCACACCCTTCGCCCGCGCCATCGGGCGCACCGAATTCGACAAGGGCGACAGCGCCGCGCTCAAACCGTTGCGGTTCGAGCGCCTGGTTGCCGCCGATGGCGAGGATGAGATTGCACGTGCCTTCCGCCGGGCGATCGCGATCCTCGGCGGCACGGTGAACGTCGTCGATCTGGCGCGAACCGTTTTCTATTTCGATCGCGAGGAAACACGCCGCAATCTCGCCTTCGCTTATTACGGGGCCGGTTTCGCCGCGCCGGCGCATCCGGATGCGCGCCCTGGCACAAAAGGCGGCCAGCCCGATCCCGCAGCTTCCTGATCGTTTCGAGGAAAACCCATGCCTGCCATCGCCGACCGCTTCATTCAGCTGCATCTGCTGACATTCTACCCGCCCGCCAACCTCAACCGGGATGATACCGGGCGGCCGAAGACGGCCGTGATGGGCGGGTATCCGCGCCTGCGGGTGTCGTCGCAGGCCCTGAAGCGATCCTGGCGCGAGTCGGATGCGTTTGCGCAGGCGCTCGACGGATATCTCGGCAAGCGCACGGCGCGCATCGGCGCCCTCGTCGAGAAGCACCTTCTGGAGAAAGGCCGCGATGCCGGCACGGCGCGCAGCGTGGCGCGCGACATCGCCTCGATCTTCGGCAAGCTGAAGAAGGAGGATGATCCCAATCCCACTTTCACCGAACAGCTCGCCTTCATCTCCCCCGGCGAGCAGGAGAAGGCGCTCGCGCTGGCCGATGCCCGCGCCGATGGCGCGGACGAGACCGATCTGGCCAAGATCGCGCCGATGGTCCTGACCGAGCGCGATACCGCGGCAGATGTCGCCATGTTCGGGCGGATGCTCGCCAGCCACCCCGATTTCAACCGCGAGGCGGCGGTCTCCGTCGCGCATGCGGTGACGACCCATCGGGTGGTGGTGGAGGATGATTATTATACTGCGGTCGACGATCTCAAGAAATCCGCCGAGGATGCCGGGGCGGGGTTCATCGGTGAGGCGGGCTTCGGTTCGGGCGTGTTCTATCTCTACCTGTGCATCGACCGGGCGCTGCTTCTGGAGAATCTCGGCGGCGATGCCGGTGTGGCGCGCAAGGCGCTGGAGGCGCTCGTGACGGCGGCTGCCACGGTCGGGCCGCGCGGCAAGGCCAAGAGTTTCGGCAGCTATGCCCGCACCTCCTACATGCTGGCCGAGCGGGGCGACGGGGCGCCGCGCACGCTTGCCGGCGCCTTCGTCGAGCCGGTCGACCGGATCGATCCCCAGCCCAACGATCTTCTCGCGGCATCGATCAGGAAGCTCGCAGGGACGAAGGACGCCTTCGATCGGGCCTATCCCGACGACGCGCCGGCATCCGCCGCATTCAGCGTCCCGGACGGCTCCGGTTCGATCAGGGAAATCAGTGATTTCGTGACGGACGGGTTGTGATGACGCGGTTTCTCGTCTTCACCCTGGCCGCACCGTTGATGGCCTTCGGTGACGTCGCGCCGGGCGAACGGCGGGTGAGCGCGGCGCGTCCGAGCCATTCGGCGCTGACCGGCATGATGGCCGCCGCGCTCGGCCTGACCCGGGACGATCCGCGTCAGGACGGGCTCGGGCGCAGTCTCGCCTTCGCCATACGCGTCGATGCGTCGGGCGCGCCGCTCGTCGATTACCACACGACGCAGACCGCGCCGGCGCGGCGCAACCGGCGCTTCGCCACGCGCCGTGAGGCGCTCACGCTGCCGAAGGAGGAGCTCAACACGATCCTGTCGCAGCGCGCATATCTCACTGATGCCGCCTTCACTGTCGCCGCCATCGTGCCTGATGCGGAAAGCGAGCTGCCTTTCGATCTGGACGAGATCGCACAGGCGCTCGCACGCCCGCAATTCGTGCTCAGTGCGGGCCGCAAGGCCTGTCCCCTCAGCCTGCCGCCATCGGCCTGTGTCATCAATGCGCCGGATCTGCCGCAAGCTTTGGCCGCCTATGATGCGCAGGAGGATGCGGCCCCGGCGCGGTCGGAGCTGCGCCGCGCCCTCATCGGAGCTGGGGAGGGCGAAGCCACCATTGTCCTCGACGCCGCCTATCGCCGCGATGGCCTCGAAGGCACCATAAACATGCAGCGCGTCGAAACCCGGCGGGACATGCCGATCGACCGGGCGCGCTGGCGCTTCGGTCCGCGCGAGGAGCATATCGGTGTTCTGATGCGGCCCATAGCCGATGCGGCGTCAGCAGGAGTGGCGTGATGGCGGCGCATTTCCTCTCACGTGCCCGTCTGCGGCAGGATGCGAGCGTCGCGGCAATCGCCCCGCAATTGCTGCCCGATGAAGACAGCGCCCGAGCAAATGCCGCACATCGGCTGATCTGGTCTCTGTTTGCCGGCGACGCGCAGGCCGAGCGCTGCTTTCTCTTTCGCGAGACGCAGGCGCCGGGCCGGCTCGGCGAGCGCGCGACCTTCATGGTCCTCTCGGACAGGCCGCCCGATGCGAACCATCCGGTGATGGAAGTCGAGACGAAGCCCTTCGCGCCGGTGCTCGCCCCGGGCGATCGCCTGCAGTTTTCCCTGCGCGCCAATGCCACCGTAACCCGCAACGATACCAACGGGCGCCTCAAGCGCCATGATGTCGTGATGGATGCGCTCACCCGAGCCGGCATCCCTGCGGGCGCGCGCGCGGAAAAGCGTCGGGCGGTCATCTACGAGGCGGGTCTGGACTGGCTCACCCGCCAGGGCGAGAAGGCGGGGTTCAGGCCGGTCATCTCCACGTTCGCGGATGCGGATGACGATGACGACGATTTGGGCAGCCCGATGCGTATCGACGGCTATAATCGCTGGTCGTTCGCGCGGCTCGGCCCGAAGGGCAGCATCTCCGTGCTGGATTTCGATGGCCTCCTCGAAGTCACCGATCCGCAGCTATTCCTCGCGCAACTCGGCAAGGGTTTTGGCCGCGCCAAGGCCTATGGCTGCGGGCTGATGCTGATCCGTCGGGCGTAAGGGATGAGCGGTGCTTCCCCACTTCCGGGACTTGCTCCGCCACGCCCGATCCCGCTGAAGGAGCGCGCTTCGATCCTGTTCGTCGAGCGTGCGCAGATCGACGTGATCGACGGGGCCTTTGTTGCACTCGATGCGCAGGGCGTGCGCACGCATATACCGCTCGGTGGCTTTGCTTGCCTGATGCTCGAACCTGGTACACGCGTCAGCCATGCGGCGATCGCGCTGGCCGGGCGGGCAGGGACGCTGCTGGTCTGGGTCGGTGAAGCCGGGGTGCGGCTCTACGCTGCCGGACAGCCCGGCGGCGCGCGCTCGGACAAGCTGCTCTACCAGGCACAGCTCGCTCTCGATCCGGAGAGCCGGCTGCGCGTGGTCAGGGCCATGTTCGAAAAGCGCTTCGGCGAGCCTGCACCGGAAAAGCGCTCCGTCGATCAGCTGCGCGGGATCGAGGGTGCGCGGGTGCGTGCGCTCTACGACAATCTGGCAAAGCGACATGGTGTCGACTGGCAGCGCCGGCGCTATGATGCCGGCGATTGGGAGGCCTCCGACATTCCCAATCGCTGCCTTTCCGCTGCAACAGCCTGCCTTCACGGGCTGAGCGAGGCTGCCGTGCTCGCGGCGGGGTATGCACCCGCGATCGGCTTCCTGCATGCAGGCCGCCCGCTCTCCTTCGTCTACGACATCGCCGATTTGTTCAAATTCGAGACCGTTGTGCCGGTCGCGTTCGAGGTTGCGGGCAAGGCCGCCAGGGGCCAACTGCGTGAAGCGCCCGATCGGGCAGTGCGCCTTGCCTGTCGCGATGCGTTCCGGCGCACGAAATTGCTCGAGCGCATCATCCCGACGATCGAGGAAATTCTCGATGCGGGCGGGCTCGCGAAGCCGCAGGCGCCAGAGGATTCGCAGCCGCCCGCCTTGTCGGACGGGGAGGGTAGCGGGAATGATGGTCATCGTGGTTGAAAACGCCCCGCCACGTCTGCGCGGGCGTCTCGCCGTGTGGCTGCTCGAGATCCGCGCCGGGGTTTATGTCGGACGCTATGGCAAACGCACGCGCGAGCGGATCTGGGAACAGGTTGTCACGGGCATCGGCGACGGCAATGGCGTGATCGCCTGGAGTGCGTCCAACGATGCGGGCTTCGCCTTCGAGACCTGCGGAACCAATCGCCGCATCCCCTCCGATTTCGACGGCTTCACACTGGTCTCATTTCTGCCGCAGACGCCGCGCGAATCGGGTTGACAACCGGCGGGAACAAAACAAGAATTAGTTGGTAGGCTCTTTGACATCGAAATTGATTCGTGAAATCAACAGCTTCTCGGAAGAGTGTTCCCCACGCACGTGGGGATGAACCGCCTCGACCATAATACGTTTCGCCTGTCGTTGGGTGTTCCCCACGCACGTGGGGATGAACCGCCGCCAGAGAGGGCGGTGAGAGACACCGGGAGGTGTTCCCCACGCACGTGGGGATGAACCGCGCGCTGAACTGCGCGGTTTCGCCCGGAGGGTGTGTTCCCCACGCACGTGGGGATGAACCGCCTCAATGTATCAACCCGGCGAAATCTCCATAGTGTTCCCCACGCACGTGGGGATGAACCAGGGAATGCCGTCGTCAAGCTCGGACAGGATGCGTGTTCCCCACGCACGTGGGGATGAACCGGGCCGGATCGCATCCGCATGGTCGCCGGCAAAGTGTTCCCCACGCACGTGGGGATGAACCGTCCGCTGCGTAGTGAGCACGGGACTGGTCGAGGTGTTCCCCACGCACGTGGGGATGAACCGCCCAAAATATCACGGGGCTGGCGCGGATTGCCGTGTTCCCCACGCACGTGGGGATGAACCGCAATCCCTGCACTGATGCAAAATCAGACGGACGTGTTCCCCACGCACGTGGGGATGAACCGTTTGGTTCGTCTGGGGCTGCAGGAGCAAATAGGTGTTCCCCACGCACGTGGGGATGAACCGTCGTCACGCAGCAAGAGGCGCACGACATGCTCGTGTTCCCCACGCACGTGGGGATGAACCGCCGTCGCTGGTGGGCGTGAGGCTGAAATCCTGGTGTTCCCCACGCACGTGGGGATGAACCGCATTTGTTCCGGCTGCACCGCAAATGGCGGCCGTGTTCCCCACGCACGTGGGGATGAACCGCCGAGCGCATCATCGCCACGGCTGCAGGTGCAGTGTTCCCCACGCACGTGGGGATGAACCGACGATCGCCGACATGACCGATCAGGAGTTCATCGTGTTCCCCACGCACGTGGGGATGAACCGCTCCAAACGTATTCGTTACCATGCGTCGTTTCGTGTTCCCCACGCACGTGGGGATGAACCGATAACCCCGGCGTCCTTGTCAAACTGCGTAATGTGTTCCCCACGCACGTGGGGATGAACCGTGGTCAGAGGATGACGGGCTGCGAGTGATCCGCGTGTTCCCCACGCACGTGGGGATGAACCGTCTACGGCAAATGGCGCGGGCGCGCGTACGCCGTGTTCCCCACGCACGTGGGGATGAACCGAATTCGTCTACGTGCCAGAGGTGCTGGACACCGTGTTCCCCACGCACGTGGGGATGAACCGACCATGAAGGCCATCATCAACGGAATCCGCTAGTGTTCCCCACGCACGTGGGGATGAACCGGTCACGCGCTCGTGGGAGATATCGACCAACCTGTGTTCCCCACGCACGTGGGGATGAACCGCAGATGAATGACGAATTGAGGATGTGGCTTGCGTGTTCCCCACGCACGTGGGGATGAACCGCCGCCAGAGAGGGCGGTGAGAGACACCGGGAGGTGTTCCCCACGCACGTGGGGATGAACCGTGGCGGCTATTGCCTCAAATTTGCTGCAGCAGGTGTTCCCCACGCACGTGGGGATGAACCGGCGTTCTCGATGTCCGTCGTAAAACGCCATGAGTGTTCCCCACGCACGTGGGGATGAACCGCGCAGTGTTTTCGGCGGATCAGCAAACACCGTGTGTTCCCCACGCACGTGGGGATGAACCGCGGTTGACCGGCGCCACCTGCATCACGATACACGTGTTCCCCACGCACGTGGGGATGAACCGGACGGCGAGCCCCTTATCCGCGCCAACGAGCTGTGTTCCCCACGCACGTGGGGATGAACCGGCCCCATGTCGAGCACGCACTGTAATCCGCGCGTGTTCCCCACGCACGTGGGGATGAACCGTTGCGCGAGGTCGCGGCGGTGGCTTGTGACGAGTGTTCCCCACGCACGTGGGGATGAACCGGCCGGCGTAGCTGCTGGGCTCGGTCAGGATGTGTGTTCCCCACGCACGTGGGGATGAACCGGGCTGCTTTATCGGCTGCCTTGCGCATTCGAGGTGTTCCCCACGCACGTGGGGATGAACCGGTCTTTGCGTTCAGTCATCATCGCCCCGTATAGTGTTCCCCACGCACGTGGGGATGAACCGCATTTCTACTATCGTCCGCAGCGCTGGTTCGAGTGTTCCCCACGCACGTGGGGAGGTCGTATCTCGGATCTGGTGGAAATTCCCTGGCGACGAGTTCCGGGCATGTGAAGGTTCCGCTTCTCAGGCGGCGAGGTCAAGCGTGATCGGCTCGATCGGTTGAGAAAGCGTCTCCCATCCATCGACCTTGCGCATC
>Ga0208623_100893_pt1 | contig 10731 bp, 8 predicted proteins | sample HotLakConsUCCL28_FD_184737 | JGI IMG/M metagenome (GOLD analysis project Ga0208623, IMG submission 184737) | Hypersaline microbial mat communities from Hot Lake, Washington, USA - Hot Lake Consortium UCC-L28 (SPAdes) (version 2) ...
TTACAAAGCTTAATTTTTTCTTAGTGCCCTTTCCCGAAACTCGGGACAACTTGTGGTAAATATTTGTCGAACTGATGGGTTGACGAATCGATCAACTGAAAGCCCAAATGTTCGAAGTTCTAGGTTCCGAGTTCTCGGTTCTTGATTCATCACTACTTACTTCTTACTACTCACCATTTACTACTTACAACTAACTCTTACTTCTGAGTTAGTCGAATTAGGAATGAGGAATTAGGAATTGGGGGAAACGTTTAAGGTTTTGGGTTCTATGTTAGTATCTCATTTGCGGGTCTTCAATTTTAGTCATCTTTCTATTAAAAAATCTTGATACTCGATACTTGGTACTTCGTACTTAGTACAATAAATCCCCACTTACTCCTCACTACTCACCATTTACATTTTCGTTCTAGGAATTGTGGAATTGATGAATCGTAGAATGATAAGATGTTAAGCGTTAAGGTCCGTGGATCAGAGTTCGAAGTTCTTGGGTCAAACCACCCCTAAATCTTTAACACAGAACTCCGAGCGTATACTACAAAACAGCTTTATTTAAAGAGGGGAAAATAACTCATCCAAATCAAGCGAAAATCCGGAGATTACTTTTGATTCTATTTTATCCCCAGAAGCCATTAAACGGGAAGCTTGGTATTCGCCATTTTCCAAGGTGTAGATGAGCATGCTTTGCTCCACCGGGTAAACCACCCAATATTCTTTCACGCCCGATTCTTTATAGACTTCATACTTCAATTTTAATTCCTTTTTTGTATTGCCAGGAGAAAGAATTTCCACAACCAAATCCGGTGCTCCAACACAGCCCGCTTCGTCTAATTTTTCAGGATCACAGACTACGCAAATATCCGGCTGAACTACTGTATCAATTTCTGAGTTCTTCTTTGATTTTACAGGTAAGCGAACATCAAAGGGAGCGTGGAAAACCTCACAGGGTTTCCCTTTCAAAAATTGAAAAAGCTCAGAACCTAAGTGCATGGATATACGCTGATGCCTTCGACCTGGTGCAGCCGCCGCTTTTTTGAACACTTTTCCCTTGATTAACTCCACCACCTCATCCATGGTCCAAGTCAAATAATCAGCATAGGAATAGTGTCCGTATTCTATATCTGGCTCATTGACAAGAGATTGCTTTTTAGTTTGCATGATTTAAAAATAAGGAAATTTGAGTTTGAATTGAAAAAGTTCTGGGTTCGAGGTTGATGTCGAATTGGGGAATTGTCGAACTGTCGAAAGGAAAGCCGTTAATTGTTAAGGGTTAAATGTTAACCGTTAATGGTTCGATGTTCTAGGTTCTTCACAACTCACCACTAACAACTCACCTACCTTTAGCACTATCCCCAGCAAATAAACCAAGGGTTAAGCAAATTCTCTTTATTGTATTTCAAAGGTGTTTTTTCTGGCCACTGTAAGACCTCTCCGCCCTTAGCCAAGATTACTCCATGAGCCGCTGCGGTATCCCACTCCATGGTAGGTGCAAACCTGGGGTAAACCTGGGCCTTTCCTTCAGCAACCAACAAAAACTTCAATGAAGATCCCATAGAGATTACTTCTGCTCCTGGATATTGATCAATGAAACTCCGGGTTTCAGGGCTTAAATGGGAACGGCTTGCTACGATTGTTTTTACTTCTGATTTTTCGGCTTTTTCCAAGGCTACAGGCTGGTCACCTCTCTCCTGTTTCCATGCTCCCTCTTCTCCGTTCCCCCAATACATCCATTCCAAAACCGGAGAATAAACAACCCCAATTACCGGGATTCCTTGATGTATTAAGGCAATATTCACCGTAAATTCACCATTTTTCTTGATAAACTCCTTGGTACCGTCTAAAGGGTCAACCATCCAAAAATAGTCCCAAGATTTTCTTATTTCGTATGGAATATTCCTTCCCTCCTCAGAAAGAACGGGGATTCCTGTTTTTTCCAAATAGGAAACAATCACCTCGTGGGCTGCCTGATCTGCTTTGGTCAATGGAGAATCATCTCCTTTCATTTCTACTCCAAAATCAGCCGAGTCATACACCTCCAGTATCTTTTTTCCAGCGGTAAAAGCAGCTTGTTTGGCAAGAGAGGTAAGGTTTTTTAAATCCATAGACATTGTTCTAGGTTATGAGTTCCGCGTTCGAGGTTCTGAGTTTTGTCGAATTGGGGAATTGTTTAATTGATTTATCGTCACTGCGAGACTTAACATTTGGGATAATTCACAAAACGAGATGACAGATTTGATTTGAGCAGATTTTTTTACCTAAATGCCGTAGGCATGAATCATTGACTAGCCAGCCATTTCAATGGCTGGAAAGTGTAAGCTATAGATTTCATGAAATGCCGTAGGCATGACCGACAAATATTCCGTAAACGACTGATCTGAATTAGGAAATTTCCCAACCCGTCATCGGTAGGTGAGGAACGAACCCTGGCGGTCTCTTTTTCCAATAAGATTGCCTGCCTGTTCGGCTGACAGGCTTCTCCCTATTCTCGGGATCGCAATGAACGATCATACCTAGATTCTTGGCTCTTGATTCTAACAAGTCAAATTGATAAACTACTTATTTATTATCTAGTCAATGTTTCCATAAAGAGCTCAACTAACGCTTAACCCTGAACGCTTAACTTTTAACATCACAGAACCATGAACATCGAACTTTGAACGTCTAATCTCTTGTCTCTATTCTCTAGCCTCTTATATTACCATTCCCGCTCCTACTGTCTCATTGGTATTGGCATCAATCAAAATAACCGAACCTGTCAGTCTATTTCTTCGATAGGCATCCTTGAAAATCGGTTGAGCTGTTCGGATAGAAACTCTGGCAATGTCATTCATCCCAATTTGAGAGATATCCTCAATTCGATGTAAGGTATTCACATCTACCTTATATTGAATCTCTTTGACCATAGCCTGACATTCCTTGGTGGTATGCTTAATGATCAGCTTGGTCCGGGATTGTAAGGTTTTTTGATTCATCCAGCAAACCATCACTTCCAAGTCCTGGGTAACTTCCGGTTGATTATTCGGTCGGACAATCATATCCCCTCTGCTGATATCTATTTCATCTTCCAAGGTCATCGTAACAGACATCGGAGAAAAAGCCTCTTCAATCGGCGTTCCATTCAATTCGATGGATTTAATTTTGGAGGTAAATCCAGATGGTAAGACTTTGACTTCATCACCCGGCTTGAAAATTCCTCCATCAATTCTCCCTGCATATCCTCTAAAATCCTGATATTCCAGGGTATGAGGCCGGATCACCATTTGGACTGGGAAACGGCAATCAATATGGTTAAAGTCAGAAGCAATATGAACGTTTTCCAAGTGATACAATAAGGTGGAACCCTCATACCAAGTCATATTCTTCGATCGCTCAACGACATTATCGCCTTTCAATGCAGAAATGGGTACAAAAGAGACGTCCTTGATATCCAACTTGGAGGAGAAAGCTTCATAGTCAGCTACAATTTTATTGTAAACTTCTTCTGAATAATCCACCAAATCCATCTTATTCACACAAACCACTACATGAGGAATCTTCAATAAGGAAGCAATAAAAGAATGTCGATAAGTTTGTTCCAAAAGCCCCTTTCTCGCATCCACTAAAATAATGGCAAGATTAGCTGTGGAAGCTCCCGTAACCATATTTCGGGTATATTGGATGTGGCCTGGTGTATCCGCAATGATGAACTTTCTTTTGGGCGTGGCAAAATACCGATAAGCCACGTCAATGGTGATTCCTTGTTCTCGTTCTGATTTAAGCCCATCGGTCAATAGGGACAAATCCACATAATCAAAGCCTTTTTTCTCCGAGGAGGTTTTTACAGCTTCAATTTGATCTTCAAAAATTGATTTAGAATCATAAAGTAATCTTCCGATTAAGGTACTCTTCCCATCATCTACCGAACCGGCGGTAGTAAATCGAAGGAGTTGATTTTTTTGTTGTATACTCATGGTTTTGAAATTCGTTAAGAGTTAATTGTTAAAAGTTAAAAAGTTCGAGGTCTAAAGGTGATGAATTGAAGAATTGATGAACTGTTTAATCGTTTTGTCGTCACTGCGAGGAGGAACGACGAAGCAGTCCCAAAGAAGGGAAGAGCAATTTATGAGATTGCTTCGTCCTCGTTCCTCGTCCTCGTAATGACGGTAAAACCGAGGCTTCTTGATACTTGCTACCAGCTACTAAAAATACCCTTGCTTTTTTCGATCCTCCATAGCTGTCTCGCCACGCTTATCATCAGCGCGGGTTCCGCGTTCGGTGGTGCGAGTTGTAGCAACTTCTTGGATGATTAACTCCAGGGTATTTGCCTCGGACAAGACCGCTCCGGTAATTGGCATATCGCCACAAGTGCGATAGCGAACCACCATTCTTTCCACCGTCTCCTCAGGCTTCAGGGTGATGTATTCTGAATTTGCCAGAATCACGCCATCCCTGACGATGCAATCACGCTCATGCGAGAAATAAAGAGAAGGTAAATCAATTTGCTCCTGCAGAATATATTGCCAAACATCCATTTCAGTCCAATTGGAAATTGGGAAAACTCGGAAATGCTCTCCCATATGCTTTCTGCCATTGAACAGGTTCCATAGTTCCGGTCGCTGATTTTTAGGATCCCATTGCCCAAATTCATCCCGATGGGAAAAGAAACGCTCCTTAGCCCTTGCCTTCTCCTCATCCCTTCTTGCCCCGCCCATGGCAGCATCGATTTTGTATTCCTCCAATGTGTCCAAAAGTGTTACCGTTTGTAAGGCGTTTCGGCTCGCATTCACTCCCGTTTCCTCTCTCACTCTCCCCTTATCGATACTTTCCTGTACGGACCCTACGATCAACTGCACTCCCAACTTTTCAACCAATGCATCCCGAAAGGCAATGGTTTCAGGAAAATTATGTCCCGTATCAATATGAATTAATGGAAAAGGAATTTTGGCAGGATGAAAAGCTTTCTTGGCTAAATGCGCTAAAACAATGCTGTCTTTACCACCCGAAAATAAAAGGGCTGGTTTTTCAAACTGAGATACCACTTCCCGAATCACGAAAATGGCTTCAGCTTCTAGTTCTTTTAAATGAGGTAAATAATAGGTTCCCATAGGGTAATTTGAATTTTACTTTATTTTTCTTTTGAAATTAATCTAGACAATTTGCTATCGTGAAATCGATTTAAATGTTAAAGGTTAATAGTTAATCGTTAATTAAATTGAGCCAAACACTTCAAATAAATCCCTTCGAAATCGCTCTCAATTCTTAATTTATCATTCTCAATTTTACATTCTTGATTCATCACTCTCAATTCTACATTCTTAATTCATTATTTGTATTTCATTTCCACTTTGGGTAAAATCACTTCCAATACTTTTTGGACAGATTCCTCCAGTTCTTCTTTTTCTGAATGGATATGAACGGCAGGATTTAGAGGTTTCTCGTATGGCGAATCGATCCCCGTAAAGTTTTTGATGATCCCGGCTCGGGCTTTTTTATACAAGCCTTTTACATCTCGTTGCTCACAGACTTCAATCGGACAATCCACAAAGATTTCCACGAAATTTCCTGGCCCTACCAATTCCGCAATCATTTCTCTTTCCTGGCGGAAAGGTGAAATAAAGGATGAAACTACCACCAAGCCAGCATCCATCATCAGCTTGGCCACCTCAGCAATTCTTCGGATATTTTCCACTCGGTCAGCATCTGAAAATCCCAAGTCCTTATTGATACCTGTTCGAATATTATCCCCATCCAGGGAGAAGGTCAAATAGCCCTTTTCAAACAATTCCGCTTCAACGGCATTGGCCAACGTGGACTTCCCGGAGCCGGACAAACCGGTAAACCAGAATAACTTTGGGCTTTGATTAAGGCGTTTCGTCCTTTGGCTTTGGCTTACTTTAAATGCCTTGGGATGAATATGATTTTCCATGCTAGAAGTAATAGAAGTGAATAAATGAAATAACTAGTATTCCATAAATCAGGGTTAAAGGTAGGCCTATTTTGGTATAGTCTGCAAATCTATAATTTCCGGGACCAAATACCATCAAATTGGTCTGATATCCGATAGGAGTCATAAAGTCAGCGCTGGCTGCAAAGGCAATCGTCACGAAAAAGGGTGTAAGGGGAAGCCCCGACTGCATCCCCAACTCATAGGCGATCGGAAACATAATGGAAACCGCAGCTGCATTGGTGATCAAAGAAGTCAATCCCAAAGTCACTATAAATAAGATACTTATTCCCAATAAGGGTGACTTTCCTTCCAAGAGAAGGCTTAGATTTTCAACCAAAAACCCGGATGTGCCAGACTTTTGAATCGCAACACCGATTGCTAAAGCAGATACCAAAATCGTCAATAAATCCAGATCAATAGCCTCTCTCACTTGATTAAGGTTTATGACTCTGAACAGGAGCATGAATACAATTCCAATAAGGGCCGCGATAAATAAATCCATTGCCCCAAAAATCCCCAAGAGTAAAACCGAAATGCCTAAAATACTGGGGAGATTCTTTTTAAATGAAAAAGCACCTTCTATTTCACCCGATTTGGTCAAGGAAATTAAATCCTTGGAGGAAACTAGCTTTTCAAAATCTTCGGCACATAGTAAAAGCAATAAATCCCCTTCCTTCAATTGAGTTTCTCCAAGATTCTCTTTCACCTTCTCCCCTTTTCTATACACGGATATCACAGAAGCTTTAAAACGATCTCTAAAATTAAGCTGCTTCAAAGTCGAACCGGCTAAGACACTACCTGAAGGAATTACCGCCTCTGTCATAGATGAAAATCCATTCGACTGGATATGGCTTTCTTCAGGCAGTTCCAATCCATACTTTTGGTTAATCAAATTCAGAATCGCATTCGTATTTCCTGCAAAGAATAAGTAATCATTTGCTTGGAGCAATCGCTCTGAAGAAACCGCGGGAATCACGCGATCTCCCCGTTTGAGTTCCACCAAAAACAATTCCTTTAGATGCCGCAAACCTGCTTCCTCGATTGTTTTGCCAATAAGTGGTGAATCAGGTCTTATGCGGGTTTCTACCAGGTATTCATGAAGATCTTTCAAAACCTTCGCTTTCGAGGCAGTATGATTAGGAAGTAATGCCTCCGAAAAAATAGTCAAATAGATAATCCCGAAAAAGGCCACAATCAGGCCGAGGTACAAGAAATCACTAAAAAGCAATGAAGGCAAACCTGATTGGATAATCAGACCGTTCAAAACCAAATTGGTTGAGGTACCAATCAAGGTAATCATCCCTCCCAAAATAGTCGCAAAAGAAAGGGGAATCAAAAACTTGGAAGCCGAATAATTATTACTCTCTGCCCAGTTTTTGACAAAGGGAATCATAAAGGCCACCACCGGGGTATTATTCAATACCGAGGATAGGCTGGATACCGTCAGCATCATTCGAAGCCGAAACTGAAAAGCCGAAAGATTTTTTTGAAAAACACTGAAAAAGAAACCTTTCCCCAGGTTCTGCTGAATTCCTGAAGTCAAAATAATCAAAAGAAAAATAAGGATGATTTGCTTGTTAGCAAGCCCGAGTAATAGATCTTCGATTTGAATAATCTGAAGTAAGATAAACAGAAAAGCCACCCCTAGAAAAGCCAAAGAAGGTCTGACCCAGCCTCGATAAAGGCTTAGGACAAGTCCAATGACGATGATCAGGGTGGAGAGGATGCTTAGGGTCAAGAGGAATGTTAAGGGTTAGGCGTTAAATTGTCGAATTGAGTGGTACGGAGTTCGAGGTTGTTGTAGAATTGATGAATTGTCGAACTGTCGAAACAAGATGTTAAGGGTTAAAAGTTAAATGTTAAGCGTTCGGGGTTCGTGATTCAAAGTTGATGTCGAACTGGGATAGTGAATCGTTATTAGTTAATCGTTAAATGTTAAGGGTTCCAAGAATTAGGAATGAGGAATTAGGAATTGGGGGGAACGTTTTAGGTTTTGGGTTCTATGTTAGTATCTCATTTGCGGGTCTTCAATTTTAGTCATCTTTCTATTAAAAAATCTTGATACTCGATACTTGGTACTTCGTACTTAGTACAATAAATCCCCACTTACTCCTCACTACTCACCATTTACATTTTCGTTCTAGGAATTGTGGAATTGATGAATCGTAGAATGATAAGATGTTAAGCGTTAAGGTCCGTGGATCAGAGTTCGAAGTTCTTGGGTCAAACCACCCCTAAATCTTTAACACAGAACTCCGAGCGTATACTACAAAACAGCTTTATTTAAAGAGGGGAAAATAACTCATCCAAATCAAGCGAAAATCCGGAGATTACTTTTGATTCTATTTTATCCCCAGAAGCCATTAAACGGGAAGCTTGGTATTCGCCATTTTCCAAGGTGTAGATGAGCATGCTTTGCTCCACCGGGTAAACCACCCAATATTCTTTCACGCCCGATTCTTTATAGACTTCATACTTCAATTTTAATTCCTTTTTTGTATTGCCAGGAGAAAGAATTTCCACAACCAAATCCGGTGCTCCAACACAGCCCGCTTCGTCTAATTTTTCAGGATCACAGACTACGCAAATATCCGGCTGAACTACTGTATCAATTTCTGAGTTCTTCTTTGATTTTACAGGTAAGCGAACATCAAAGGGAGCGTGGAAAACCTCACAGGGTTTCCCTTTCAAAAATTGAAAAAGCTCAGAACCTAAGTGCATGGATATACGCTGATGCCTTCGACCTGGTGCAGCCGCCGCTTTTTTGAACACTTTTCCCTTGATTAACTCCACCACCTCATCCATGGTCCAAGTCAAATAATCAGCATAGGAATAGTGTCCGTATTCTATATCTGGCTCATTGACAAGAGATTGCTTTTTAGTTTGCATGATTTAAAAATAAGGAAATTTGAGTTTGAATTGAAAAAGTTCGAGGTTCTGGGTTCTGTCGAACTGGGGAACTGAGGAATTGTCGAATTGAGTGGTTCTGGGTTCGAGGTTGTTGTCGAATTGATGAATTGTCGAACTGTCGAAACAAGATGTTAAGGGTTAAAAGTTAAATGTTAAGCGTTCGGGGTTCGTGATTCAAAGTTGATGTCGAACTGGGATAGTGAATCGTTATTAGTTAATCGTTAAATGTTAAGGGTTCCAAGAATTAGGAATAAGGAGAACGTTTTTGGTTTTGGGTTCTACGCTCGTTCATAATTTGTGGGTCTTGAAGATGAGCCAACCTTTCATAGAAAAAATCTTGGTACTTCGTACAATCAATCACCACTTACTCCTCACTACTCACCATTTACATTTTTGACTATGCCTGAAAAGGGTTGTCATCATTCTGACGACAAATTACCCCCTATATTTCTTTCATGATTAATCAAGGCAAACACTGAAATCACCTGCCTACGCTCATCTATTTTGTAAACAATGGTATACCCTTTAAAAATAAAATCTCTGATTTGATCATCTTCAAAATAAATTGACCGCCTATTTTTATAGAGGGTTGGGAAGTAAGAAGTTTGAGGCTTTGGATTAGTTTAGCTTTGAATTTTCTGGCGACACTTGGTTTGTCTTCGGCGATATAAGCAACTTGTTGATTGAGTTTATCTACAAAAGAATCTCGAAATTCAAGTTTCATGTTGCCGAATAGTTTTTTCTAATAATACCTCTAGCTCATCGACGGAATAAGATTTCGATTCTCCAGACTCTAATCGCTGAAGTTCCTTCTGAGCGTGGATTTTATCCTCTTCAAACTGCTCGTTATTTTCAATTACCTGAAGATCTTCTGAATTAAACTGTCTTAAAAGCCAAAGGACCTTATCCAAAATTTTATCACTTACCTTAAGTGTTATCGTGGCCATATTCTATAATATCAATTGTTATTTTTCAACCTCATCACTAATCTAAGCATACTTTTCAAAATTCTTTTTGAACAAAAGCCCAAAAGTTATGAATTCTTGGTTCTTCACTGAAGTTCTGTCGAATTGGGGAACTGAGGAATTGTCGAATTGAGTGGTTCGGGGCTCGGGGTTGTTGTCGAATTGGGGAATTGATTAATTGATTAATCGCCACTGCGAGGCTAAACATTTGGGATAACGCACAAAACGAGATGACGTTTTGATTTGACCAGTTTTGTTTATTGAAATGCCGTAGGCATGAATCATTGACTAGCCAGCCATTTCAATGGCTGGAAAGTGTAAGCTACAGATTTCATGAAATGCCGTAGGCATGACCGACAAATATTCCGTAAACGACAGATCTGAATTTGGAAATTTCCCAACCCGTCATCGGTAGGTGAGGAACGAACCCTGGCGATCTCTTTTTCCAATAAGATTGCCTGCCTGTTCGGCTGACAGGCTTCTCCCTATTCTCGGGATCGCAAAGACCGTCATATCTTGGATCTTGTCTTTAGATTCTTGGTTCTCGGTTCTTCACAGCTTACCACTTACTTATTCTGGTACTTAGTACAATAAATCACCACTTACTACCTACACTTCCTCTGTATCCTCTGTGGTTAATTTGTTCGAGGTTCGTAGTTCTGCATTTGTCGAATTATGAATGAGGAATTAGGAATTTAGGGGGAACGTTTAAGGTTTTGGGTTCTATGTTAGTATCTCATTTGCGGGTCTTGAAGATTAGCCATCCTTCCATTAAAAAAATCTTGGTACTTCGTACTTAGTACTTAGTACAATAAATCACCACTTACTTCTTACTACTCACCATTTACACTTCCTACATGATTCAATAAAAATAAAAACCACCAAGAGCACCAAGTTCACAAAGATTTTTTTAGTAGTGCCCTTAGCGTTCTT
>Ga0208623_100912_pt1 | contig 10347 bp, 4 predicted proteins | sample HotLakConsUCCL28_FD_184737 | JGI IMG/M metagenome (GOLD analysis project Ga0208623, IMG submission 184737) | Hypersaline microbial mat communities from Hot Lake, Washington, USA - Hot Lake Consortium UCC-L28 (SPAdes) (version 2) ...
AGAGCGCACAACGATCCGGATGATTGGCAAATGGCCTCCAATGCCCGCCAGCCAGAACGGGGTAATAACGAGATTCTGGCTGGCCTCGTGGAGCGCGTCACCTTCCACCACTCCGAGAACGGATTCTGCGTCCTGCGCGTCAAGGCCCGAGGGCACCGGGATCTGGTCACGGTCGTCGGTCACGCCGCGATGATTTCCGCGGGGGAATGGATCACGGCCTCCGGTATCTGGCTGAATGACCGCAATCACGGTCTGCAGTTCAAGGCGCATTTCCTGAAGACCTCGGCACCGTCAACCCTGGAGGGGATCGAGAAATACCTCGGCTCCGGCATGATCCGCGGCATCGGGCCGATTTACGCGAAGCGACTGGTGAAGCATTTCGGCAAGGACGTGTTCGACATCATCGAGGCGAACCCCGAGCGGCTCCGCGAGGTCGAGGGCATTGGTCCAAAGCGCGCCGACAAAATAACAGCGGGCTGGGCCGACCAGAAGGTGATCCGCGAGATCATGGTGTTCCTGCACCAGCACGGTGTGGGTACCGCGCGCGCAGTGCGGATCTTCAAGACCTATGGCACCGACGCCGTGCAGATCATGAGCGAGAACCCCTACCGGCTGGCCAAGGATATTCGTGGCATAGGATTCCGAACCGCCGACTTGATCGCCGAGAAGCTCGGCATCGAGAAAACGGCCATGATCCGTGTCCGCGCAGGGATTTCATTCGCCCTGACCGAGGCGATGGGTAACGGCCATTGCGGTTTGCCCCGGCTTGATCTGATCGGATTGGCAGAGAAGCTGCTCGAGGTACCTGCCCCGCTGATCGAGAGCGCCTTGCTGGAAGAATTAGCCGAGGAGACGGTCACGGCGGACCGGGTGGCCGACACGGAGTGCATCTTCCTGACAGGCCTCTACGCTGCCGAGCGGGGGATCGCCGAGCATCTCAACCGGATCTGCGCAGGCCCGCTGCCCTGGCCCGATATCGACGCGGCCAAGGCACTCCCCTGGATCGAGCAGAAGACGGGCATCACCCTCGCGGACAGCCAGGCCGAGGCTATCCGCACCGCCCTCAAATCCAAGGTCATGGTGATCACCGGCGGCCCCGGCGTCGGCAAAACCACCATCGTCAATGGGATCTTGCGCATCCTCGCGGCCAAGGCTGTGAAGCTCCTGCTCTGTGCGCCCACCGGTCGCGCTGCAAAGCGTATGACTGAAGCGACAGGCATGGAGGCGAAGACCATCCACCGGCTGCTCGAGTTCGACCCCAAGGCGTTCGGCTTCAAGCGCAATGATGAAAACCCGCTCGACTGCGATCTGCTGGTCGTGGACGAGAGCTCGATGGTCGATGTGTTCCTGATGCAATCGCTGTTGAAAGCGGTGCCCACCACGGCGGCACTGTTGATCGTCGGCGATATCGACCAGCTGCCCTCTGTCGGCCCCGGACAGGTCCTTGCAGACATCATCGGCTCTGGCTCTGTTCCCGTGGTGCGGCTGACCGAGGTGTTCCGGCAGGCGGCGCAGAGCAAAATCATCACGACAGCGCACGCGATCAACGCAGGTCGCCTGCCAGACCTTGCGCCGCCGGATGGCGAGGCGGACTTCTACTTCGTGCCGGCCACCGATCCAGAGCAGGCCGTGCCGCGCATCGTGGAACTGGTCGCCAAGCGCATTCCGCGCCGCTTCGGCTTCGATCCCATCAAGGACATCCAGGTCCTTTGCCCGATGAACCGCGGCGGTGTCGGCGCCCGCTCGCTGAACATCGAACTGCAAGCCGTCCTGAACCCTGCCGGCGAAAAGCGCGTCGAGCGGTTCGGCTGGACCTTCGCGCCAGGTGACAAGGTCATGCAGATCGAGAACGACTACGACAAGGACGTCTATAACGGCGATATCGGCATGGTCGACGATGTCGACCTTGACGAAGGTGAGCTGGCGGTTGATTTCGACGGTCGCACGGTGATCTTCGCCTTCGAGGAGCTCGACACGCTGGTGCCGGCCTATGCTGCCACCATCCACAAGAGCCAAGGCTCCGAATACCCCGCGGTGGTCATCCCGGTCATGACCCAGCACTACGCGATGCTGCAGCGAAACCTGATCTACACGGGCGTCACGCGCGGCAAGAAGCTGGTAGTACTGGTCGGCCAGAAGAGAGCCGTAGCTATTGCCGTGAAGAATGTCTCTGGGCGGCGGCGTTGGTCAAAGCTTGGAGAATGGCTGACACCCGACCGCAGTCAATCCGTCTGACGACCGACACGATCGTTGGTTCACGACCCGATGGCGCGACGGAACGCGGCAAAAGCGCTCGCAACCTCATTTGGGCTGGCTGCTTCGAACTGCAAATCGTCGGGCAGCCTGCCGGCAAGCGCGAACAGATAGTCTGCTGGCAAGCCGAGGATGCCCGAGTACTGTCGGATCAGGTGCCCCGAGCTTGGGCTGCGCCGGTCCTGCTCAATGTCGTTGAGGTACTGGGGCGAGATCGGCCCGCCCTCCTCCTTCATCATGCGCGCTGCGAGCTCCTTCTGGCTGAGACCGAGCCCCTTGCGGCCTTCGAAATCGCCTGACCGAAGGTCATACCGTCGGCGGACATGGCCGGTTCATCGCTTCATCTCCCTGTCAATCCGCTTGTTCGAGGATTTGCGAGTTGTTACTCCTTATCTACGAGGGGATCAACAGCGAAGCGGGATGTGACGTTCGGACCCGGGAGCAACTAAATGATCAGGATCCTTCACACAGCCGACGTTCACCTCGACTCCCCGTTGAGGTCCCTAGCGCTGCGCGACCCCGAGCTGAGGGATCGGGTCCGGACATCGAGCCGTACCGCGCTAACCAGGATTGTCGACACCGCGCTTGCCGAGGAAGTAACCGCCCTGCTGATTGCAGGCGATCTGTTCGACGGGGCAGAGCGTAGCGCCCGAACTGCCGCCTTCCTCACGCTCCAACTGGAGCGCCTGCGCGAACGCAGGATCCGCGTGTTTTATATCAAGGGCAACCACGACGCTGAGAACCCTCTAACCGGCGAGCTGAGTTTACCTGACAACGTGCATGTCTTCGACGGCCGTGGCGGCAAGGTGCAGCTTGCAGAAGGCGTCTGGATCCACGGCGTCAGCTTCTCCAATCGTCATGCCCCGGAAAGCCTGCTGCCAAGGTTCCCTGCGCCAGTCGAAGGCGCGGTCAACATCGCATTGTTGCATACCTCCCTCACCGGTGCAGAGGGCCACGATCCCTACGCACCCTGTACGGTTGGAGACCTGACGGCTGCCGGCTTCGACTACTGGGCGCTGGGGCATGTTCACCGCCGGCAAGTCCACTCCAAGGCGCCATGGGTCGTTATGCCCGGAACGCCCCAGGGACGCGATATCGGCGAACCCGGTCCGAAGTCAGCGACGCTCTTGACCATCGAAAAGGCAATCGAGATCGAAGAAGCGCCGACCTCGGCCGTCGAGTTCCTGCACCTCCAGATCGACGCCACGGATACCGACAGCGACGACGCCCTGCGCGATATGCTTCGACGGACCCTGCGAGACACAGCGCGAAACCTGGTGTCGGAAAGCGCCGTGATTCGTCTGAAACTGACCGGTCGCACCCCGCGTCGTTGGCAGGTCCTGCGCGATCAGGACGTCTGGAAAGAGACCGCGGCGCAATATGCTCGGGAGACGGGCTCGCTTTGGCTGGACAAGGTCGTGTTCGACCTGTCCGACACCGCAGAGCCCGGGCACAGCGCCACGGACGAGTTGGCTGGGATCATGAAGACGATCCGTGAAGAACCCGGGTTTTCCGAGACCTGCCGTGCTGAGATTGAAGGCATTCTGCAGGAGTTGGCGCCGCTACGACGTGCCGAGCTGTTGCCTGACGAAGCGGCAATGGACCAGCTTGCGCTGCGTCTCGCAGAGGCCGGCGCAGATCGGATCCTTGCGCGAATGAAGGGAGCCACGCCCTGATGCGGATCGAACGGCTCTCTCTCGACTTTTTTGGTCACTTCACGGGCAAGGTCCTCGATTTTGGGAAAGCCGGTAAGGCTTCGGATTTCCATGTGATCTACGGCTCAAACGAAGCCGGAAAAACAACAGTAATGGAAGCCTATCTGCGTCTTTTCTACGGCTTTCCCCATCGGGAGCCCTACGGGTTCCAGCACCAGCGACAGAATCTTCGGGTCTCCGGTCTGCTCGACATCGGAGGCGAAACCCGCTTGTTCATGCGACTGCCGTCCCGCCGCGGCAACCTCAGGGGAGAAGCCGACGCGGCTTTGCCCGAGACCGCGATCGCCTCGCACCTCGGCGGGCTGTCGCTCGACGACTACCGCACCCTGCTTTGCCTCGACGACGAAACTATCGAGAAAGGCGGCGAGGACATTGCCAGCGCGCGAGGCGATATCGGCCGTCTGCTGTTCTCCGCGGCGGCTGGTGTCGCGGACCTCAATGCCGTTCTCGAACAGGCGCGGGCCGAGGCGAACGGCCTCTACAAGAAGCGTGCCAGCACCACTCGGGTCGCGGAACTGAAGCGCGAGCTAGGTGAGGTCGAGACCAACATCCGCAACCTCGATGTCAGCGCCCACGCATGGCGCAAGCTGAAGGATGCGCTTCAGGCCGCCAAGGATGAAGAGGTGCAAGCGCGGCAGGCAAGGGACGACCTTCGCGCCGAACAGGCGCGCATCGCTGCGCTACGCCGGGCCCTGCCCAATCTGGGCGAGCTTGAGCGCCTTGCGGACGAGATCGCAGACTGCGCGGACTATCCTGAGAGGATCGACATCAATCCCGAAGACCTGGTCAAGATGAGAACCGACCGGGGACAAACGGAGTCCGAGTTGCGGAGGCTGCTGGACGAACTTGACGAGGCGGAAAAGGCGCGCGCGGTGCTAGCTATCGACGCAGACTGCCTCGCCCTTGCCGAGCAGCTGGACGATCTGGACGAACTGCGCAGCCGGATGCAAACGGCGGCGTTGGACCTCCCCAGACGCGAACGCGCCCATGAGGAGGCTCTTTCGGACATGGCGCGTATCGCTCGGGAATTGCGAGCACCCGTAGACTGCGATGTCACCGAGCTTGTCACTGCTCCGGGAGAAATTGTTATCCTTGAAGACCTGCGTGACAAGATGCGAGACGCCGCCGCGGCTTGGGAGACCGAGCAACGCGAGATCGCGGGTTTGCAGACCCGCATCGAGCAGGCCCGGAAGGCACATCAATCATTGCTGAAAGATCGGCCGCAGATGGGTTTGGTGGATCTGCTCAAGCGGTTCGACGCCGATGCCCTGGCACCAGCAGTCGCCACGGCGATACAAGCCATCGCATCTGCCGACACGACGCTGGAACAGGCGCTCGACGCGCTTTCCATCGGTGCATGCACCTTCAGCGACCTCCCGGTCTGCCCGGTCGATCCATCGACAGCAGCAGACATTGCCCAACGACATGCCGATCTGACGGAAAAGATCGGACGCTCGGACGATCGGTTGGAGCGGCTCGACGAAGACACTGCCGCAGCGACAGCGAAGATCACCCGACTCTCGGAAAACGCAAGGATCGCGAGCGACGAAGAGGAACAGGCGGCACGGGCCCGGCGTAACGCCCTGTGGCAAGCGCATCGGGAGACACTGACTTCCGAGAGCGCCGACAGCTTTGCGCCGGCGATGAAAACGGTGGACGACATCAACGCTGCGCGTCTCTCCCACGCCAGCGAGCTCGGCGAACTGCGGAAGCTCCTGCAGGATCTGGCGGACGCGGAAGCACGCGCGACGACGACCCGGGAACAGCGCGATGGGCTCGCCGAGCAGGCACGAGAGCTCGAGAGCAAAGTCCACGGTCTATGTTCGCAGATTGGGCTTCCGGCGCTTTCCCCTTCTGCCTTCTCTGACTGGGTTGCGCTCCACGCCAAGGCCGTAACCGCAGAGCGGCAACGGAACAGGCTTACCGAACACCACCGAGAGACGCTGGATCGCACGGAGCGGCTCCGTCAGGCGCTCATGCCCATTGTCGCGTTGGAGACCCCGACATTTGATGCGGCGTTGCTCGCCGCACGCCGCCTGGCCGAAACCGAACGGCTCTACCAAAACGATGTGCGCGCGGCATCAGACAAGACCGCCGCCCTAGAGGAGGATCTTGAAAGCCGGCAAGGCGAGCAAGGAGCCCTCGCAGACGCCACTAAGAAGACGGCTGCGGCGTGGAAGGCAAAGGTACATGAGCTTTTCGGCGAGATGCTCTCTCCCGACCAGCTTGCCGCTGCTCTCGGGCAGCTGCGTGAAATACGCGAACATAACGAAAAGCGACGACAAGTCGAGCGCCAGGTTAACACGATGCAGGATGATCAGCGCCGGTTCACGGAAGCCTCTGGCGCCCTTGGTGCACGTTTCGGCATCGGGGAGAGCGCCCCTCTAGATACGTTCCGGCGACTGCGGGAGCTCGCAGAACAAGCGCAGGCTGACAAGTCACAGCACGAGGAGCTCGGCACTAGGCTTGAGGACGGTGCAACTCGGCGAACGGAACTTGAGGCTAAGCTCGAAGACATCGACAGGAAATTGGTGGAACTTGGTGCGGTGTTCCCGGAGACGGTGGATACCAGCACTATTGACGCCCTGCGGACCGCTGTGGGCAAGGGCCTCGACGTCATCGCAAAAAGAGAACGATTCGCCGAACTCGAACGGCAGATCCTTAACGACCTCTCGCTGCGGGAAGTGGAGGAAGCCCGCCAGCTGCTTGCCGATGAAACCGCTTCAACGCTCGAGGCGAAAGCGAAGTCCCTTGATACCGATCTCAACCTTGCAGAAGAGCGAATGTCCACCGCCACCGTTGCCCGAGCTAATGCCGAGCGGGACCTCGGCAGTGTTACCGGCGGCGCAGAGATCGCCGAGCTGGTCGAGCGGCGCGCCACGTTGCAGATTCAGATCGAAGAGGCGGTTCTTGACTATCTGGAGTGGGACTTCGGTCTACGCCTCGCCGAAGACGCCATCCGCCGCTATCGCGACAGGCATCGGAGCGACATGATGGCATCAACGGAGCGCGCTTTTGCGGAGCTCACGAACGGCGCCTACCAGAAGCTGCTGACGCAACCGGAAGGTGCGGCTGAAATCTTGTTGGCGGTCGATGCGAGCGGCACCCCCAAGCAGATCGGCGACATGTCGAAGGGCACGAGGTTCCAACTCTATCTGGCGCTGCGCGCGGCGGCCTACGAGCAAATGGTAGCACAGGGCGTTCAGCTACCCTTCTTCTGTGACGACGTTTTCGAGACCTTCGATGAGGATCGCACGCGTGCCGCCTGCCGTCTCATGGAGCGGATCGGACGGAGCGGTCAAGCAATCTACCTGACTCATCACCGGCATGTTGTCGAAATTGCGAGGGATGTGTGTGATACGCAGCCAATCATTCATCTACTCTAATCTTGTAAGCATTTTATTGCTCGCACCAATTAAACCACGACCTGGCAGCGCTCTTATCGTGTGGTCAAAATTCGAGTTCGACGGACAGGGAGATGAGCATGAATAACAAGGAGGCAGTCCTTGCCGACATCGCGAGGGACTCGCTCATTTGCATTGAAAAGGTGGCCGGTGACGCAGAGACGGCGCGGACATCGCACCGGAAGAGCGACGCCAGTGCATTTGCAAGCATAAATACACTCAACAGTCCGCAGCAGGTGAGCCATCTCGGGAAGGTCGCAGATGCAGAAATGGACGCTCTTGCTGCACTGATCGAGCAGCCTGTCATCGCGCGTATACACTTCATCGACGAAAACGATGAAGAAGACACCATCTTCATAACTCGCGGCACTCCCCGTACAATACCCGGCTTCAAGATTGCGAGCTACAGGGCGCCACTGGGCCGCATCGCATCCCTGGCGGCTGGCGATGAAGGCACATTTCGCTTCGGCAACACCGAGCGGGACCTTCTGGTCGATAGCTCTGCGCGCCTCAAGCCACAACGCGAGCAAGGACAGTGGGACGCCAAGGACACGGAGATCGACATACGGGGCCTCGGGCGCTTCACCGTTGGGTCGCTGCGTGAGCTACTGGAACCGAACGCCCACATCGAAGAGGGCGACCTAGAGGCGCTTTGGGACGACGAAATTGACGCGAACATCGTAGAGGGCGTGCGCCGCGCGATCCTCACGCAAATGGGCCTGCGTGATCAGCCCATTCTTGATCGGCACCAGGATGAGATCTTTCGGATGCCCATCAACAGTCGCTGCTTCCTCTCCGGGCCACCGGGAACAGGTAAAACCACAACGCTCATCCGACGCCTTGGCCAGAAGACGGACCGGCAGGCTCTTGAAGAGTCGGGGGAAGAGACGCGACTCATCCGACAAGTGGAGGAAGAAACAGGCAGGCCGCATGAGAGCAGCTGGATTCTGTTCTCTCCGACCGAGCTGCTTAGGCAATATGTAAAAGAGGCGTTCAACAAGGAAGGTCTGGCCGCAAGTGACGGGCACATCCGGACTTGGGACGAGTTTCGCCGCGAGCTGGCGCGCGAGGAGCTTGGCTTGCTTCGAACGAGCGCGGGAACTGGTCCGTTCGTCGAACGACGTACGCAGGGCTACCTCAAGCCTGAAGTGCTGGACGAGGCTCAATGGTATGATGAATTTCGAGAGTACATCGACGCCTCAGTTGCGGACGAACTGCGTGCAGATGCAGATCTTTTGGCGAAGAGTGACGCACCGGATCTGAGCGCAATTGGAGAGCGGTTGGGGGAAGTATTCAATAGGCCTGGGCGTGATTTCTATGCGCATACGATGCGGAGCGTCGCCGGACTTATTCCCGAAATCCGGGAGGCAATTTCCTCACGGACCGAAGCAATCAACCGCATTCTCACGCGAGCGCGCAACGCTCTCACTCATGCCGATCGCAACTTCCCCGAGCTTCTTCGCCAAGAAATCTCCCGGCAGCTCGCCGCAGATCCGCAAGACGCGGACGAGGATGACGAACTCGAAGCCGCGCTGGAGGACGAAGATGAACAGGCCAGTGTGCCACAAGCCGGTCGCCCGGTAAGCCGGCAGCAAGCCTTGGTGCGTTTTGAACGTGCCCTGAAGTCTTTGGCAAAGGCCCGGCGGGCGCGACGTCGCGTCTCGGAGAAGTCGCAAGATGGCTTGCTTCTCGAGTGGCTGGGTCAGGACCGCATCCCAGCCGATGCCGAGATTTCCGAGCTTGGGAAGCTGTTAGTCGAACAGTCACGACTGAGGAGGTTCGAGCGCCTTGAACGGCTTTTCCTCCGTGGGATCCCAACAAGATACAAGCGCTTCCGCAGCGAAATGGCGAAGGCAGAGCGTTGGTACCAGGCGACGCCTGCCAAGGCGTCGGATATCCACTGGCAAGAGCTCGACCTTGTGATCCTGGCAACGCTCCAGATTGCCAACGAGCTGTTGAGCAACTATCGGAGCGGAACCGGGCTGGAACTTCCAGCAGCAGGGCCACTCGCATCCATACGATACATTCAAAGGGCACAGGTTCTCGTCGATGAGGCAACCGACTTTTCGCGGGTGCAGCTCGCTTGCATGAACGAGCTCGCGCATCCATTGACCGGCTCGCTCTTTCTTTGTGGGGACATAAATCAACGACTGACTTCTTGGGGCCTCAAATCAAATGAAGCGCTGAACTGGATAGGCGAGAAGATCGAACGCAAATCCATTACAGTTTCCTACCGCCAAAGCCGACGCCTTGTTGATCTTGCAAAGCAAATTGCCACCATCGGCGGCTCTCAGGCAGATGACATCATCCTGCCCGACCGCCTCGATGCTGAGGGATTGCCCCCAGTTTGGCATGCAAGCCTCGGCGACAACTCTGCCGTCGCAGAATGGCTAACCAAGCGCATTCACGAGATCGATCGAATGGTTCAGAAGGCCACGACGATTGCCGTTTTGGTGAATGAGGAAGAGCAGGTGGAACCGCTGGCTCTGGAACTCAACGATCGGCTGGAAGAGATCAACCTTTCTGCTGTCGCCTGTAAGGACGGAAAGGTTGTCGGCAACGACCGGGATGTACGAGTATTCAACATTCGGCACATCAAAGGCTTGGAGTTTGAAGCTGCCTTCTTTGTCGACCTCGACCAAACGGTCTCCAAGCATCCTGATCTATTTTCAAAATACCTTTATGTGGGGGCAACGCGTGCTGCAACCTATCTGGGGGTAACCTTCAAAGGCCAAGTTCCAGAGCAGATCGAACCGCTCTCACATCACTTCGGAGAGGATTGGTCGATTTGAAAAGGCCATGCAGGGACAAAAACTATCACGCAAATTTTGGTATGCACGATGTGAGTACAGAAGGTCCATCGATTGAGCAACCTGTTGTCTGGAAATTCTGCTGAGAGCGGATCATGCATCCTGGCATTCCCACTTGATGTAGGCCTTTGTGTCTGAGGCCCATTTTTCGTCGATCTCGACGAG
>Ga0208623_100925_pt1 | contig 10183 bp, 6 predicted proteins | sample HotLakConsUCCL28_FD_184737 | JGI IMG/M metagenome (GOLD analysis project Ga0208623, IMG submission 184737) | Hypersaline microbial mat communities from Hot Lake, Washington, USA - Hot Lake Consortium UCC-L28 (SPAdes) (version 2) ...
CGATCCCGCCGTGAATGTCTGGATCAACAATTTTCTGGATTACTGGCTTGCCGGCGGCTGTGACGACGAGGCCGGCCGGCATGGCGCGCCGGCCTTCATCGATCGCGCCGCCGCGCAATCGTTGTGAGCATGATTCCTTGAGGTGGTTACCGGACGACGCGGGGGAATGACGTCTCCCGGCAATCCTTCACAGCGCGGCTCAGCGCGTCATTCCGCGATCAGGGTCTCAATATCCTGATTGATCGGCACGACGCAGTCGCAGACGCGCAGATTGACGCGCGCTCCGACTTCGATCTGCTCGGCCGGGCCACTGATCACCAGCAGTCTGCGCTCGCCTTTCCTGACCCAGTAGAGCTGGTCATGGCCACGGTATTCGCGTCCGATCACCTCGGCTTCGCCCTCTTCGTGCGGCTCCAGCAGGATCTGTTCGGGGCGCACGGCGAGATCGACCGTGCCACTGACGGCCTTCGACAGTTCCACCCGCCCGAACGGCGTCTCGGCGCCAAGCCCCTCGGCCTTGCCGGTGACGATGTTCGAGCGACCGATGAAGCTCGCGACGAATGAGCTGACCGGGTGGCGATAAATCTCGTCCGGCGTGCCGATCTGGCAGACCTTGCCCGCTTCCATCACCACGATGCGGTCGGCCAGCGCAAGCGCCTCTTCCTGGTCATGGGTGACGAGGATGCCGGCGGAGCCCGCTTCCTTCAACAAGGCACGCACTTCCTGGCGGGTCTCGACCCGCATGGCCGCATCGAGATTGGAAAACGGCTCGTCCATCAGGACGAGAGACGGCGCCAGCGCGAGGGTGCGCGCAAGCGCCACGCGCTGCTGCTGGCCGCCGGAAAGTTCGTGCGGCTTGCGCTTCGCAAGATCCGAGAGCCCGACGAGCGCGAGCATCTCGCGCACGCGGGCTTCAGCCTGCCTCCGCGGCTGCCTGTTGAGGCCGAAGCGGACATTCTCGAACACGTCGAGATGCGGAAACAGGGCGTAATCCTGAAAGACGAAACCGATACCGCGCTTCTCCGGGGGCAGATCCGTGATGTCGCGGCCACGCATGAAGATGCGACCGGCATCGGGCTGCTCGAACCCGCCGATCATGCGCAGGGTCGTGGTCTTGCCACAGCCTGACGGACCGAGCAGGGCGAGCAACTCGCCCTCATAGACATCGAGCGTCACCCCGTCCACGGCAGCGCGCTCACCCGCACGGAACAGGCGTTTGAGCCCCTCGATGATCATCAAAGGCGGACCGCTGGCGCCGGCATAGGCCGCGCCGCCGATCAGACCGGCGGGACACGTCTGCGCGGATGGGCGGATACCGGATGCATCCATGACACGATGTCCCGGCTCCCCTTCCGACATCCCGGATACGGCGCCCGCAGCGCCTGTGCCGGTCTCGCTCGACTTCGCATGCGCACGCGCAGCCGCAGATCCGGATATCGTCGCGTCCAAGGTCGCCCCCAGGTCATTCATCATAATTCTCCCGCTTTCGCATCCCGGCGCGCCATGCCGCCTGCGAAAAGGGCCGATCTTCACCGAGTTCGAAGTCGGCTCATCGGCAGCATCGGACCTTGCACACGGAAAACCGACCGCCACGACGGATTCTGGTACAGACCGAAGCACCTTATGAGCTAGAGCTTCGGGGGCGCAGCGTCAATCAGAATAAGCAAACAAAATCAGTAGTTTGGAAGCATTCCAATTTAGAGCCGAATCGTTTGTGGTCGCGATCGCCGTTACATCCGGGGGCGGGGCGGAAAAACGGTGTTGGACCATTTGCGCACGAACCACGCCATTGCCCTGTGGAACTGAACGCCTAATTCCTGTATGTTGTGCTGCAACAATGCGGTGTCGGCGCATCCCGACTCATCCGCCGGAGGTTATGATACATGGATCTCGCGTATTTCTATTACGAGGCCGGGCACATCCTGCTCTCACCCGCCCGTGCCGCAAACGACGCGACCCGCCTGTTCTTCAAGAATCCTGCCAATCCACTGAGCTACACGCCCTATGGCAAGGCGATGGCGGCAGGCTGTGAACTGTTCGAGCGCACCACCCGCCGCTACGGCAAGCCGTCCTTCGATCTCGATACCACGCAGATCGGCGATCGCGAGGTCGCGGTACATGAGCGCGTGGTCTGGCACAAACCCTTCTGCAATCTTCTGCATTTCGACAGGATGTTGCCGCGCGGTGTCGGCCCGCAGCCCAAGCTGCTGATCGTTGCCCCGATGTCGGGCCACTATGCCACGCTGTTGCGCGGCACGGTCGAGACCTTCCTGCCGACGCATGACGTCTATATCACCGACTGGGTCGATGCCCGCGAGGTGCCCCTGAGCGAGGGCAGTTTCGATCTCGACGACTACATCGACTACATCATCGACATGGCTCACCTGCTCGGGCCGGATGTCCACATCATGGCCGTCTGCCAGCCTGCCGTGCCCGTGCTCGCTGCCGTGGCGCGGATGGAAGCGATGGAGGATGATTGCGTCCCCTCCTCGATGATCCTGATGGGTGGCCCGATCGATACCCGCAAATCCCCCACCGCCGTGAACGAGGGCGCGCAGGAACGCGGCACCGAATGGTTCCGCCGCAACTGCATCGTCAAGGTGCCGCCCCCCAATCCGGGCCTTTGGCGCGACGTCTATCCCGGCTTCTTCCAGCTCTCGGGCTTCATGGCGATGAATCTCGATCGCCATATCTCGGCGCATTGGAACATGTTCAACCATCTCGTCGAGAATGACGGTGATTCCGCCGAGAAGCACCGGGAGTTCTATGACGAATATCTCGCCGTGATGGATCTCACCGCCGAGTTCTATCTGCAGACGGTCGAAACCGTGTTCGTGCAGCATGCCCTGCCCAAGGGCGAGATGCTGCATCGCGACGAGAAGGTCGATCTCGGATCGATCCGCCATTGCGCCATCATGGCGATCGAGGGCGAGAATGACGATATTTCCGGCATCGGCCAGACCAAGGCGGCGCTGGAGCTCACGCCCAACCTGCCCGATTCGAAGAAGACCTATCACCTGCAGGAGCGCGTCGGCCATTACGGCGTCTTCAATGGCGGGCGCTTCCGCCGCGAGATCGCCCCGCGGATCTGCGATTTCATCGAATCGCATGAGGGCAATGTCGCCGCGGCGCCGGCTCCGCGCCGCAAGCAACCGCAATTGCGCGCCGTGCGCTGATCAATCCACGACCAGCCGCCGGGACAGGAAATGCTCCCGACCCGGCGGCTCGGCCTTGTCAGGGGCCCTCATAACTGCCATATCGCGACCGGGAGGTTGGCGAGGGACGTTTCACTCGCCAACCGGGTCAGGTCCGGAAGGAAGCAGCCCTAACGAGACCGAGCGGGTTCTCGTCCAACCTCCCACCTGTTTCCCCGGCGGATTCGGTGCCCGGAACTGTTTCGGCTTGAGCCCGGCCCTCGCCTCGTGTCCAATAGGCGCATGAACGAATTCGATCCCGGTGTGACAGATCCTTCCGGCGAAGCCGAGCCGGCGCTCGCCGGCCTTGAACCGACGCGCCGCGACGATGCCGCCGGCTACCGTGTCCTCGCCCGGAAATACCGCCCGCGTGATTTCAACGACCTCATCGGCCAGGAAGCCATGGTGCGCACGCTCTCGAACGCGTTTCGCACCGGGCGCATCCCCCAGGCCTGGATGCTTACGGGGGTGCGCGGCGTCGGCAAGACGACGACCGCACGCATTCTCGCGCGCGGCCTCAATTATCAGCGTCCCGGCCATGCGGACGGCCCGACCATCGATCTCGCCGAGCCCGGCGAACATTGCGAGGCGATCATCGAGGGCCGCCATATCGATGTGATGGAGATCGACGCGGCCTCGAACAACAGCGTCGAGAATGTGCGCCAGATCAACGATGCCGTGCGCTATTCGCCGGTCACGGCGCGCTACAAGGTCTATATCATCGACGAGGTGCACATGCTCTCGGGGGGTGCGTTCAACGCTTTCCTGAAGACGCTGGAAGAGCCCCCGCCGCATGCGAAATTCATCTTCGCCACGACCGATATCCACAAGGTCCCCGTCACCATCCTGTCGCGCTGCCAGCGCTTTGACCTGCGTCGCGTGGCTGTCGATCAGCTCGTCGCCCACCTCACCCGGATCTGCGGGCTGGAAGGCGTCAGTGCCGATCCCGAAGCGCTGAAGGCGATTGCCAGAGCGGCAGAGGGGTCGGTGCGTGATTCGCTCTCGCTGCTCGACCAGGCGATTTCCCATGGTGCCGGCACGATCACACCCGACACCGTGCGCGACATGCTGGGGCTGGCCGACCGCGCCAGGGTGATCGATCTGTTCGAAGCGGTGATGCGCGGCGATATCGTGCAGAGCTTCGCGCTTCTGGCCGATCAATATGGTGCCGGGGCCGATCCGGCCGCGATCCTGCGCGACCTCGCGGATTTCACCCATCTGCTGACGCGGTTGAAGCTCGTCCCCGAAGCCGCACAGGATCCCGCCCTCAGCGAGGCCGAGGGCAAGCGCGGGGCACAGATGGCGCAGGATCTGTCAATCCGGGTGCTGTCACGCAACTGGCAGATGCTGCTGAAGGGGATTGCCGAAGTCGAATCAGCCAGCCGACCGATCGCGGCAGCGGAAATGGTGCTGGTGCGCCTCGCCTATGCAGCAGATCTGCCGACGCCCGATGAGGCATTGCGGATGTTGCGCGACAGCGGCGGCAACACCGCGTCACCGTCCGGATCCTCCAGCCAGCCGGGCAGCGGCTCCGGACCTTCCGCCATGCGCCATTCCGACGTGAGCGGACAGGCCAATGCTCCGGGCACGCAGTCGTCGCAGGATGGCAGCTCCTTCCAACGCGGTGAAGAAGACGCGCATCACGGTTCGGGTGGCGCAAGCGCGCGCCGCGCCCCGCGCGCTGCCCTGCATGCCGTGGCTACTTCGCCAGAGGGCGCACGGCATATCGACACCACATTGCAACCGGCTCGCGCCGAACCCGCGCCCGCAAGCGGGCAAGTCCTGCATCTCGCCCGCTTCGAGGATCTCGTCGCCCTCGCCGAGGAAAACCGCGACATCCTGATGAAGGCGGCCCTGGAGCGGGATGTACGCCTCGTGCGTTTCGAGGATGGCCAGATCGAGTTCGCCCTCGCCGAGGGCGCGCGCCGCGATCTCGCCCCGGAACTGATGCGCAAGCTGGCGGAATGGACCGGGCGCCGATGGATGGTCGCCCTATCCTCCCAGCCTGGAGAACCGACCCTGCGCCAGCGCCTCGAAGCGCGCGAACGCGAAAAGCGCCAGAGCGCTGCCGATCATCCGCTGGTGCGCACCGTGCTCGACAGATTTCCCGGAGCACGCATCGTTGATGTGCGTGCTCGCGCAGATGGCGATCAGGATGAACCGCTCACTGCAGAGGCGGCTCCCCCTCCACCCGATGACCCGGATCATGACGACGAGTTCGGCCATGAGGATCTTCCGTGACGTCACAGACGCCATAAAAAGCGTCGTTTCGCCAGATGCGGCATGGTGTACGGGCTACCCGACCCGACTGGGCCCGTTCCTCTTCTCTCCCGTGTCGCCGTTGCCGTTGTGCAATGCCGAAGCGGGGCGCTCGTCTCGCCCCTTGTCGTAGCGCAAGGCCGGTGGCGCATCCTCACGGCGGCGGCGATTGGCGAAGCGTGAGCGCGTCATGATGCCTGCAAGCCACCACGCAGCCGGGAGGGCGAGGACGACTGCCACACCGAGCATGACCGGATAAGCCCCCATCGTTTGCGCGGCTCCGGGCAGCAGTGGCAGAAATGCCTGCACGAGTGCAAACAGAATTCCGGTGACTGGCAGAAAGACGATCGCAGCCACAATGAGACGCGTATTCATCTCGAACTCCTTTTCAAGAGTTCAACGCATCAGATACGGTGAAGTTCGATCGACCACGGCGCTTTCGGGCGCAAGCCGCTTCAGGCGACGGCAGAGGCGATATTCGAGGTGATGCGCGCGCGGCGGGAATCGTTGCGCGCAAGGGCCTGCCGACGCAGGAGAACGGTCGCGCGGGCGGCAGAAACGGGTTTGGAATACAGGTAGCCCTGCGCCATCTCGCAGCCCCGCCGGGTGAGGAAATCCGCCTGCGCCTGCGTCTCCACGCCCTCCGCCGTGACGTCGAGCCCGAGCGCCCGACCGAGGCCGGTTACCGCATCGACGATCGCGGCATCATCGGGATCGTTCTCCAGATCGCGCACGAAGGACTGGTCGATCTTGATCTCGTGCACGGCAAACTGCTTGAGATGGGTGAGGGAGGCGAAGCCGGTGCCGAAATCATCGAGCGCGATGCGGATGCCGGCATCATGCAGATGCCTCAGAGCCTCGGCCACATGCCCGCCACCCTTGCCGAGAAATACGCTCTCGGTCACCTCCACCGCGAGGTAATGTGCGGGAATGCCGGCCCGCTCCAGCATGTCCGGCAGGGCTTCGGCGAGGCCGCACTGGCCAAAATCGGCCGGGCTGAGATTGATCGCGACGGGCCCCGGCGCGAGCCCGGCATCAAGCCAGGAGTGAAGATCCGCAACGACCTTGCGCGCCATGGCCCGACCGATTCCCAGAGCCAGCTCGGGCTCGTCGAAGGCGCTGGCGAAAGCGCCCGGCGCCAGGATCCCGCGCACGGGATGACGCCAGCGCGCAAGCGCCTCGAAGCCGCAGATCCGCCCGCTCGCGAGATCGATCTTGGGCTGGTAATAGGGCAGGATCTCGTCACGCTCCAGCCCGATGCGCAGATTGCCGGCGACACTGGCGCGCTCCACTGCGGCGGCGCGCATGGCAGGGTCGAACAGGAGCACGCCGGTATCATCCGCCGCCTTCGCGGCCACGAGGGCCGTCTGGGCCTCCCCCAGCAACTCCTCGGCCCCGTCCTCGTGCGTGCTTCGCATGGCCACGCCGGCGCGTGCGCGGCAGATGACGATCCCCTCCGCGCGGTAGATGTCGCGCCCGGTTTCCGCGATCAGGCGATCAGCGATGCCGCAGGGGTCGCATGCTGCCGCTTCCTGTGTGAGCAGGATGCCGAACTCGTCTCCGCCCAGACGCGCGATCATCCCCGCCTGGCCCACAACGGAGCGTATCCGCTTTGCCGTGTCACGCAGCAGCGCATCACCGCCCTCATAGCCGAGCGCCGCGTTGACCCCCTTGAAATCGTCGAGATCGAGAAGGATCACGGCCAGGGGTGCGCGCATCTCCGCCCGCACCGTGGCGCGATCGGCGATCTGCTGCTTCACCATTGCCATGAAATGCGCGCGGTTGAACAGGCCGGTCAGGGCATCATTCCGGGCGGCCCGGCGCAGTCCATCCTCGGCGACCTTGCGGTCGGTAATGTCATGCGTGACGCCGATGATACGCCGCCCGCCTTCCCCGTCAGGGACTTCCATGCCGCGCGAGGCGAGCCACATCATGTGCCCGGCGGGGTGCCGGAAGCGGAACTCCTGCATGCTCATGCTGCCACCCGGTGCATAAGCTTCCCGGAACAGCTGATGATGGTGTTGATCGACGGCCTTGCGATATCCCGCGACATCATCCGGGGCCAGGCCGAACAGATCGCGCGCATTCTCCGAGCGCTGTGTGAGATCGCGCGCGGGATCGTATTCCCAGGCTACCATGCGTGCCGCAGAGAGCGCCAGACGCAGGCGCATTTCCGAGCGTTCCAGACGCTCCTGGGCGAGGTAGCGCTCGTGATCGTCCGAGGCCTTGCCGACCCATTCACGCGGGCGGCCTTCATCATCGAGCACAGGAACGACACGCCAGCGCGTCCAGCGATACTCGCCGCTGGCAGCCCGCACCCGGCAACTGCCTTCGAAGGCGTCGTTGCGGGCCAGGGTCGCACGCATCGCCGCCATGAATGCGCGCCGGTCCATGCGGCAGATTCGTCGCAGCCAGCGATAGCCGAGGAAGGCACCCCGGGTCAGACCCTGGAAAGGACCCGAGAGGGAGATGTCGCAGACGCGCCCGGTGAGGTCTGACCGCCAGACGATGGCCGCACTGGCGCGCAGCAGGGCTCGCAACCGCGCCTCGTCCTCGCGCCAGCCATCCTCGGGCTGCGTCCGGACCGGATGCGTCCGAGGCGTGCGCGCGGTTTTCTCGCTATGTGCGCGTTCGCTCATCTTTCCCCGGATGCCGGAGGGTTGAGGCGGCGCCGAAAAGGACACCGACATTTTGCCCCGGCCTTCACGCGAATGTTCTGTGCAAGGCCCTGAACAAGCGGTTAAGACAGGCGATCGAACCATGATGTTTATTTTAGATAGTGAATCAAATATATATACAATTAATAGATGATGCATTCACTATTTCTAATTATCAAATCACGAATAGTGCCACGTTCATCAACGAATTCGGAGGGTGATATCCTCCAGCGGCAGCCCGTCGATCCGGCTCCGCCAGACCTCGCCGGCAACCACCGGAAAAGCCCGTGTGACGGTGCCCGTCGAGACGACATCTCCCGGCCGCAAGGCCCAGCCATGAGGATTTCCCGACATCCCGCGCGCCAGGTGGCGCAAGACGGCGAGGGGGCCGCCGAGGATGTCGCCCGCCCCACCCTCGTCCATCTGCGTGGAATCCCGTTCGAGCCTGATGCGGAACCGCTTCAGGCGCTCACACCAGTCCTGTGCGTCCCGCGCTGCGACGGGGACGAAAGGTCCATGCCGATAGCTCCCGTGCAAGGCGCAGCCCGCCACCGTATCGGGAGCGGAAAAGCGCCAGTCGGCGAAGAGCGACTGGACGATCTCGAAGCCATGCGCGATCTCGTCAATGCAGCGAAGCAGGTCCGGATCGTCCATATCCGCGTCGGGGACCTGCGCCAGGCGCAAGGCGATTTCCGGTTCGATGCGCGGCTCGCAGAAGCGCGCAGCCTCGCATTCTGCCAGCCCGTCGACCGTCGCGACGAGACCGCTTTCGTAGATCGGCCCCCAGATCGGCGCATGCACGCCGTATTCGTCCCAGATCATCCGGTTGGTGAAACCGACTTTCCAGCCGACCGGACGCTCCCCGCGCGCCACGCGCAGGGCGACGACACGCGCGGCCACGGCATAGCCGTCACCGAGATCGAAACCGGGAACCTGCACGGACGGGCGCGGGATCTGGCGAACCGTATCGAGGGCGGTCAGGATGCCCCGCGCGAGGGTTTCGGTATCCGGTGACATGTGCATGGCGTCCTCCTTTCATCAGCCTGAACAGAGGCCCGCTTGCGGGCAAGGTCCATGGCCTCGCGAAGGCCGCTTCCGGCCGCAAGATCGTTCGCGCATGCGCGCACCTTTCCCGGGCCGCGCAGTGAGGACCTTGCAGCGAGGGCGCCTGCGCGGTAACGCTGAATCCTCACAGCGGCAGGGATAATTGACCATGATCATCGCTCTCGACGGCGCCAGCCTCACCATCGCCGATGCCGCCCGCGTCGCGCGGCCGGATGCGCAGGGCACTTACGCGCATGCCGAGCTCGCCCCTGCCGCCCGCGAGCGCATCGCAGCGACGCGCGCCCATATCAACGCGACCTGGATGCATGACGATGCGCCGCTGATGTACGCCTTCAACACAGGGGTCGGCCTGTTCAAGGACCAGCGCGTCGCCATCGCCGACATGGCCGAGTATCAGAAGAAGACCGTGTATGCCCATGCGACGGGTGTTGGCGAGCCCTTCGCCGAGGATGTCACCCGCGCCATGATGCTGATGCGCGCCAACGCCTTCGCCTCGAATTATTCCGGCCCGCAGGTCGAACTGGTCGAGCGGCTGCTCGCCTTCCTCAATGCCGGCCTGCATCCGGTGATCCCGCAGAAGGGCTCCGTCGGCGCCTCGGGTGATCTGGCGCCGCTCGCCCATCTCGCCGCTGCTTTCTGCGGCTTTCCCGAGGCCGAAATGACCTGGCGCGGCAAGCGTCTGCCGGCCCGCGAGGCGATCGCCCAAGCGGGATTCGAGCCCGATATCACGCTCGGCGCGAAGGATGCGTCGGCCCTGATCAACGGCTCGACCACGTCGCTGGCGCTGGCTGCCCTTGCCGCGCACGATGCGCGGCGCCTGATGAAGACCGCCGATATTGCGCTGTGTCTTTCGCTCGAGGCCATGCGCGGCGAGCTCGCCGCCTTCGATCCGCGCCTCCAGCGCGCCCGCCCCCATCCCGGTCAGATGAAGGTGGCCCGCAACATCCTGCGTATTCTCGACGGGACGCAGCGCTGCGCCGAGGCCGCGCGGGACGTGGTCTTCCCGGA
>Ga0208623_100927_pt1 | contig 10172 bp, 7 predicted proteins | sample HotLakConsUCCL28_FD_184737 | JGI IMG/M metagenome (GOLD analysis project Ga0208623, IMG submission 184737) | Hypersaline microbial mat communities from Hot Lake, Washington, USA - Hot Lake Consortium UCC-L28 (SPAdes) (version 2) ...
TAGCCACCGGGGACGTTGGCGCCCCTTTTGAACCCCGCGACCGCAACCTGCAAACCCCGCCCCTTACACCATCTCCGCCACCGAAAAGCGGCGGGGCGGGTCACCCTGCGCCGGCTTCTCGAAAAACCCAACCGTCAGGCGAAACGCGCCCACGATCAGACCGCGGTGCATAAAGGCGGTTAGGTGAAGACGCATTGCGTTGCAAATGCGGGCTCGGGACCATGATGATAACGCGTGAGCACGCGATCCGGATTCCTTTCCGGATCGGCCCGCTGTATCGCTGCTGCAGCAGCCCTATTGCGGCGGGAGCGATCCCCAGAGATGCAGCAACATGAGCCGAAATACTGGATAGACACCGAATGATCTTGATCAGGCTAGCTATGCGTGCCACCGGTCCGTACCGCATTTGCCCGGGCATGGGGACGCCGTCACGATCGACAATATGTACGTGCAGGCCTGCGAGTTATTCGGTATGGAATGCCATGAATGCATCGAATTCGCGACGTTTTTGCCTTGACCGTTGATGCCGGGAGTCTTACCCGAAGAATATCAAAGACTGTCTTGCCCGTCTTCAAGGCTGGAGGCGTCCAAGAGGACTCACTAGATGAGGCTTTTCATGCTCAGCCACCACCTCCGCCGTCTTGAGGCTGAATCGATCCACATCATTCGCGAGGTTGCGGCGGAGTTTCGCAATCCGGTGATGCTGTATTCGATTGGCAAGGATTCCGGCGTGATGCTGCATCTGGCGATGAAGGCCTTTGCGCCGGGTAAGCCGCCGTTTCCACTTCTGCATATCGATACGACCTGGAAGTTCCGCGACATGATTACGTTCCGCGACGAACTGGCGCGTTCGCTCGGGGTGACCTTGCATGTGCATACGAATCCGGAAGGGATCGAGCGGGGCATCAATCCCTTTGATTCCGGTTCCTCACTGCATACCCAGGTGATGAAGACCGAGGCTTTGCGGCAGGCACTCGACATGCATGGCTTCGATGCGGCTTTTGGTGGAGCGCGGCGCGACGAGGAGAAGAGCCGGGCCAAGGAACGGATCTTTTCGTTTCGCTCTGAGGGGCATGGCTGGGACCCCCGCAACCAGCGCCCCGAGCTCTGGCGGCTGTTCAACACGAAGATGCGCCAAGGAGAATCCATCCGGGTGTTCCCCTTGTCGAACTGGACAGAGCTGGATATCTGGCTCTACACGCTCGCGGAGAACATCCCGGTCGTTCCGCTCTATCTCGCTGCGGAGCGCCCCGTCGTGAAGCGCGGCGGCACCTGGATCATGGTCGATGACGCGCGCATGCGCCTGGAACCTGGCGCAGAACCCGTAATGAAGAAGGTGCGCTTCCGATCGCTGGGCTGCTACCCGCTTTCGGGCGCGATTGAATCCGATGCCGATACGGTCGAGGCCATTGTTGCCGAGATGATGGCGGCGCGCACATCCGAGCGTCAGGGAAGGTTGATCGATACCGACGAGGCCGCCTCCATGGAGAAGAAGAAGCGGGAGGGGTATTTCTGATGAACCGGCACGCTTTTTACTCCGATGCGCTCTATCGCGGGAACCATCGCGATCAGGACGGCTCGCTCGTCACCCGCATGGTCGCGGACCATTCCAGGGACCTGCTGCGTTTTCTCACCTGCGGCTCGGTGGATGACGGCAAGTCCACGCTGATCGGGCGCCTTCTTTTTGAAAGTCAACTGATCTACGAGGACCAGCTGGCCACGCTCGAGAAGGATTCCCGGCGTTTCGGCACGACCGGTGAAGAGATCGATCTGGCACTTCTCGTCGACGGGCTGGAGGATGAGCGCCAGCAGGGCATCACCATCGATGTCGCCTATCGTTTCTTCACCACCGCCGCACGGGCTTTCGTCGTCGCCGATACCCCCGGGCACGAGCAATATACCCGCAACATGGCCACCGGCGCCTCCAATGCCGATCTCGCGGTGATCCTGATCGATGCGCGCAAGGGCGTCCTGCCACAAACCCGCCGACACGCCACGATCTGCTCGCTACTGGGGATCAGGCATGTCGTGCTGGCCGTGAACAAGATCGATCTCGTCAGTTTCGACAAGGCCGTGTTCGACCGGATCGTGTCGGATTTCACCACATTCGCCGCCAAACTCTCATTCTCATCGATCACCCCGGTTCCGCTCTCGGCACGCTATGGCGACAATGTCGCGGCTCCCTCGGGCAATATGGGATGGTATACAGGCGATACGTTGCTGCACACGCTTGAGACCATCGATGTCGATGTGGATCGCAAGGCAGTGCCATTCCGCATGTCAGTGCAATGGGTGAGCCGCCCCAATCTCGACTTTCGCGGCTATGCCGGCACGGTCGGATCAGGCACGATCAGGGTCGGTGATCCGGTGGTGGTGGCCGCCTCGGGGCTTGAGAGCACGATCGCGCGCCTTCTCGGCCCGGACGGGCATGTGGAACAGGCACATGCCGGCGAGGCTGTGACGATCACGCTTGTGGACGACATCGACGTTTCGCGCGGCGATATCCTGTGTCCGCCCGATGCCCGACCGGATGTGGCAGACCAGTTTGCCGCCCATCTCGTCTGGATGGCACCGGAGGCCATGCTGCCGGGGCGGCAGTATCTGATGCGGATCGGAATGCGCTACGTCCCCGTGACGGTGACCGCGATCCGCCACAAGCTCGACGTGACCAATCTTGGCAAACTCGCCGCTGACGCGCTCGAGCTCAACGAGATCGGTGTCTGCAACCTGTCAGCATCGAGCCCGGTCGCTTTCGATGCCTATCAGGACAACCCCGAGACCGGCGGGTTTATCCTGATCGACCGCTTTACAAACGCCACCGTCGCGGTCGGCATGATCGATTTCGCACTGCGCCGAGCGACGAACATTCACCGGCAGCGCACAACCATCGACAAGGAGGCGCGTTCTTCCCTGAAGGGTCACAAGCCGGCCGTCATCTGGTTCACCGGGTTGTCGGGTTCCGGCAAGTCGACAGTCGCGGATCTGGTGGAACGCCAGCTCTTTGCCAAGGGCTGCCACACCATCATGCTCGACGGCGACAATGTCCGTCACGGCCTCAACCGCGATCTCGGCTTTACCGAGGCTGATCGCGTGGAGAATATCCGCCGCGTCGGCGAAGTCGCCAGGCTGATGACGGATGCCGGACTGTTGGTCCTGTGTTCCTTCATCTCGCCCTTCAGGGCCGAGCGGCGCATGGTGCGCGAGATGGTGGAAGACGGCGAATTCATTGAGGTCTTTATCGATACGCCGCTGGAGGAATGCATCAAGCGCGACCCCAAGGGTCTCTACGCCAAAGCGCAGCGCGGCGAGATCAAGAACTTCACCGGCTTCGATTCACCCTATGAGACCCCCACCGCGGCGGAGATGCATCTGGGTACACAGGGCAAGACCCCCGAGGCTCTGGCCGACGAGATCGTCCGATACCTGCGGACACGGCAGATCGTCGTTTGAACGACATGCGTGCTGATCCGGAAAGGGTGATTGCCGGCCATGGCCATAATCGAGATCGTTCTCGTCTGCCTGCTGATCGCAGCGCTCATCAGCGGGCGAATGTCACCGGTCGCGGCCTTCGTCGGCTTCATTCTGGCGATTGCGCTCTTGGGGACAATGCCGTTTCCCGCATTGCTGGGACTGCTCGCCGAACCGGCCCTGGTCGCCGTGGTATGTCTCGTTCTCTTCTCCGCCGTCGTTGCCCGCATGGCCTGGCTCAGACGCCTGCTCTTCGTACGCGGACAGACGGGTTTGCATCGAACAATGGCGCGATTCCTTGGCCTGAGTGCGGCGATCTCCTCGGTCGTACCAAACACGGCGGTGGTCGGCGCCTTCATGGGGCCGGCCGCGCGCCATCCTCGTGTTTCCGGACATCTGCTCCTGATGCCGTTATCCTTCATGGCCCTGACAGCGGGAATGCTCACCCCGTTCGGCACGTCGGCCAACCTGATCATCGTCGGTCAGGCCGATAATCTCGGTATTCATGTCGGCCCGCTCGATTTTCTGGTTCCGGGTCTGGCGGTCGTGGGAGCGGTCCTGATCGTGCTCGTCATTGCCGCTCCGATAATCCTGCGGCAGCCAACGGATAATGGCCCGCAGGAACAGGAGTTCTTTCATGTCGAAGGCAAGGTTCCTGCCGGCTCATCTCTGGCAGGGCACACGGTCGTCGACAACAAGCTGCGCAACCTCGAACGATTCTTCCTCGCCGAGGTGATGCGCGGCGAGAGGGTCCTTTCTCCCGTGGAGCCGACCGAAGTGCTGCAGGAAGGCGATATTCTGGTCTTTGTCGGCGACGTGCAGTATCTCGACGAGATCGCTTCGATCGATGGCCTGTCGATCAATGCAGAGGTTCCGCCGGGGCGGCGCCATGACAACATCCTGCACGCCGTGGTCGCAGCAAACTCTCCCATCGCGGGTCTCACACTCAAGGAAGCCAGCTTCCGGTCTCGGTTCGATGCTTCGGTCTTCGCCATTCGCCGCGGAGACGAACGGCTCTCGGGCAAGCTCGGTGAAGTCCGCCTGCGCGCGGGCGATCTGCTGGTGCTTGCCGCTGGTCATGAATTTCCCACACGCAACGATGTCCGCGGTCAGCTGCATGTGGTGGAGAGCGAACATGCCGGCCTGACGAATCTGGACATGCCGGCGGCGATCACCGTGAGTATTGGTTTTGCCGTGTTTCTCGTCCTTGCCTTCAGCGGCATCGTTCCCTTCGCACTCGCCGCCATGATGCTCATCGTCTTTGCCATCGCGGGGGGATTTCTCTCCTCGCGGGACGTGAAGCGCAATTTCCCGTTCGAACTCGTCGTGATCCTCTGGGGGTCGCTGACGCTCGGCACGGTCATTGCGCAATCGGGCCTCGCAACCAGCGTCGCGGAACTCCTCGTGAGCATCGCACCGGGGATCACCCCCGCCCTCGCTCTGGGGCTCGTCTTCCTCACCACCTGGGCCCTGACGGAGATGCTCTCCAATGTCAGCGCCGCCCTCGTGGCCCTGCCGATCGGGCTCGAGGTCGCCCGCCTCGTCGGAGCCCCGCCGGAAGCTTTCGTGATGATCGTGGCTTTCGGAGCAAGTGCGAATTTCCTCGTGCCATTCGGCTACCAGACCCACCTCATGGTCATGACGCCCGGCGGCTATTCGTTTGCCGATTTTACCAGAATGGGTATTTTCGTCCTGCTGGCTTATGGTGCGACGAGCATCCTGATGATCAACCATCTCTACCTGTAGGAGCTGGGATGAGCGCAACCGACACCACGATCGATCTGGATGCCATGGCTGAGCTGCTCATCGACGCGGCTATCGCTGCGGGTGAAGCGATCATACATGTTTATGACGGGCCGATAGAGGTCCGCGAAAAGGCGGATTTCTTTCCGGTCACTGCCGCCGATGAAGCTGCCGAGGCGGTGATCCTCGCTTTGTTGGCACAACGTGCACCCGCTATCCCCGTCATTGCGGAAGAAGCTGTGTCACGGGGGACCGTGCCTGAGATCGGCCGGCACTTCTTCCTCGTCGATCCGCTCGATGGCACAAAGGAATTCATCGCACGCAACGGCGAGTTCACGGTCAATATCGCATTGATCGAGGATGGCGAACCGGTCGCCGGTATCGTCTATGCCCCCGCGATCAGCAGGCTGTTTCTCGGTATCGTCGGAAGAGGCGCGCGTGAAGCCCGGATCGACGAGGGCAAGCCCGGTGCGTGGCGCAGTATTGCAGTGCGCAACCTGCCGGCGGAAGGGCTGACCGCCGTCGCGAGCCGCTCCCACTTCAACCCCGAGACTGAGGCGTTCCTGGCGGGATTCCCGATCGCCGCGCGCGTCTCAGCCGGTTCTTCCCTGAAATTCTGCCTGATCGCCGTCGGCGAGGCGGACCTCTACCCCCGCATGGGCCGTACCATGGAATGGGACACCGCCGCCGGGCACGCGGTCCTCGCTGCGGCGGGTGGAAAGGTCACGTTGACGGATGGCCCGTCGTTGCGCTACGGAAAGCGAGGGGTTGATCCGGATGTGAATTTCGCGAACGCCGCTTTCATAGCCTATGGCAGTATTAATTGCAATTAACCCCACCTGAAATCTGGAACCACATCGTATCGCGAACCAACAAACAAAGATTCACCCCGCAGTAGAAACGGAGAGTTATAAAACAGGAGGCAGATCGTAGCGAATATTATGAACGTGCTCGCGCAGAGCGGGGCGCCTCTGTGAGAGATCGCGCTTGCTGACTATTAATACGCTATCCGACAAAGGCCCGCAAGAACTATGACACGACGTCATTGCTGGGCTCCGGACCAGCTTGCAATAAAGGCGGAACTTCCGATCAATGGCATTGCATAACGGAGCGTTCGAGCAATTGCGGGAAGTGACGCAGGGCCGACTGGAGGAAAGCGGATGTGCGGAGTCGCGGGCTTGCTGGATCTTGCACTCGCCGGTGATGGTGACCGTCTCGATGCACTAGGGCGAGACATGGCGGCGGGGATCGCGCATCGTGGCCCGGACGGAGAGGGCGTGTGGGTTGATGCCCCGGCAGGTCTCGCACTCGCCCATCGTCGGCTTGCGATTCTCGATCTCTCTGAGGCTGGTCGCCAGCCGATGATCTCGACCGACGGGCGCTTCATCATCGTCTACAATGGAGAGATTTACAATTTTAAGGAGATGAGCCGTCATCCCGCGCTGTCTGGCGTTGCCTGGCGAGGGCACTCAGATACGGAAGTCATTCTCGAAAGCGTGGCGCGCCGCGGGCTCGATGAGACACTACGCGACATGAACGGCATGTTTGCGCTTGCCTTGTGGGACAAGCGCGAACGAACGCTTCATCTCGTTCGCGACCGCATGGGTATCAAGCCACTTTTCTTCGCTCGCAACGGCTCTCGAATCCTCTTCGGCTCAGAGATCAAGGCGCTCCATCCCGCCGGCCTCGTGCGGGAAATCGACCCGAGCGCTGTCGCCGCCTTCCTTCGCTTCGGTTATGTACCTGCGCCTCTTGGCATCTACCGTGACCTGGAAAAAGTCATGCCGGGCGAGGTCGTGACGGTCGTTCCAGACGGGAGCCTCGTACGGCGTACCTACTGGAGTCTTTCGGGCGCCGCGGAACGGGGTCGGGCCGACCCCCTCGACGTCGGCGATGATGAGGCGACGGATGCGCTCGACGCACTTTTGCGCGATGCCGTTTCGCGACAGATGATCGCCGATGTACCACTTGGCGCCTTTCTCTCGGGCGGCGTCGATTCCTCGGCGATCGTCGCGCTTATGGCTGCGACACGCAGTGAGGACGTGCGGACCTTCTCGATCGGCTTCCCCGATCTCGGCTTTGACGAATCAACATACGCCGCCGCTGTGGCGCGTCATCTCAACACCCGGCACACGGAACTCGTCTGCACCGCGGACGAGGCTCTTGCACTTGTGCCAGGCATGCCGGAGATATACGACGAGCCCTTCGCAGACAGTTCCCAGATTCCCACATATCTGGTTTCGGCGCTGACGCGGCGCGCCGTCACCGTGGCGCTGTCCGGTGACGGCGGGGACGAATTGTTCGCCGGCTACAACCGCTATTTGATGGCTGGAAAAAGTTGGCCGCACATCGAGCGTGTTCCGCGTCCGATACGTGCGGCCGTGGGCGCCCTGCTCGGCGCGATCCCCTCGGGACTCACCGATACACTTGTCGGGCGTCTCCCCGGCGCCCCGCCGCAGCCGGGTCTCAAGCTCAGCAAAGCAGCATCGGTTCTCGGCCTCGATGCGGAGGGTCTCTACAGGCGCCTCGTTTCGCAGATTCCCGATCCGTCGCTTCACATCGCGGCAGATGACCCATTACCACCCGCCGCGCCGTCAACAGTCCTGGGGCTGATCGACAGGATGCGCTTCAACGACACGACAAGCTATCTTCCCGACGATATCCTCCAGAAGGTCGACCGCGCCTCAATGGCGGTCGCCCTCGAGATTCGACCGCCCTTCCTCGACCATCGCGTCGTGGAGTTTGCGTGGCGTCTGCCCGGGCGCTTCCTGATCCGCGAAGGACGTTCGAAATGGCTTCTCAGAAATGTGCTCGACCGCTATGTCCCGCCGGCACTGCTGGAACGTCCGAAAATGGGTTTCGGCATACCTCTCGCCCAATGGCTGAGGGGGCCATTGCGGGAATGGGCGGGTGATCTGATCGAGGCGTCGAATTACGGGGGCGGATTGCTCTCCCCCGCGCCGGCGCGCCGGCTCTGGGCCGAACATGTCGGCGGCAGTCGCGATCACGCCTACCAACTCTGGACACTCCTGATGTTCGAGGCGTGGCGGAGAAAGTGGACATGAACCGGTCGCGGATTCTTGTCGTCGGACCACCTTTGACAATCGGGGGAACTGAGCGGCACCTTGCAAAGGTACTTCCCGCGCTGGCGCGGCGCGGTTTTGACGTGCATCTCCATGTAATGGCGCGTGGAGGAGAACTGGAACAACTCATCGCCGAAGCGGGCATCGAGATTGAGGGGCCTCCGCCGGGTTTATCGAGACCGATCCGGGCGACGCGTTTCTTGGCCGGGCTTGTTGCGCGCCTGCGCTCATTGCGTCCGGACCTGGTGCACCTGTTTCTACCGGAGCCGGTTCTGATCGGCTCGATCGCTGCGCGGATCTCCGGGCGATTCCCGATCATAGTAAGCCGACGCTCGCTTTCAACCTACAGGGCAGGTCGCGCGACAGGCGGTGCTTTGGAGCGGCTGGCAACACGCCATGCGGACGCCTTGATCGGCAATTCGCGTGCAGTGAGCGCCGAGTTGCTGAGCGAGAGCGGCGACGCCAGGAAAATCGGGCTGATCTACAACGGTATCGTTGTACCCGAGTTGATCACCGTTGAAGAACGCGCCGTACGCCGCGCCCGAATCGGTATCGCCCCTGACGCCTTTCTTCTCATGACCGTTGCCAATCTGCTTCCCTATAAGGGGCATGCGGACCTCATCGCGGCGCTGGCTCTCGCCGCGCCACGCTTGCCCGATAGTTGGCGTCTTGCGCTTGTGGGGCGCGACGGCGGTATCGGCGAAGAACTCGACAAAATGCTGGTCGAAGCCGGCCTTCAGGAATCTGTTCTGCGAGTTGGGGTGCGGCCTGACGCAACAGAACTTGTTGCGGCGGCGGATCTTGCCGTATTGCCATCTCATGAGGAAGGTTTCTCAAATGCATTGATCGAGGGTATGGCAGCAGGAACTCCGAGCATCGCTACTCGCGTCGGGGGAAATGTAGATGCGATTGAACACGGAGTGAGCGGGCTCCTGGCCTCACCCCGCGATCCGCGTTCGATCGCAGAAGCGATCGAACGGCTTGTGGAAAATCCCGATTTGGCGCGGCAACTCGGCTGCGCTGCGCGCGCGCGCATCCAGAGCCGATTCGAGGAAACAACCATGTTGGACCGCTATGAACGGCTTTGGAGCGTGCCTGAAGCGATTGGTCGAAACCCAACGTCAGAAATCTTGGCAGGAGATCGCGAGCCAGAAGAGCTATGGCTGGGTGACGGAGTTTGAGAGGGCGGCGTATCGTGGCGGCTGCTGAAGCCTGCCAGAACCTCCCGAAGGAACGATACGCTGTGGCGACGAACTTGCCCGCACCGCTCTCTATGAGGCTGGACATTCGCTGCTTGTACGTTCGAAGAAATGGTCGAGCCTCAGGGCATGGGGCATGAACATCGCCAAACGCCGCGGCATGGCGCGTGCCCGTGTTGCTGTGGCCCGCAAACTGGCCGTCATCCTGGATCGCATGTGGGCGGACGCGACCGAATTCCGCTTCGGAAAGGCGCCTGCAGCCGTGACAGTTTGATCACCAACCAACACTCCAACAGAGGACGGCGCAGACGCACGTGATCTGAATAAAGCTTTTGCCCAAGCCCAAGTTGAACAGTTGAATTGGACGAAGCGGGAACATTTTTCCGTAAGCCATTGATGTTATTGAGGCGGGGTCGGTGGGTGTCAGATTGTGTGGTGCTAAATAATGTAAGATTAGGCGCTTTATTGCTTGACGAATGGAGGTTTCTGAGGTGCTAATTCGGCATGTTCGTGCGCGAGAAGACCATCAATGGCTACACCTACATCTACCTCGTGGAGAATGTCCGCGAGGGTGGCCGCACGAAGCAGCGCATCATCCGCAATCTCGGACGCAAGGAAACGGTTCTCGCCAGCAAGGATCTCGATCGCCTGGCCGCCTCGGTCGGACGGTTCACGGAAC
>Ga0208623_100934_pt1 | contig 10057 bp, 11 predicted proteins | sample HotLakConsUCCL28_FD_184737 | JGI IMG/M metagenome (GOLD analysis project Ga0208623, IMG submission 184737) | Hypersaline microbial mat communities from Hot Lake, Washington, USA - Hot Lake Consortium UCC-L28 (SPAdes) (version 2) ...
ATGCGGAGCCGTTTGAACCCAGCTGGTAACAGCTACTCAAATGTCGAGTCTCTATATATGTTTGGTGCGCTCACCCGAAGCGCCAACCGAAAATCTGAAAAACGTTCACGCGATCACACCACTCAAAACCACGCATCATGAAATGCTAAAACAGATACTTAAAAGTATTTGTCTAAAATTCGTATTGCCTATTGACTTTGGAGGCCATATATATGTTATGTGCACTTATCGGGCTGAATTGGCTCTACTACAATCCCCCATAGCACTAAGCACTGCACTTCGTAATTCACCTTTGTCTCTGATTCTGATGAGCTCTTCCATGATCGGTTCTTCAGCATCCGTCCCCAACTCTTTCTTAACCGCTTCATATGCCATTAACATTCCATTTATTGCGCTGATTTGCTCGTCAATCAATTCAGCATTTGGATTATTTATGAGATAGGCTGCACTCGATAGGACAGAAAGTATTACATACATCGTTTTATGTTGATTTTCACTTTGGGCAATTGGACCGATAACCGTAGGGCATACAGTTACAGTGATATCGGGCGAACTTTGTATCCATTTCCAAAGCGCTAATCGCCCTCCCTCCGAGCCTTCTACAAGGGGATTTTTTAATATCTTGTTAATGTCCTCGGCAATAATTGCAAGTTGTTCATTTGTAAGCGTGCCAGTGGAAGGTTCGTTAACAGTTACCTGCGCATGAACATCTATAGAGGTAAAACACGTTACCAAAACTATAATGACAAAGAAAATTCGCATAAGATAAATGATTTGAGTTAGAAATAATGCACTGTCTGATTGAGGTGGTTTGTAAAGTGCTGATTATTTAGTTTTAATTTACATTCTTCTTTGATTATTAATCCATGCCACAACAGCAGGATAATGTAGACGGTTACCATTGGTAATTTCAGCAGTGACTCGATCAATTATATTCACATCAGATTGCAAATCAACTTCCCGTTTATTTCCAGACACAACATCATAAAGGAATTTCCAATACAGACGATCAGATGCAGATGTTGAAACAAGTTGAATTGCTCTTCCTTCTTTAATCTTTACTACATCACCTGGTATAAACTGCGCCAGGCAAGTGGTGTCTTCTGGATCAAACAAGTCATTATCGAGAATTAGATATTCATCCATAGATACTTGTTGAGTAGGGACTGGAGCCAATACCTCGATTCCGTCAATTATATGGATATAGATTTGCATTTGATTAGGATGAGTTAGTGCACATAACGGTTTGGCATTTCTGCTGCGTGGCGACCATGTAAGAATATAAGCAACAAACGCTTACACGTCAGCAGGAAATGCTTGTTATGTGGCAAATCTTCTTGTTAATAAATGATTTAGTGTAATTATAATTAGTTGAGTGGGACTAATACCAACACATTTGGTTGATTTTGACGAATTTCACCGGGACCCCATTCAACGAGACGTTCATTTTTGAGAACTGCGAAATAATCTGCTCGATCCCATGACCACCCGGACATCAATCTGTTTGAATATCTAAGCGCTTCATATTCTCCTGCACGTTGAAAACCATCAGGATTACCTAAAGTATTTATGACTTCTTGTTTAGTCATCCCTTCATTCAGTTTCGTCATGTTTGTACCCATGGTGGCACAACCACTTAAAAAAATGAATAATAAAAATATTGAGATGTATTTTTTCATGACATTCATGTTTTAAAGTTACTTGTTAAAATTTATACCATTTTCTTTTTATCCTTAAATCTTTTTCAGCCTCAGACTTAATTATTTTTAAACATTCACGAATCGCTTCATAATGATTTTGAATTGCATCAATGGGGTGATCTCCGAATCGATTTAATGACTTTACTAATTCATTGAGGGCTTCATTACTTTTTTCTGAAACTCGAAAAGCGCCCTCAGATGCTACCAATTCAATTTTTTCTCGTTCTTCCCGCATTTTTTGATATAATTCTCTTTTCCCCTCTTGATCTAATTTTCTAATGTTGAATTCATCTTCTTCCCACTTTCCCAGATAAACTTTAATTGTCGAAAGAATGCCAACTATTTTTGCGTACGCTTCTTCACGGCGTTCCCACCATTTTTGGCTAGCAAACTTATGCAAAGATATTCTCACAGCAAATACAGCTGCAATCAATCCAGTTACACTACCTATTAAAAGGTCAAGAACAAAATTCGGCATAATTTGTTTTTGTAAGAATTCAATTGCCACATAACGGTTTGGCATTTCTGCTGCGTGGCGACCATGTAAGAATATAAGCAACAAACGCTTACACGTCAGCAGGAAATGCTTGTTATGTGGCAAATCTTCTTGTTAATAAATGATTTAGTGTAATTATAATTAGTTGAGTGGGACTAATACCAACACATTTGGTTGATTTTGACGAATTTCACCGGGACCCCATTCAACGAGACGTTCATTTTTGAGAACTGCGAAATAATCTGCTCGATCCCATGACCACCCGGACATCAATCTGTTTGAATATCTAAGCGCTTCATATTCTCCTGCACGTTGAAAACCATCAGGATTACCTAAAGTATTTATGACTTCTTGTTTAGTCATCCCTTCATTCAGTTTCGTCATGTTTGTACCCATGGTGGCACAACCACTTAAAAAAATGAATAATAAAAATATTGAGATGTATTTTTTCATGACATTCATGTTTTAAAGTTACTTGTTAAAATTTATACCATTTTCTTTTTATCCTTAAATCTTTTTCAGCCTCAGACTTAATTATTTTTAAACATTCACGAATCGCTTCATAATGATTTTGAATTGCATCAATGGGGTGATCTCCGAATCGATTTAATGACTTTACTAATTCATTGAGGGCTTCATTACTTTTTTCTGAAACTCGAAAAGCGCCCTCAGATGCTACCAATTCAATTTTTTCTCGTTCTTCCCGCATTTTTTGATATAATTCTCTTTTCCCCTCTTGATCTAATTTTCTAATGTTGAATTCATCTTCTTCCCACTTTCCCAGATAAACTTTAATTGTCGAAAGAATGCCAACTATTTTTGCGTACGCTTCTTCACGGCGTTCCCACCATTTTTGGCTAGCAAACTTATGCAAAGATATTCTCACAGCAAATACAGCTGCAATCAATCCAGTTACACTACCTATTAAAAGGTCAAGAACAAAATTCGGCATAATTTGTTTTTGTAAGAATTCAATTGCCACATAACTACATATTATGCAAAGTTATTCTGCACATAATTTATTATTAATATCTGCATTTATGTGTAATGCCACAACTATAAATTGCCGTAAAGTCAGTAGGAGGCTAAAAAAAACTTTTTTTTCTTTGTAAGGATTTTTGTTGATATGCATCATATTAATAAAAAAATTAATAAGAAGTTATTATGGCAAAACAAAAAGAAAAACTCCTCGTTCGGGTCAGAAACCTCATTCGGCTTAAAGGATATAGTTACAATACCGAAAAGTCGTATCTCCGATGGATTAAAGATTACATCATTTGGAATCGTAAGATTCATCCATCCGAATTGAATGAAGAACATGTTAAAAAATGGCTTGCATGGCTGGTGAACAAAAGGAATGTTTCACCATCAACGCAAAATCAGGCTCTTTGTGCTATTCTGTTTTTGTATCGTAATGTACTTGAGCAACCTGAGTTTTTTATTCATGACGTAATATGGTCAAAAAAACCAAAACAAATCCCTATTGTGTTATCCAAAGAGGAAATTAGCCTCATTATTCGAGAAATATCACCTAAATACAAGTTTCACTTCATGCTTTTGTACGGTGCCGGCCTTAGGTGTTCAGAGCTTTTACGTCTGCGTATTGGCGATATCGATCTAGAACATAAACAGCTTCTTATTCGCTCGTCTAAGGGCAAATCTGACAGGTACACTATTATACCTCAAACCTTAATACCCGATATAAAAAACAGAATTTCCAGAATTGAAAAACTTCACAAAAAAGATTTATCAAATGGTTTAGGTTCTGCAATGCTTCCATTCGCATTACATAAAAAATTTGGAGTATCCACAAAATCACTCAAATGGCAATTTCTATTCCCTTCCAAAAAAATAAGTACTGATCCTAGATCGGGCACAAAATGTCGGTATCATTTATCAGCTACAGCGTTGCAACATGAACTCGCAAACACTCTAAAATCTTGCAGGATCAACAAAAGGATTACCCTCCACACTTTTCGGCATTCTTTCGCAACTCACCTGCTTCAAAATGGATACGATATCCGCACAGTTCAGGAGCTCTTGGGCCATAAGGATGTATCAACTACAATGATTTACACACATGTATTGAAAATGGGTGGAAATGCAGTTAAAAGTCCTGCTGATTTGATTTTTAACACAGCTCCGCCGGGTGACTCACAGGGTTAGGGTGCCTTCAGATTGTTCACTTTGGCTCATTTCTCTTCCCTGCGGTAGCCGCCTAAGTACTTTTTCTGAAAATCTGTATTAAATTCATAAATTCCAAATGGCTGTTTGTAATTAATCCGGATTATTCACCTGTTATGTGGCTTACCCTCTTGCCATACTATCCCTTTTAAGTTAGTTTCATAATCTTACCATAAACAGAATTTCATGTAAACCCGGATTATTCAGCATGAAATTTTGACATATTTATTTTATAATCAATTACTTATTTATATAAATATACCTTTTCGTGAATAATTCGGGTAAACTCAGTTCAGGTTTATAATCTGGCAAATAAACCTAATTGTTCATCCTGCGACTGTGAATTCATCAGCCTTGCGGAAGAACTGGATATCAAACTGATAACCGTGAAAAAGCAAATCCTTCGTTCATTTCCTGGGCGATGTGCCAACCCACTCTTTAGAGCTCAGGTTATCTTCCTTTGGAAAACAGCCCAACAATGGCTACAAAAATGACTGCTCCTATAATTGACCAAATTATGGGGAATGTGCTGCCACCTATTTGTACATTAAGAAGTTCCGGCAATCCCAGCTGATCGCTCAACCAGCGCCCCAACAGTGCGCCTATAAAGCCAAGTACTATAGAAACAATGCATCCACCACGGTTATATCCGGCTATAGATTGACCAATTGCGCCACAAATACCGGCTATTAAAAGTAAAATTGCTAAATCGATGAGTCCCATATTGTGTAGATTAAATTATAAAATAACGGTTTTGTTAAATCCGGGAATTAACTCCTGATCAAACATCTTACTCGCTAATATACTGTATCATAGGTATCTTTAAAATATATTTAAAATTGGATTTACGAATACATCTCTTTATGGTGGTGTCTGTATGCACAATCGTCATCTGTTGTAAAAAAAATGGCCTGTCCTGTTTCAGCAGATTCCGGATTTTAATCAATTCAGTGCAATATCCGTATCTGCTATCCCAGATTATTCACCAAGATATTTTTTGCGAGCAAGGCATAAGAGATATGATGACGGAAGGATTAATCAGTTGATGAACCGTGAGTAGTCTTTTTCTTCAACGAGTTCATGGGGAAATTTTGCCGTAGAAAGGGACAAAACCCAAGAACTCTGTGAAACACTCCACGATAAACCGGGGCAGGTTGTGCATAACTCTGCGAAACACTTTGGATTGCGAAGTATCGGGACAAGTCCACTGGCAGGAAATGCCTATATCTATGGAGTTTACCCTTAGCTTCTGCAGTTTTCGAAGTGCAATAGTTGAGTTTGTAAGTAAATAATTATGTTTATTCGTGAATATTCCGGGCTATTTCCTGTTTTGTACTTCTCATATCACTCCCACAGTTGCAATTTATTTTGCGTATTATCTGTGCATCAACTTTATATTCATAGTCTATAATTTCAAAATTATAGCAGAACCCATCATTCGCCTAAATCCTTTTTTATGAACAACAAAATAATGCGCTATTTCTTCCAGGGTTTACTTTTTATAGCCCCACTCGCTGTTACCGCATTAATTTTATATTCGCTTTTTTTGTTTATAGATAATTTACTCAGGGATATTCTTGAACCCATTTTTGGAAAAATCACGACCGGTATTGGCTTTCTGATGATGATTCTTGCGCTTATTTTAATAGGCTATTTTGCTCAGACGTTCATTGGTAAGCCATTCAAAGCCTGGTTCGACCGTTTGCTTTCTAAAATTCCCGTCCTCAATATCTTATATTCTGCATTTTCCGATTTATTCACATCCATCCTGGGAACAGAAAAAAAGTTCAATCGTCCCGTTCTCGTTATGGTCAATCCTGACGCAAATCTGGAAAAACTTGGCTTTTTAACAGAAGAAGACCTATCGTTTCTCGGTGAAAAAGATAAAGTGGCCGTTTACTTTCCGCATTCATACAATTTCTCAGGTGAATTATTTATCGTACCATCTCATCAGGTTCGCGTGGTTGCCCTACACTCTGCCGATGTTATGAAATTCATTGTTTCCGGTGGTGTGTCTGGGTTTGCTCACAAAAAAATTGCTGGGAAATCCGGTAAATGAATGGTTGCCCGTGAACACTGAATGGCGTACATTCATATAACTATATCAATAATCAGTTATATAATTATACATCTCCATGATTCGCATTTTTATCCTCTTAGCCGTTCTTTCCGGTACCATCTCCATTTCTGCCAGTGCGGATACATCCTCTGAGCTTTTTCTCATCCTCACATCTTCTGATGCTGAAACACAGATGATGGCGCTTGTTTTAACTACACAAGCTATGAATCAGAATGTAACCGTTCGTGTACTCTTATGTAGCGATGCCGCTAATCTCGCCCTCAGGGAGTCTGACTCACCGGCGTTTAAACCGGCTAACCGTTCTCCAAAGGATCTGATAAAGCAACTTCTCTCAAAAGGTGCTGTTGTTGAAGTCTGCGGGATTTTTTTACCAAACCGTCCCAATCTTAGCGAAAAAGACCTGTTGGATAATGTTGGAACGGCTCATCCGCCTGAAGTGGCATCTTACATGAAACGTCCTGATGTCAGGTATTTTTCTTTCTGAGATGTTGGTTCAATAACACCAAGTCGTTTTTTTTATTTTGAGGTGGATTTACATTTATATAGATTAAACCATGAGCATGTTCTGAAAAGCATGGAGCGTACACAAAATAAGTTATGTATTGTATCTAATTAATTGTTTATATATATGATTTGAACAATTAAATTAAATAATTATACTTATAAGCATTTGTGATTTCTTTGCTGATTGCATTTTCTCAAATGTTGGGGTTTTCAGCTCGTACTCTGCCAATTGTGTGACGTACTTTCAATTATTTTCATCTCCTTCTCTTATGATTTTTTCTGATACTCAGACTCAATACTTAAAACTCTTATCAGAGCAGTTTCCTAATATCCGTTCTGCTTCAACAGAAATCATAAACCTTAGTGCAATTCTGGAATTACCGAAAGGCACCGAACATTTTGTTTCAGATATTCATGGTGAATATGAAAGTTTTGTTCATGTGCTAAGAAATGGTTCCGGGACAATAAAGCGGCGTATTGAAGAAATTTTTGGGGATGAACTCAATGATTTGCAAAAACGTGATTTAGCCACACTCATTTATTATCCGGAAGAAAAACTCCCACAGATTCTTAAACGGATTCCGGATAAAGCTGAATGGTACAGAACTATACTCACTCAACTTATTCGCCTGAGTCGTGTAATTTCATCAAAATATACGCGGAATAAAGTCCGCAAGGCGCTCCCAACCGATTTCAGATATATCCTTGAGGAGTTGTTGCATGAACAGGAAAGCATCCGAAACCGGCATGATTATTACACCAGTATCATTGAAACAATTATAGAAACCGGTCGGGCAACGGCTTTTATCACCGCGCTGGCGGGCCTTATACCCCGGCTTACTATCGATAGGCTTCACGTCATAGGAGATGTGTATGACAGAGGCCCCGGCGCTCATATTATCATGGATACTCTGCTTGAGCATCATTCAGTGGATTTCCAATGGGGGAATCATGATATCGTGTGGATGGGAGCTGCTGCCGGTAGTTTGGCCTGCATTTGCAATGTTATACGGGTGTCATTGCGCTATTCAAATATGGAAACCCTCGAAAATGGTTATGCAATAAGCATGCTTCCGCTGGTTTCACTCGCTGTGGAAACCTATGGCAATGACCCTTGCGTGCAATTTCAGCCTAAGCAAACTTCGGAGGAATTGACTGAAAATGAAAAGCATCTGATGGCACGTATGCACAAGGCCATAACAGTGATTCAACTGAAATTGGAAGGCCAAATTATCAAACGACGGCCTCATTATGAAATGAATAACCGCTTGCTCCTGGATAAGATTGATTTCGAACGTGGAACCGTACATATATCGGGAAATGATTATTCCCTGCTTGATACCTATTTTCCCACTATCAATCCGACCGATCCTTATGCCCTTTCCGATCAGGAAAAAGCTGTCATGGACAGACTGCTGATATCGTTTACTAATAGTGAGCGTTTGCAGCGCCATATCCGTTTTTTATTTTCCAAGGGAAGTATGTACTTGCCCTTCAACAACAATTTGCTTTATCATGGATGCATTCCAATGACCCAATCCGGAAAACTTAAGCACTTTACATTTGATGGAGTTCGCCATAGCCCACGGATGTTTATGGATAGGTTAGAGCGTTTGGCACGGCAGGGTTATTTTGCTAAAGATAATCCGGAACAGAAATTATATGGCATGGATACGATGTGGTATTTATGGAGTGGGGCGCAGTCTCCGCTGTATGGAAAAGATAAAATGGCCACATTTGAACGCTATTTCGTTGCTGAAACCGAAACACATACGGAAAAAAAGAATCCCTATTATCAATTCAGAACAGATGAAAAAGTAGCGAGAGAAATTCTGGAGGAATTTGGCGTACATCCCGATATCGGTCATATTGTGAATGGGCACGTACCGGTAAAAGTTAAAAAGGGTGAAAGCCCAATAAAGGCCGGTGGAAAATTGCTGGTAATAGACGGTGGATTCGCCAAAGCATATCAATCACAGACCGGTATAGCGGGTTATACGCTGATTTTTAATTCCTATGGGTTATTACTTGCCGCGCATCAACCTTTTGAGTCCATGCAAAAAGCTATTGAAGATGGATTGGATATTCATTCGAATACTCGCATACTCGAACAGAATACCGAACGGATACGCGTAAAGAATACCGATAACGGATTGCTACTTCAAAAACGAATCGATGATCTTAAAAACCTGCTTGAAGCATATCGTTCAGGTTTAATCAAAGAACAATAGAAAACCGTATGAAGTCAATCATTTTAGTGCAAAGCGAATTACTCTTAACCAATTCAAAAATAGTATGAATTATATCCACTTTTTCTTACAGGCTTTAGCCGTTGGCTGGGCTGTATTAATTGGAGCGATTATCGTTAATGCTGTATTGAATCTGACTGTATGGCAGGGATGGTATAGCTATTTGGAGAGCATATTTTCCAATGGTTTCGCGGAAGCTCACTCGGCAGTAAGTGTTGCAAATTTGCTTTTTTTATACATCGGTTATCCCTTACTTCTGGGACTATGCGCGCTCACCTACCGGTTGTTTTAATAAAGCAAGACCCATGTGGTTGTCCATTGCAATATTTCTGTAAGAAGGCTTTGAAAAACCTGGAATTTTGTTTGTATTCAACGCCAGAGCAAAAATAAAACCGCAGTATAGCCACTCTATTCGAGGATTTTATTTTTACGATAAGGCAGAAGACGGACAAAATAATGGTTTTGCAAAGCCTTCGATAAGATAAAAACTACCTGTACACAACGTTAGAGTAGTATAGCCATACAACAGATTCGCAGAACCGCGAAGCGCTATGCTGGGTCGTTATAAGTCAGGAATAGCGGTATCCAATTTGAACAATTTCAAACAAGAATAATACGCAACAAATGTTCGACTATATTCCTATCTTGACATATAAAGGGCTACTTTTTATGCCCAAAACTAGTTTAGCGTTCATACTTACATCCTGTATAATCATTGTATCCCCCCTACCAACTACATCTTGTTTTTGAAGTTTTGGGGGTAAAGGTCGCGGAGGTTGTTGTACTTGGTCGTCATGATGTTTTGCAGGGTATAGCTGAGCCAATCAATGGGGTTGACCCCGTG
>Ga0208623_100939_pt1 | contig 9995 bp, 7 predicted proteins | sample HotLakConsUCCL28_FD_184737 | JGI IMG/M metagenome (GOLD analysis project Ga0208623, IMG submission 184737) | Hypersaline microbial mat communities from Hot Lake, Washington, USA - Hot Lake Consortium UCC-L28 (SPAdes) (version 2) ...
GACAATCTCGTCAAGCACGAGCGGGACAACTGTGCCCCCGATTCAATAATAACGCATATTTAGTAAGCGATTGACGAAGAAGTCTCTGTCACCGCATCCATTCGTTGAGTAATTGAAACCGTCGCTGGCTCAAAATCCCACATCGCGGCCAGAAATAAGTTGGCCTGCGGCCAAAATAATTTATCTCACGGATTCAGGATACAGTTGAAAAAGCTGGAAGAAAGCCTCGAATGTCCACTTTTTGACCGGCAGCACAAATCGCTCATTCTGACCGAAGAGGGCCGCATGGTGCTGAATTATGCGGACACGATCTTCAAAACCGGCGAGGAAATGCTCGCCACGCTGCAAAACCGCGGCGGCCGCTACCGTAACGTTCTCCGCGTCGGAGCGGTCTCCACGCTTTCCAAAAATTTCCAGCTCAGCTTCCTCCGCGACGCGCTCGATGATACTCAACTGGAGGTCATCATCCACTCGGCCAGCCCGCGTGAGCTCTTCGCCCAGCTCCGCGCCCACACGCTCGACCTCGTCCTCTCCAACAGCCCCGTGCCCCGCGACACGGAGCGACAGCTGCACAGTCAGCTGGTCGACGAGCAGGCGGTCAGTCTGATCGGCCAACCAGGCTTTATAAAGCGCCGCGCCTTCCGCTTCCCCGAGGACCTCCGCGACATCCCGATGATTCTCCCCAGTATCCAGAGCAACATTCGCGCCCGTTTCGACCTCATCATGGAACGCGCTGGCATTGCTCCCCTCATCGCCGCTGAGGCCGACGACATGGCCATGCTGCGCCTTATCGCGCGGGATACCGAAGCCATTGCGCTTCTGCCGCCCGTGGTTGTGAAGGACGAGCTCAAAACCGGTCGCCTCAAAGAACTCTACCAGATTCCCGACATCCACGAAACCTTTTATGCGGTCACCGCCACCCGCCGCTACCCGAATCCCTACCTGGAGACGTTGCTTGGCTGACATCGGGGGTGGCGAAGGTGGAAGAGCGAAGACGGTTGCCAGTTGGGAAGGCGCTGCGTCGCGAGTTGAGTTAGTCAGGCAGTCTGGCGGAGCCCGTAGTTCAGGCCCCCAATCACCCCTCCACCACGCTCCGCGCGGTTCCCCTCCCCTCGAAGAGGTGAGGAATTATGCGAAAAACTCCTTCCCCTCGGGGAAGGTGGTCGGCTTGCCCGACCGGAAGGGGTGCGGCACCCTCAGATCCCCGGCACCGCTTGCAGTAATTTCACGGTGTAGGGGTGCTGGGGATTCGCGTAGATCGCTTCGGCGCTGGCTTGCTCGACGATCTTGCCTTCGGTCATGACCAGGACCTGATCGCTGATGTGCTCCACCACGGCCAAATCGTGCGCAATAAATAGATAGGTCAGCCCGAGTTCCTCCTGTAAATCCTGCAGGAGATTGACAATCTGCGCCTGCACCGAGACGTCGAGCGCACTGACCGGCTCGTCGCAGACGATAAACTCCGGCTCCACCGCCAAGGCCCGGGCGATCCCGATTCGTTGCCGCTGCCCCCCGCTGAACTGGTGCGGATAGCGCTGCATGTAATCGGTGGGCAGGCCCACTTTTCCGAGCAGATCGGCCACCCGCGCTTCTTTCTGGGCATGGCTCCAGTCCTTGAAATGAATATCGAGCGGCTCTGCGATAATGCTGAAAATGGTCATCCGCGGATTCAGCGAGCTGAACGGATCCTGAAAGATCACCTGAATCCGTTTCCGGTAGTTAAAGAACTCCCTCCGCGACAGTGTCGCGAGGTCCCGCCCTTCGTAGTGCACGGAACCGCCGGTAATCGGCACGAGACGGGCGATGGCCCGGCCCGTCGTCGTCTTCCCACTACCGCTCTCCCCGACCAGACCGACCGTCTGCCCTCGGGGCACATCAAAACTAATGCCGTCCACCGCCTTAACCATATCCACCTGACGCTGCAAAAGCCCCCCCGTCACCGGGAAGTGCACTTTCAAGTCGCGCACGGAGAGCAGATTTTCGTTTCGAACATGGTCGGCCATTTTCCCAGGAAAACACTAGACGAAGGCAAAGATCAAGCCAACACCAGAGGAGTCTCCAAAGAAGCTGCACTCAACCACATAAGTTTCAACAATATATGAGTTGGCACAATATGGGCTAACTGGTTGGCCTGTTGGGTCTTTTTTTGCTGGATAGTTGTTGGTGGTCGTGCCTTCGGTCAAACTGCTGCGGCTTCCGGCATTGTCGTATCTGTAAGTGAGCTGCTCTAAGATTGCCCGTTTGCTGGTGCTCGTGCATACTGCTCATTGTTGTCCATCAATCCTTTCCAAGTTTACTTCGCCCTGAGTCTGATGCAAGTTGTCCGAACATAGCGGCAACGGTCGCATCCATACCGTTTTCGGTGTGCGGTCTGCAAATTGAGTTTTGTGAGGCTGCATCGGTCAACAGGGACAAGCACATTAGAGGCGGGCGTTGTGTTTGGGTGCTATCAGTCAACTTTGCTCGGCTAAAAAATCAATGCTATCCGTAGCGAAAATCGAATGCGCCGTTGAAGTGGCTACTACAAGAGACTTCTGCCATTCGAAAAACCTAAAGGATCGCATTCGATCAAAGAGCGTTCATCCACGAGGAGCTGTTGCTGGCGTTTTATTTTAAATTGGCATCACTGGCACACATGCTAATGGTTGGCGTGTGGGTTCATTTTTGCAGGACGACACTATCATCTGGTTTTGGATTGGCAGCCATGCAAAATATGACCAACTCACAAAATAGGTTATATCCAGTCGCTGGTCACAATTCCGTTACGGCTCCGCCTTCACTCCATGTGACAGCTCATCGTTATCTGTCCTCAGGCGATAGGCATCCGTTTTCCGGCCTCTGCCTTCCGCGCGGTCCACAGCACCGGCGGGAGCTTCTCGGGAGGGATACCCTCGGCGTCGATGCGTTCCACCGACCAACCCGTTGATGCCTGGCGGTGCATCCAGTCCGCTACGGCAGCGGCTTCGTCCATGCCGCCGGGGTGGCCGCGGTAGGCGGTGATGAAGAGGCACCCGTCCTGCGCCAGGAGCTGCGCCGCGGCATCGAGGGCGGTCAGGGTGCTGGAGCTGCTTGTGGTGATTGTCTTATCGCCGCCGGGGAGGTAGCCCAGGTTGAAGGTGATGGCGCGGATTCTCCCGGCATATCGTGGCGCGAGAATGGCCAGCTGTGCCGTGTGGTCGCCTGTGATTAGCTCGCAGCGATCGCCGCAGCCGTTATCGACGAGTCGCTGCCGCGTGGCTTCAATGGCTTCGGCTTGTTGATCGATGGCGACGACACCGCCCTCCGGACCGACCCGCCGGGCCATGGCCAGGGTGTCGTGTCCGTTGCCTGCCGTGGCATCGAGGGCGGTGTCCCCCGGGTGCAGAAGTGCCTCCAGTTGCTGATGGACGTATTCGGTGAGTCGCATGGTTCGGGCCCAAAAGTCGGATCGACAATTGACGACACCGCAATCTTTAAAGCGGCGAGCGAAATTCAAGGATATGCAATTCTACGGCGTGCATGGCTCAGGCGGAGCTGGGCCCTCCCGGGATTTAGAGATCTCCGAGCGAAATCAGGCTCTTTCTGGTGGCGGACAATGCTGAACCGACAGCTGCGCCGGGCTCGATGATCGCTTGGTTGAAAATGTGGGTGTCCGCTAAACTCCCACCGCCACCCCCGAACAACTCTCCGCCCACTTCGGTAGAAAGAACGCCAAACGCACGGAGCAGATCGAGGGGATTGTGGAGACGTTGCGGGGGTTGGGGCAGGTGTGAATTCCGGGGCATGTGTCAATTACCTGACGCTTTTCAAATTGACGATTCTTTTCCAGAAGATCTAGAAATTTGGCAAACGAACAGCTCCGTGATATTCCATGAAACCGCTCCCAACGTCCCTCGGTGATCGATTTTCCACCACCCACGTCGTCACATTCGCTCTCCTCCTATTCGCATTATTTTCCGTCGGCGCTCGTGCGGAGACGGTTTTTCTTCCGAGCAACGGCGACTGGCACCAGCCATCGAACTGGTCCTCCGGCGTGCCTTCCGCCGAGGTGAACGCCCGGATCGACGCCGGGAAAACCGTCAGCATCAACCAAGCCGCCAGCGCGGGAATGTTGAGCATGTTTCCCGGCTCGCGGATGGAGGTCAACGCACACCTTACGACCGCAAGCCTCAGGTTGGGAGTCGGTCCCGGGGCGCAAGCCGTGGTGCTCAGCACGGGCGACGGCGATCTTACATCGAACGGCCCCGTGGAGATCGGGGTGAACGGTGGTTCGGCCCATCTTACCCTGTCCGGCACCGAGCTGGCGAGCCCTGCGGAGCCGATCACGCTGGGTCACTCGGCCAGTCGTCTGGTGATCGAAGCGGATGCTCGTGTCAACACCGCAGGACTGGCCTCCGCCGTTCCGGATGCCGTGGCGCTGGTTCAGGTGAATGGCGGCACCCTCGAAACGGCAGGCGAGAGCACCGATTTTCTCGAACTCTCACCCGACCAGCTCCTGATCGGAGCAAACGGTCTGACGATCCATGTCCCCGCCGATTCGGCCGCAATCAGCTATGCCTTCGGTGCCGGGACATTGTCCAAAACAGGAAACGGAAGCCTGGTCCTGGGCGGGAACAGCAATCTCACCGCAGTGAATGTCTCTGGTGGCACCATTCAAGTCGGCACGGGTGGCACGTCCGGCAGCACGGGCACCGGCCCGGTGGCACTGGGTGCGGGGACCCTGCTGCGTTTCAATCGATCCGATTCATTCTCCCACCGGGGTGTGATTTCCGGTGCCGGCGGGGTCAGACAAAGTGGTTCCGGCACGCTGATTTTCACCGAAAACCATCCTTTTACCGGACTCACCACGATCGATCCGGGGGCGACGCTGCAACTGGGCAATGCCTCGGGTGGCGCGACCGGTGCGCTCGGTGCCGGGGACATCGCGAACGAGGGAGTCTTGATCTGGGATCGCGGCGGAGTATCAACCTTGGTCGGCAAGATCAGCGGGTCCGGCTCCCTGATCAAGCGGGGCGGCGGCACCTACATCGTCGAGGGGAACAATGAACCCGCCGATGGTGCGAGCGTCACCATCGAGGCGGGAGCCCTCCAGTTCGGGTCGGACCGCATCGGTGGCGTGAGTGGTGCTCCGGGTGCGGTTCCGATCGAGAACCACGCGACACTCATCATCAACCGCTCGAACGCGGTGAGCATCGATGGACCGATCACGGGTGACGGCACGCTGATCAAACGGGGTGCCAGTTCGTTCACCATCGAGGCGCCGGTGACCTCTGCTGCGGTGCAACTGGAGGGCGGCGACATGGTGGTCAACGCGCCGGTGACCGCAGACACCATGAACATCCCGGCGGGCAGGACGGTCACGGTCAATCCCTCGGGCGACCTCATCGTTGCGGCATTGAACCATGCCGGCTCGATCATCCTCGAACAGCCCAGCGGTAGCCGCGGCTTCGGCGCTTGGTTGGATGGCAACGGAACCCTGGAAAAACGCGGCGCGGGCAGCCTGGTCATTGATCCAGGGCAGTTCGGCAGCGGGGCGGTCAGTGCCACGGGCACCCTGATCTTCGACCATGCCGACGATGTCGTCCTCACCACCCCGCTGACGGCCGGGCCGATCATCAAGCGCGGCCCGGGGCGCTTGGAGCTGGGCTCGTCCGCCAGCGTTGGCAGCCGCCGGATCGAAGGCGGGATTCTTGCCGTGGGCGGCGGAAATATCACCATCGCGGAAGGCGGCACCCTCAGCCCCACGGGAACAATGGGCACCATCTACCTTGAAGAAGGCAGCGGCATCGACCTCGGGTCCACCAGCGGGCCGCTTGCGGTCAGCAGTTTGGAACACAATCTGGACAACGACGGTGCCCTCGAACGGGTCCAAACCACCTTCACCTTCGACCTGGGAGCACCCGGCGACCCGCTGAACGATCGGCTGGACGAAAGCGGATTCCGCTTCGTCGTTCCTCCCTACCGCGTCAACGTGAGGGCATTGAGCGGATTCGGTCCCGGCACCTACCCGTTGCTTCGCTGGGATTACCAAGATCCGGCCTCCCTCGTGTTCTCCCCGGTCTTCATGGGAACCATGCCACCCGGTTATGTCTACCGCTTTGAGTACGAGGGCGACGGCCTCTACCTCCACGTCAATGCCCCCGACGTGATGGTGACCGACTTGGTCGAGATCAACCAGCCGGAAGACCTGCCCCCGGGCAGCATCATCCTGATCGAGGGCGGCACCCTGCGCATCAACACCAGCCTGACCCTCGACGCCGATCTGCTGGGTGTCGGCGGGACTGGAAGCCGCCTCGAGGTCGGTGCCGGCCACACCGTCACGCTGGAAGGTGCCTTGCTCGGCTCCGCCCCGCTCGCCCTCGGAGGCGCGGGCACCCTCCGCGTCGGCGCGGAGTTTGATCTTTTCAGCGGAATTTTCCGCCATGAGGGGGCCATCCTCGAAATGGAGGATCCCAACTGGCTTCCTGCTGGCTATGTGGCCGATGGCGGGACGCTCCGGCTGACCAACGCATCCGGGGTCAGTTCGTTGCATCCCCTGGAGCTCGACCCCAATGGCATTCGGATCGATATCGCCGCCGGAGATGTCCTCTGGCTGGCTGATCTCAGCGGCCCCGGCTCCCTGCGCAAAACCGGCCCCGGCAAGCTCATCTTGAGCGGCGCGAAAACCTACCTCGGCAACACCTACGTCGAGGAGGGCACCTTTGAGTTGCAGGGCGCCTTGGGCGACTTTGATTTGGCCAGCCCGCTGATCGAAAATACCGGCACGCTGGTCTACAACTACTCGGCCAGCAATCATACCATACGGCCCGAATGGCGGGGATCAGGGAAATTTGTCTTAAGTGACGGGAACGCTCAATTCGAGTTTGCCTACCTTCGAGATCTTCTTCTCGAAGGCCACATCGAAGCGGCTGGCGTTAGATTGAGGCTGGGTAGCCCAGAGAATTTTGTTCGGTTTGCTGTAGCTTACATTGAGAGAGGTAACTATATTCTATATACTCATGGCGAGCTCAACTTGGGGGCTAAAGGCACCATTTTTCTTGAACAACGAGGAGAAAGTCCACTTCTGCGCATCTCTGGTCTATCGGAAAACACTTCCTTGTATGATTCGCACTTAGCCAATCGAGTGATTCTCGACAATATATCACTCTCTTATCCCACATTCAGCCCAGGCGCACGGATCGAGGGTCACTTCGACTTGCGGGCGGTGGATGAGTTCCCGGAAGGAGTGGTAATTGCTCCTGGTGGAGATGAAGCCGGAGTGATGAATGCATCATACGTCTACGGGATCGACTTCGCATACTCTTATCCCCTCGTCAATAATCCTCGCTTGGAGCTTACTCTGGGCGATCCTCGCGAAGGAGTCTTCGACCAAATCCGGAGTGGACACATCCTTTGGTTCAACTCGGGCTTGGTCTTCGATGTAAGGCCCCAACCGGGCTTCCGCCCGGGTCGCTTCCCGGTGGTCAGGATCGACGACGGCGGCGGCATCAGCGCGCCGGAGCCCATCGCTTGGATCAACGGCAGCGTTTCTTCCGAGGAGTATTCCGTTCACTTCGATATGGACTCCCCACTCTTTCGCGAGTCGAATGGCGTTTGGACCACCGAGATCGATCTCATTGTGGTGCCCAAGGCATACGAAGCATGGGCAGATACACAGGGCCTGACAGGGGAAGACCGCCGATGGACGGCGAAAGTGCAGGGGAGTCACTTGCCGAATTTCGCCCGGTTCATTTTTGGCCTTGGGCACGCCCCGACCACCGAAGGTGAGCTTCCGGAATCATCGGTTCAGGAGATTGATGGGCAGCGGTATGCCGTTTTCAGCTACCGGTTGCTTGAAGCGGGCCGCCTTTTCCAACCGGAAGTCGTTTTCAGTGAAGATCTAATCAATGAAGGTGAGGTGGTGGTGCACGGGCAGAACGGAGCGATCATCGAGGAAGACACCGACCACTACGCGCCAGGCCTGCACCGCGTTCGTGTCCATGTGCCGGTTGCCGCCGAAAACCGCACCGGTTTCTTCCGCCTCCGGGTCGCTTCCGATCTGCCCGATTGAAGCAGCCTCATCCAACCGTTGAAAACCAAGGCCACCGCATTCCATCCGAACATTCCAAAATGCAACCTTGCCTGCATGGCCGACCCGCTTCCCCGCCCAAGTCACCCTCATCCGCCAACTCCTCGCTGGGGGCACAAAAAGGGGTCGCTCGGGGCACAAAAAGGGGTCGCTCCGTAAAAACATAAAAATATCTTGATTCAATTCGGGGCACAAAAAGGGGTCGCTCCGTAAAAACATAAAAATATCTTGATTCAATTCGGAATGAGATTCAATATTGATGGGAAGTTGTTCCAGGGGCGCTTCAAGAGCCTTCTTGTTGAGGAAGATGCTTACTTCGGCCCGCTTCTGCACTACGTGCACTTGAACCCTGTGCGCGCGGGGATTTGCGATGTCGATAGCCTGGCGGACTTTCGATGGTCCAGTTATTGGTATTTGCAGCATCCGAAGTCCCGGCCGGAGTTTCTCGATACAACGGGCGCTTTATGGCATGCGGGTGAACTGTCGGATTCGCTTTCGGGGCGTCGCAAGTATGCGCAGTATTTGAAGTGGCTGGTGGCTGATGTCGGGGCGCAAAAGGAAATGGCATTTGAAAAGATGTGCCGGGGCTGGGCTCTCGGAAGCAAAAAGTTCAAGCAGGAGGTGCTGAAGACCGAGGGTTTGCTCAAGGACGGAGACTTCAAGGCCTTGCGGCTGGAGGGACAAGATCTCGCGGAAGCAAATGAGTTGATCTGGGAGAGTTTGCTTGCACGTGGTTTGAACGCCGTCGGCGAGACTGAAGAGAGTGCTCGTTTGCAGAAGAAATCGGCGGCTTGGAAGGTGTGGATTGCCGCTGAGCTGAAACGCCACACGAATGCGCCGAATGCCTGGATCGCCCTGCGCCTCCATATGGGAGTGCCGCACGCGGTCACAATACACCTGGGTAAGCTTGACCCCAACAATCCCGAATATCTGGAGTTTCTTAAAATTTACAGGAAGTAATTTTTTATGCTTTTACGGAGCGACCCCTTTCTGTTCCCGCTTTATGCTTTTACGGAGCGACCCCTTTCTGTTCCCGAAGACGGCTATCGATTACCGATTAGACTCGTTTGCTGATGAATGCAAGGATTTCGATTTTATCTTTGGAACGTTCTCCGAAATTGTGACTGGCAAGCGAGACCACTATCGAATAAGCACCATTTCAAGTAGCGATTTGAGTGTGTTCCTTGACTCAGCTCCAGCAGTTGCGGCGCTCGTTGCGACTGCTGCAGAAAGAATTTTGGCAGTCTATAAGCAAATGCTGGAAATTAGAAAGTTGAGAGCAGAGTTACTTTCACAAGATGTCCCGAAGGACGCCTTCGATAAAATTGATGAAGATGTAAATGGAAGGATGCTCAAAGCAATTGAGGATGTATCAGACGAGATCATCGAGGAACACAAGTCTAAGCACAAAAATGGCCGAGACAATGAACTGAAAAATGGCCTGAGAATAGCACTCCAAAAACTTGCGAATCGAATTGACCGAGGATTCCACATAGAAGTCCGGATAGGTGAATAAGTATAACCAATCGCTGGTATCAACTCCATTACGTCGCTCCGCTCCTCCATTTCGTGATACAGCTCACCGATAGCCGGCAGAAAATAGAATCTAACCACCCGCTACGCTGGAGACACTGAGACACCGAGGAAAAAGGAAGCGCTGGTCGCGGACAGGCTGGACGAGTCCGTGCAAGGCGGAGTCCTGTTCACCAACAAGAAACGCAACCGGCTGAAGGTACTCTACTGGGATGAGCGTGACGATTAATCGAATCAACCCTCACCCCGCTAGCGGCTACCGCCGCCCAAAAGCAAATTCCTATCAGCTGCAGGGCCATTTTGCACTTGTCAGCTCAAGATCTTAGCTTTTCCATATCGACCATAAGAACTCTTGCGATCAACCCGCATCCATCCTTCAAAATTTCTAATTCATCCTTCGGATGCCCCCTCTCCC
>Ga0208623_100941_pt1 | contig 9956 bp, 8 predicted proteins | sample HotLakConsUCCL28_FD_184737 | JGI IMG/M metagenome (GOLD analysis project Ga0208623, IMG submission 184737) | Hypersaline microbial mat communities from Hot Lake, Washington, USA - Hot Lake Consortium UCC-L28 (SPAdes) (version 2) ...
AATGAGTCAATACCCCCCTGTGTACTACAAGCTACTCTGAAAAAACCGGATCATTTAAAAACAATGCCTTAGCTTTTTTAAAAGGCCTCGTAGAACCCTTATCAGCAGAAAAAAGGTGCATTTTATTCAAAATTGATGGAAATAGCTGCAACTTGGGTTAAGGTATAATCTGATGATATGTCGCTAAGGTGCTAAGGCAGGATTTCCCGGAGAAAAGTTGTTTTTGTAAACTTGATATCGGGAGCAGTGTTGCCGATTTTCACAGTTCGCTAGTGTCACTACCACTTAATTAGTGATGTATTTTTCGCCGTACGACCACTTGAATGGTTTGGCTTTATTTTCATTGTAATCTTTGATATAACTCATTAGCTGGTCTACCAGTTGCTGCTTGGAATGCCATACTCCATCCTTGAGTATATCCCGGGTCATTATCCCAAACCAAATTTCAATTTGATTGAGCCAAGAAGAATAGGTGGGCGTAAAATGCAGGTGTATTTTACGCTTGTTTTTCAGCCAGTCTTTTACTTTTTGATTCTTGTGAATCGATAGATTGTCCAGTATCAAATGCAATTGAACATTCCGGTATTTACGATCCAGATACTTTAGGAATTTCAGGAAGTTATCGGTGTTATTCTTATCCACATTCCGAGCGGTTATTTCACCGGTTTGTACCGCCAGGGCAGCCATCAGGTTTACGGTTCCATTGCGTTTATTGGTATTGGTTAACCTTCGGGGATTACCCTTGCGCATGGGCAGCTCGGGCTGAGTACGATCTAACGCCTGGATCTGGGTCTTCTTCTCGTCAACGGATAATACCAGCGCGTTTTCAGGTGGATTCAGGTACAACCCGACAATTTCAATCATTTTTTGCTCAAACTCCGGATCTGGACTTTTTCCACACCAGTACTCGGTTTTGTGGGGCTTAAGATCATTCTGACGCAAGATATTTGACACCTGACTCTGGCTTATGCCTATGTTGGCAGCGATTTCATGCTGACTGTATTTCTGGGTACCACTGACTGTTGTCTGGCAGGCCAGATGTACCACACGATTGCGCTGAGCTTCGGTGATAGTGGTCGGTTTGCCTGAGCGTTTGCGATCCACAAGCCCATCAAACTTATCTTTGCTGAATCGTTTGCGCCACTTGGTAATAACAGCTTCTGCAACCTGATTTTTATGAGCTGATTGTTTGTAGGTTAATCCGTTGATCCAATCCAATATAATTTGACTCCGTAGAGCCATGCGCCGCTCCCCTTTTTGCATGCGTGCATAGCTGATTAACCGGGCATGTTCTTCCTTAGTAAGTTCGGGCAGTTTTAAGCGTACCATTTTTTATCTTAAGATACGGAATCACCTTATAACATGCACTATTAATTTAATGGTAGTGACACTATATATCTAGCTTGTCTGCAAACCGGGAACTAATCAAATCACTCTTGTTAGTCAAAATACTTAGCGCAAGGTACTCCGATAACTGAAACAAACTCAGGCGCTCTAACAAATCAATCAGGTACTCCCCGATTTCATTAAAGCGTTCGGTGTTGGTGGTGAGATTTTCCACCATGACTTAGATGGATGAGTTCAGCTCCTCGTAGTCTGCTCAGGGAGCGTCCGCTGTTTTCAACCAGCCAGACTTGGCTTTCTATGGCATCACCAAGCACTCCGCTTTTTTAGAAGTGATCAATCATCGGTATAATCCAAACTGCGAAAAGCATCTACAGTGGCAGGAACCTCTTCTGTACGGTATTGCGTGATGACGGGAACCGAGCTTAATAGTTTCCTGACCGGCAGATACCAGTGGACATAGGAAGAAGAGTCAAGATTTTTCAAAAATGCCTTATCTTACTACCGAATACACTTCATCTCCAACTCAATAGCCTCCAGGGAGTGTTGTGAACAGCAAGAAGCGAATCGCTTAGGTAGGTATTCTTCAGAAAAATCTACGAGCTTAGTACCTGTTCCCGCCGAGGGTATTTAGAGGCGTATTGTTCAAAAAGCTGGCTTTTCTCTCCGCTCAGAATTTCAATGCTCTCCGGATTAGTGAAAACCTCTCCCTTCAGCTCGATATCTTCACTGGACAAAACCAGGATAAATGACTGATCATCAGATGAAATCAAATAACCCATCCCAACATCATCTGCGCTGTAGGAATGCACAAAATGACCATCCCCTGAAACATTACTATTGCTAATGACATAGGTGTCAAATCCATTAAATCCTTCAAGCCGGACTTCCTCGCCGGCAAGCATGGAAAAATTTCCGGTAATGGTTTGGGAATTGGCATGGTTGAAACCTTTAAACCAAAAAAAAGGAAAACCTGAATACTTTTTTTCATAAAAACTAAACCGGGTTGTTAGTGCCTGATGGCTATCACGACGTTCTCACATTTATTAAAGATAGTTAATCATCTGAGTTAAAGTTAAATTTTTTTGTTAATTGAGCCTGTATTTTAATCCTATTTGCATTCCTGGCAAAAGACTCCAATCATCGGAAGCACCTTTGTCATTGATATTAATATATACACCAATGCCACCATCAATAATTAGATTATCATAAATAGGGTAAGTATAACCGGCAATCAATGAAGGACCAAATACAGGATCTTCCCGGTTTGTTACACCAGAACCGCTGACTGATGCAACTCCGAATTGGCTGAATTGAGCAGCTAAATACGCCATATTTCTAAAAATCTTTACACCAAAAGAATAGCCTACAAATAATTCGTTGTCCCCGGGATTAGTTCCCAAACCCGCGGTTAAGCTCATACTTTCATTCAAAGGATACTGAATTGCCAGTCCATATCCACCATATTCATTGCCAACGCCAACCCCAATATTAAAATTGCTTGCCGTAAGTCCTTTGTTTGTCTGTGCATGAACACCTTCAGTTATTACCATCTGAGTCATAATTATAGCTATAACAAATAACATTAATTTCACCCTAGTTTTTTATTTTTTCGTGAATTCATAATCAATTTGCTCTCTTGCACCCAGAAAGCCAGTTAAATTAAATGCCCTATTTTTATAGTTTATGATATTTCCATTTGAGTCAAAATCAACCTGTGTAAAAGCCGTCACGAATGCATACCGATTGTATTCTCGTACAGCTCTATGTATTCTGATTCTTGTAATTTTGTTATTATACCCCATCTGTACATCAGTAATATCAAACTGATAGACAGTTCTGAAATTTGAAGAATACCTGATAATTGTTGGTCTGTTATTATTTTTTCTCTCAGATATTCTCTCAGATGAACTCTTCACAAGACTTGCAAGTGTTTCAACAAGCGTATCATCAACACTTTCACCCACTAAACTATATTGTTGTTGCCTTGGATCGCTCCTGACACTTGTTCTGTATGAAGCCTTGACATCATACTCCATAGACAGTCTATGAGCATCTAAAATCATTTTTGGCAATAAGCTATCTTCGAATAATTTTTTTACAGAATTGATATCCTTATCTGCGTAAAAATCTTTTATAGAGTATAATTGAAGACTATAATCCTCTGAAATGAAATAATAGTCTATATTTTCACTTACAAATTGATCTTGGGACATCATAGTCCCGCACGCTACAAGTGTAAAACTCAACGCTATAACGGTATAAATTCTCTTTATCATATTATTATATTTAATTGATTAATTATGCTAACTATCATTACATTATATAGTAAGTGCAGAAAATTTTTCTAATGAAATCTTTTTTTCTGGATCATTTCATTATAGAAATTCTGTGTTAAACTCAGTGAACACAAAGTAATTTCAATATGCTAACCAATTATTTCAACCCATTGAAATAATTGGTCATATAGAAGTGTAGACTTTATACTTACTGTGGAATTCATCGGATTTTTATGATCCTCAAAATGCGAATCGCTTTGGTAGATATTCTCCAAAAAACTACGCACAATACGTCCACTCCTACCGATTGTGTTCATTAGCATACTTTTCAATAGATTGATTTACCTCCTCACTAATAATGATAATGCTTTCGGGGAACGCAAGAGTTTTTGGAAATCTACTCCACTTAAATCACCGCTCAACTCTTAAAATTCCTTACCTTGTGCAGTATTAGGTGTTAATTCAATTATTGGTTCATTTGGATACTCATTTGTTTGGAATTTACAACGATTTCTTCAATTGTTCCTTCACCAGCAATAGTAAAATTTAGTGGGTAATCTCTTTTTTCAAATAACCCAATTATATCTTAATCTTTAATCTTTGGATTTACTATAACTCCAAAAAAAATAGTTTGCCTTATCAATCATCTAAACAGAGAACTATAAATTTTAATCCCAAAAGTAAGCCCACCATACACCAGGTTTTCGTCCGCATTTTCCATAATGAGGTTGTACATTGAATATTGCAAATATAATCCAAACCCTGAAGATTCAGCTGTTATACCAGCTCCGTAGTTAAATCCATTACCTGATTCACTTTCAAAACTGACAGAAGTACCACCAGCGCTCATATCGCTAACATTTAGAAAATGACGGTTGTAGCCTCCAGTAAAATATAATTGTGTGAGTATATTATCAGTTTGGCTTACAGTTAGCCGAAGTCTGGCATTTGCACGAATAAGGCTTAGGGTCATATCTCCGTCAGACACTCCTAATCCTGAATTTAATCCTAGTCGATTATAAATATAGCCTATATCAGCTCCTAAAGCACTACAATTCATAAAGTTGGAATCACTATTCAGCTGTGTGCAATTTGCAAATGCTGTTCCATAAACTTCGAGGCCATAACCACTGTCATAAGTATCTGTAAATCCACTAGGAGACATTGGATGTGACCATCCACCTCCAACAAAATATGAAATAGATGTATTTGTTTGTGCATTAGCATAATCTAAAGTTGCAAGTAGAATTATAGTGAGTGCTATGATCGTTTTTTTCATAATTAGTTTAGATTTAATTTGTTTTTATTGTATTTACAATTAGAAAAATTCTCCTAAATTGAGCTATTTCCCATCATAGTTTCTTAAATATGTTTTTTATTTACCTGTGTCATTTTAGTATTCATAAATTTTTAGATTGTATCTTTAGTCATTAGCTTAAATACTTTTTATGTGCACATTTGAATCAGCAGAATCATCAACTGATAGTAAAACAAAAACTTTTTATAAACATTTAAGTTAATATGTTTCTATCCTTCCAGTTCTCGCCTTTTGCAGAATTTGATAACTAAGCATGTTAAATCGAATAAATACAAAGAAGTAATTGATCAAATAGTCAGTTCGCTTATGCAAAGACTCTAATAATTAAATCATTAAATACATAATTGATTACTTCACTAGCAACATTTTCCTAGTCTGGACAAAATTTCCGGCGCTTAGGTGATAGAGATATACTCCGCTAGAAAGATTAGTTGCATCAAAGTTCACAGTGTGACGCCCAGCAGCCTGCTGATCGCTGACCAGTAAAGCCACTCTCTGACCCATTAAATTGAATACTTCTAGCCGTACGCTTGCCGCTTCTAGCAAGGCGTATTCTATGACTGTAGTAGGGTTGAATGGATTTGGATAGTTTTGGCTAAGGGCAAATTCAGTTGGTATATCTTCAGGATCTATGCTTGTAGAAGGCTGGACTTCTAATTGTACATTTATTACAAATTCCGGTTCATTTACCGCATTGCTTGATATTATAATATCAGCTTCATAAATACCCGAGCCCAAATCAGTTGCATAAGCTGTTAATATAAGGCTCAATGAATTATCCGGTTCCAAACTGAACTCTTCATTGTCGAACTGTAACCAATCGGCGCTTGAACTTATCATACCGGATAGCAGAACCAAGCCGGTGTTTGTAAGCACCACTTCGGCTTCTACACTTTCACCCGAATCAACAATAATCACCAATTCTGATGGGTCCACTTCAATCGATGCACCTGACCTTTCAATTGTAAGTGCAAAAGGTCCATTAGCAGCCTCAAGAACATCATCATTGCGCCCTGCTATAACCGTCCATTTCAGCGCCGTAATTTCTCCGGCACCAACGCCTAGTTCAGCCAACAACGCATCGAGCTCACCACTTGTAAACGTCAAAGTCGTAGATTCGGTTTGCTCGCTTACTAACGGATCTTCGAAACTACCTCCTGTGGCAGCCAAGAGCCAGGTATAGGACTCTGCATTATCTGAGGCTTCCCACTCAATTGAGACCAGATCATCTGAACCGGGGATGGTCATCAGCTCTGTACCATCGGCTGGACTGAGCAGATCAAACGTTCCTAAAGGCAACATGGATACACTCAAGGTCACAGGAACCTGCAAACTAATATCATTGCTTGAGGGTTCGGTGAGTGATACAGAACCAATGTATGTTCCCAGCTCTAAAGTGCCGCTGTTAGCTGTAATCTCAACCGTCGCGCTGCTTTGCGAGTTTACAATTACCTGCTCAACTGAAGCGGACAACCAATTCATTTCACCCTCTGTACTAGCTTCAATATTCAGCGTAACGGAAAGCTGTCCATCATTGGTTAATGTTAGCGTTTGACTCCCCTGTTCGTTTTCTAAAAGCGCAAAGGACAGGGAGACCGGATCAACAGATATATCTGCAGCACCACGCGTAAGCGTGAGTGCAAAAGGCCCATTTTCCGCTTCTAGTGTTTCATCATTACGTTCTGCTCGTATCGTCCATTGCAGTTCCCCACTTTCTCCACCTCCAACGCCTAGTTCAGCCAATAGTGCATCTAGTTCACCACTTGTAAACGTCAAGGTCGTAGATTCAGTTTGTTCACTCACTAGCGGGTCATCGAAACTATCTTCAGCGGCAGCCAAAAGCCATGTATAGGACTCTGCATTATCTGAGGCTTCCCACTCGATTGAGACCAGCTCATCTGAACCTGAGATGGTCACCAGCTCTGTTCCATCAGCCGGACTGAGTAAATTAAACATACTCAAAGGAAATTCAATCACATACTGCCCAGACGTTATAGAACTTGGAAGAAACCCATCAGCTATGGCCAAAGCTCGAACCTCGGTGGTTTGGGTTAAATCAAACGGCGAGCTGTATTGCAAGGAGGTCTCGTCCGGATCAGAACCATCCAATGTGTAATAGATTACCGCCCCATCGGTTTCACTCGACATTGTTACCGTAACCAACTCGGTGAACGTGCCAGGCGCAGGAGAAAAGACCGGTGCAGCGGCTTGATCCGGTTCGTCTTCTTCGCTTATGGTCATTACCAATGCTAATCCAAAATTCTCATCCAAAAACTCGCTCAGGTTTGCCGGTGTAATTTCTCCAGATGGAAATTCTGATAACTCCGCAGAATACAACCCGCCATTTATTCGATCCTGAATCCGAAACTGATGCGATGCAGGTAAATCTTCCGGATTCCAGCTTATGGTAATCGGACCCTGACCCGAGGCTGATCGGTACGAAAAACCGAATTCCTTCTCTCCGGGTGTGTTATCTAAAAACTTGGTGAAGTAACTCTCATCACCTACGCGTAGTCGCACATCAAAGGCGCCATCAGGTGGTGCCGGTGGCGCAAACTGATCCAGACCTTCCACAAAATCAATACTCCCATCGGGATGAACACCGGCTGTTAAGGTAAACTCATTTTGACCATCGCTCAATAAAAATGGAATGGAAAACAAAAGGTCTTCTGCAGAACGAATTACATACTGTCCCGATGTAATTGTACTTGGGAGTAATCCTTCAGCTATGGCCAAAGCTCGAACCTCGGTGGTTTGGGTTAAATCAAACGGCGAGCTGTATTGCAAGGAGGTCGCGTCCGGATCAGAACCATCCAATGTGTAATAGATTGCCGCACCATCGGTTTCACTCGCCATTGATACTGTAACCGACTCGGTGAACGTGCCTGGCGCAGGAGAAAAGACCGGTGCAGCGGCTTGATCCGGTTCGTCTTCTTCGCTTATAGTCATTACCAATGCTAATCCAAAATTCTCATCCAAAAACTCGCTCAGGTTTGCCGGTGTAATTTCTCCAGATGGAAACTCTGATAACTCCGCAGAGTACAACGCCCCATTTATTCGATCCTGAATCCGAAACTCATGCGATGAAGGTAAATCTTCCGGATTCCAGCTTATGGTAATCGGACCCTGACCCGAGGCTGATCGGTACGAAAAACCGAATTCCTTCTCTCCGGGTGTGTTATCTAAAAACTTGGTGAAGTAACTCTCATCACCTACGCGTAGTCGCACATCAAAGGCGCCATCAGGTGGTGCCGGTGGCGCAAACTGATCCAGGCCTTCCACAAAATTAATACTCCCATCAGGATGAACACCGGCTGTTAAGGTAAACTCATTTTGACCATCGCTCAATAAAAATGGAATGGAAAACTCTTGAGCATAAAGAGAGCCGGTTAGTAAAAAAGCAAATATAAATAAAGTTAGATTAGTCTTAGTTTTATGCATAGTTTTTATTTTATAAGGTTCATTTTAATTGAATCTGTATGATAATTTGTACGGATTTCCAGCAGATAAATGCCGGATGCCAAGTTACTCCCATCGTAACTAAGCAAGTGTTGCCCCTCATTTTTAAAGCCATCAAACAGCTTTTGTACCAATCGACCATTTAGTGTAAACACTGATATCTTAACAGGAGTGTCAAGATGCAAGTCAAACGCTATATTAGTGCTGGGATTAAAAGGATTGGGATAATTTTGGTGCAGTGTAAATGCAGCCGGTCTTTGAATGGATTGATCAAGACTTGTTGTTACTTCGTAATCTATTATAAATACAAGGCCTTCAGCCAAAGCTGAATGCAGCGCAGAGGGTTCAAAACTTTCATCTAATTCTGTCAATGAACCAGAATAGAATTGCCCGCCAAATATGTCTTCGATTCTGAATACTGCATTATTAAATAATTCATTTTCTTCCCAAATAATATGGATTGATTCATTGCCGGATTCTTTTCTGTAACGAATTTCAAAACGCTTTTCACCAGGCGTTTTCTCTAAAAACTTTTTAAAGTAGCTCTCATTTTCAACGATTAACCTAGCATCAAAAGCCCCACTTGGTGGGGGTGGGGGTGCAAATTGATCTAATCCTTGAACAAAAGAAGATTGACCGTCGGGATGAACCCCGACAGTCAATTCTTTATGATTCACCCCATCACTTACGGTTATTATGATGGCTTGCTCTTGAGCAGCTACAATGTTGCTTAATGCAAAGAACATACCAATAACCGCTTTAAGAAATCCATTTGATATGTACAACTTGGTCGTCACTTCACCAACACCATCTTCCTGATCTGTACAAAACTACCCGCCTGCAAGCGGTAGATGTACATTCCCGAGGATAGTCGTGAGGCATCGAAGCTTACACTGTGCCAACCCGCGTTCTGATTCCCACTGACCACAGTCGCTACGCGCTGACCCGTTATGTTATACACCTCCAAGCGAACATCTGCCGCTTCCGGTAAAGCATAGGAAATGATCGTCACCGGATTGAACGGGTTTGGATAGTTTTGTTTGAGCACGAACTCTGCCGGTAGCTCCTCGCTCGGGACTCCCTCAAACAACCCAATCTCCAGCTGTTCAGCTTGGGCTAAAACTTCTATCGCGCGACCAGATTCCGTGATGGTTTCACCTAAAATTATTTCTCCGCTACGCTGCCGCACTATAAATTGTTGCCGTTGATCCTCACTGTTAAGTTCCAAGGTCATTTGCTGATCCGACTGTTGCAACTGAACCCGTACCGTTTCGGCTTCACTCACACGCATGTCATTTTCCAAACGGGCATCCGCACCTGATGGCGGCAGTGGTGGCATGGAGTAGCTCAGCGGATGAATATCTTTGGCCAGCGTTGCACCAAAGTACAACGGTAACAGTTCACGCTCGCCGGCATGAATGAGAATTTGGCTGAATGCACTCAGATCAGCGGCAGTGTCCGAGCCTTTGTCGAGTCCGGCCATTGCAGGGCTACCAGTAGCGATGGTAATGCTACCCGGACTGCTGGTGCGCAGCCAGTACCCAAGCCCCGGTTCT
>Ga0208623_100952_pt1 | contig 9843 bp, 8 predicted proteins | sample HotLakConsUCCL28_FD_184737 | JGI IMG/M metagenome (GOLD analysis project Ga0208623, IMG submission 184737) | Hypersaline microbial mat communities from Hot Lake, Washington, USA - Hot Lake Consortium UCC-L28 (SPAdes) (version 2) ...
CTCTGCTCCATGGTTGGGTTGCAACTCCATGGAATACCAGAATGGGCAGCCCCTGCTGGGGCGCGCCCCAGCAGGGGCTCATGGCCCCCAACTCGAGCGAATTTCCAGACGTCAGGTTACAGTACCGGCGTCTGAGGTGCTTCAGTGCTGGGAAGATAGTTTGACCGCGGTCGAGAACCTCTTCAACATCCTTCAACCACGGCGAGTGGATTTCGAAACAGTCTCTCCCTGAGCGTGAGTTCGAGGGAGCGGGATGCCCGCAAGAACGGGCGGGATGATGATTTCGAGAGGGAGCGGTAGGGCTCCAATTTTTCTTGATCGGACCGCAGATATGTTCTATATTTGTTCTGATTTGGAGACCTCTCGCCGAACCCGGCAACCGCTAGGCAACAGTGCGCACTTGTACGGTCTTGTCACCTTTAGTGGTGACGGATGCGCAGCTTTGCGCTACCCTATGGCGAAGTTGCTGGGATAACGCGCATGGCATCAACTGTGAAGATTTCCGTCCTCCTTCCAAAGGACGAGGCGGAGAGGTTTGACGAGTACTGCCGGCAGGAAGGGTACAAGAAAAGTACGCTCGTAGCCCGGTTGATAAGGGAGCATCTGGATAAGCACGCTTTCCATTTGCAAATGGACTTTTTGAAGAACGGGGATCGCGATCATGCCGGCAAAAAATAGCAATAAAAGAAAGCCGACAGGCGCAGCACCTGTTTCAATTGAATTGTTCGCGGGATGTGGCGGCTTGACGCTGGGGCTGCATAATGCCGGGTGGAAGGGGATGTTCGCTGTCGAACGAGACCCGATGGCGGCTGAAACGCTTTTCAATAATACCCTTGGCCCTGACGCTCCATACCCGGCATTTGCAGACTGGCCGGAATGGCTGCCAACTCAGCACCTCGATCTTGTCGCATTGCTCGATGACAAAGCGATGCGCAAGCGGCTAGCCTCTTTGAGAGGAAGCGTAACTCTTGTAGCAGGCGGGCCGCCTTGCCAGGGGTTCTCGGTGGGCGGGCGCCGTGACGGGCAGGACGAACGGAACTACCTCGTTTACCGCATGCTTGATTTTATTGAGATTGTTCAGCCCGACGCCGTATTGATCGAGAATGTTGAAGGTATGGGCCGCCGGTTTGTGTCCAAACCGGGTCAAGCCAAGGCCTCAGTAGCCGACGACGCTATCGCGCGTCTGGAGGGAATGGGCTACGTGGCGGCCTACCGTGTTTTGGACGCAACCGCGTTCGGGGTGCCTCAAGCGCGCAAGCGCATCGTGATTTTCGGCTTCCGCCAGGAAAATTCCAATATCACGGCTGCGAGCTTGGGAGAATTGATGACAGCCGAGCTGAGAACGGCTGCGGCTGCGATCAAGTCCAAATACGGGCTGCCCTTGAATCGCCCCGTGACCGTTGCTGAAGCGATCCACGACCTGTCTGGTGACGATAGGGTGACGTGCCCTGATTCGCCCAAGTTCGAGGCGGCTCCGTATGTGCCCGCCAAATCGCATTATGCGAAGTTGATGCGCAAGGGCGCACGCAGCGGGACGGTTCCCGATTCACATCGCTTTTCCAAGCACGGCCCAGGTATTCAGCGCCTGTACAAGCTCGCGCATAAAACCCAGCCTCCTGGCAGGCTTTCAAAGCAGTTCCTGCTAGACAATGGCACAAAGAAGGACAAGAAAGTGTTGCTTGATCCCGGCGCGCCGGTATCGACCATTACAACTCACCCCGACGAATATATTCACTACCTGGAACCGCGTAACATAACAGTGCGCGAGATGGCGCGCCTGCAATCGTTCCCTGATGATTTTAGATTTTTTGGACGTTACACTATTAATGGGCCTCGCCGCCGTTTCGACGTCGCGCGTTGCTCACAGGTAGGCAACGCGGTTCCTCCGCTTATGGCCGAAGGCGTTGGGCTGGCCCTGAAAAGCATCTTGAGCATCCTGCGCTCCAGCGCGCCTGTTTCGGCAAGGCTTGAAGAAGGGCGTGAAACGCGCCGCGAGCTGAGTGCAGCATAGCTTGTTTTACAGTTAGTGAAGCGCTGCGCTCGCTGGCGTTGGGGGAAGTATGGGACTTTTGGATTTACTACAGTCGAAGACTCTTGCCGACTTTCAAAGCAGGAAAGCCGCTGCCCAGAAACAGCTGGAAGGCATCTTTCCGGAAGCTTTGTGGGGCATAGACCTAGAGTGCAGCGAGTACACCGCTGACAATAAGAACAACCTTTGGAACAACGAACTGCGCAAGCCGATCCGGCACCGGCTTGAGAGCAGCGGCCTCGGCATGGCGGATTACGCAAGCTGGCTTGGTGACATCCATTTCATCAACATCGGAATCTATCGAAAGAGCGTATTTCCTGCGCATAAGAGCAATATCGGGTGGCGCGTCGCCATTCTCGCCATGCCTGCCGCGCACGTTATTGCGACTGGTATTGCCTCTCACTACCAGGGCGGCCAGAAGCATGGCCAGCTGGGGCTGGCCTCGAACCTGCTGTTCGATGCCGCCCGCGATGGGCTGGCGGCGAGCGAGACGGGCGTAACACTGCCTGGCAGGAAGGTTAAGGCGGACGATTGGGACCGAGACGGCCTGATTGAAAACCCCGTCCTGAAGATCGCTGGCATTGACCTCGCCACGATTCCGGGTGTGGACAACCTAATCCTGAAAGACGTGCGAACGACGACGGCCAAGAAGATCATCGCTTCGTATATCGACATCGAGCCTCATGCGGCAGATGTTACGGAACAAGCTTTGCTTGACAATTTGCGCGCGCTCGAAAAGTCCGCTTCCGCCCTGGCAACCGGCGTTTACCCCTTCCGCTCTACCGACGAATTCGAGCCGGTCCGCTCACTCGCGCTCCAGGACCTTGCCGCCGCTAGCCTGCGCCTCCAACTACGCCGGAAATCGTCAACGCGTTCTGCTGTTCGCATCTATCATGGCCCGCCCGGCACCGGAAAAACTCTGGCCGCTGTCCGGGAGGCCGTCAAACTTGCAGACCCTGCCTTCAACGAAAAGGACGGGCCCGAGGCAGCGTTCGCACGGTTCAACGAACTGGGAGGGCAAGTCGCTTTCATAACCTTCCATCCCGCGCTTCAATACGAGGACGTTATCGAGTCAATACGCCCGGTAGTGGGCAGCGCCGCGGCTACCATCGACCGCGATGCCACTGACGAGGAAGATTCCACTAGCGATGAGGCCGGCCAGGAGAAAGAGCCGGTTGAAGGTGATCTCGCCTACCGTATTCATGAGGGCCTGTTCCTGCGCATGATCCGAAAGGCAGCCCAGGACCCGGGCAAGGAATTCGTCATCGTCATAGATGAAATCAACCGGGGCGACGTGAGCCGCATCTTGGGGCCACTCCTTTCCGCACTTGAAGCCGACAAACGCGTTGGCGCTGAATTCCCGATTGGCGTTGAGCTGCAATACCCGAGGGCTGAGCAGTTGGAGAGCCGCCTGTATCTCCCGCCAAACATACACTTCCTGGGGACAATGAATTCTGCCGACCGCAATATCGCGCTGGTTGATCACGCCCTGAGACGCCGGTTTGACTTCATCGCATGCCCGCCCGAACCGGCGCTGCTTGGCAGCACTACAGGCACTGACCCCATCGATATGTCACGCCTGCTGGCCACGCTCAACGCGCGCATCGAGCACTTGCTTGATGCCGATCATTGCATTGGCCACGGCTATTTCATGGGCTGCAAAAGCACTGCCGACCTTGTAGAGGTCTTTGCGAGAAAGATTATCCCGCTGCTGACCGAATATTTTTACGGCAGTGCCGGCCTCATGCTGCTGGTATTGGGGGATGCCCCCGGCGGGCCGCACAACATTTTGCAGGTGATCGAGCCCGAAACTTCATTCGATAAGGTCTTCAATATCGACCGTGATGTGGCGTCAAAACTTGGCTACCGCGCACATGAAGTCGCGATTGGTTTCCGGTTGGAGCCCCGCTTCTGGGACCCGGGCCGCGCGATACCCGGCCCGCAGGATGAGGCCTACGCCGCAAAAGCCATCACCAAGATTTACGAAGTTGTTGCGGCGGCTCCGCTTGCGGAAAATGGATAATGACGGACGGAAAAAGCCGGCGCACCATCAAATGTGAAGAATGGGAACCCGTGCGAATAGGCGTTCCTGGCGCTCCGCTGTCCTTTGCCGAACTGGAACAGATATTCAAGAACTGGAAAGCCCGCACCGGCACCGACCCCGCCCGCTATTTTGACCTGCGTGGCAACACCCTTGTTCCCAAGAACTGGTCCGGGATAGCGCCCGGTGATGATGTCCAGCTTGAGGTCGCGCCTATCGGGTCTTCCAGCCTTGACCCGGAAGAGCGGATCGCCCTGGACCGCAACATCTCATTGATGCTTCAGGCGAGTCTAACGGGGGGTTCCATGGAACTCGCCGAAGGCGACGTAACACAGGCGGGTGAGCGCCTGCATGCGCTTCTCCTGGCCTTTTGCCGCCTCCTTGCCAAAGCCCGCCGCCGGCAGATTATCCGCAGATACGCTCCCACCCGGATGGCAACTAGGTGCCTCCGTGGCAGGACGGTCTTTCCAGCACAAGTATTCGAGTCCATACGCCGCCCGGGCCATTTTATTTCCGAGTGGGTAGCCCTTGACGAAGACACAGCTGAAAACCGCTTCATCAAGGCTGTGCTCGCGAAATTCCGCCCGCGTGTCTCAGGATCGGTTCGCTATAAGCTCGATGAACTGCTCTGCGATTTTGACAATGTCCCGCTCGTGTCGTCACCGGAGAGTGAATGGCGCCGCATTCGTGTCGACCGGCTTCCGCGCGAATATGTTATCCTCCTGAAACTGGGCAAGGCCCTTCTTGACGGTGAAGCGCCCGGACTGTTTTCTGGGCTGGCAAATGCTGCCACCGAGATCGTGTTTACTGCGCGAGTTTATGAAGCATTCATTGGCTCGGAAATCACCCGCGTCGCCGAGTCACGCGGGTACCGCACCCAATGTCAGCCCAGGGGGCGGTATTTTGGCAAGTGGACCGACGGTGCGCACGCCGGCCGTTCGGCATTTGAACTAATACCGGATATCCAGCTTTACCGCGACGGGGCGAACCCGGTTTCGGTTGTCATCGACACAAAATGGAAACGACTTGTCCCGACTTCAGTCCAGTATGGCATTAGCCCCGATGATATCTACCAGGTTGTCACATACGCTGCCCGCTTCGGCCATACTCACGCGATATTGGCGTATCCTTGGATCGGGACTGGCAACCCCTTAGGGGGCAGCGCGCACCACATTTCCCTGCCCATGACGGCTTCGTCCGGACAGGTGCAGGTGATGATTGTCTTTGTACCGATGCTGGAGGATCGCTTTGCTACGTGGCAAAGTCGGATCGGTTCGCTGCTGGATGGTTTTGGGGCGGCGTGAGCTATGCCGGACCCGCTTGAAGATTGTCCGAGCCGCTGGCCGCACGCATACATCCGGCAGAAGGCAGCCAACAGCCTCTCGCGGGGCAATCCGCTGGTGTGCAGTATCGTTGATCGAGCGACCGGCAAGCTCCGGGGCCGTATCGTCAATAAAGTTCTGCTCAGAAGCAGTAGGTCAAGTTTGCGTAAGCCATGGCGAACTCCCTTTTGGTGGTGCAATGAAGTTAATATGTTATAAACAAATTTATTTATCAAAATAAAATCCAAGAAGTTTAAAAAAATACTTATAATTTTGAAATTTGTCTACAAATTGTCGCTATTAAACAACTTTAGCGAATTATAATGTTGCATGCAGCCCGCTTTCTGTGTAACCGATCAGTGTCATTTGTATATGAATACGCTCTGTGACACCGATCGGTGTCACGGAATCGTCGTTAAAATGATAATCTCTTGTCTCTTTCATGCAGGGTCAGAATAATGATCGGGCCGTAAAAGCGAATCCAACGGAGAAATCAAATGAGATTCATTCAACGGCTCATGAAAGCGTTAACACGCGCGTTTATGACAATAGCGAGATCTATCCTCGATGTCGTTGGCCGCGTGATCGGCTGGGTAACGCCCGTTGCCGAGGCACCGGCTCCTGCATTCGACGATTTTGATGTCGGCCAGAAGGAGATTGCGGCATCGGAAAATCGGCAGGAACAAGAAAAAAAGCCCGATCCCGTTTCCGAAATCAGGCATGCTCTCGCAATGATCGCAAGACGACAACCGCTACCTAATCAGCGGCTCCAAGGGGTGTCTGAGCCAATTCGAAATCAGCTGAAGTCAATGACACGCAATCACGCGAAAGCCCTGCTTGCGACGAGCGATGAGCAGATTGAGCGGTGGCTTTCAACATCTATGCCGCCGTCTGTCGAGATTAAGCGTCGTAGTCGCCGTCCAAGGCAAGCTGTAAAGCAGCGACATGACCTCGGGCTCGTGCCAACTCCTTCCTAAGTTTGGCGTTCTCAGCCCGTTCACGGCGCAGGGCGGTCATCGCGTGTGAAAGCGTAGTGACCGCTCGATCACTTCGATCCACCGCATGATGCATTTGACGCTGCTGATTGTGCAAATGTGCACCCAGAGCCATCGTCGTCAGCATACCAGTCATATCATTTGTGAAATTCATCGAATCCCTCCATCTTATTCAACTATAGCAGTCGATCATTAAAATCATGTTAAAAGAAAGACTAAAATGGCCAATTACCGAAAAAATCCAAGCACAATATCGTCAAAGCGATCACGAGATCAATTTAAAGAGCAAGGGATACCTCTGCCTTCAGCGGTCGACGCTGCCATCGTCCAGGCTGTCTGTGCTGCGGCGGTCATCGCGGGACCCGGTGTCGATATCACAAAGGGATGGCTCCATGATGAGGTCAGCTTGAGAACCATCGTCGAGGGAGCGATCAAAATCCTGCGTAGGAAGCGAGATCGGCACGGCAGGCGTCTGTATCGCGATGACAAGATACCTCGTGCTGTCATCAATCGGCTTCATCGAGATCGCATAGACCCCGGCTCAAATCATGCGCTGGCTTCATGGGTGAAGCTGCATGCATGACTGTAATGGAAGACACCCCCGTTACTCTTTCGTTGCATGCAGTGCTTCAGAGTTGACAAAAATCTAAAGGCAGTTTCAACCACTTTTTACTCCTGTCCTGTTCTCTTAGATTTTTGTCAACTTTAATATAGTTATTGACTTTCTATGACGCTTGCGTATTCTAAAAGAAAACCGAGGTCTACAATGCGTGTGTTTGTCTCGACCGATACGTCTGCTTATGCATTAAACAGAAGTGGCAGCAGCCAAAGTCTGTCTGCGTTTCAGTCGTGGTCGGCGATACATAAAGAGCTTCGTAAAGAGAAGCGTGCATCCCGTCGCACAGGCAATCTGTCTGAGAAGTCGCGTGAATACCTTTCTGAGCGTCATGAGCAGGTCGAGAAGCGGATCAAGAAGGGCTTCCTCGTCGAGGAATCCGAGAGCCCTGGTCGGCACCCCCTCTCTTCTGAGTATGATTTTGCAGAACACGGCTTGCGCTCGCATCACCACCCGATTCTCGCTCTGTTTCCATATTACACAAACAGAAATGGGAAATTGCGCACGGGGTGGCAGAAGCACCATCTTCTCAAGTCGAACGCGAAAATCAATGCATTAGATCGCCCGTATATCAAGCTCAACGACAAGTTCATCGGTGGCTTTCGAATTGATATCGACAGATCATTCGGCGACCTTGATGAGCTAAAAGATTGGTTAGACTATTGTGAGGTGCCTTGGCCCAATGTCGTTGTCGGCAATGGTCTTGGAAAGGGCGAGATAATCAGGCCTCATTTTTGGTATATGCTCCATCCGAGCGATGCGGTCTGGGCTGACAAGTCCGACCAACGCGTCAGGAAAAGGCCAATCAAGCTTGTCAAGGCTATCGCCAAAGCAATCACATATCAGCTTGTTGAATTTGGTGCCGATCCGGGCGGATTAGAAAACATGTTCCATGGTAAAAATCCATTATCACCATACAATGATACCTTTGTTATAAACGAACACTTGCTTTCTTTGAGTGATTTACATGATATGTATGGATTAGATTTAAAAAACACCGTCAATAATGAGCGACACAAGACGCTCAATGAAAACATATCCATCCGCATCTCCAAAGTCGCCTGCGATGCCCAGAAACGCAAGCGTCGTCCGATTCTCAAGATGTCAGATCGCACCGAGAGCGCTGCTCGCATCTCTGCACAGATAGCATCTGGTCTTCCCTTGGAGCAATCCAATAATTTGTTTAATGCATCCCGGCAACTGGCATTTGATTACATTCGATTTACAATGAATACGGATAAGAAATTATACAATGATCTGATTGAAAATAGAGATTGTCTTGCGGAATCGATGCTGGAGTTCCTTTGCGATAAAATCCTCCCCTGTGACAGCGAGAAGAGGGTCCTGGAGCGTCTGGCATCATATGCATCGTCTGTCTGGGACCCCAATCATCGTTCGCTTCAGAAAGCCTATGGCGCAATGATGCACGAGTTTGATGACGCAATGTCGACGAAGGATCGGCAGTCGGCTTCTGCACGCCGGACGAACCAGAACCGGGTCGAGGGCAGTCTCACTCTCCTCAGAGACGCCCACATGCGGCTCCAGGCGACGGGCAAGGCATCAAGCATCAACAATCTCGTGAACGAGAGCGGCCTTTCGCGGTCGACCGTGGTGCGCTTGAAATCGCATCTCTGACAATCATTGACATCACCAGCCATTGGAATGAGCATGCAGGTGATCTGTATCTGCACGCAAGACATTACAATCAAAAGATACGCTAACGCAACTAAAAACTGGTATCATCCGGTGCATAGGTAAAAAGTATTTCTGATGATATCCATTTTGAAGAGAACTGATGTCATGGTTGATCTGAAACTCGATCTGATCTCAGGTGATTTATTCAGGTGGATGTACGGATAAGTCTCATTACCTCAAAAACCCCTTAGAAACGCACTTTTCCTTTGATCTGTGAGGTTCTCGGGGATTTGTCTTGCCCAAAGGTTTAAGTGCATTAAAATGTTAAAATTTAGGGCATTTTAGATTATCTTGTTGTAATGATGATAAATATAAACTTTTAGGTGGTATTATATGGTGAATATGTAAAAAGTATCTCTACACATCAATTCTTATTTGCTGTGTCCCCTCGATCTATTTGACTTGAACTAAAATTCGGTTCTGCAGATCAATCGTTCTTTTTCCTGAAAGACTCTGTGCTCGATTTCACCGAGGGTGAGAAAGTGGTGGTTTTCAACCTTTGCACTTTGCTTAAAATAATTGTCTGACAATCCAAATAATATATAAAAGTTGAAAACAATTATTATATTTTTTTATTTTGATATTGACATAAGCAGAGTATAGCTTATTATAGATATTTGGATTCGAGAATGGCACGCACGCTGGAAAATGGATAGGGATTTTTGTTATTGCATCTCCGTCTTGTTTTGGCTAAATCCTGAAAACAAGAAGGAAAATCAACATGGATCAGCACAACACCCCTCTTGATAACACAGACGCGTCTGCTGATGATTTTGCAGAATTGAGAGATGAATTCAACGCTTCCGCTTATGAGCAGTTAAATATTGAGTTTCAGCAAATCCATTGTCATTATATACTTAATGATTACGGTGATGTTCTCCCACCTGAAGAGATTGATGATTACGAAGGCAATATGACTATCGCCCGAGATGAAGCGTGGCTGAACCCCCTTGGTAAACCGGTATTAAAACCACCTCAGACGGGCGTTTCCGCAAAGAAATGGACAGGCCCCAAAAAAGGTGGGTACTGTAACCTGACGTCTGGAAATTCGCTCGAGTTGGGGGCCATGAGCCCCTGCTGGGGCGCGCCCCAGCAGGGGCTGCCCATTCTGGTATTCCATGGAGTTGCAAACCAACCATGGAGAA
>Ga0208623_100954_pt1 | contig 9832 bp, 13 predicted proteins | sample HotLakConsUCCL28_FD_184737 | JGI IMG/M metagenome (GOLD analysis project Ga0208623, IMG submission 184737) | Hypersaline microbial mat communities from Hot Lake, Washington, USA - Hot Lake Consortium UCC-L28 (SPAdes) (version 2) ...
CGAAAAAACGAAGTCTCAGGCAGAAATCTAAACGGGCGGCAATGAGTCCGGACTACATGCTCACCGTGTTGACTGCAGCCTTGCCTCAATAGCATAAATTTCCAGAGATTTTCTTGCGGTTACCCTGGGGGTTGGGGGATGAGGGCAGACTTGCAAAACTGGGATGCACCCAAGGCTTAAACTATGAAGAATGTTCTATAGACTTAGTATTTGCTGCTCATGTCTTGGAACATCTTAGTTTTACTGACATTAATTCACCGATGAAGTCATAATCACGACTTCATCGGTGATAAGAAGAGAGGATTGGCTGGTATCGATATTTACGGCAACATGAAATTTGCCAGGAAGCTCGAAACAGAAGTTGCTTGCGGTACCACTTCTATCTAAAGGCTCTAATGGGCCAATATCTTGATGTAATGTCTGGGTCTCATCGAAGACCCAGGCGGTTTTGTTGTAATACCCCACGTAGGGTGCATTCTCGGCCCACAAATCAGTGCTAGTCTCTACAGACTATGCTTTTAGGCCGCAATGCACCGCTTACGGTATCCAGTAACTGCCCTGACGCGACCGGTGCTTTCCCGCCACGGTACAGCACTTGTTGCAGGATTGCAAGGTTAGCCTGAGGCCGAGAGAACACCCTACGGCAAGTCCAGCTTTTAGCGGGTTCAACGGGGCAAAATTTTCTCTTTTCGGACCATCTGAGTGAAATTCGCGATGAATTCAGTCATCATGCTGCCGCCAGGGAGAGGTAAAAGCCCTGGTTGACTGACAAATCTCGTTCCCCCTCATCTCCCAGCCCCTGCTGCTTCGCACGGTCTCAGACCTACGCGCGTCCTATGTCCTTCGGACAGCAAGCAACGGCCTACTCCCACAAGGGGCGAAGGGGAGCCGGAAAAGTTGCTTAATTTTCAAAGTCCCTCTCCCAGAGCGGGAGAGGGATTTAGGGTGAGGGCTATAAACTTTTGTCAGTCAACCAGCGCGAAAGCCTTGTAGCGCCAGTGTTTCCCGAATCATTCTCATAGTGGCAACAGTCTTTTTACGGATTTTTCGGCAAATTTCCGAAATCCATTTCGGGGCGTTGTATCTAATAACGTAACCCGCAAGGAGCTTAATACAATGCCAATTAACGGACTACACTTAGGTGATGCACAAACTTTCGGCGATATTGGGTCTTGTGTACATTTAGTACCTCGTTCCGATGGTTCGAAAAAAGAGAATGTTCAAATTTCCACTCCCTTGAGTGTTGAAATTAATATTAATAACAACAATGCCGGGGTTGGCCCCACTTTCACCGACGAAGTCGTCATTACGACTGGCAGCGGTGAGCAGAAGAAGGTTCTGGCTGTGATCGACGTTTACGGCAACATGAAAATTGCCGGGAAGCTCGAAACAGAAGCAACTTTTGGGCCTACCTCTATCTAGCTGAAATTATCTGGTTAATCGCTGATTGAATTTAACAAAGCCCACGTTGGTAAATGCAACGTGGGCTTTTCTGCTGCTCAATGCCCTTTTGAAGAAGCCTTTGGTGGTTGATTGGGGGAAGGGAGAAAGAGAGGGAGAGAGCAAGGGGGCAATGAGCAGATAGGATATCTATCGTTTTAGCCATAACCCACCCCGCCCTGCGGGCACCCCTCCCAAGAGGGGAAGAGGGTCGCAAAATCCCCTCCTGGGAGGGGCAGGGGTGGGTCAATCTCGGCCATGGGCAGGTTTTCTATGGCAGTGGGTCATCTACCGTTGCAGCCATAACCCACCCCGCCCTGGGGGCACCCCTCCCAAGAGGGGAAGATGTTTGCAAAATCCCCTCCTCGGAGGGGCAGGGGTGGGTCAATCTCGGCCATGGGCAGGTTTTCTTCTATGGCAGTGGGTCATCTGCCGTTGTAGCCATAACCCACCCCGCCCTGCGGGCACCCCTCCCAAGAGGGGAAGAGGGTCGCAAAATCCCCTCCTGGGAGGGGCAGGGGTGGGCCAATCTCGGCCATGGGCAGGTTTTCTTCTATGGCAGTGGGTCATCTGCCGTTGTAGCCATAACCCACCCCGCCCTGCGGGCACCCCTCCCAGGAGGGGAAGAGGGTCGCAAAATCCCCTCCTGGGAGGGGCAGGGGTGGGTCAATCCCGGCTATGGGCAGGTTTTCTATGGCAGTGGGTCATCTGTCGTTGTAGCTATAACCCACCCCGCCCTGGGGGCACCCCTCCCAAGAGGGGAAGATGTTTGCAAAATCCCCTCCTGGGAGGGGCAGGGGTGGGTCAATCTCGGCCATGGGCAGGTTTTCTATGGCAGTGGGTCATCTGTCGTTGTAGCTATAACCCACCCCGCCCTGGGGGCACCCCTCCGAGGAGGGGAAGAGGGTCGCGTAATCCCCTCCTGGGAGGGGCAGGGGTGGGTCAATCTCGGCCATGGGCAGGTTTTCTATGGCAGTAGGTCATCTACCGTTGCAGCCATAACCCACCCCGCCCTGGGGGCACCCCTCCGAGGAGGGGAAGATGTTTGCAAAATCCCCTCCTGGGAGGGGCAGGGGTGGGTCAATCTCGGCCATGGGCAGGTTTTCTTCTATGGCAGTGGGTCATCTGCCGTTGTAGCTATAACCCACCCCGCCCTGCGGGCACCCCTCCGAGGAGGGGAAGATGTTTGCAAAATCCCCTCCTGGGAGGGGCAGGGGTGGGTCAATCCCGGCCATGGGTAAGCTGATCTGTAGTAACAGTTCATCACTGCCCCTCCTCCTTATCCATCCACCTCTTCCCAATTCCCTAAAATAGAACAATAGAATTAATTCTCTCCCCACCCCTCCCATGGCCACTACCTCCGACGAGGTCTGGCGCATTCTAGGCGAACTTGCTGAAGCTCAGAAAGAAACTGAACGACGTTTGCAAGAAACTGAGCAGTTGCTCAAAGAGCAAGCACAAGAAACCGATCGCCAGATTCGGCGGGTGAATCGCCAGGTTGGTGATTCAGGCAACCGCCTGGGAGAATTTGTCGAATGGCAGGTGCGTCCCGCTGCGGTTCGGTTATTCCAAGAGCGAGGTATTGCCGTCTACGAACTCGCATCGGAAATCACCATGCAACGGGATGGCGAAGGGCTGGAGATTGATCTGCTGGCCATTAACACCACCGAAGCCGTTCTAATTGAAGTAAAGAGCAAACTGACCCAGAACGATAAGCCTTGTAGGGCAGGCGTCTCGCCTGCTTAGCTGGGACAGGCAGGATGCCTATCCCACAAGATTCTGAACTCTCCCACTTTCTGGGACAATCATCATTACACCGTTGTCACCTATCCACTGCTTCACGAGTTCCCCTCAGAAAACCGCTCGCGGGTTGCCCTGCAACGCTGAATCCGGCTTTGAATATCTTCAGCAATTTGCCGTATTTCTTCCAGGTCAGAGGGCAGCCCATACTGAGCGAGTTCCGGCAGCAACTGTCCGGTATCTCCAGCATAAGTTAGCAACAGTTGGGTAATGTCGCCCTCATAGAGATTGACTCGGTCAAATTTATCCTGTCTGTAGAGAGACGGCAGCGCATAAAGTTTTAACAGCAACAGCCCCTCTACTGAGCTAACACGAATGGATCTTCCGGTCACAATCCCTGTCAAGGTGAATATTGGTATGAATCAGCGACCGGCGTAGGGTGCATGAGCGGCTCACACATCTGCGCAAAACCTCACAGGCTTTGTCTTTGGGCCGCAATGCACCGCTTGCGATATCAAGATTCTCGCTTAACGCAAACGGTGCGTTCCGGCCAAGGCAGAAATTTTGCATCATCGCACGGAGAGCCTGAGGCCGGGACACACTCTACGCATCATCGAGATTTTAGAGGGTTTGGTGGAGTTAAAATCTCCCTTTTCGGAACACCTTGATAGGGCTAGTTGCTTTACTCTTCATAGCGTCCCCGAGCAAAATCCCGGTTTTCCTCTGTTAGCTTGACTTCAGGCATTTTGCTCACATCCACCCTGGTAATAATGAAACCAATATCCTGGGTATTGCGCCCCTCAATGTAGTTCAGCAGGGCAATGCCGCCCACTAGCAAGTAATCGATCTGACGACTCTCCAGTAAATCAAAGAACCGAAAAACGCCTTGACTCATCCCATGAATGGGTCTATGCTCTTTCATTAAGCCACTTGCCAAAGTCGGCTGACCGTTCAGAACTCATGATCTTGGCGCTGCCTGCAGGTGTGCCAGCACCCACAGACAGCTAACCCACCGCAACTGGGCAAGCAGTTGGGGGGCTCAAGACATCATAGCCAGCCCACATTGCACAAACAAGCGGGGTTGCTAAGGGATTGAGTTCTGGTTTCCTCCCGCAGGGAAAGGCAGAGAGCAGAAGGCAGAAAGGGTTTGGCCAATTTGGGGCTGGTTCCCCGAAGGGCTGAGCAGATTGTCTTTGTCTGGTGTCTTTGCCGGTTTGTCGCTCAGCGACAACGCCATGGCGGGGTTTGCATACCCTACGTTAAGGAAAACCAGAACCATGTTTCAAACCGAAGCCGGGGGCACCTCCACCCCCATTGTTTCCGCTGCCAAAACCGGCCATCAAGAAAAAGTGCGCCACCTGCTGCTCGGCAGTGAAGCCGCACTACAGCAGGTGATTCAGACCCTGCATGTGCTCGGCTACGCCGAAGTCAACCACTGGACCAGGCCCCTGCCCACCGGTAGACCGGGGGAGGTGATGAGGATATTGACGAAGCATTTGGTGGTTGATTGAGGGAGCAAGAGAGAAAGGGAGGGAGAGAGGGGAGTAGGGGGTGAGGGGTGAGGGGTGAGGGGTGTAGACGCGGTGGCGGATTCTTAAGAGTGGGGTATCGGGTGTCGGGTATTGGGTGTCGGGTAGCGGGTAGCGGGTAGCGGGGGTCGGGTACTGGGTTGTGTCTGATTCCTGACACCTGACACCTGACACCTGGCACCTGACCCCTGGCACCTAACACCCGATACATCCGTTATGGCATAGGTATTTGGCAGCAGGGAAGTGAAATGGTGAGTCCCCCCGCCCTGGGGGCACCCCTCCGAGGAGGGGAAGATGTTTGCAAAATCCCCTCCTGGGAGGGGCAGGGGTGGGTCAATCCTGGCCATGGGCAGATTTTCTATGGCAGTGGGTCATCTGTCGTTGTAGCTATCTATAAACCACCCCGCCCTGGGGGCACCCCTCCGAGGAGGGGAAGATGTTTGCAAAATCCCCTCCTGGGAGGGGCAGGGGTGGGTCAATCTCGGCCATGGGCAGGTTTTCTATGGCAGTGGGTCATCTGTCGTTGCAGCTATAACCCACCCCGCCCTGGGGGCACCCCTCCGAGGAGGGGAAGAGGGTCGCGTAATCCCCTCCTGGGAGGGGCAGGGGTGGGTCAATCTCGGCCATGGGCAGGTTTTCTATGGCAGTGGGTCATCTGCCGTTGCAGCTATAACCCACCCCGCCCTGGGGGCATCCCACCGATAAAATAGACATAATCCCATTACCGCGATTTGTAAGGGTCTCCTCTACCGATGTCTGCAACTCAACCCACATTAGAAGATGTCTGGCGCTTGTTTCAAGAAACCGATCGCTTAATCAAAGCCCAGGCTGAGGAAGCTGAGCGGCGGTCTCAAGAAACCGAGCGGCGATTTCAAGAAACCGAGCGGCGATTTCAGGAAACAGAGCGGCGATTTCAGGAGACCGATCGTCAGATTCAGCAGGTGAATCGACAAATTGGGCGATTGGGGGGAGCCTGGGGACGTTTTGTAGAAGACCTGGTCGCCCCCGCCTGTGAGCGGTTGTTCGTAGATCGTGGGATTCCGGTCGATCAGGTGAGTCAGCGGGTAAGGCGACGCCGCCAGGGAGAAACCCTGGAAATTGATGTACTGGTGGTGAATCGGGGCCACGTTCTGGCTGTGGAAGTCAAAAGTAGCCTGAGTGTCGCTGACGTGAAAAAGTTCATCAGCGACCTGCAGCGGTTTAATGAATTTTTTCCGGAGTATGCCGAAAAGCAGCTCTATGGAGCCGTAGCAGGCATCGGCATTGAGTCCGAAGCGGATGTGTACGCCAGTCGCCAGGGGCTGTTTGTGCTGGCTGAATCGGGAGATGGAGTGGTGATTTTGAATGATGCAAGTTTTCAGCCCAGGGCCTGGTAGCAGGAGAGGGTCGGGAGGGAATAAGAAAGAAGCAACGCAGGTTAGACTGATGCATCCCTACCTGGTGAACATAGCACTCTTCAAGACGGTAAAAATCGATGACAGAGAGTAGCAAGAAAAGTTACAACTATACCATTCTTTTGGAAAAAGAACCCGACGGCGGCTATCATGCTTTTTGCCCGAAGCTCAAAGGTTGCCATTCCCAGGGAGACACATTTGAAGAGGCCATTCAAAATATCACAGAAGCAATGGAGTTATACCTTGAAAGCTTAATGGCTGATAATCAACCTATTCCAAAGGAAGATTTAATTGTTAAGCCACTAAGTATCCTGGTATGAGCAATTTGGGTGCATCCCAGTTTTGCAAGTCTGCCCACCCTGCGGGAAGAGCATAGCTCTACATCCCCCAACCCCTGCTTCGCGCGTCCTATGTCCTTCGGACAGCAAGCAACGGCCTACTCCCAAAATGGGAGAAGGGGAGCTGGAGTCAAAGTCCCTCTCCCGCTCTGGGAGAGGGATTTAGGGTGAGGGCTGCAAAATTGGGATGCACTCAGCAATTTGCCCAGTGTCAACGCCAAGGAATTTATTAAGGTTATTGAAACTCTCGACTTTTACCTTGATCGTTAGAAGGAAAGCCACGCTATCTACAAAGACGGGCGTGGTAATAGAATCGTTGTTCCCATCCATGCCGGGACTTTGCTAGGTATGCTCAAAGATATTGATATCGACAAAGAAACGTTTTTTGAATTACTACGAAAAAATAAAGAGCTAGCACGAGTAGCAAAGCGTTATCTTCGACCCGGCGGCACTTTTGTCGAGAGTGATCTGATTTTTGTGTAAGGGCCAACGAGCCGATCCATCAAGTTTTCCGCAAGCATTGTAGGGCAGGCGTCTCGCCTGCTTAGCTCGGACAGGCAGGATGCCTATCCCACAAGATTCCGAACACTCTCCTTTTGTCATTACCACGCCTTACCACGATTATTTGAAAAACCTTGTTATGGCCTTTACAGGTAAACTTGATCGTCATTTCACTGTACTTTGGGATGGCGGACATATGAAATTTTTCTCCGTGCCCACTCTCCGCAAATTGATTTTTGATGAGGGTTTTACCAACCCTCGGTTTGGGTTTGCTGGTCGTTTTCCCTACCTCTGGAAAGGTATGGTCTGCGCTGCGCTCCTACCTCCTGAGTGCTAAAGCTACTAGGTCTAAAACATCGCCATCGGAATTGAGTAGGAGCGATCTCATCCGCAAAACTAAAGTTCTAGCCCCCTTTGTCATCCTCTTTTACTGTCTGATCCTTAAGGGAGGTATTCTCGACGGCTGGCGAGGATGGTACTATGCCGCTCAACGTACTCTGGCTGAACTGCTGCTGGCAATTCATTTAATTGAGCAAGATTGGCAGCGGGTTGGCAAAGGGGTAGAGGTGGGTAGCCCTGGTGGGGTGGTGGGCAGTGCCCACCCTACGGTTGATAAGACAGACCGTGAGTAAGCCCTATTCAGTAACCTCACGTAGGGTGCATTCTCGGCCCACAAATCAGCGCTAAGCTCTACAGGCTATGCTTTTAGGCCGCAATGCACCGCTTACGGTACCGAGTAATTCCCTTGACGCGAACGGTGCGTTTCGGCCCATGGGAAACGTTTGCATTATCGCGAGGTGGACTTAAGGCCGAGAAAACACCCTACGGCAAATCCAGCTTCTGGCGGGTTCAACGGGACAAAATTTTCTCTTTTCGGACCATCTGAGTGAAATTCGCGATGGATTCAGTCATCATGCTGCTGCCAGGGAGAGGTAAAAGCCCTGGTTGACTGACAAATCTCGTTCCCCCTCATCCCCCAACCCCTGCTGCTTCGCACGGTCTCAGACCTACGCGCGTCCTATGTCCTTCGGACAGCAAGCAACGGCCTACTCCCACAAGGGGCGAAGGGGAGCCGGAAAAGTTGCTTAATTTTCAAAGTCCCTCTCCCGCTCTGGGAGAGGGATTTAGGGTGAGGGCTATAAACTTTTGTCAGTCAACCAGCGCGAAAGCCTTGTAGCGCCAGTGTTTCCCGAATTATTCCCATAGTGGCAACAGTCTTTTTACGGATTTTTTGGCAAATTTCCGAAATCCATTTTGGGGCGTTGTATCTAATAACGTAACCCGTAAGGAGCTTAATACAATGCCAATTAACGGACTACACTTAGGTGATGCAGAAACCTTCGGCGATATTGGGTCTTGTGTCCATTTAGTCCCTCGTTCCGATGGTTCGAAAAAAGAGAATATTCAAATTTCTACTCCCTTGAGTGTCGAAATTAATATCAATAACAACAATGCCGGGGTTGGCCCCACTTTCACCGACGAAGTCGTCATTACGACCGGCAGCGGTGAGCAGAAGAAGGTTCTGGCTGTGATCGATGTTTACGGCAATATGAAAATTGCCGGGAAGCTCGAAACAGAAGCAACTTTTGGGCCTACTTCTATCTAGCTGAAATTATCTGGTTAATCGCTGATTGAATTTAATAAAGCCCACGTTGGTAAATGCAACGTGGGCTTTTCTGCTGCTCAATGCCCTTTTGAAGAAGCCTTTGGTGGTTGATTGGGGGAAGGGAGAAAGAGAGGGAGAGAGCAAGGGGGCAATGAGCAGATAGGATATCTATCGTTTTAGCCATAACCCACCCCGCCCTGCGGGCACCCCTCCGAGGAGGGGAAGATGTTTGCAAAATCCCCTCCTGGGAGGGGCAGGGGTGGGCCAATCTCGGCTATGGGCAGGTTTTCTTCTATGGCAGTGGGTCATCTGCCGTTGTAGCTATAACCCACCCCGCCCTTTGGGCACCCCTCCGAGGAGGGGAAGATGTTTGCAAAATCCCCTCCTGGGAGGGGCAGGGGTGGGTCAATCTCGGCCATGGGCAGGTTTTCTATGGCAGTGGGTCATCTACCGTTGCAGCCATAACCCACCCCGCCCTGGGGGCACCCCTCCCAAGAGGGGAAGATGTTTGCAAAATCCCCTCCTCGGAGGGGCAGGGGTGGGTCAATCTCGGCCATGGGCAGGTTTTCTGCAGCAGTGGGTCATCTGCCGTTGTAGCTATAACCCACCCCGCCCTGGGGGCACCCCTCCGAGGAGGGGAAGATGTTTGCAAAATCCCCTCCTGGGAGGGGCAGGGGTGGGTCAATCTCGGCCATGGGCAGGTTTTCTGCAGCAGTGGGTCATCTGTCGTTGCAGCCATAACCCACCCCGCCCTGGGGGCACCCCTCCGAGGAGGGGAAGATGTTTGCAAAATCCCCTCCTGGGAGGGGCAGGGGTGGGTCAATCCTGGCCATGGGCAGGTTTTCTATGGCAGTGGGTCATCTACCGTTGTAGCTATAACCCACCCCGCCCTGCGGGCACCCCTCCGAGGAGGGGAAGATGTTTGCAAAATCCCCTCCTGGGAGGGGCAGGGGTGGGTCAATCTCGGCTATGGGCAGGTTTTCTGCAGCAGTGGGTCATCTGCCGTTGTAGCTATAACCCACCCCGCCCTTTGGGCACCCCTCCGAGGAGGGGAAGATGTTTGCAAAATCCCCTCCTGGGAGGGGCAGGGGTGGGTCAATCCCGGCCATGGGTAAGCTGATCTGTAGTAACAGTTCATCACTGCCCCTCCTCCTTATCCATCCACCTCTTCCCAACTCCCTAAAATGGAACAATAGAATCAATTCTCTCCCCACCCCTCCCATGGCCACTACCTCTGACGAAGTCTGGCGCATTCTAGGCGAACTTGCTGAAGCTCAGAAAGAA
>Ga0208623_100960_pt1 | contig 9791 bp, 11 predicted proteins | sample HotLakConsUCCL28_FD_184737 | JGI IMG/M metagenome (GOLD analysis project Ga0208623, IMG submission 184737) | Hypersaline microbial mat communities from Hot Lake, Washington, USA - Hot Lake Consortium UCC-L28 (SPAdes) (version 2) ...
TGCTCGTGATCCAGCACCAGCCGCACCGCGCGCTGGCGCACTTCCGGGGAGAACTTGTTCGTCGTCTTGCTCATGGTGGCTCCACCTTCTCAGGAGTTGGAGCCTCCGGCAAACCCGGGGCGGTTCAGAGGAAGCGCGCAAGGCCGACATGCTCCCCGACTTAGGCACCGGCGGAGAATCCGTGGACCAGGGAGGGCCCCAGCTGCAAGCCACTGAAATAAAAGCGTAATTCGGCCACGACCTCTCCCTTGGTAAGGGAGAGGTCGAGAGTTCAATCCTCTCCGGCAGCACCATGCTCCGCACCGGTTTGCGGCTCACTTACGAGGCAGACATCGGCAGAACACGAACGGAACACGCTGCCGCCGTGCGTGGATGATCCGTAGACGGTGTTCACCTTGATGTCTTGCGGTTCAGCGCGCTGCCAGTTTGGTACTCTCGTACGCTTCGGCTCGGAAGCTTGTACCGAAGCCGCCGCTAGGTATCTTCTGGGGAGCTCACCTTGTACTCAGCTCGCCCGGGTGGCGCATACGCTGCAGGTGGGGCGGCGGGAAATGCCGGCGCGGGTCGCCTACGTGGTCTCGTCGCTCGAGGAGCTGCTGGAGGCCCTGCGCGCGGATGCGTCGGGCGAGCCGAGCGGCGTCCTGCGCTTCTCGGGTGATGTCGACGGCCTGCCCTCCTTCCAGGGCGTGCTGGGCGACAGCGAGGACATGCGGGCGCTGATGGCGCGCTGGTTCGAGCGCGACGAGCTGGAGCGGCTGGCGCAGCTCTGGGTCATGAGCGTGCCGATCGCCTGGCCGGAAACCGGCCTGCGGCGGGTCTCCCTGCGGGGCTATCCCTTCTCGACGCAGCGCTGGGGCAAGCACGTCGTCGCGGCTCGGAAGCCGCACGGGGAATCGCCGCGCGACGAGCAGCCGCGCGAAGAGCCGCCTCGACCGGCCTCCGGCGAGCGTGCCGCGACGGAGATGCGTCCAGCCGCGGAAGCCACCGCCATGCACGGTCCCGCCGCGGCGCCCGCAGTCGCCGAAGGAGCTGCTCGCACTCTACGACGCGTTCGCGCAGGGGCGACCGTCGCCGCTCGCGCCGCTCGCCGTGCAGTACGGCGACTTCGCGGAATGGCAGCACGCCGACCTCGAGCGCGAGCGCCAGAAGGCGTCGCTCGCCTATTGGCGCGGGCAGCTCGCGGACGTCGAGCCGAGCGACCTGCCGCTGGACCGGCCGCGGCCGCCGGTCCAGACCTTCGTCGGCGACGACTTCGCCTTCCCCATGCCCGCCGCGCTGCGCGCGCGGCCCGACGCGCTGTGCCGCCGCGCGGGGGTGAGCCTGTTCACCGTGCCGCTCGCCGCGCTCCAGGTGATGCTCCACCGGTACACGGGGCAGCGCGGCATCGCCGTCGGCTCGCCTGTCTCCAACCGCGTGCGCGTCGAGATCGAGCCCCTGATCGGCCTGTTCGTCAACACGCTGGTCTACAAGGCCGACGTCGACCGGAAGGAGAGCTTCCTCGCCTTCCTGGCCAAGGTGCAGAAGGCCGTGGCCGAGGCGCAGGCCAACCAGGAAGTGCCCTTCGAGGAGCTGGTGGAGGCGATCGCGCCCGAGCGCTACCTGAGCATGAACCCCCTGTTCCAGGTCTGCTTCAACCTGCTGCCCCAGCGCGGGATGCCGACGAGCGGGACGCTGCGGGTCGAGGAGAGCACCGGCGTCCGGAACGGGTGGTCGAAATTCGACCTCTGGGTCGGGGCGATCGACCGCGGCGGCGACCTGCTCGTCGAGGTCGAGTTCAACAGCGTCGTCTTCGAGGAGGAGTCCTCGACGCCGAGACCCGGCGCATGCTGGTCGAGACGTTGAACGACACGGACGTGGCCTATCCGGGCGCCGACCGCCCGCTGCGAGGCCGGCCGCAGCAAGGTCGACCCCTTCGACGACGTCGTGCTCACCAATCCCGCGATCCTGATGGTGGAGCTCGCGCTCCTCGACCTGATGGCGGACCGCGACGTTTGGCCGGACATGGTTCTGGGCGCCAGCCTCGGCGAGTTCGCCGCGGCGGTGGCGAGCGGCGTGCTCGACGCGCCGACGGCGCTGCGCCTCGCCTGCGACCTCGGCGCGGTCGTCGCGCGCGACCTGCCGGGCGGAATGCTCGCCGTGCTCGCCCCGGTCGGGCTCTACGAGGAGGAGCCCGCGCTCCACGCCGAGACCGAGATCGCCGGGATCAGCAGCGCCGCGCACTTCGTCGTGAGCGGCCCGATCGAGGCGCTGGAGGACACGGAGCGGGCGCTCGCCGCCCGCAAGGTGCCCTACCAGCGCGTGGCCGTGCGCCACGCCTTCCACTCGCGCCTGATGGATCCCCTCCGCGAGCCCCTGCTCGAGCGGGCCGCGGGCGTGGCCTTCGCCCCGCCGCGCCTGCCGGTCTGGTCGAGCGCCACGGCCGGTCGCGTGGCGCGCATGGACGCGGCGCATTTCTGGAGCGCGGCGCGCCTCCCGATCCGCTTCGCGGACGCGGTGGCGGCGGTGGAGGAGACCGGGCCGCATCTCTACCTGGACCTCAGCCCGTCCGGCGGACTGCACAACCACCTCAAGAGCATGCTCGCGGGGGGCCCCGGCTCGCTCTCGCAGCCGCTGATGAGCCCGTTCGCCGAGTCCGGCCGGCTCCTCGCGGACGCCGAGGCGGCCTGCCGGCGCCTCGCGCCCACGATACGACGCAACCCCGTTCCGGAGCAGGACATGCACATCTACGGCTTCCCCGGGCAAGGCTCGCAGGTGCGCGGCATGCAGGGCGACCTCTTCCGCCGCTTTCCCGATCACGTCGCGCGCGCCGACGCCGTACTCGGCTACTCGACCGCGGATCTGTGCGCCGACGACCCGGACGGGCGACTGCGGGAGACGCGGTTCACGCAGCCGGCGCTCTACGTCGTGGAATGCCTCTCCTACCTCGCCCGCCGGGAGGACGGCGGCCCCGAGCCGGCCTTCGTCGCCGGCCACTCCATCGGCGAGTACGCCGCCTTGTTCGCGGCCGAGGCGCTGGACTTCGAGACCGGCCTCGCGCTCGTACGCCGGCGCGGGGAACTGATGGGTGCGGAGGCGGGCGGCGGGATGGCCGCCGCGATCGGCGCGGAGCGCGAGACGATCCGCGCCGTCCTCGAGTCGGCGGGCCTCGACGACCTCGACATCGCAGCGCACAACAATGCGACGCAGGTCGTTCTCGCCGGCGCGCTGTCGGCGCTGGAGCGGGCGCGACCCGTCTTCGAGGCGCGCGGCGTGACCTTCGTCCCGCTCAACGTGAGCGCCGCGTTCCACTCGCGCCACATGCGCCGGGCGAGCGAAGCGTTCCGGAGCGACCTCGAGGCCACCGCGTTCCGCGAGCCCCGCTTTCCCGTCATCGCCAACACCACGGCGCGTCCCCACGCGCGCGAGAGCATCGCCGCGTCGCTCGCCGAGCAGATCGTGGCGACGGTCGAATGGGTCGACACCGTCCGCTGGATCATGGCGCAGGGACCCTTCACCTTCGAGGAACTGGGCTCGTGCGCCTCGCCCGGCACGGCGGCACGATGGGCTTCTTCGGGTCGGCCGGCCTGCCGCTGGAGTCGATCGAGACGCACCTGACCGCTATCCGCGCCGAGCTCGGGCCGCGGGCCGTCCTCGGCGCGAACCCGACCTACGAGGCCCAGCCCGCGCGCGAGGCGGCGCTCGTCGATCTCTACATACGGCTCGGCGTCGATGCGATCGAGGTCTCCGGCTTTCCAAAGATCTCGCCCGCGCTCGTCGCCTTCCGGGCGGCGGGCGGGCGCATCCTCGCCAAGGTCTCCAGCCTGGAGGCGGCGCGCGCCTTCCTGCTGCCGCCACCCGAGGCGCTGCTGCGCGATCTCGTCGAGCGCGGCGCGAGCGTGCTCGCCCTTCTCCCGGCGGTGCGGCGACTGCGCGATGCGCTGGCCGGGCCCGGCGACCGGGTGCATGTCGGCGCCTCCGGCGGAATCGGCGACCCGGGCGCGGTCGCGGCGGTCGCGGCGCTGGGCGCCGAATTCGTCGTGCTCGGTTCGAGGGCGTCTTCTTCCCCACCCGCGCGAATCGGCTCTACGGCCTCTGGCGCGAAGACGCCTCCGTCGAGGCGCTGCCGGAGGCGGTGCGCCGGGACGTGGAGCGCACGATCCTCGGCCGCAGTTTGGAGCAGGCGATCGCCGAGGCCGCGCCGCACCCCTCCCCGGCGCGGGACGCTTCCCCGAAGGGGCGCCTCACGGCGGTGCTCGCCGGCTATTGCGAGGAGGCCCTCGCGCTCGCCCGCCGCGGCGACGCCGACGGTCGCGTGAATTACGCGATCCTCTGCGGCCCGGCTCTCGGCGCCCTCAACGAGAGGCTCGTGGGCACGCCGCTCGCGTCGTGGCGGGAGCGGCACGTCGAGCGGGTGGTGGAAACGGTGCTGGGCGTCCGCTAGAGCATCATCCCAGCGAGTGGAAGCCGGTCGCGGGAAAAAAAGATGCGACAAATCGAGAACCTAGAGCGCTCGACCTGATCCCGTCGGGTCGGATGGCGCTCTCGGGCGCTGTCCCGGAGCATACTCCCGTCCATCGGCGGATTACGCCGGGCGGGTCGATGCTCTAGCCTGTACCCGCCCCTCGCCCCCGATCCGGAGGACCGATGCCGATACCGCTCGAGATCCAGCGAGCGACAGCCGAGTTCGAGAGCTTCCTCGCGGAAGCCAAGGACAACGCGTCCCTGACGACCCGAAACCAGACCTACACGATGACCGAGGGCGTGCTGAAGACGTTCCGCGCGCATCTCGCCCTGCACGACGCGATCCGCTTCGCGGACGTGCTGCCGCCGGTGCTGCGCGCGATCTTCGTCTCCGGCTGGGACCCCGAGCAGCCCCCCCGCCCCTTCGGCACGCGCGAGGAGCTCACCCGCGAGGCGCAGTCGCTCCGGCGCGACCACAATTTCTCGCCCGACACCTGCATCGGCGACGTCGCGCGCGCGCTGAGCCGGCACGTCGACCGCAGCGCCTTCGCCGCGGCGCTGGAGCGGCTGCCGGCGGACGCGCGGGCCTTCTGGGACCCCGGCGCATGAGGGTGATGGCCGTTTCCGACCTCCACATCGACTATCCCGAGAACCTGGACTGGCTGCGCGGCCTGTCGCTGCTCGACCATCGCGACGACGTCCTGATCCTGGCCGGCGACGTCTCCGGCTCGCTTCCCCTCCTCGTCCACGCCTTCGAGCTCCTCGCCGCGCGCTTCCGCGTGGTCCTGTTCGTGCCGGGCAACCACGACCTCTGGGTCGGCCCGGACGCGAGCCTGGGCGATTCCTTCGCCAAGTTTCGCGACGTCGTGCGGGTGGCCGGCGAGAGCGGCGTCTCGATGCGGGAATGGCGCGAGGGGGCGCTGCGCGTGGTGCCGCTGCTGGGCTGGTACGATTTCAGCTTCGGCCAGCCCGACGAGCGGCTGCGCACCTCTTGGGCCGACTTCCACGCCTGCCGCTGGCCCGAGGGCTGGGACGAATGGGAGGTGACCTCCACGTTCCTGCGCTTGAACACGCCGCTTCATCCCGTGGCGGACGCGGTGACCCTGACGTTCTCGCACTTTCTGCCCCGCATCGACGTGATGTCCGAGCGCATCCCCGCCGTCTACCGCTTCCTCGATCCGGTGCTCGGCGCCCGGCGCCTGGACGAGCAGGTCCGCGCGCTGGGCGGGAGCCTGCACGTCTACGGCCACAGCCACGTCAACCAGCGCAAGGAGCTCGACGGGGTGACCTACGTCAACAACGCCTTCGGCTATCCGCGGGAGCGGCGGATCGCGCGCAAGCAGCTGATCTGCGTTCACGAGACATGAGCGCGGCGGCCCTCGAGACCCCCGATCGGCCGGAAGACGGCGTGGACCTGTGGCTCTGCCGCCTCGACGCGGTGCGCGACGAGCCCGGCCTCGTCGCGGCCTATCACGGCCTGATGACCGAGGAGGAGCGCGCCCGCGGGGAGCGCTTCCGCTTCGAGGCCGACCGCCTGCGCCACGCCGCCGCCCGGGCGCTGCTTCGCACGACGCTGTCGCACTATGGCCCGCGTGCGCCGCAGGACTGGCGCTTCGTCCCGAACGCCTACGCCAAGCCCCATCTGGAGGCCGCCTGCGCGGAGGCCGTGCCGCGGCTGTCCTTCAACCTCTCGCATTCGAGCGATGTCGTCGTGCTCGCCGCCGCAGTGGGCCGGCCGGTCGGCGTCGACGTCGAGCGGATCTGCGATCGGGGCGACCTCATGTCGCTCGCCGGCCATTGCTTCGCGCCGGAGGAGACGCAGACGCTCCAGCGGCTGGCGGAGGGAAGCCGGCGGCGACGCTTCTTCGAGCACTGGACCCTGAAGGAGGCCTACATCAAGGCCCGAGGGATGGGCCTGTCGCTCTCGCTCTGCGCCTTCTGGTTCGGGCTCGGGTCGCCCGGCGCCATCCGCTTCGCCACCCGCGAGCCCGATCAGGACGCCGCCGCCTGGAGCTTCTGGCACGCCGACGCCGACGGCGATCGCGCCGTGCCCGAGTACCCGGTCGCCCTGTGCGTCGGCGCGCCGTCCCTGCCCGAGATCCGGGTCCAGGCCGTGACGCCGCTCGTCGGCACGCGGCGGATCGCCCTCACGGCGGGTCGGTCGAGCAGCGCGAGGGGTGCGGGGCCGTCCGGCCCCGCGCCCTCCATAGCGCGGTAGCGGACGAACGGCTTCGCGGGGTGGTCGTCGACGGTCTCGAGGTGCGGGCACGGGGGAGGCGGAGAACGCGGCCATGGTCAGGCGCTCGCCCGCACGATGCCGCCGTCGACCAGCAGGCTCTGGCCCGTGACGTAGGAGGAGTCGTCGGACGCGAGGAAGGCGGCGGCGCGTGCGATCTCCGCGACCTGGGCATAGCGGCCGACGGGGATCGCGGCGCGCCGCGCCTCGTCCAGTGGACACGAATCGACGAAGCCGGGCAGGATCGCGTTGGCGCGCAGGCCCTGGGCGGCATAGCGCTCGGCGTAGAGCCGCGTCCAGGCGCCGAGCGCCGCGCGCAGCGTCGAGGAGACGGGCATCGCGAGGTCCGGCGCGCGGGCGGTGAAGCTCGAGATCGTCACGATCGCGCCGCGCCCCTGCGCCACCATGATCGGCGTCGCGAGCCGCGCGAGCCGGATGACGCTGAGCATCACGAGCTCGAAGCCGCCGCCACGCGCCAGCCGCGCGCGGCGAGCTCGCGGGCGACCCCCGCGCCGATGCCGCGGCCGGCGGCGGTTACGATGGCGACCGGCGCCGCCGCTCTGGTCGTCTCTCGGTCGATCGTCTCGTGCATGCGCGCGCTCATCGCGGCCCCTTTCGCAGGATGCTGAATTGCGCTTCTATTGGGCGCGCGACGTCCGGCCCTGTCGATGCAGAAGCACGCGCGCGCGCCGATAGGTTTTCTGCCGACGGGTCCGCCGCCGGCGTAGCCGGGACCCCGCGACGCATGGCGTTGAAGCCTTCCCCCTTCGAACCGATGCCGCCGCCGAACGCGCTGCGCGCCTTCGAGGCGAGCGCGCGGCTCGGCAGCTTCGCCGCGGCCGCCGAGGAGCTCGGCGTGACGCAGGGCGCCGTCGCCCAGCAGGTGCGCGCGCTCGAGGCGACGCTCGGCGAGCCGCTCTTCGAGCGCCGCCCGAGCGGGCACGCCCTCACCACGCGCGGCGGCGCCTATGTCGAGCCCATGCGGCGCGCCTTCGAGCTAATCGGCCAGGCGACGGCGAGCGCCGCCGCGCCCTCGGCCCGGCGCGCGGCGATCACGCTCAGCGTGCCGCCGACCTTCGCCGCGCGCTGGCTGGTGCCGCGGCTCGACCGCTTCACGCGCCGCCATCCCGGCCTCGACGTGCGCGTGCTCGCCCAGGAGCGGCGGGTGCGGATCGGGCCGCGCGCGGAGGCCGATCTCGGCGTGCGCTACGGCACGCCGCCCTTCGACGGGTTCGCCGCCGCGCTGATCGAGCACGCGGCGCTGATCCCGGTGTGCACGCCCGGCCTCGCAGCCGCGCACGACCTCGCGAGCGGGCCGGACAAGCTGGCGGGGGCGGTGCTCCTCCACGATGCGCACGGGCTGTGGCCGACCTGGCTCGAGCGCTTCGGCGCCCGGGGCGTCGACGCGGGCCACGGCATGCGCTTCAGCCAGACGACGCTCGCGCTCGACGCTGCCGTCCGCGGGCAGGGCGTGGCCCTGGCCCCGGCCTCGCTCATCGAGGACGAGCTCGCGTCGGGCCGCCTCTTCGCGCCCTGGGGCCGCGAGCGCGCCCTCGTCGAAGCGGCCGGCCTCTACCTCGTCGCCCCGCCCGGCCGGCGCCCGCCCGAGGTCGAGGCCATGTGGGCGTGGCTCCTGGAGGAGGCGCACGGCGGCTGACGCCGGCGGCGCCTCCGCGCCCGGACGCACACCGGCTCACCGGGCGCTCGCGTCAGCGGGGACCGCGCCGGGAAGACGGCAACGCCCACGCCATCGCCGCCTCGAATTCCTCATCCGACATGGCGACGCCGGCGCGGGCGAGGTGGCGGAACGCCTCGAGCGCTTCCTCCGGCGGCAGGTTGACGAGCTCGGTGACGTGGCAGCGGGCGTCCATCAAGGCGCGGGTCGCCTCGTCGAACCAGTCCAGGTGCGCCTGCGGCACGACGCGCCCCGGCGTCCGCAGGACCCGTGACCAGAGGAGCGCATTCTCGAAGAGAGCGCGCACGGGCACACGGTTGCCGGTCGTCGCCTCCGCTGCGGGAACGAAGTGGATCGCGCGCGCGTCCGGGTCGCCGACCAGCGCCTTGCCCGAACGCCAGGTCGCGCGCTCCGCCGCCGTCATGTCGGACGGCTCCGGCGCGTCGAACGCCGCCATCGACCACGCGAAGGTGGCGAGCCGGTTCTGTCCGTCGAGCAGGATCGAGAAACGCCGGGCGTAATGGGGCTGGATCGGGCCGATGCGTCCGCGCGAGGCTCCGGCGAGGTCGGTGCCCTCCGGCGGGCGCCATATCAGGAACTGGCCCGTCGGCCAGCCGCGCAGCAGGCTCTCCCAAAACCGTTCGACGTCGTCCTGTCCCCAGACGTAGGGCCGCCGGAACGCGGCCGGCGCGAGGAATCCCTCGCTGGCGCGCCGCATGACGGTTTCTATCAGTTCGCCATTCACCGTTACCCGCGCCATGACGTTCTCCCGACGCTCTGGATCGCGCGCGTCGATCGACACGAACGGGCGCTCGCGCGACACGCCCTTCCGGAGCCAAGCCGGACCGAGCCTAGCGGAAATCACGGTCTCGTGCACGCGCGTCACGTGGCGGCATCGTTACGGTAACGCGACCGAGGGCGCACGTCGTCTCGGATCGCGTCCAGGTCAGGCCGGAGCGGTCGCCGTCTCCCATGCATCCACGGCCTCCCCCCGAACTGGCGCAGGACGCGGCGGGAGGTGAGGTGGCGCCGATCGGCGAACGGTGCATCGCCGGGTGGAGGTGATCAACGGCGCTGGTGGGCGTCGGCGCTGGAGCGCGGACGAGACGACCGGGATCGTCGCCGAGACGCTCGAGCCGGGCGCGGTCGTGTCCGACGTCGCGCGCCGGCATGGCCTGACGCCGCAGCAGGCGCTCACGTGGCACCGCGAGGCGCGCCGGACGACCCAGGCCGACGTCGTCGAGGGCGACGATCCGCCCGCGTTCGTGCCGGCACTCCTGGGTGAGGATCGGGCGAAGTGCGGACGCCGCGACTGAACCGCGCCGGGTTTGCCGGAGGCTGTTTGGTTTGAGTTACGCGGCCATGCTCTGCTCGTCGAGCGCGGCGTTGTAGCGTTCCTCCGCCTCGGCTGGCGGGATATTGCCGATGGGCGCCAGGAGG
>Ga0208623_100964_pt1 | contig 9695 bp, 9 predicted proteins | sample HotLakConsUCCL28_FD_184737 | JGI IMG/M metagenome (GOLD analysis project Ga0208623, IMG submission 184737) | Hypersaline microbial mat communities from Hot Lake, Washington, USA - Hot Lake Consortium UCC-L28 (SPAdes) (version 2) ...
GGATGCGTACTGGACCGCGGGCGTCTGACCTTCTATCCTGCGATCGACAGCGCCATCGCCGCATACGAGGATGTATTGAAACGATGAGCAAGACCACAGCGAATGGAGCGGCTGCCGATGCTTGTCGTATCGCCCTACCTCCTCCTCTTCGCCGTGCGCGGGCAGGAGATGCCGATCATGGACGCCGCCGGCCTGCCCGGCGCCTTAGGCGCGGCGCCCACCTCCATGGCCTCGGAGAGCGACATCGTGGCGCGTACCTGCTCAGCCGCCAGCTGTGGGAGGAACCTGATGCTGGGTTGCACCTGCGGGCGCTCTATTCCGACCCGGCTTCGGACCCCGTCTCCCGGCGCGACGCCGATGTCATGATCGAGGAGCAGCCCGCCCGCGCCCGCGCCGCGATCGACGGCTCCGCCGCCGCGCCGGGGGATCGCAGCGCGGTGGCCAGCATGCTCTCCACCTTCGCGAAGCCGGAGATCGAGCGCGAATTCGCCCAGCAGGCCTACACCGCCGCCCTCGCTTCGCTCGAGCCCCCGCGCCAAGGCCGAGCGCACCCGGCGCTACCTCGCCGTCTTCGTCGAGCCCCGCCAGACGAAGGAGGCGCTCTATCCGGAAGTGCCCCGCGGCATCCTGACGACGCTGCTCCTCTCGGCGCTCGCCTGGACACTGGGGGGGGGCTGGTGTTTTATGGGTTGCGGGAGCATGCGGCTTGAGCGTTGTTCACTTCTGCTAGGACATCAAGATGTCTCGAATTGACGTACTTATTCCGCATTATCGCGATGTGGCGGGGCTCGCCATGTCCATTGCATCGGTCGAGCGGCAGACCATCTCCAGCGTGGTGCGTGTGGTGGTGTATGACGATGGATCGCCCGGCAAGATGGTTTCAGCGGTCCAGGATCTCCTTGCCGAGAGTCCACTCTCGACGGTTCTGATCCAGGGGCGAGAGAACCGCGGACGTCCGTATGCGCGCAATCAGTTGATCGACGCAATTGAATCAAAATACGCAGCTTGGCTGGACGCGGGAGACGCTTGGTATCCGGAGAAGCTGGAGAAGCAGCTTGATGCCCTTTACAGAGTCAGGGTTTCAGGAAAAAATGTTGAAGACGTTCTTGTTACATGCCATTACGACTGGGTACAGAGCGGGCGGAAGCCGCAGCTCAAGAACCAGGTAACAGATAAAGATCAATTGCAGGCTCTCCTAATAGGTACTACTCTGCGTGCTTACCTTTGGACTTTGTTTGGTCTAGCCGAGACCTATAGGAGTATCGGCTATTTTGATTTGTCACTCTCCCGTCTACAGGACCTGGATTACTTCTTACGATTCGTTCAAGCTGGAGGCAGGCTCATAACTCCCTCCGGTCGCGCGCCTCTTTGCGCTTATTATAAGTCTGATATTGGCCGAAATGCGCGAGAGATACGTAAGTGCCAGAGCATCATCTTTGACAAGTATCATTCTGTTATCAACGCGTATGGACCCCGCTTCGTGGCGAATCGGCACTATAAAGCTGATTTACTTGCCGCGAGGTTTGCAATAAGTAACGAATCGTGGCCTGAGGCTGGAAAGTATTTGGCAAGAGCGTTTGCTGCGAGGCCGTCGCGTTTTGTCAACGATGCAGTTCGTAAGGGGGGGAAGCCATGGTGATAACGGTTGTTGCTGGCGCGAAGGAGATGCTGACGCCTGTTTTTCCTCCTGCTGCGGAGATCGCAAATATCTGCGACGGGGGGAGTGTTGTTCTCGCGCCCTGGATTTCAGCGAGGTGTGGTAAGTACAGTCACAATTTTCTGCTTGATGGTGACTATAAGCAACGCGCAACCCTATACGCCGACTACATCAAGGACAAATGCCCTTGGGGCGCTCGCCTTGCTCTTGTTTTCCCCGACTTGGTAGCCATAAACGGCTCCACGAACGCTGAACTCGACTCGTTTTCCGAGTGTATCGCCTTGTTTACGGCGAGTCTGGGTCCTGTTGCGTTGCGAACAGTTATCATTGTCCCGGAAACGGTCCCGCAAGAACATGCGTCGAGCATAGGTGACCTTAGCCGAACCCTAGCGGAGCGAGCATTCGCAGGTCGCTCTGACTTGGATGTCCAGCTCATCGCTCCTTCGATCGACGACGAACGGTCGGAGGCGCTTTACAAAAATCTGTCGATCAATCGGCTCGAGAACGCCATCCGGACTGTCGCGCGCGGGCACGGACTGATGATTGCCGCGAGTGCGATGCGGTCTCTGCAACAGCAGTGTTCGTCTCACAAGGCGGTGCTTCGACCCGATGCCACAGGCGATCAAGTCGAAGGCCTCGCAGCCGACGTCTTGCGTTCCATGATTCTTGATTCGAGGAGGGGGGGGCGGTGAGCAGGAAAATGAAACGCGAGCGGATCTGCTTCGTGATCCGCAGACTGGCCGGTCGTGGCGGCGGCGCTGAACGCGTGCTGATGGACGTCGCAAACGAGATGCACTCTCGCGGCTACGAGGTTCAGATCGTAACTTACGAGCCAACTCGTACGCCTCCGTTCTACACGCCGGCGTTTGGCGTCCGTGTGGTGAACCTTCGGGTCCCGGACGGCAGCCGCTCGCCGATTAAGCGGCGCCTCGACAGGCTGCGGCGCAACACGGTCAAGAACCTTCCCTATTGGGCCGGCCTTCGGGCCCTTGCGTGGTACTCCGAGCACTATGGGTTTGCGCGTGCTTTGCGACGGCACTTCGAAAGCTGGCGCCCCGACACTGTGGTTGCCTGGATGCCTCCGACCTATGCTCCTTGCGCGATGGCCAAGAGGGGCCTCCCGATCCGTCTTGTTGCATCCACGCACAACGAACCGTCACAAGACTACACCAATCCTGAGAGATGGGATCCCAATCCGCTCGATCGAGAGAAGAGACTACGCGCCCTTTATGGTTTTGACGCGGTGGCGGTTCTGCTCCCGGATTACCAAAAATGGTATGATGAGTTAGTCCGAAACAAAATTGTGATCATCCCTAACGCAGTGAGACCTGTGAGATCTCTTGATTTAGAGAATGCGCCTCGCAAGACCAAAATACTTTCTGTTGGCAGACTGGCCAAAGTGAAGCGGCATGACTTAAGTATCCTTGCGTTTCATAGGATTGCGAGTAGGCATCCTAATTGGAACTTCGAGATATTTGGCTCTGGACCGGAAGAAGCAAATCTAAGATCCATGATCCGCGAATTGGGTTTGGAGAATCGTGTCTATCTTCGTGGGCACGTCGTCGAGATTCAATCGCAATACACGGACTCTTCGTTTTTATGTCACTCTGCTGAATTTGAGGGTTTCCCCCTTGCTGTGACGGAATCCCTCGCGTCTGGGCTACCCGTTGTCGGTTTCGACGATTGCAGTGGGTTGAACCAGTTGGTCGTGCACGAGTATAATGGAGTCTTGGTCAAACCAGGTTCCGACCGCGTTACCAACCTTGCTGCGGCCATTGAGCGCATGATCACAGATCATGAACTACGAATCAAATGCTCGCGCTCTGCGCCTGGATCGATGACAAGGTTTCATCCGACCCTTGTCTTCGATCTGTGGGAACACTTTATCACAGGCTGCGAAGAGGCGAAAGTTCCGCAAGTAAAAGACTTTAGTAGAGCGACATATGTCGCTATTTGATCCTTTCTTTGAGCTTGGGATGAGTATAGTATCCATGAGTGCTGGTGCTCTCGTGCAGCTAAAAGGAGTCTGCAATGTCTACGTTCCTTGCGTTTTACTTTGACGACCCACAGCATGCACGTGAGCGTGTGCAGAAAATTGCTGAGCTCTGCTCAAGATACCTCCCGCTCGCCTACCATCCGCGCCCAAGTTGCACCTTCGATCTGGAACGCGGCATCGCCGTCGCTCATTGGGGACGGATGGCTGCACCGGCGGAGAGTGTTCGTCCCGTGGCTGGAGAGCAAGGCGGCATATTTGTTTATGACGGCTACGTTACGCTGGCTGCGCCCGAAGATGCGCCAGCTGAGATTGCAAAGAGATTGTCTCGAATAGGAAACCGCTTGCAACTTAGCGAGAGCAGTGGCGGTGTGGCGGCTTTTGTGTGGGCACCACCGGGGGAGGGATGCGTCTACTGCTGGAGCACCCAACCAGCAGCCCTTGGCATCTACTGGTCCAGAGGGGACGGATTTCTCGTCGCGGGGACGCGGCCGCTTCTTGTCCATTTAGCGGCACGCGAGAGCCGCTATATCAGACTCGACCCCTCGTTCATCCCCATTCGCCTTGCCGCAGGCTCAGGCATTGATGGTTCAACGCCGTACGCTGGTATACGTCGGCTTTCACCTCGTAGCTGTCTGCTAATGGGGAAGGGGGGTGCTCGTGAGATTGATCATCCTCTGGCAGAACCAAGTTACTCAAGTGATGATGTGCCTAGCGCAGCGCGAAGGTTAGCGAGTATACTTGTTGGGTCTCTGGCGCCGCTAAAAAAGTGCCGATCAACTATCCTAATGAGCGGTGGTAAGGATAGCCGTACTATAACTGCAGCAGCCAAGGCAGCTGGGCTTGACTTTCACGGTGTTACTTACGGCAGCGGAGATGGTCAGGAGCCTGCAATTGCGAGTTTGATGGCAAGGATGGCAGGAGTTCCCATTGAGGTCCGTAGGCAGCAGGTTTTCGCAGATCCGATTGAGGCCGCATGTCGTTCTCACATGCGGACAGAAGGCCTCATTACAGCTGTGCCTCATCAAATCCGCTTCGCAGCACAGGAGGATTTCGGAACGCCGATATTGCATGGTCATGGTCATCTACTTAGGGGCGGTTTTGCCACAGACATGAATCCAGACAAGGAAAAAATAATTCGGTCGAGCTTTTCGCCGTTTTTGTCCGGGTGGGTGACCGCAGAATGCCAATCCGGTGTTTTAGCTTATCTTCACAATTGGGCAAAGCAGCGTTCTGGCGGAGATTTCCGAAATCTTCAGTACTGGGCTCATCAAGATCTAAGGCTGGGATCGCATCTGGCTCCCGGTATATTAGACTACGATGGTGTGAGTCAGATGATATACCCGTTGTTGGATGAGAGCGTTGCACAATTCGCCCATTCGCTGAAGATCTACGATAAGGTAACTGAGCGAGTCGTATTTTCCGCAATTCGCGAGTTGTTTCCGAGTCTCTCCGAGATTCCCCTGTATGGTGAAATGTGGCGTTTCGAGGCGAAAGGTGAAGATCAGGTTTTTCCTGGTCGCTCTGGTCGAGTGGCAACTGTTGACAAGAATAACGTTATGAACGTGGATGGAGGGTTCAACTATATTGGACGTGAGATTAACGTGGATCTTGATCGGTTCGCTTCTGATTTCATCCTGTCTTCTAGGATTTACAAAGATATTAAACCAATGCTGACCGACCGCATGACAAGGATTGTCGAGAGTTGTTCTCGTGGGTTCGGCTTGCCTGGCGACGAGATAAAGCGATCGGTTCAAAGCCAGCGGTCCGCGACAAGAATGGTTCGCCACATCTTTGCGGTATGCACTCTGTATGAATGCTCGTGGCTGCAGCCATATCGATGAGGGGCCGGGATCGATGCGCAGTGGGATCGCTTGTCGCGGCTTCGAGGTGCAAAGCGATCAACGCGGAATTATGCTACGTACAGGAGCTTTCGAAGCGTTGTCTCAAGGTAATCTAAACGTTGCAAGTTAAATTTCCCGGAAGCGTGGCCCGTATCGGATGCGGTCATCAGCGATCCGTCGCGGTGGGCGCCGAGCGTCAGCGGCTGGCGCAGGCGGCGCTCGCCGCGCGGGCCGGCGATCAGGCGCAGGCGCGCCGTATAGGCGCTGTCGGCGCCGGTGCGGACCTCGTCCCAGCGCCCGGCCCGCGCCAGCGCCGCTTCGCGGCGGAACATCGGCGAGGCGGGGTTGAGCCGCGTCAACGGGAAGACGGGGCGGGCGTAGAACTCGCCGGCGTCGGAGACGCGCACCCAGTCCGACGTCGTCAGCAGCAGGCGCGCGTCCGCGGCCAGCGGGGCGGCCTGCCGCGCGATCTTCTCGGGATGGGCGCAATCGTCCGAATCCTGCACCGTGACGAAGTCGCCGCGGGCCTCGGCGAGGGCGCGGTTGCGGGCCACGTAGGGGCCGCCATTGTGCGCCATGACGAGGACGCGCACCCGCGGATCGCGTGCGGCGACGGCGCGGGCCACGTCCGCCGTGCCGTCGTCCGACGCGTCGTCCACGACGAGGATCTCGAGGTTGCGATAGGTCTGCGCGACGAGGGAGCCGAGCGCCGCCTCGATCCGGTCCGCCGTGCGGTAGGCCGGCATGATCACCGTGACGAGCGGCCCCTCGACGCTCCCCGCAGGCAGGACGCCGCGCAGGTTCGTCGCCGACGGGGGATGCGCCGGATCGTCGAGCGCCAGCGGCGACAGGTCGTGCCGGGCGAGGCAGGCGTTGAGGAGCGCGAGCTTTGCCGCGGGCTCGGGCGCGAGGTTCGCCCGCAGCAGGAAGGCGTCGGGATGCGCCGGCGCGCCATCGAGGTCGGCGTCGTGGAGTAGGGGGCGGGCCTCGGCCTCACGGCCGTCCGCCAGGAGGAGTGCCGCTTTCAGGGCCGTCTCGCCGGGCGCGCGCGCCGCCAGCCGGAGGGCGCTCGCCAAGTCGTAGGGCGCGATGGCGCGGGCGGCCTCGACGAGGAGAGGACCCTCCAGCCGATCGCCGAGCCCGCTCGCGAGCCAGGTGACGGCGCGCGCGCGGTCTCCCAGCGCGGCGACGGACACGGCGAGGGCCACGAGCTCGCGCGGCGTACGCGGCTCGCCCGCGCCCTCGGCGGCGGTGCGGTAGCAACCCAGGCGGTAGAGCGCGAAGCGGCGATCGGGGTCGGTGACCGGGTCGACCGGATCGCACAGCGCGAGCGCGTCGAGAAAGCGGTTGCGCTTGATGAGATGCCGAAAGCGCATGCGGTCGATCCGACGACGGATGGCTTCTAGCACCGGCCGATACTCACATAGGAGAAGCCCGCCGCGCGGACATCCTCGGCCCGGTCGATATTGCGCAGATCGACCAGCACCGGGGCGCTCAGGAGCCCCTTCATGCGCCCGAGATCGAGGGCACGGAAGGCATCCCACTCGGTCACGATCAAAAGTGCATCCGCGCCCGGGCTCATCGACACACCGTTGTCCACATCTGCCCCGTTTCGATTCGTTGTTTTTGCACTTGCGCCTGACGTAACGGCCAGCCAGCCATGCCCTCGCGTTGCTTTACACCCCGTTTAGCACCGGCGACCACGATCGGCGCCACCCCAAAACGTTTTCCGCGCCATTGTTTTCCAGCGGTGTTGCACATCGGCGACAGCTGGAGGCCCGACCCGCGCCACCCCCGACGTGTCGCGTCCCCACCCTTTCTCACGCCTGTTGCATGTTGGCGACACTGCGCGCCAGGGCGGCGATGGCTTCCTCCGGGGCGAGCTGGCGCCCGGTTCGCGGGTCCACGTAGACGGGGTAGCGGGCGAGGGCGGCCTCGACGAGCGCCCCGAACGGGATTCGTCCACGCCTTTCGGGGGCGCTCTGCTCGTCCGCGGTCAGTCCCCAACCGGCATAGAAGGGCATACCGAATGTTCTGACGGTCACGCCCCAAACAAGAGCCTCGAAGCCAAGCTGCGAAGTCACGACGTAAACCGCGCCGGCGCGCTCCAGCAGGGCTGGCGGGTGATGCGGGTCGGAAACGACCCGAATGCGAGGGTTGCGCCGGGCGGCGGCGATGTCGATACAGCCGCGCTTGCGGCCGACGAGAACGTCGGGATGAACCTTCACCAGCACGGCGCGGTGCGGATCCTCGTCGAGCGCCGCTTCCAGCATACGCGAGAAACTCGCCTCGTCGGCACGCCCGTGGATGAGAGAGGCGTCGCCCGCTGTCTGGTCGATGACGAGCGCAAAACCACCCTCTGCCTCCGGAGCGACATCGGGCTGATGGTTGTATTTCGAAACGCGCCCTGCGCGCCACGCGGCGGCGAGCGCCACGCCCCGGGCGAGCGCCGAGGCGTCCTCCGCGGCTTCGCGCACCAGCGCCTCCAGCCGGGACGGGCGATTCGCATCGTAGTAAATCCCAATGTCGTCGAGAACTAGGGAAAGCGGCGGCTCTGCGCCGCCGTGCCCCTTGGATCGCAAGAATCCGTCTTCAAGCGCGAGGTAAGGCAGCCGGTGACGCTCCGCGTAGGCGCGCGCACGAAGGCTCGTGGGCTTCAGGCCCCACCCGGCGATCCGTGACAGCGCATGCGGACGCGTCCACGGACGCACGCGGCACCAGGACTCACCGAGGAAAGTCTCAAGATGAGGGATCGCCGCAATGCCGGCCGACAGCACGCCGATCATTATCGCACCTCTCGCTTCTGGCCAAAGATACGGTCGAAAAGCAGCGTCATCCTGTGATGCGCGCGCGCCAGCCGTGGCCGCCCCGCCGCCGTAATTCTCTCCGCCGGCACGGCATCGCGCGCCGCCAGCAGCCGGTCAACCACGATCTCAGGCGGGCAGGGCAGGCCGGTGATCGGGTCGATATAGCGCGGATAAAGCAGGATGGCGGCGGCGAAGAGCTCGTCGATCGAAAGCGTGCGGCCACGCCGCGGCGGCGGGTCGAGATCCTCGCTGAGGCCCCATCCCGCGTAGAAGGGCCGTCCATGCACTGCCACGTGCTTGCCGCGCACCATGGCCTCGAATCCCGCGAGGGAAGTCATCGTCTCCACGGCATCGACGCGGTCAATCAGATCCGCGATCGGCGCACGCCGTGCCACTGCGTCGGCATGGGCACGCAGCGTTCGGTCATCCACCGCTCCCGAACGGAAGCCGGCCTCCACGTCAGGATGCGGCTTGTAGATCAGGAACGCATCCGGATTGCGTGCGCGTGCGCGCCGCAGCAGCTCCGCATTGGAACGCAGCGAGGGCGAGCCGAGGAGGATCGAGCGATCGTCCTCCACCTGCCCAGGGACGAGCACGACCCGGCGTGCCGCGGGGATGTCCGGGAGTTGGCCATCGCCAACATTGTACTTGCTCAGCCTTGTCGCGACCACGCGCTGTCGCAGGCGCGCTGCGCGGGCGATAAGCTTCGGCGTGAACTCGGTTTCGCGGCAGAGCGTCTCAAGCGCGCTCGGACGAGTGGAATCGAAATAAATGCCGGTGTCGTCGAGGGCGAAGGAGGCACCGGGCAGGAGAGCCGATCCGAGGCCTACCGAGCGGATGAACCCATCCTCCATCCGCGTCACCGGCAAGTCGAGGCGGGCGCAGCGCTCCTCGAGATCCGGCGTGCGGCAAGCCTCCCACACGACCACGCGACCGCCGACGGCCGTCGCGCGCGAAGCGGCGCGGCGGCTCGACATAGTGAAGAGTGGTGGGCCGCACGGCCCGTCCAGCAGCCGCGCCGTCGTGCCGTGCTTCCATTTGGAGAAGCCGACGCAAACGACGCGCCTGTCGTTCTCGTGGAACCGGTCGCGCAGCCAGGCGACTTTTTCGGCCACGTCTTCAAACGGGACCGGCTCGCGCGACCAGGGATCCAGGTAGACCGGCCGCCGCAGTACTGCCTCGGCGAAGGTTGCGGTCAGGTCCGCCTGGGGTTCGACAAGGTGCGTTGCCCGCGACGTCGCGCTCTTCGTGCAAGCCTCCAGAACCGGGATGCCAAGGAGTCGCGCCGCAAGGCCAATTTCGTCCTCATCGCATGAGACGACCATTTCCGCCGCCTCGATCGCCGCCCAGGGGGATAAGCCGCTCAACGCTGGCGTCCGCGACAGCTTGCCCGC
>Ga0208623_100975_pt1 | contig 9566 bp, 8 predicted proteins | sample HotLakConsUCCL28_FD_184737 | JGI IMG/M metagenome (GOLD analysis project Ga0208623, IMG submission 184737) | Hypersaline microbial mat communities from Hot Lake, Washington, USA - Hot Lake Consortium UCC-L28 (SPAdes) (version 2) ...
TCACCAGGGCATCGATGTTCTTGTCGATGACGAGAATCGCCTGATGCTCGGCCTTGAGCCGCGTCAGCACGTCCCAGATCTCGCTCCGGATCAGCGGCGCGAGCCCCTCCGTCGCCTCGTCGAGCACGAGGAGCCTGGGATTGGTCATCAGCGCGCGCCCGATGGCGAGCATCTGCTGCTCGCCGCCCGAGAGCTGCGAACCGAGATTGCGGCGGCGTTCGGCCAGGCGCGGGAAGAGCTCGTAGACTGCGCCGAGCGTCCAGCGCGGCTTGCCGAAACGTGCAGCGGCCGTGGCGATCAGATTTTCCTCCACCGTAAGCGTGGGGAAGATCTGGCGCCCCTCCGGCACCAGCCCGATGCCGCATTGCGCCACCTTGTAGGAGGGCAATCCGTGGATTGGTCTGCCCTCGAAACGGATCGTGCCGCCCTGGGGCCGTACCATGCCCAGGATGGTATTGACCGTCGTGGTCTTGCCCATGCCGTTGCGCCCCAGCAGGGTGACGACTTCGCCTGCACCGATCGAAAAGCCGATATCGAAAAGGACCTGCGCCGGACCGTAGGAGGCCTGGAGGCCAGAGACTTCGAGCATCGGAGAGCTTTTGAGCATCACGCCTCCTCCCCGAGATAGGCCTTGCGCACTTCCGGATCGGCGCGCACCTGATCCGGCGGCCCCGATGCGATGATGCGGCCATAGACCAGCACGCTCACCCGGTCGGCCAGCGCGAACACCGCTTCCATGTCATGCTCGATCAACAGGATCGTGTAATGCCCTTTCAGGCTCTCAAGCGTGGCCACGACACGCTCGGATTCCTCGCGCCCCGTCCCGGCCAGAGGCTCGTCGAGGAGCAGCATCTTCGGCTGCGTGGCGAGCGCGATGGCGAGTTCGAGCTGGCGCTTCTCGCCATGCGAGAGTTCGCCGGCGACAATATCGGCGCGCGCCGTCAGATCGACGATTGCCAGGGCTTCCATGGCGGGTCTGGTGAGTGCGTCCTCGCGCGCGGGATCGCCGAAAAAGCTGAAACTCGTGCCCGTTCGTGCCTGCACGGCCATGGCGACGTTCTCAAGCGCGGTGAAGCCGGGCAGGATCGAGGTGATCTGAAACGAGCGCGCCAGCCCGCGCGCCACGCGCTGATGCATCGCCAGGGCGGTGACGTCCTCTCCATCGAAGAGAATCCGCCCGTCATCAGCCGCAGCGATGCCGCTGATCTGGTGGATCAGCGTGGTCTTGCCGGCACCGTTGGGGCCGATGATCGCGTGCAATTCGCCGCGCGCGACGTCGAGCGAGACATCGTCTGTGACCTTCAGCGCGCCGTAGGATTTGCGCAGGTTGCGCAATTGCAGGACCGGGCTCATTTCAGCCCCCATCTGCGCAGGAAGCCCATGATGCCGCCGCGCGCAAACAGCGCCACGAGCACGAGGAAGGGCCCGAAGATCAGCTTCCAGTCCTGGGTGATGCGCGAGAGCATCTCCTCGAGGATGAGGAAGGCGGCGGCGCCGATAATGGCGCCGTGCAGCGTGCCCATGCCACCGAGCACGACCATCACGATCAATTCGCCCGAGCGCTGCCATGTCATGAAAGCGGGGGCGATGAACTCGGTCTGATGCGCGAGCAGGAAGCCCGAAAGGCCGCAGATCGTGCCGGCAATGACATAGGCGGCGAGCTGGAAGCGATAGGGGTTGAACCCGATTGCCGCCATGCGCACCGGATTCTCCTTCGCCCCGCGCAAGACCCGTCCGAAGCGCGAGCGCACGATGGCACGCAGGAACAGATAGACGCCGAGCATGCAGGCAAAGATCAGATAATACAGGACATGCCGGTGCGCGAGCCAGTCCTGGCCGAAGATCTGCGGGGTGGTCCGCAAGGTCATCCCGTCATCGCCGCCATAGGCGGCCAGCGAGACGAAGAAGAAGAACGCCATCTGGCCGAAAGCCAGCGTGATCATGATGAAATACACGCCCTTCGTACGCAGCGACAACGCGCCCGTCACCAGTGCGAAAACGGCCGAGCCGCCGAGCGCGACAGCGAGCTGGATGAAGAAGTCATCCACCGTATGCTGCATCAGGATGCCCGCACCATAGGCGCCGATCCCGATGAAGGCGGCATGGCCGAAGGAGACCATGGCGCCATAGCCGAGAATCAGATCGAGCGACATCGCGGCAATGGCGAAGATCATCACCCGCATCACCAGCGACAGGATATAGCCTTCGGCTCCGAACTGGGCGAAGGCGGGCAGGATGGCGAACAAGCTGAAGAGCAGGAACGGCACCACCATATGCGCCGCGCGAAAACGCGTGACGGGAGGCGTTGCCGGCGCGGCGGGTGCGGTCTCGCTGGCCGGTTTTACGGGGGCGGTCTCTTGCATGGGGCGCCTCACCGCTTGACCGGAAACAGCCCCGAGGGGCGGAAGATCAGGACCAGCGCCATCAGGATGTAGATCAGCATCGGCGCGATCGCCCGCCCGGTCTGACTGGCGGCGCTGGGATCCATCACGAGGCGCAGGATATCGCCGGCGAAACCCCGCCCGAGCGTATCGACGAGGCCGATCAGAAGCGCCGCGATGAAGGCGCCGCGGATCGAGCCGATGCCGCCGATCACGATCACCACGAAGGCGAGAATCAGCAGGTTGTCGCCCATCCCCGGCTCGACCGAGAGAATCGGCGCGACCATCGCCCCGGCAAAGCCCGCGAGCATCGCGCCGAAGCCGAACACCACCATGAACAGCCGGCGGATATCGATGCCCAGTGCCGAGACCATCCGCGCATTGGTGGCGCCCGCGCGCACCAGCATGCCGGCGCGGGTATAGCTCACGAGAAAGTAGAGCAGCGCCGCGACGCCGAGCCCCGCCCCGATGATCGCGAGGCGGTAGACCGGATAGAAGAAACCCTCGAAGATCTCGATCGAGCCCTGCAAAAGCTCAGGCACCGGCACGTAGAGCGGGCTCGCCCCCCAGATCACCTTCACCCCCTGGTTGAGGAAGAGGATGATTCCGAAAGTGGCGAGCACCTGCTCGAGATGGTCGCGATCATAGAGGTGTCGAAAAACCAGCACTTCCAGGATCAGGCCGACAAGCAGCGCAGCCGGCAGGGCGAGCAACAGCCCCAGCGTGAACGAGCCCGTCAGCACCGTGAAGGTGAAGGCGAAATAGGCGCCGACCATGTACTGCACGCCATGGGCGAGATTGATGAAATCCATCACCCCGAAGACGAGCGTCAGCCCGGCGGCGATCAGAAAGAGGATGATGCCCAGTTGCAGCCCGTTCAGGGTCTGCACGGCGATCAGCGTCGTATACATGGGGGTGGCCCGTCACGCTTTCGGGAGAAGCAGGGTGGGTGCGTCGCAAATCATCGAAGCCGCACGCATCCCGGCACGGCCGGCGGCGGCTGGGCCCCAGGGCGCAGCCGCCACCCGTTCGCGCTCACTCCATGGAGCAGAGCTCGGCATAGACGTCGCCGTAATCCTCGAAGACGGTCTCGACGTATTCCGTCTGGAACAGACCGTCCTCGCGCTCGTTGACCTGCGCCAGAATGAAGTTCTGGATCGGGTGCTGGTTGGTGTTGAAGCTGAATTCACCGCGCAACGAGGAAAAGTCGGCATTGCGCAGGGCTTCGCGAACCGCGTCGAGATCGGAGAGATCCCCGTCGAGCGAGGCGATCGCCGCATCCAGCAGCATGGCCGTGTCATAGGCCTGCATGGCATACATGGCCGGCACCATTTCATAGGCTTCCTCGAAGGCCGCGACGAATTCCGCATTGCCGGGCGTGTCCATGTCCGGCGTCCAGGTGGCGCTGGAATACATGCCGAGCGCATCGGCCTGCTGCGCGGGCAGATTGGTCTCGTCCACGGTGAAGGCGGAGAGGAAGGGCACGCGATCGGTCAGGCCGGCCTGCGAATACTGGCGCACCAGATTGATGCCCATGCCGCCGGGCATGAAGGTGAACACGGCATCGGGCTGCATCGCCGAGATGCGCGCCAGCTCGCCCTGGAAATCGAGCTGGCCGAGTGGCACATAGACCTCGTCGACGACCTCGCCGGTAAAATGGCGCTTGAAGCCGGAGATGGAATCGCGACCCGCCTGGTAGTTCGGCGCCATCAGAAAGACGCGGCCATAATCGCGCTGCTCGGCCACCGCACCCATCACCTCGTGTACCTGGTCGTTTTGATACGAGGTGTTGAAATAGTTCGGATGGCATTGCTCACCGGCCAGGTCCGACGGGCCGGCATTCGAACTGATCAGGATCCGGTCGGCCTCGACGATCGGGCGCTGGATCGCCTGTGCCACGTTCGAGAAGATCGGCCCGACCACGAAATGCACGTCATCGCGTTCGATCAGGCCGCGTGCGCGGGTCACGGCGACATCGGGTTTCAGCTCGTCATCGACAACGATGATTTCGGCATCGAGCCCGCCGAGCTGGCCGCCGAGTTGCTCCACCGCAAGCAGAAACCCGTCACGGGCCTGTTCGCCGAGCGCAGCAGGCGGCCCCGACAATGTATACATCAGCCCGATGCGCACTTCATCGGCCTTGGCGGCGCCTGCCACCATGCCGAGCGCGAGCGTCGCGCCGGCGAGCACTTTGATGGTCTTCATTCTCCCGATCTCCCAGTTATGCCGGTGGCGTCGTTGCGCCCCGTTCCCCTCAGTTTGACCGCTGCAAGCGCGTCGGAAAAGCCCCGTGGCGCATTTTTGCCGGGATGATGCGCCTTTGCCCGCCGTCTGTCGCGGCTTATCCTCTCTCGGCCCGCTTGTCGCGGGCACCCGATGGGCGGCGCTGTGTCTGCTTTTTTTCCTGATCCGGCTTCGCCTTTGAAGAAGGCTTCCGACGCGGCTTGACGGCTCCCCTCGCAACCTGAATATTTGAAGCTTAAAACAAACCGGAGAAATCCCGCAAGAGGCTTTCCAGAGGGATTGCCGATCTTGCGCAAAGGAGGGGATCGCGATGGAGGCCGGGAAGGCGGCACAGAGCGGGGAGCAGGCGGCAGGCGTCCGGCACGTTCTGGTGACGGGCGGTGCGCGCGGCATCGGTCGCGCCATCGCCAGCGCCTTCCGTGAGCAGGGTATGCGCGTGAGCATTCTGGGCCGCGACCGCGCCGCCCTCGACGCGGCGCTCGCCGCCGGCGTGGCCGATTTCGCGATGAGCGCCGACGTCACGGATGAAGCTGCCATGGCCGAGGCGATCGGCGCTGCGGGCGCGGCGGGGGGAGCGATCGATTGCCTCGTCGCCAATGCCGGTGCGGCCACGACGGCACCGTTCGTGCGTAGTGATGCCGCGCAGTTTCGCGCCATGTGCGAGATCAATCTGATCGGCGTGGTCAATGCGATCCAGCCGGTCCTGCCGGGCATGACCGCGCGCGGCTTCGGGCGCATCATCGTCGTCGCCTCCACCGCCGCACTCAAGGGCTATGCGTATGTGAGCGCCTATTGCGCCGCCAAGCATGCGGCGCTCGGTCTGGTGAGGGCGCTGGCGCTGGAGACGGCGCGCAAGGGCATCACCGTCAACGCGCTCTGCCCCGGCTTCACCGATACCGACATGGTCGCGAGCGGCATCGAGGCGGTGATGGCCAGGACCGGGCGCTCGCATGAAGAAGCGCTTGCGGATTTCGTCGCACACAATCCGCAGGGCCGCCTCGTCGATCCGCGCGAGGTGGCCGATGCCGCGCTCTGGCTCGCGGGGGATGCGGCGGGGGCGGTGACCGGGCAGGCGATTGCGATCGCGGGGGGAGAAGCATGACGCGCGGAGTTTCATCATGAGCCGCAATCCTGCACGGGCGGAGGCGCCCCCGGTGCTCGATTACGAGACGGGCGCGGCCATGGCGCCGGCGGAACATGCGGCGGAGTTGCGCCTGTGGCTGCGTCTGCTCACCTGCTCGACCATGATCGAGGGCGAGATCCGCCGGCGTCTGCGCGAGCGTTTCGACGTGACCTTGCCGCGTTTCGATCTTATGGCACAGCTCGACCGGACACCGGAGGGGCTCACCCTGTCGGAACTGTCCCAGCGCATGATGGTCTCGAACGGCAATGTTACCGGCCTCGTCGAGCGCCTTGTCGAATCGGGGCATCTGAGCCGGCGCAAGGCGGCGCATGACCGGCGCTCGCATCTGGTGGCGCTGACGCCGCAGGGGCGCGAAGCGTTTCGCGCCATGGCCGTCGAGCACGAAGCCTGGATCGCCGATTTCTTCGGCGATCTCGATCAGGGCGAGATCGACGGATTGATGGCGCTGCTCGGCAAGGCCAAGGCCTCGACCCGCCGAGCCGTCGCGGCCGGTATCGCACGACCGGAAGAAGAAGACCGGGAGGACAATCCATGACCCGTTACGCCAATCCTGTGACCCTGCCGGTCGCGGGCTACAAGCCACAGCATTTCCGTCTCTGCGTCGAGGCCGGCATCGCGACGGTGACCCTTGAGCGGCCCGAGAAGAAGAATCCGCTCACCTTCGGCAGCTATCGCGAGCTCACCGATTTCTTCCATGCGCTGGGGCATGACGATTCCATCGGGGCGGTGATCCTTACCGGCGCCGGCGGCAATTTTTCCTCCGGCGGCGACGTGTTCGAGATCATCGGCCCGCTCACGCGGATGAACACCCGCGACCTCACTTCCTTCACCCGCATGACCGGCGAACTCGTCAAGGCGATGCGCGCCGCACCCCAGCCCGTCATCGCCGCCGTGGACGGTATCTGCGCCGGGGCCGGGGCGATCATGGCGATGGCGAGCGACATCCGGCTCGCCGGTGAGAAGGCGAAAGTCGCCTTCCTGTTCAACAAGGTCGGCCTCGCCGGCTGCGATATGGGCGCCTGCGCCATCCTGCCGAGGATCATCGGCCAGGGACGCGCCAGCGAGCTGCTCTATACGGGCCGCTTCATGCGCGCCGAGGAGGGCGTTTCCTGGGGCTTTTTCTCACGCATCGTCGCCGCCGACATCCTGATGAAGGAAGCCGCCGACCTTGCCGCCGAGATCGTCTCCGGCCCCAACTACGCCAACACCATGACCAAGCGCATGCTCGCCATGGAATGGGCCATGTCGGTCGAGGAAGCGATCGAGGCCGAGGCCGTCGCCCAGGCTCTGTGCATGACCACCAACGATTTCCGCCGCGCCTTCGAGGCCTTCGCCGAGAAGCGCCAGCCCAATTTCGAGGGGGATTGATATGGGGATGCATCATCACGCCGGGCCGGCTTTCTCCCCTCTCCCTTGCGGATGTATAGACCGGGGAGATGGTGAACACATGTTCGGAGAGATGGTGAACACTTTGAGGCATGAGCGGGGAGGGTTCGCGCATGCCGTTTCAGGAGTGTTCGATTGTGGATCAACGCGAGGAGTTTTGCCGTCTGGCCTGTGTTCCGGGGGCGAATATCCGTCAGCTTTGCCGGCGTTTCGCGATTGCGCCGGGGACGGGTTACAAGTGGCTGTCGCGGTACCGTGTGCAGGGCCGGGATGGGTTGGCCGATCGCTCGCGTCGCCCGGTTTCGTGCCCGGATCGCACGTCGTCCGATCTGGAGGAGCTGGTGCTTGCAGTGCGTCTGGCGCATCCGGCGTGGGGCGGGCGCAAGATCAGGCGGGTATTGCAGGACGACGGGGTCGCGGGCGTCCCGGCCGCATCGACGATCACCGCCATCCTGCGCCGCCACGGCAAGCTCGATGGTCCCGGCGCGCAGGCTGCGCGGTGTTTCAGGCGCTTCGAGCATGCCGCGCCCAACGATCTCTGGCAGATGGACTTCAAGGGCCATTTCGCACTGGGAGCGGGTCGCTGCCATCCTCTGACCCTGCTCGACGATCATTCGCGTTACGCGCTGACGCTGGAGGCCTGTGCGGACGAGCGCATGCAGACGGTGCGCGAGCGACTGACGCACACGTTCCGCCGCTACGGATTGCCGCTGCGCATCCTCTCCGACAACGGGCCGCCCTGGGGAACCGCTGGCCAGGGGCGCTATACGGCGCTCGGCGTCTGGTTGATGGATCTGGGCGTCCGGATCGTGCACGGCAGGCCATGGCATCCGCAGACGCAGGGCAAGGAGGAGCGCTTTCACCGCACCCTCAAAACCGAGCTGCTCGACGGCTACAGCTTCCCCGACATTCCCCGGGCCCAACGCGCTTTCGACAGCTGGCGCACCCTCTACAACACCAGACGCCCGCACGAAGCGCTGGACATGAACCCGCCCGCCAGCCGCTATCACGTCAGCCCGCGCACCATGCCCGAGACCATCGCCGAGCCGGAATACGAACCACAGGCCCATGTCCGCAAGGTATACGATACGGGCTGGTTCAGCTTCCGGGGCCGCGCCTATGCCTGCCCGCGCGCCTTCATCGGAAAGCGCATCGCACTGCGCCACACGGACGACGAGCACATCCTCGACGTCTGCTACAGAAGCCACGTCCTGACGCAGATCGATCTGCGTCAGGACAAACCGTGAGCCGTTCACCATGTCCCCGAACACCTGTTCACCTTGTCTCCAGTCTGTACAGCGGAGAGGGGGCGGGGGTGAGGATGGAAAAGAGCCCTTTCACGATAACGACCAACCCTTCATCAACGCCCCTCACCCCCACCCCCTCTCCACCGAGGGAGAGGGGAGATACCTGCATCAAGCGTACGCCCGAAGCGTCAAGCGTCCGGGGAAGCCCCCATGTCTGATCGCAGCTTCATCACCTGGCCGTTCTTCGCGCCGGATCATGGCGAGCTGCTCGACCGGCTTGATGGCTGGGCGCAGGCCAATGTCGCGGGGCTCGTCGATCACCACGATATCGACGGCTCCTGCCGCAAGCTCGTCGCGGCTTTGGGCGAAGCGGGGTTTCTCGATATAGCGGCGCCGCCCGCCGATCAGGCTTTCGACGTGCGCAGCCTGTGTCTGGCGCGTGAGCGGCTGGCCTGGCATGCGGGACTTGCCGATTTCGCCTTCGCCATGCAGGGGCTCGGGACCGGGCCGATCAGCCTGTTCGGCACGCCCCGGCAGAAGGCGGAGTACCTGCCCCCGGTGGTGGCCGGCAAGCGCATCGCCGCCTTCGCGCTCTCCGAAGCCGAAGCCGGATCCGATGTCGCGGCGATGGCGACGACGGCGCGGGCAGACGGTCATGATCACTATGTCATCGACGGCGAGAAGACCTGGATCTCCAATGGCGGTATCGCCGATCACTACGTGGTCTTCGCCCGCACCGGCGAGGCGCCCGGCGCGAAGGGAATCTCGGCTTTCATGGTCGATGCGGATACGCCCGGCCTCGAGATTGCCGGACGCATCGATGTGATCGCACCGCATCCCCTGGCGCGGGTCCGTTTCGAGAATTGCCGCGTACCGGCGAGCAGCCTGATCGGCGATCCGGGCGCGGGGTTCAAGGTCGCGATGGCAACGCTTGACGTGTTCCGTGCCAGCGTCGGCGCCGCCGCGCTCGGCATGGCGCGTCGCGCCCTCCACGAGGCGCTCGGACGGGCGAGCGGGCGGCATCTGTTCGGCGCACCGATGAGCGATCTGCCGCTGACCCAGGCCGCGCTCGCCGAGATGGCGCTCGACGTCGATGCCTCGGCCCTGCTCGTCTACCGCGCCGCCTGGACCAGGGACCAGGGCGCGCCTCGCGTCACCCGCGAG
>Ga0208623_100978_pt1 | contig 9526 bp, 9 predicted proteins | sample HotLakConsUCCL28_FD_184737 | JGI IMG/M metagenome (GOLD analysis project Ga0208623, IMG submission 184737) | Hypersaline microbial mat communities from Hot Lake, Washington, USA - Hot Lake Consortium UCC-L28 (SPAdes) (version 2) ...
CTCGCCACTGGCCAGAGGTGCGACGGGTACGGGTGGTTCCGGACATGATCTGCTCCTGGTTGAGTTCGCGAGCAGATTACCCAGCTAAATCGGTTTGGGGAAGAACGGTCCAGAATGACCGCTTACCCCCAAGCGTGGTCAGTATCAATCCGGTAAGTCAGGAGGACATCGAGCGCGGCGCTTCAACAGCCGTGAACTTCCCGACCCTGCCCTCAGCGCGTCACACGGCGAGAGGATCTACATTAACTTCGGAGTAAGTGTCCGAAACAGGTTGACATGTTCCGCTTCAATCCCTACGTCCGATCGAATAAATCATCAATAGCGTCCACACTAGAGTCAGAGCTATTAGCTTGTGCATCATCTCCATTCGAACTTAGATCGAAGTGCATAAGCGCTTGCATATTGGCGTTACATATCTCTTCGACATCTATATACCTTTTGACCTTCTCGACATCAGACAAACTATATTCCAGACCAGCTTTTTCAAAACGAGTCTCAACATAATGAATAACCTCACCCTCAACGTAGTCTCCCAAGGTAACAAGGTCCGGAAACTCGTCGCTTTCGATTATGTCACTGGTGACGTTGTCTTGTAAGTATTCAATAAATTTGCAAAAAAGCTTTTGTGAAATGCACGACCGCTCTTGTCCAGCTTCAGAAACTATATCTGAGAGAACCTCAAACTCATCGTCATTTAGATCATACTCTGTAACCCACCTATCAAGGGCACTTTCCAACGAAGGATCTTCAGCTAAAATCAGCCCCTGTCGCAAAGCTCTACGAACCATTTCAAACAGCTCCTTTCCGACCAATTCGCCATCAGATACCAACGCCTTCGGAACAAGACCCTTAACGTACGCCCACCCTGCCGAATCTATCTGGGAGGGCAATCTAGTTGCTTCTGATAATAGCTTTAGACGAAATCTATCGAGCTGATAACAATTCAATTTCCCCGACTCATGGATCAGTTGAGAGCTCAAGCAATAGCCAACCAAGGCTGGATCAACTTCTCTGGAAGCTGCTAAGGCCCTTATATTGTCTAAAGAATGAGATGTCCTCAAACACGATACTAAGGTGCTTACGTAAGAATGATCATCAGTGTAGTTTTTGATGACGTAATCAGCGATAGATGGGTCAAATAGGTCCACTTCAACGCGCCTTGGAGTCAGTATGTTCCGATTAAGGAGCGCGCCGGATAGTTGCCTGAGTGTGGTCGTAAATGTTTGCCGCTTTGAGAGCGGTGGATCGAACTCAAGAATTCGGGAATAAAGAGCCTTCAAGTCGCCCTCCTGCATGGCCCGCCCATGAAGCACAAGAGCAATCACGATATGCCTGCATAAATCATCTATTTGAATCTCGAAGACAGTTCGCCAGACATCTCTAGGGTCGCTCAAAGTCTGCTGGACATATGCCCAATACCCTTCAGGCCTCACCTCAGACAGCCGATCCATATTGCAAATAAAGGCAATGAGCCGAGGATTAAAGTTACTATGACTAATGACCTCCCTATATCGTTTGTCAACATACAATTGTTCGATAAATGGCTCTTCTAAGTCACTGAACCAGATATGGTTATACAGGATTTTTGCTTTCTCTAGTGACTCTAAAGAAGATACTTTTAGCTCATATCTATTCCTATCGATTCCATTCTGATCGAATAGATCACTTAGCTCCTGACCCTTATTATAAATATTTGATCTTGATGTGAGAATGAAAGCCTTTTTCGGGTCTCTCCTTACCCGCTTTATAAAATTGGTGATCTGAGAGTCTTGGTGCAACTCAAGCGCCGACAGAAAGTTTCTGCCCAGAAAGTCATCGAAGTAGAATATTTGCCTTGATTCTTCTCTGTAGACGTTCTCCGCCTCGGTAACTGAACCCTCCAGAAAACAAAGCTCATAGCCTTTAGCCACATACTTCTGTGCAAGTTGATCGGCTAGAGTCGTCTTTCCCACTCCTGGAGCTCCAGTAATAATCACGCAGTGCAACTCCTGCAAGATGCGCATTGCGCGGGCATGATTTTTTGTAAGCACATAACGCTTTGAAGCCTCTGCAATCTCGCTAAGCCTATATCGGCTTCTCCCCACAATTGCGGCGTTTTGTATGGTCTGGAGAACGTTTGCGCTGCAAATCCAGAGCTTGTAGTGATTCCGTTCTACTTCGGAGTATTGTTTTAGGAGGTCGTTTATATCTTCCGCGCCAAGAACCTCAGATTCAATTTTCAAATATGGAGTGAAAATTTCTTTAATGGCTGTTTTGTCGGCTCTTGAGAGCGTAAGAGATGTGACAAATATGTATCTCGAAGGCTTTATTTTTCTTACTTTTTGCGCTTCTGATTTTTTAAGCTCCCGTATAAGAGCGGGAACTCCTGATCTTAACCAGTGCTTGCATTGAATTATTACCTCATGATGCTCTTCGGTAAAGAAACGACCGTCAACACCTCCATCTTTCCCTGATTTGAAACGCTCAACCTTTCTCTGCAATTGCCTACTTAAAAGATCTGCAGCAAGCTGCTCAAACTCTTTATCATTAAGGGCGCCGAAGTCGTAATCAGACATAAACTGGAACCTCACCTAATAGCCAAGATTGAATTTTCTAAGTTTGGGAATTCTTTCTCGCCGGCAGGCCGGAACGTGTCAACCTTTTTTTCCAACAGGTCGGCGCATTTTTCTATGAGACAACCTCGCGTAATTCGAGACTGGCCGGGGTTGGTACGGTTTCGAAGCTTTTCGGGCAGGTCAGCACCTGCTCAGCCGGCTTTCCATCGTCTAGATTGAGGCAGACTCTTACCGGGGCGGTGAACAATCGGTGGTCCGTTGACAGAGCGCTCGGGATGCTCTGCATAGTGCCGATCCATGGCTGCCCGGCAAACTTGCCAGATCTCGTCAACCCGGCCGATATAGACATCTTCCGGCGTGAACAGTGACAGTCGTACAGTATGCGATAATTCTAGACCGTTCTTCGGGGCGCTTCAGGACAGGCAGGGATTATCGAGGACAGAGGGGCGGACAGAGCCGGCCACCCATCTCCAAGCCCTCACAGCTCCGAGTCCGGACGTGACGGATTTCCGGCATGATTGGAATATGGAGACCGCAAAAATCGGCAACAAAGAGCAGGTGACCATCCCGGGCCGGGTCCTAGAGGAAGCGGGCTTGCCTGCTGAATCACAGGTGATTATCGAAGCGGAGTCCGACGGCAGCATCCGTCTACGGCCTGCGGCGTTGTATCCGATCGAAGTTTACAGCGATGAGCGGATCGCCGATTTCGAGCGTGAGAACCGATTGCCGGGTTCACTCAAGGATCGCGTTGAACAGGCCGTAAGTCGCCCGGCGAAAAATGACTTGCCCGGCGACAGGTTTCAATAGATTTGCCAAAGCGCCAGACCCGGTGTGTGGACCGGTGTGCAAATTGATTCATGGGCAAGCTTTTCAATCTACGTCCTGGACGAGCCTGAGAGATTCAACCAATATCTCGTGCCCTTAAGTCGCCCTGTCTTGGTCAGCGCGCCTTTCTCGACCAGATCAACCAGGTCTCTGGTTGCAGTCGCGCGGGACGCTCCCGTAATCCGCATGTAATTGTCGGCACTCAAACCGCCCTCGAAGCCCTCCAATCCTTCACGGAACATGCGCTTGAGTGCCTTGCGCTGCCGCTCGTTAATTCGGCCATGGAGTCGGTCATACAATTTGGTCTTCGCAATAAGAAAATCGACCAATTTCTGCGACGTTGCCTGCGCCTCCAGGACAGTCCGGGCAAAGTAAAGGAGCCAATCGGTGATCTCCAGCCCCCTGTTGTTTCTTTCGAGCGCCTGATAGTAGTCTTTGCGTGCCCGCTCAACTGTCTGCGACAAGGCAATCAGCGTCGGCGAGCCATGGTACTCAGCCAGCGATTTTTCAGCCAGTGCCCGTCCGATGCGTCCGTTTCCGTCTTCGAACGGATGAACGCAAACGAAATAGAGATGGGCAACGCCGGCACGGGTCAGGCTCGGCAGAGGCGACCGACCTTCTGGGCTGGTATCCGCCCACCACGCCATGAACACGTCCATTTCAGCTGAAACGGATTCGGATGGCGGCGCCTCAAAGTGGACCTTAGGTTTATCGAGCCGTCCGGACACGATCTGCATCGGATCGGAGTGCGTGCGATAATGCCCGATGTCAGTCAGGTCGCGTCGTCCATTCGTGAGCATCTCGTGCCAACGAAACAACGTTTCATGCGTGAGTGGCTGATGATACGTCTTGTAAACATTCGTCAGCATGTCGGCGATTCCAAGTTCCGCCGGCTGAACACGCCTGTGATCGCTCGTCAGCCCGAAATTGCGCAGAATGGAGGACTGCACGCTCTCGCGGTCAAGAAGCTCTCCCTCGATCCGGGAGGTCTTGACAGCCTCGTCGGTGATCAATTCGACGATGAGACGAGTCCGGTCATTTTCGCTCACGTGACGCGACGCACCAAGCAGAATGCCCGACTGACGCAGATGCTGAGCCTCAAATTCGGCGAGCGCTGCGTCGTCCCAGCGGAAATGCGGCCAATCCTGCTGCTGCCAGCTCCATGTCATGAGCAATAACGCCTCCTTTTATTGCTCAAATATTGGCATAAATTGAGCAATAAAGCGAATCCCTTTTGCTCAGGGTGGATTGGGGCGGATTCGGGCGGGATTCGGAGACAGGTGTCATTTAGCCCTATTCCCCAGAACCGGAAGACGGCAGGCTTTGCGGTCGCAGAAGAGTCAGTTGCCGACGCGCTTACTCATCCCGCACGACCGACATCATTCGCTATCGCCATAGCGCCCGGTTCGATCGGCAACCCCTTGCGGCATCGGTTCCAGGCATTCTGGTGCAACGAAATTCAGGACGCCATTCTGGCTGAACACCAAACGAGTCCCGGTCACACGGGCGCGCTCCCGCGCGCGCTGCGAGGCGCGCAGCAACGCCGATTCGATTCCGCGCAAGTCGGCGTCCATGGCTTTTTCTGTCATTCGCTCAGTCATGCTGCAACCCTTGCCCCATCAGTTTGGGACGATTACCCGAATGATCATACAGAATCCAGCGATCCACCAAATGCCGGTAAAGATTCTCAAAGTTGTCCTTCCCGGTCTGGAAGCGCCGCCTGATGGTGGCTCCCGGCACATCATGGGCACCCTGTCGCGGAAGCGGGACCGGCAACGAGTAAGCCTCTTCCCAAAGCGTCCGCTTTATGTTGTGATCAGGCGGCTCAGAGCCTCCCCCGGCTCCTCCGCCCGCATGAACGCCTCCCCGATCAAGAACGCCCCGATCCCGCCGTCCCGCAGCTTCTTGATGTCATCGGGCGTGTGAATCCCGCTCTCCGAGACCACCAGCCGGTCCTTCGGCACCATCGGCGCCAGGCGTAGCGTGGTGTCCAGGTCGGTGACGAAGCGGTGCAGGTCGCGGTTGTTGATGCCGATCATGTGGCCCGGGACTTTCAGGGCGCGCTCCATTTCTTCTTCGTCGTGCACTTCCACAAGAACGGCCAGGCCGAGTTCCTTGCCCAGTTCGGCCAGTTCGGCGAGCTGGTCGTCGTTCAGGGCGGCGACGATCAGGAGCAGGGCGTCGGAGCCGATGGCGCGGGTTTCGACGACTTGCCAGGGGTCGATGATGAAGTCCTTTCTGAGCACCGGCAGGCGGCAGGCCTTGCGGGCTTCGACCAGGTAGGCGACCTGGCCGCCGAAGAAGCCTTCGTCGGTGAGCACCGACAGGCAGGTCGCGCCGCCGGCCTCATAGCTTCTGGCGATTTCTTCGGGCACGAAGTGCGGGCGGATGATGCCGGCCGACGGCGAGGCGCGCTTCACCTCGGCGATGACCGCGTCCTGGCTGGCGGCGGCGCGGAGCTTGAGTTCGCCGGCGAAGTCGCGCGCCGGCGGCAGGTCGGCGACCATGCTCTTGAGCTCGTCGAGGGAACGATCGGAGCGGCGGCGTGCGATCTCGTCTTTCTTGGCTTCGAGAATCGTCTTGAGGATGTCCGCGCTCACAGGGCGTAGGTCCGCTCGGCGTACTGCTCGAGGCGCTTCAGGCCGACGCCGGTGGAAAGAATTTCCCTGGCCTGCCTGACGCCCTCTTCAAGGCTGTCGGCCCGGCCGGATACATAGATGGCGGCACCGGCGTTGAGCGCGACCATGTCGGCGGCCGGTCCCGGCTTGCCGCCCAGGGCCGCGCGGACCAGCTTGAGGCTCCCGGCCGCATCGGCGACCTGGAGCGCGGCCAGGCCCTCGTGCTTGATGCCGAAGTCGTCGGGCTGGATGTGGAGTGGCGTAATCTGTCCGTCCTTGAGTTCGGCGGCCTTCGTCGGCGCGGCGATCGAGATTTCATCCAGGCCGTCTTCGCTGTGGACGACGATGACGTGGCGGCTGCCGAGGGCGTGCATGACTTCGGCCATCGGCAGAACCAGGTCGGGCGAGAAAACACCGAGCACCTGGTTCGGCGCACTGGCCGGGTTGGTCAGGGGGCCAAGCAGGTTGAACAGGGTGCGAAGCCCCAGGGACTTGCGCGGGCCGATCGCGTGCTTCATTGCGGTGTGGTGCTGCGGCGCGAACAGAAAGCCCACGCCGAGTTCGTCGATCAGTTGCGCGACCTGCTCCGGCGTCAGATCGAGTCTGCAGCCGGCCGATTCGAGCACGTCGGCCGCGCCCGATTTGCTGGATACGGAGCGGTTACCGTGCTTGGCCACGCGCACACCGGCGGCGGCCGCGGCGAAGGCCGAAGCGGTCGAGACGTTGAACAGCGAGGCCCCGTCGCCGCCGGTGCCGACGATGTCGGTCAGGCCGTCCTTGTCGATATCGACGTGCTGGGCGACCGCGCGCATCACTTCGGCGGCGGCCGCGATTTCGGTCGGCGTCTCGCCCTTGACGCGCAGCGCCATCAGAAAGCCGCCGATCTGGGCCGGGTCGGCTTCGCCGCCCATGATCTGGTGCATCGCCGAGCGCATCAGATCGCCGTCCAGGTCCTTGCCGTCGGCGAGTTGGTTCAGGGCTTGATTGATCGGACTCATTTTGAAAGTTCCAGGAAATTCCTGAGCAGGTCGTGGCCGTGGCGGGTCAGGATCGATTCGGGGTGGAACTGCACGCCTTCGATGGGCAGCTCCTTGTGGCGGAAGCCCATGATTTCGTCTCGCCTTCCGTCAAGCTCGGTCCAGGCCGTTTCCTCGAGGCAGTCCGGCAGGCTGTCGCGGGCCACGATCAGGGAATGGTAGCGGGTGGCCTCGAACGGGTTGTCCAGACCGGCGAACACGCCCTGCCCCGTGTGGTGCATGTCCGAGACCTTGCCGTGCATGACCTGGCGCGCGCGCACGACCTCGCCGCCGAAAGCCTGGCCGATGGCCTGGTGACCGAGGCAGACGCCCAGAATCGGGTACATGCCGGCCAGCTCCCTGACCACGTCCAGGCACACGCCGGCCTCGTTGGGCGTGCACGGCCCGGGCGAGAGCACGATGCGGTCGGGGTTCAGCGCGCGGATGCCGGTGATGTCGATCGCGTCGTTGCGCACCGTGTGCACGTCCGCGCCCAGCTCGCCGAGATACTGGACCAGGTTGAAGGTAAACGAGTCGTAGTTGTCGATCATCAATACCTTCACGACTGCATGCCTCCACTGGCCTCGGCCACGGCGCGGATCAGCGCGCGGCCCTTGTTGAGCGTTTCTTCCCATTCACGATCGGGGTCGGAGTCGGCGACGATGCCGGCGCCGGCCTGGACGTGCAGGGTGTGTTTCCGGACCAGTGCGGTGCGGATCGCGATGGCCAGGTCGGCTTCGCCGAACCAGTTCAGGTAACCGACCGCGCCGGCGTAGATGCCGCGCCGGACCGGCTCGAGCTCGGCGATGATTTCCATCGCCCGGACCTTCGGCGCGCCGGACAGCGTACCGGCGGGAAACGTGGCTCTGAGGACGTCGACCGCGCTCATGTCCGGGCCGATGCGGCCGTGGACTTCCGAGACCAGGTGCATCACGTGCGAGTAGCGCTCGATGACCATCTTGTCGGTCAACTCGACGCTGCCGATCTCGGCGATGCGGCCGATGTCGTTGCGGCCCAGGTCGATCAGCATCAGGTGTTCGGCCAGCTCCTTGGGGTCGGCCTTGAGCTCGGCTTCGAGCGCGCGGTCTTGCTCGGCGTTGCGGCCGCGCGGGCGGGTGCCGGCGATCGGGCGGACCATGGCCTGACCGTCCTGAACCCGGACCAGCACCTCGGGCGAGGCGCCGACGACGTGGAAATCGCCGAAGTCGAGAAAATACATGTATGGCGACGGATTGAGGCTGCGCAGCGCGCGGTAGACGTCAAGCGGCCGCGCGGTCAGCTCGACGCTCATGCGCTGCGACAGCACCACCTGCATCGCATCACCGGCGACGATGTAGTCCTTGATCCGGTTGACCGCCGACTTGAACGACTCGCAGTCGAACTCGAAGCGGTAGTCGGACTCGGTCGGAACCGGCATGCGCTGGGCGGGCGGGTAGCCGGGCGAGCCGCAGCGCAGGCGATGCGAGAGCTGGTCGAGGCGGCGTTGCGCCTGGTCCCAGGCATCCGGATGCGAGGGATCGACGTTGACGATCAGATTGAGCCGATTGGCCAGGTTGTCGAACACGGCCAGCTCCTCGGCTTCGAGCAGCAGGATCTCCGGCACGCCGAGCTCGTCGGGCTTGCCGGTGAAGTCCAGGCGCGGTTCGAGCAGGGCCACGGTTTCATAGCCGAAGTAGCCGACCAGACCGCCGCTGAACCCGGGCAGATCGTCGAGCTCGGGCGATCGGGTCTGCCGAACCACTTCGTCGAGCTTGTCGAGCGGGTCGACGTCTTCGAAGCGCTCGACGACGTGGCCGAAATCCAGCCGTTCGAGGCAGCGGCCCGTCGACCGCCAGGCGCGGCGGCACGGCAATCCGATGATCGAATACCGCCCCCAGTTCTCACCGCCCTGAACCGACTCGAGCAGAAAGGCGTTCGGCCCGTCGGCGAGTTTCAGATAGACCGACAGCGGCGTGTCCAGATCGGCCGCAACGCTGCGCCAGACCGGAATGCGGTTGTAGCCCTGCCGGGCGAGTTGTTGGAAGTCGGCCGAGTCCACTGAAAACCAAGAGTTTGAAGCAAGCCGGGTATTGTAAGCGTGATCAGGGATTGGCTGGTAGGGTTGGCTTGGCAGCGCTTCCAGAGTTGTCATCCCGGACTTGATCCTGGATCTCCGACTCTCGGTTGGCGGTTACGTTGGCAATCAGCACTGTGCTGGCGCGGCCTCTGAGATCCCGGCTCTCCGCTTCGCTCCGGCCGGGATGACAGAGGAGGATGTGCTTTGCCTGGTTGCGAGCCCCCCTGGCTGTCGCGCGTACTCGCTGACGATGCCAAACCGGGCCTTGCTGCGTCTGCTGCGCGCAGCATCAAGATCGGTTTCGCCCACTCCCCTACGCGCTCTTGAAGTTGATAGGGGTCGGGAAGGCAGAGCCTCCCCGCCCTCCGAACCGTACGTGCGGTTCTCCCGCATACGGCTCTCCGGTCAGTGGTTTCCACATCGGGATTGACGCGCCGCGGCATGGGCTTCGTGGAG
>Ga0208623_100980_pt1 | contig 9474 bp, 13 predicted proteins | sample HotLakConsUCCL28_FD_184737 | JGI IMG/M metagenome (GOLD analysis project Ga0208623, IMG submission 184737) | Hypersaline microbial mat communities from Hot Lake, Washington, USA - Hot Lake Consortium UCC-L28 (SPAdes) (version 2) ...
TCGTCAGCGCTGTCCTCGTCGAGATCGACGAAAAATGGGCCTCCGACACAAAGGCCTACATCAAGTGGGAATGCCAGGATGCATGACCCGCTCTCAGCAGAATTTCCAGACAAAAGGTTGCTCAATCTGAGCGGCAAGCGCCTCGACCGCCTGCTCCACCGACGGCGCCCGGGTGCCGAACCGGCTGGTGAGCGGCAGCAAATAAACGCCGTGCCCGGCCCGGAGCAGTTGGCCCCGCTCGGCCAGACGCGACAAAGCTTGGTCAACCGCGGCGCGATTGCCAAGGTAGAGCAAGCTCTTAGCAGCGACCGGCGCGCCTTCCGGCAGCCGCTTCGCGTGCTCAAGAATCTGTTCGGTTAAGCGCTGCATGGCGGTTTTCCTGACAGAAAAATACGCAGTTTTCTGACAGTTTTCAACCGTGGCGTGGCTTGCCGGCTAGAGGAGCGGCGCGCCCTTATCGAGAAGGCCGTCGAGAAAGTCCTCGCGCGAAGAGATAGGGCCGGCGTGGGTGGCGCGGATCAGCACTTCCACCACCGCCCGAGCCAGCGATCGCGCCATCAATGCATCTTGGCACAATACAGCGCCTACCTTGCCCGCGCACAGCCACGCCACCAAACGATCAAAGCCGGGACGTGCCACCGTCCCGCTCGCGGATCGACCGAGATCGTCGTCGATCACCTCGACGTCGATGAAGCCACGCTGACGTGCAATATCGACGAGATCGTACTGCCGCTGCTGACTTTCCAGATTAGTCATCACCTGAGACTGCGTCGATTGTCGCACATAGACGACGGCTTTGCGCTGCAGGAGCGGCGCTGGGAGAAGTTCAACGACGGTCTTCATCGAGATCCTCCACGACCAGGCCGACGGCCTGCATCAGGATCTGGGCAAGCATGATCACGGCCTCCGCCCGCTCCTCGTCCTCCATACCGTCGGTTCTGTTGGGTTCGAACATCAGGCTCATCTGCCTTGCCGAATTCGGCGAAGGCGCGTCGTGCTGCTTCATCGACTTCCTCCCTTGCGAATCCATTTCCGCTTGGAAAGTGTGCGGGAGCAGCAGCCGGCATGACCAGCCTCTTGAGATCCGACAGCGCCGCGAGATCGACCTGAGGCTGGCCTGTCCTCATACCGGCGCAGACGATCGGATCAATCATCCAGCCCGGGACCGAGACAACAATCCCAGGCAGGCCCTCCACCTTAAGAAACTGACCAGTCGCCCGCTGTTCTACCAGCCGCACGATGACTTTCCGGCCAAAAAGGGATGCCAGCGATAAAAAACTTCCCGCTCTTCGCCGACATGGGCAGAATGAACGGGCAATTGCCATCGCGCTGGATCATGCACCAGACCGCCCGATTCTATCCTACTGCGCCGAGAACCTGTAATTTTTCGAGGTGCCCTTAAGAAAGGCTATGCAGGATCTCCGCAGTATGCGGCATAAGTTTGAGGCTCTCCTCGATGCGCGCCCGCCAGCGCGGGCCGCTCGAAAGGGCCTGTGTATAAGCATCAATGAGATCATCTGGCCTGTCCTGCGAAAGCACCGAGACGAGAAAAGCTGCCTGGCTCCGATCCTTGCGGGCCTTAGCTTGGTCTGGACCGTCACGGCGGCGGTCGGCGATGATCAGCTTATGAATAGCAAAGCGCTCTGGCCGAGGAATCTGCACAAGGACACCGGAACGATATAGGGCAAGTGCAGGAATCGGCTCCGCAATCAGGAAATTCAGATAGTTCAGGGCTTGGGCACTCACTCCGAGCGCTGGAAGGGGCTTGACCCGTTCTTCTCCGAACGCGGGCGTCAGGAATTCAACCATAGCCTCCCCCTGGCTTTGCCTCCATTTCCAGACCTGCCGGTCGTATAGACCGGGAACAGGATCGAACTTCAATGCCTGCAGGATGTTGCCTGGGCTCTCCTCCACACGGTCGCCGAGTGCGACCGACAAACGCTCGAAACTCGCGAAGTCGATATCTCCCGTCTGTGCCAGCTCGTCGGAATGAAAGCGTACGCCGAGTTCACCCTGATAGAGGCCGAACGCAGCGGTTCCCACGATCGTCCCGCCAAGTCTGAAGACGCCGGCTCGGGCAAAGGCCAAAAGCATGGACCCGGTTTCTCTGTCAGTCCGGATGAAGCCCTCAGCACGCAGCAGGCGGGCCAGCCTCGCCATCGTCTTGGCGCGTCCCTGTGCGTCAGCCTTGAGCTCGGCGACGTTTGCGAGACGGTGGCGCAGCTCAGGCGTGGCCTCGCCCAGATAGCGGCTCTTCATCTGCGAGCCGATGCGGAACCTGTCATAGAGGTAGGTGCGACCGTTTCGATGTCGCTCTTCGACGCTGCCGACAAGGACCGCGGCGGCCTCTTCAAGGTGCAGCCGCAGCAGATCCTGATAGGCGACCTGAGCGGCACGGGAATGAGACAGAAATTCCATGACAGGCTCGGAAAGTTTATGTGCATCAGAAATATATTTGATACACACAATTTGCAAGGTAGCGAGCTCGCTCGGCATGGCAATGAGGTGCACCCCATTCATCAGGCAGGTTTGCGGGACATCTAGCCGCCTTTATGCATCGCGGTCTGGCCAATGGCGCGTTTCGCAGAGCGTGATCGGGCCGCGCTCCTCGTCATGCCGCCAGACCGCGTTGTGGTCGTTGGCGGGCGCCTCCTCGATCAGCCCCTGCTTGAGAAGGTTCTTGCAGACATTGCGGACAGCACCGCTCTTGAGGCTGGCGGTGATGGGGAACATCATCCCATCCTCGCGAGCGCAGGCGGTGGAGAGAATGATGGCTTGAGGACCGGGGCGGCGCCGTCGGTAATATAGACCGCGTCGCGCCCGATACTCGGATTGGCAAAGAGTGCCGCCAGCTTAGCAGAGAAGGCCTCTGGCATGTTTGCTCAGGGTCCTGGAGAAGCCGCCTGACGCGGATATCCTGCGCGAGATGATCGGCTTTGCCGCCGCGCGCCTGGCGGAGATGGAGGTTGGCGCTCATACCGGCGCGGGCTATGGCGAGAAGCGAACCGATCGCCTGGCGCAACGCAATGGCCTTCGTGACCGGGACGGGGAGACGCGGGCCGGGACCGTGGAGCTGCGCATTCCAAAGCTGCGCAAGGTGAGCTACTTCCCGTCATTCCTGGCACCGCGGCGGATGGCGGAGAAAGCCCTCACCGCCGTGATCCAGGAGGCCTGCATCCAGTGCATCTCGACGCGCTCCGTCGATGATCTCGTCAAGGCGCTCGGCATGAGCGGGATCTCCAAGAGCCAGGTCAGCCGGCTCTGCGAGGAGATCGATGAGCGGGTGAAAGCCTTCCTCGAACCCCCGATCGAGGGGGACTGGCCGTATCTGTGGATCGACGCCACCTATGTGAAGGTTCGTGCGCAAGGCCGGGAATTTGGCCGGATCGTCTCCGTTGCCGTGACTGTCGCCGTGGGCGTCAACAGCGACGGTCGCCGGGAGGTGCTGGGCATGGATATCGGCCCGTCGGAGGCCGAGACCTTCTGGACCGGGTTCCTGCGCAAGCTCACGAGGCGCGGCCTGCGTGGCGTCAAGCTCGTGGTCTCCGATGCCCACGAAGGCATCAAGGCCGCCGTCTCGAAGGTGCTGACGGCCACCTGGCAAAGGTGCCGCGTCCACTTCATGCGTAATATTCTGGCCCATGCCGGACGCAGCGGACGGCGTGTCGTCTCGGCCTTCGTCGCAACAGCATTTGCGCAGGATGATGCCGAGAAAGCGAGCCGGCAGTGGCGTCTCGTCGCCGATCAGCTCAGGCCAAAGGTGCCGAAGCGCGCGGCACTGATGGACGAGGCCGAGCACGACGTTCTCGCCACTATGAGCTTTCCCCAGCAGCATCGCACGAAGCTGCATTCAACGAATCCGCTCGAACGTCTGAACGGCGAAATCAAGCGACGCACCGACGTCGTCGGCATCTTCCCAAACGAAGCGGCCATCACCCGCCTCGTCGGCGCAATCCTGCTCGAACAGAACGATGAGTGGTCCGTCCAGCGTGCCCGCTACATCTCACTGGAAACCATCGCCGCAATGGGCGATGATGAACCCGTCAGCCTCCCGGTCCTCGGGGACTGACGCGTGATCCGGCCCTGCCGGATATCGTCGCTGGCCACCCGGCAGCTACACCACGCCTCGGGACATGATCCTCACCAAAGACCGCGAAGCCTTGCTGGCATTCTACGGTTTCCCCGCCGATCACTGGGATCACCTGCGCACCGGCAATCCGATCGAGAGCGTGTTCGCCACCGTCAGGCATCGAACCGTCCGGACCAAGGGAGCATTGTCGCAGAAGACCGCGAAGCTCATGGTCTTCAAGCTCGTTCAGGCCGCCGCAAAGACATGGCGCCGCCTGAAGGGCGCGAAGCAGTTGCCAATGGTCATCGAAGGTGTCAGATTCACCAACGGTGTCGCCGTAAACGGTACCGAAAACCGCGCCGCCTGATCAGGCCGTATCACCCAAAATCCCGCATAGCTCACAAAGTTAGCCGCCTTTATGCATCGCAGCCTGATCATGGGCGCGTGTCGCCGGGTGGTTGGATTTTTCGAGAAGCCGGCGCAGGGTGACCCGCCCCGCCGCTTTTCGGTGGCGGAGATGGTGTAAGGGGCGGGGTTTGCAGGTTGCGGTCGCGGGGTTCAAAAGGGGCGCCAACGTCCCCGGTGGCTACATGGCGAGACGTGGTATCCGGCTCAGCACGATGCGCAGGATCGCATGGTCGGGACATGATGTCGGCAGATGCAGGCAGATCCGCGTCTTCATTTCGACCACGCGGGCGGCGATCTTGATGAGGCGCACACGCAAGGTGTCGAACTGCGCCAGGCGCAAGGCCGCACGTTTCGGCATCGCCGCACGCAGCCCCCACATGAGCCAGTAGGCCCCCGCATGCAGGAACAGCCGGAACTGGTTTGCCGTCGCCTTGCTGCACGAGGTCCGGTCGGCGGCGAGATGGGTCTTCCAGGACTTGATGTGGTTCTCGGCCATGCCCCGGCGGCAATAGACACGCTCATACAATGTCCTGGCGCGTCCACCCGGGAGATTGGTCACGATGAAGCGCGTGTCGCAACCCTGCGACCCCACCTCGACACGGGCGATGATCCGCTCGGTACGGCTCCAGCTCGCCGCCCCGTCATGGAATTCCTTGAAGCGTCTGACCTTGGTCTTCGTCTTCGCCCTCTCGAAGCGCCGGGTCGTGCTGGCCTCGACAGTTGCCACGCGTTTGCGCAGCGTGCTGGTGGTCGCCACGCCGAAGATGAAGGCAATGCCGTTCGCCCGGCACCAGTCGAGCACCTCGGGAGCGCAATAGTGACTGTCACCCCTGATCAGGATCCGGGTATGGGGCCAGTGTTGGCGGATCGACCGGACGAGACGGCGCAGATGAGCACGGATCTCGCGGCCACGCGGGCGTTTGGCCGGGCGCAGGACAGCGGCCACGAAACGACCCTCGTCGTCGAACACCACGATCGGTTGAAAGCCGTATTCATCGTGATGCGCGTTGAACAGCCGCAATTGCTGCTCCCCGTGAACGGTATCGAAGGTGTCGTCGATATCGAGCACGATCTGCGACGGCACTGTCCGGAACGAGCGGCAATACAGGCCGATCATGGCATGACCCATGGCCAGAAGCATGCGCCGATCGGGCAGGTTCTCCAGGCGGCAGATTGTTGATTGGGAAGCAAGATCCTCATCGCAGGGAAGTCTGCCGCCTGCCATCTTGAAGAGGGGATCGGTCCGCAGGCGGGAGGCGTCATTGGCATCTTCATAGCCGGCTGCGATCATGCACATCCGAAAGCCGATCATCTCGTCGAGCCTGTGGGAGACCATCTCGGGCCGCCGCGGATCATCGATGCATGCAGCCAGCGTCGCGGCAACACGCAAGCGCTTGTCCACCTCCGCCAGAGCGATCAGGCCGCTATCCGATGACAGGCTGCCGCCGTCAAACCGGGCGACGATGGCCTTGCCATTCACGGGTGACAAACCCTCCAGCGGCAGCGTAGGATCATTCATGGCGGATGTGGCCTCCGTGAAACTGCAAGATTCGGCGTTAGCACCCAAATCTTACGCTATTTCAACGGCTTGCGCTACATCCGCCAGACCTCCGTGCATAATGCGGGCTTCTGTAACGGGCCTTCGATTGTCAACCCTCATTCAGTTGCGTGATCCGTCCCGCCAAGGTCTTGCTTCTGTCCGCAGTCAGCGCGCAGCTGCTGCATGATGGGATCTGATAAGGGGCGACCGGCCAATCTAGAGACACGCAGTCGCCGAAGCGCTGCTCCCGAATAAGCGGCCTGATCGTTCCCTCGTCCCGGCGGGGGGACCCTGCACGAAGAAGTCTGCTATCGAGACCCTTCTATTCCTTTTATGGTCAACCGTGCTCCCCCCGTCATGCTGCGACCGATTGCGGGACACCGGTGAGCGAGAACCGGCTGCCGGATTTGAGCATCTGGTGCAGCACAACAGCAAGCTTGCGGGCCAGTGCCACCTTTGCCTTCTTCATGCCGGCGCGTTTTGCGAGTGCCTGCGCCCAGCTCTTCAGAGCCGAGGTCTTCGCTGATCGCGTCAGAATGATATTCGCAGCCTCGTAGAGCGCGACCCTGACAGCATGATCGCCGACCTTCGATATCCGGCCCGTGACGTCCGTCTCGCCGGACTGGTATTTTCTTGGCGTGAGGCCGAAATGGGCGCCAACCATCCTGGAGGATCCGAACCGTTCGGGATCGTCGATTGCCGCAACGAAAGTGAGCGCCGTGAAGGCGCCGACACCTGGCGTGGACATCAGCCTGCGAACGCGCTCATCGCGACGCGACTGCGCCAGAAGGCGGCTCTCGATCGCCTTGAACTCCTTCATGATGGCGGCCCGTGCCGTCAGCATGGCATGAGCGATCTGGGAGAGGACCGTGTGCCCCTCGACAAGCTCATGGATGCGGCCCTCGAAGTTCTTTGGTGTCGTCGGGCCGACCTTTAGACCGAATCCGCGCAGGATACCCCGTAGGCTCATCTCGATATCGATACGCTTGTTTTGCAGGAGCTTGCGGGCGGTGAGCAACGCACGGACCTCCTGTGCCGGAACCGACTTGCAGTGAACCGGTCGGAACCATCCCATCCGCATCAGATGGGCGATGCCGAGCGCGTCCTTGCGATCCGTCTTGATCGTCATCGCCTTGAAAGCTGCACGCACATGGCGTGTCTCCAGCAATTCCACTGGCAGTCCTGCGTTCTCCATCGCCGCGTAGAGCCATTGCGACAGCGGACCCGCCTCCAGGCCGATTCGCGTCATCGGTGTACCGTGCTCTTGAAACCAGCCGATCAATGCCTCCGGTTCGCTCAAAACCTTCGCTTCCCGGATAACGCGCCCCGTAGAATCGACAACGCACACGCTGGTGCTTTCCAACGACACGTCCAATCCTGCATACTGTTCCATGGTCGTCCCCATTGATGCTTGGCGCGCGCGAAAGCACGACGCCGATTGTCTTGACATCATCAGTTTGAGGGACGACCACCCTTCCCGCCAAGCTCCTGGAGGGAGGGGCTCGACACCGGCCCGTTACCCCATCTAGATCGAAAGCAGCGGTCCGCCGCCCGCCGATCTTCAGGTCATGAAGCTCGACTTATGGCACAATTCCAAGTGTACCGTCTCGTCGGCTCACGCTTGGTGCTCGACCTCCAGACAGAGCTGCCTTGGACCGTGTCGGCGTCCTACGACGCATTCGACCATTCAGGGGTTGAAATCCCATCGAATTGGTAATACTCTTTCCAATTCTGGTATTACAATGGAGTGGGCAATGACCACCACCGTCACAACCAAGGGACAGGTGACCATCCCCAAACCGGTCCGTGATCTGCTGGGGATTGTTCCGGGCAGCAAGGTTGATTTCCGCCGCGCCGCCGATGGCAGCGTGGTGCTTACGCGCGCCGATGAGAGTCAGCCGGCAACGCGCTTCACGAAATTACGCGGCCATGCCGGTAAGGGTCTCAACACCGACGCGATCATGGCGCTGACGCGTGGGGATGCATGACGCTCATCGACACCAACGTTCTCCTAGACCTTGTCACCAACGATCCAAACTGGGCGGACTGGTCGATTGCCCAACTTGAGGCCGCGAGCTTGTGCGGGCCGTTGTTAATCAACGATGTCATCTACGCCGAGCTTGCGGTTCGGTATGATCGCATCGAAGATCTCGAGGCGTTTGTTGATGAGGCCGGTCTTGAGATGGCTCCGATACCGCGGGCAGCGCTCTTCTTGGCTGGGAAGGTGTTCACGCGGTATCGCCGATCGGGGGGATCGCGGACCGGAGTGCTGCCTGACTTCTTCATTGGTGCCCATGCGGCCGTCGCTGAGCAGCCACTGCTCACGCGCGACATCGGGCGTTACCGCACATTTTTTCCATCGCTGAAGCTGATCACGCCGGACGTATGATCAAAGCCTAAAAACCCTTGTTTTCCCTTGCTTTCATTCTTCCGAAAAGTTCTCTTTTACTCCAGTTTTCGGAAGATATGACATGCTGATCGGCTATGCCTGCGTCTCGACGCAAGACCAGAAATTCCAGCTACAGCTTGATGCCCTGAAAGGCGCCGGCTGCGAACGGATTTTTGAGGAGAAAGCTTCCGGCGCCCAGCGGGAACGCCCAGCCTTGAAAGAGGCGATTGCGTTCCTGCGCGAGGGCGACACGCTCGTCGTCTGGAAACTCGATCGTCTCGCCCGTTCCCTGCGGCAGCTGATCGACATGTTCGAGATGCTGGATGAACGCAAGATCGGATTCCGCTCTCTGACCGAGAGCATCGACACGACGACACCCGGCGGACGGCTGGTGTTTCACATCTTCGGAGCCCTGGCGGAATTCGAGCGATCGATCATCCGCGAGAGAACCACTGCCGGCTTGGCTTCGGCCAGGGCAAGGGGACGCCTCGGCGGACGGCCCCGTGCCATGTCGGCCGAGGACATCGCGATTGCAAAGACGCTCCTGGCAAATCCGGAGATCTCCGTGAAGGAAATCGCCCGTCGCCAGGGTGTCTCCGTCTCGACATTGTACAAGCACATCCCCGCCGCACGCAGTGCCGGCCAGGCGACAGACGGCTCCAGTGACATGGGTGCCCAAGACAGGGAGGCATGAGCGATGCAGCTCGATCTTTTCCCCACGACGGTTCACTTGCGCTGCATCGATCCGGCGAAAAAACAAGCGGCGCTTCTATGGCCTGCAGCTGCAGAGAACCCTGTTCGGGCAATGGGCCGTCGTCCGCGGATGTGGGCGTATCGGCAGCGGGGTGGGCCAACACCTGGAGCAATGGTTCGACAACCGCGCCGAAGCCCATGCCTTCATGAACCAGCTGGAAGAGGTAAAGCGCCTGCGTGGGTATCACTGACAGCCGACAGTAAGGAATTCAATGGGCTTGCACTCTAATCCTCTGTACGTCTTCGGGAGGGATATTTCAGCAACCTCGGCGAGCACTCTCCAGTGCCAAATGGTGCACAGCCCGGACCCTGCAC
>Ga0208623_100984_pt1 | contig 9360 bp, 10 predicted proteins | sample HotLakConsUCCL28_FD_184737 | JGI IMG/M metagenome (GOLD analysis project Ga0208623, IMG submission 184737) | Hypersaline microbial mat communities from Hot Lake, Washington, USA - Hot Lake Consortium UCC-L28 (SPAdes) (version 2) ...
GATGCTCAAACGCTACGGCTATCTCAACCAGCCAGCCTGAGATCGGACTCTGCGATGCGTGCCTGAGCCACCCTTCGCCAAGGGTGATAACACTCTTTTGCCCAGAGACGCTATTCTTTCACGCTAATCCAACCATAAGTAATGCCTCATTCAGCTTGTCTCTCGGCGCTTGTGGCAAGGCGTCGTCGCGCCAGGTGTAGCCGGGTCTACATCAAGAGACGAGAACGCAGTCCACGAGCGCCGAGAGGCAAGCCCGAAGGGGGCTCCGGACGAATCCGCCTGCAGCGCTGGCAGGAACAAGGGTGCGGTTTGCTAGCAAGAAGCGCCCTGGTTGATGCCGTGGCGCGTGTTAAAGCGGCTCGACGTAGCCCGCTATGCCTTCGCCGCTTTGCCTTGCAGGCGAATCCGTCCGGAGCCCTGAATGAGGCATTACTTTTGGTTGGATTAGTATCTTGGTCCGGCCTATTCATGATCCAAGCTACCGACCTTATTTGATACTGTCCTGAAATCGGTAAAACGCTCGATGATCTGGCCCGAAAATGGGGCCTGAGCCGAGGTGCCTACACTCGGAGATTTCGCCAGCTTGCGCTGAGCGGTCACGTCTGATGCGGAACAGTCTGCAACAGGCGCTTCACGAACCCGTCGATCGAATCAGCGGCCAGGTGAGGACTGACCAGGTGGTCGACGCTTTCTGGCCGGTGGTGGTGCCACCTACCTGCACCTCCAGCAAACCGGCGGAGCCGCAGCCGAGACGGCGAGATACTCCGAGGAAGTGGATCACCACTTTGGTCGATCCCTGGTCCTCGACGATGTCCCCGTGGTGGCCTACCGGGATCGGAATGGCTGTGATCGACGGTAAAGACAGTGCTGCAGAGTGCGCATCGAATTGCATGCTTGACGAAGATCAGGACCTGTCCGCGTTAGTGTCGCCTGGCTCGCCGACTGCGAAGTCGCCACCGGCTGCAGAACACAAGCAATGACACACTGAGCAATCCCGGCACCCATGCCATCCACGCGCCCAGCCGCGCAAACAGTGTCGGTCCGAGGTTGGGAAGCGCCACCGGCCGGCACTGCGCCGCCGGGCCGCCTTCAGGCGCGAGTCGCTGCAAGCGCCCCGCGGCGTCGATCCACCCGGCAGTGTCGCCGTTCACGCTGCGTACGATGGGCGTGCGGTAGCTGACCGCGAGGAAGCGCGACATCGCGAGGTCATAGCGCTCAGCCACGTGACCCCCAAAAGCGGTAAAGTTGGACATCTGGGCGATCACATTTCCGCCCGCAACGCTCGCCGCTGCCAGATGCGGGCGCGAGTGCATCTCATAGCAAATCGCAGGAATCACTTCGAGGCCGTCCGCCACCGACAGGACCGTCCCGGGCGGGCCGTCGCCCAGCCCCATCATGCCTCGCCACAAGGTGGTTTCGTAGACCGGAACCAGCGCTGATTTGGTGTGTTCCAACGGCGCTTGCACGCCCGGACGATAAAGCCGCGCCACGACGCTGGCTTGCTTGTCGAGGCATTGCATGAGCAGGGGCACGCCGTCACTCTCCAGCAGGACCGGCGCGCGCCGACAGGCAAACTCGGCACGGGCCTGGGTCAGCGGCGTCTCGGGCCAGACCGCGAGCCGACACGAGGGGTCGGCGCGAAGCGCATTACGGGTCTGTTCGACAGCGGAGCGGTTCTTGCCAGTCCGATTGGCGGTCATCTGGCTGACGGCCGAATGGCCGCTAAGCTGGAACTGCATCGCCATGATCGAGACGCTGGGATGCTGCGTCCCCGCCAGGTCGACATATCGGATACGCAAGACGCCCGCCGACCAGCAGACGAACATGAGCAGCAGACTGATGCCGAGGACCGACATCATGGCGCGACGTCCGCGGCACCGAACAAGCTCGGCCAACGCGGCCGAGGGGAGCAAAAGGAGCCAAAGCACCCACGCTTCACCGCCGAACTCCGCGATCTGGATCATGGCAGTGTGGTTGACGACCATCGCCGCCGGCGTAAACGGAAATGGCGTCCAGACCACGCATATCAGTGTGGCGAGCACGCCCGTGCGGACAATGGGCTGGAGCGCCAACGGGACCGCACCGCGTAGCCATCGAGCATCAATCCAGCCGAATAGTGCAAAGGGCAAGGCGTAGGTGAGGAAAACGCCGACCGTCCAAAGATGGCCTTCCCAGACAGCCTCACTGACGGCCTGCGCTGGGATGCCAGGAACGTCCCACCGTCCCGGGATGAGGTAGGCGAGCCCCATGATCAGACCCAACGCAAAGGCGCCTCGGGGACCATGTTTTGCAGTCGCCGCGAGCCATGGAGCGAATGCGATCCAGGCGACCAGGGGCTGTGGCGTGCGCAGAAGCCCGTCGGTCGCCAGGCCAACCAGGAGCGCAGAGACGGCAACGGCCGCCAGGCTGATGAGCCAATGACGCCCTGAACCGTGCACCGACGCGGAATGCCGGCGCAGGGTCAGCAAGCTCTCGACGCGATCAAGAGAAACCATGATCGCTACCGTGCGTTGCCGAGGGAGGTCTCCGCTTTACCGTCCCGCGCTCTCTGGATCCGGCCTTGCCAGGCTGTTTCTGGTCCCCGGCGTATGGTCCGGCGTCGGCGCCTCGAAGTTGGATTTGAAGACGAAATCGAGGAGGTCCTGCCACTGGAAACCGAGGTCCCAGGGCCCCGCCTGTTCAAAGACATCGGGATTGCCGCCGACGCCGGCACGCGCGCCCTCCAGCAAGAACTGGATCGGCTGTACCGCCGCGTCGAAATCTGGCGGCAGGTCGGGGTCGACATAGTCCTGTCCCGGAATGTAGTAAGTGCGTTCCAGGGTGAAGTTGTCCGTCAGCTCCCGCGGTGTCATGTATTCGATCAGAAAGAGGAACTCGGGTTGATCGACGTCGAGGGCCTGCATGAAGAACTCGATCGTATCGCCGATGTAGAGAAAGTCGGTTCGCTCGTACTCTCCATTCTCGTCGAAAATGTCGGCAGCCGCCGACACCAGCGTCCCGGCGTCATTGACCACGAGATAGACAATGACCGGTGCCGCACCCTCCGGGTAGTCGGAATAGTCGCGCCCTTCCTCTTGCAGCTCGGCATAGTCCACGACCTGGATGGAGCAGAAATTGCTGCCGGTGCATTCGGCCAGAACGTATTCGTCGTCGCGGAAGATCGCGTAGTCGTCATCCGGCATCGGCTGGTAGGCGGGCTCGCGCTCCACGGTGGCCAGCACGCGAGGAATCTCCGCCGCGTTGGTCGTATCCGGATCGATAAAGAAGAGGTTGCGATCCCAGGCCGGCACGACGTACACGCCGGTCGCCGCGCCCGGAACGGTTGAAAAGCCGCGAAGAAGCAGTTCCAGCCGACCGATATCGTCTTCTTCGTAGGTGCGCGGAAAGGTGACGAACCCTTCGACCCGATCCCAGTCGCCGGACAGCGTCCCCGTCAGGCGCAGGGGGGGTATAGAATTTCCAGCGCCCCTGTTTTCTGCCACCTCGCCACCTCGAAGTCGCTGCGAGGCATCGTTTCGACGGAGGATCGCGTGTTCACCCATCGAGCCCTGTACAAACTCGCGATTGACAGATGTCCGGCAAACTGGCTTACAGCTGCCAGTCATGACACTGGCCCAGCCTTCGGGAATGGCGAAAGCCAACGCCGCCAGGGCTGCAATGATGATCCATGATTTAGCGGACATATGTATTCCTCCTTCAGAAGATTTCGATGGGGCATTTGAAGCCGAAGTCAGCCAGCAAGCCTTTGCGATCCCGGCGAAATAGTCGTGCTCTCACGCCGCGCGTGGCCTCGCAAGAATTGGCGCGAGCCCGTCGTTCATCGACGATGCGCTGGCTAACGTCAATCCGCGCCTTGCCCTTTCGGTCAAGTCTAGGGCGATCCTGGTAGATGCCTTTGACTGGACGTTCCGGATCGTTTGACTGGATGTTCTGGATTTTTTTGATGGGTGGGATAGGCCAGCCGTCCTGCTCCCGAGGAGTCGGCGATGTACAGTCTCAGCAGGTGGGCCGGTTTCAGCGACTTGCAGGCCTGGCGCTCACCGGAGTCGTCGTCAGCAGACTATGAACCCGCTGCCAGCTGGCGCACCATGTCGGGAACGTGGACCGGATAGTGCCTGCCTGGCGAACTGCGCTCAGCCTGGCCGGGCTCGCGTTCCTTCGCCGCTGCGCGCAGTTGACTCGGCGTGAGGCCGAATCGCGCTCGGAACGCACGACTGAAATGAGCATGACTGGAAAAACCCGCCTCGAAGGCCACTGCACCAATACCGAGATGCTGCAGCGATGGCGTCGTCAAAAGCCTCCGACTGCGCAGCAGGCGTCGCTCCCAGACATAGCTTGCGACGCCGTCATGGTGCTCGAACAATCGGTAGATCTGCGACCGGGAAACTTTGAAATGCCTGGCCAGATCATCGACCTTCAGGGGCGTTTCGAGATGCAGTTCGATGTAGCGGCGGACAGCCAGTGCCAGCGCTTCACCCACCGCGGGTTTCAGCTCGGCTGGAAGCCCCTTTTCATTGGCGAGGTAGCCATGGATCAGACCGATCGTCCCCTGCACGGCAGTGCTGGCTTGGGCCCAGTTCATGCAGGTGACGTTGCGCCACAGATTCTGCAGGTGGTCGCCGAGCATCCGCACCATGGGGTTGTGACCTGGAAGGCGTCGTCCATGAAGCCTGTCGATCATCGGAGTAATGCTTGCTCGCAGGTCATGCGGAACCATGAGCGTCAGGTTTTCGTAGTCGGTGGCCGCGAGATTGAAAGGTTTCTCGGTATCGATGATCAGCATGTCGCCAGCAACGACGCGCTCACGATCGCAGACGATGCCACCACCATAGGGAAAATACTGGACCAGTATCAGCCCCAGTTCCTCGCGTGCCAGCCGCTTTTCGTCGCGTATGAAATGCTGTGATTCGGCATGCGCCTGCGCCAACACCGTGTCGCCCAGATCGGCGGTGATGATGCTGGCCGGCTTGTTGACTGCGGCGCTCGACCCATCCCTCGATGCGACATCGAAAAGAACACCCATATTCTCGCGCCAGGCATCATAGCGCAGGCTCTCCTCCACCTCGTTGCTGTTGAATCTGGCAAGAGAGATGGTCGGAGGTATTTCTGAGTCAGGACGCTGGTGAGGAGAAGCCGCCGGGTCGGAGCCATCACCGCACGCTGATAACGAGTCGCCTGGGGCCATGCTTTGACGTTTTTTCATGCCAACCCTCCTGCGGCCCTTTGGGATCAGATCAAGTGCACACAGGATCGTCTCGAGCTACCAACAGGCCGTGTACGCCCTCTTTTGGCCTGGGAAACCTCTGCACAAGCCTGCGCGGGCGTGACTGTGATTAAGACGAGGAGTATAAACACGCTTGTCTCCGTGTTCCAGAAGCCAGAGCCGGGCCGACACGGCGTTTGACTCCCGTTGCGGCCCAAGACGGCACGAACTCCGTCTGATTCTGCCCTGTCGTCGGCGCACGGCTTTCCGCCCACAGGCCGGAACAACGATATTGGTTGTCTGCCCCAAAATCGCAATCAAACCGGCCCGATGGACTGGCCGATGGAACTCTTGACCTTCCTGGTGCAATACGCTTCGTCGGCAAAGCGGGGCCAAGCGGCAATAGCGGCATTGACCTGGTCGATGATGTCGCTGGTCTCGCGGGGCCTGAGGCCGAACTGGGTCGCCAGCTTGAGGCAGTGCGCTCGCGTTGGCTGGCGGCCCTCGCCGAGGATGGTCGTGGAATGTTCGCCGCCCGGGCCGTGGCTGTAAGTCAGGTCATAGGCGGGGGCCAGCGACCATTCACCGGTCTGGTCATCGAGCCGGAAGCTGAAGTTCTTGGCGTGGTCGTCGCGGTTGTGGGCGGCGAGGTTGAACACCATCAGCCGGAACAGGCGCAGAAGGTCTGCGTGGTTGTGCGTCAGGGCCTGCGTCACTTCGAACAGATCGGCGTAGTCGGTCGAGGGAATGCGTTCTCACTTCACGCCTCGCCGGCGTTTCGGCTTGGGCGCGGAGCGCGCGTCCAGTTCATCGATCGACGAGGCAGGCGGCGGCTTGAACAGCTCAGCGAACTCGTCGAGCCGCCCGAGTGCGTGGCAGAGCTTCAGCAGGTTCGCGAGCGACGTGCGGCCGGTTCGTTCGTAGCGCCGAATGGTCGGCAAGGACACACCGGATCGCTCAGCCAGTGTGTCCTGCTTCCATTCACGACGCAGGCGCTCGGCTCGAATGCGCTCGGCCAGCATTCGAGCGATTTCATTCGGGCTATGACGTTGAATCGGGACGCCGGGCATATCATTTCTGCCGATCATCAAGAGTTCATATTTTACATATTTTATCACTTGTTTGATTTTTTGGCCATCAAGAAATCAGAAACTATCGCTAAAAACGATTTCGACTGGCCGCCCGAGGGGAACAAACCTGATTTTCCCATCCAATGGAGCATTGTCCGGCTCGAGTAGATTACGGGACAGGCACGAAACCTAGGAAATTTCCCATGCGCTTTCAGGTGATTTTCTGATCGACATCGACGATTCCGTCTGCGACGATGGATTCATGACCTATCCACGCAGTCATCTTGTGTCTGAGGAAGAGCCGGGGTTCTACCACGTGGTTTCCCGGTGTGTTCGGCGGGCGTTTCTGTGCGGCAAGGATCGCTTGTCCGGTCGCTGCTTCGAGCACCGGCGTGCGTGGATCGAAGATCGCATTCTGGAACTGGCTGATGCCTTTGCCGTTTCAGTGTATTCCTACTCCGTAATGAGCAATCACTTCCACGTCGTTTTGCACGTCGATCCGACCGTCCCGGCGACCTGGACCGATGATGAGGTCGCTCGCCGCTGGTTGGTCGCTTTCCCTGGGGAACTGAAGCGGAATCCGAGCGAAGAACTGGCGCGACGCCTGGAAATGGCCATTCTCAGTGATCCCGAGCGAGTCCAGAGCCTGAGGAAGCGCCTCGGGAGCTTGAGCTGGTTCATGAAAGCGCTGAACGAGCCGATCGCACGCATGGCGAACCAGGAAGACGACTGTACGGGCAAATTCTGGGAAGGTCGGTTCAAATGCCAGGCGCTGCTGGAGGAGCAAGCCGTTCTGTCCTGCATGGCCTACGTCGATCTGAATCCGGTCCGGGCCGCCATGTGCGACGCGCTGGCGGATTCCGACCACACCTCCATCCAGAAGCGACTCGAATCGGGCTCAGAAGCGTCGAGATCGTTGAAAGCCGGGTCTGGCGCTTCGGCCAATCCACTGAAACCCGTCGCCGGTCTGGACGCGGATTCGTTGCTCGATTTGACCGAACGGTCATACATCCAACTCGTTCAATGGACCGGTGAGCAGATCCGGCCCGACAAGCGCGGGGCACTCAAAGCGATCGAGGTTGATCAGCACCCACCCGCAGAAATTTCAAGACTTAGCCGAAGTCCGAAAACCTGGATACGACAAGTGCAGGGCACCGAGAGTATCTACTACCGCGCAATAGGATCCGCTGAAGCTCTGATGGACAAGGCCGCAGCCTTGGGCCAGACCTGGATGAAGGGCGTCGCGGCAGCCAGGGCGAAAATGATCCTGCGCAAGCGCCCTACCTGAAGCAAAAATTCAATGGAATAACGACCAGACCGGCTCGTTCCGGGTCTTGTCATGTCCGGAATCTGCTATTTTGTGTCTGCGGGCGGGTGAGTGGCGGCAAAACGGCTGATTGAGTCCGAAGCGGCAGTCTCTGGAAGGAAATCATGGCCTCGAGATCGATGAGAAGCGACGAGCGCGGAGGGTCAATTGATGCATGTCCTGGTTCTCTTGGCTAGATCGACTCTATGGCGAGATCGGGCGCCTGAAGATGGAACTGGACTGGCTGAAAAAAAAGTCCGGGATCAGCCTGCCATGATCCGTCAAAGTTGGATCGATGGGAGTGAGGAGATCCCGGTGGTCCGTCAGTGCGAACTGGCGGGAGTCGCCCGCGCCACCATCTATGCTCGCCGGCGCTGGCAGCCACAGGAGGCCGGTGATCAGCTGCTATGCGGGCTGCTCGACGAAATCTACACGCGGCGGCCATTTTACGGTACTCGACGCATGGTGCTCGAGCTGCGCTCCATGGGCCACGAGGTCAACCGAAAGCGCGTCCAACGCCTGATGCGCGCAATGGGGCTGGCAGCGATTGCGCCGGGCCCTCACACCAGCCGCCCGCACCCGCAGCACAAGGTCTATCCATACCTGTTGCGCGGCGTGGCGATCACACGGCCTAACCAGGTCTGGAGTGCCGATATCACCTATATCCGGGTCGCTCGAGGGTTTTGCTACCTGGTCGCGATCATGGACTGGTACAGCCGTAAGGTGCTCAGTTGGCGGGTCAGCAATACCATGGAGGCAAACTTCTGCGTCGAGTGTCTTGAAGAGGCTTTGCGGCAGTATCCGGCACCCGAGATCTTTAATAGCGACCAGGGCGTTCAATTCACAGCCGAGGCGTTCACGGGCGTGCTCATGCGCGAGGGTGTCACCATCAGCATGGACGGCCGCGGACGGGCTTTCGACAACATCTTTGTTGAGCGACTTTGGCGGACCGTGAAGTATGAGGACATCTACCTCAAAGGCTATGCTGACCTGTGCGAAGTCACTCTTGGACTGGCCGAGTACTTCCTGTTTTACAACGAAAAGCGTCCACACATGGCGCTGGCCAACGAGACACCGGACAAGGTGTACCGGACCCGGCTTGGCGGTGGCGCAATGATCCTGGACAAATACGGCCCGGCGGTGAAAACGCCCAGCCAACCCGCAGCATCAGGGCAGCGCTGTTCAGCTGCGATTGAGGCAGAGGCTATAGCTTAAACACATGCAAATTCTGTCTTGACAATGGGGTCCACCTTACTGTCCTGCATGGCCTACGTGGATCTGAATCCGGTCCGGGCCGCCATGTGCGACACGCTGGCGGATTCCGACTACACATCCATTCAGAAGAGACTCAAAGCCGGTTACTACGCCTCGATATCCTTCAAAGCCGGGTCTGGCGTTACCGGGGACTTGTTGAAACCCGTCGCCGGTCTGGACGCTGATTCGTTACTCGATTTGACCGAGGGGTCATACATCCAGCTCGTTCAATGGACCGGAGAGCAGATCCGCCCCGGCAAACGCGGGGCTCTCAAAGCGATCGAGGTTGATCAGCACTCACCCGCAGAAATTTCAAGACTGAGCCGAAATCCAAAAGCCTGGATACGACAAGTCCAGGGCACCGAGAATGTCTACTACCGAGCCATAGGATCGGCCGAAGTGCATATTCCGGCCCATCGTGAACACCTATTCTGACCGAACGTGAACATCGATTCTGGGTCAACATGAACACCGATTCTGGTTGAACGTGAACACTTTTACCGATTTTTCAGAATCGGTGTTCACAT
>Ga0208623_100986_pt1 | contig 9354 bp, 10 predicted proteins | sample HotLakConsUCCL28_FD_184737 | JGI IMG/M metagenome (GOLD analysis project Ga0208623, IMG submission 184737) | Hypersaline microbial mat communities from Hot Lake, Washington, USA - Hot Lake Consortium UCC-L28 (SPAdes) (version 2) ...
ATCAATGACGACCCAGGTTCAGACCCAGCAAGTGGCCGGCTTCAAATCGGAATGCCGGCCGGAATGAAATCGGAATAGGTGGCCGGCATCAAGTTGGAATGCATGGCCGGCTTCGTCGGAATACGCAGCCCAGCCCCGCCGAATTCACCGGAGCGAAGAAGGTCCGCATCGAGGGCTCGTCCGATATTGCGCATGTCAGCACGTCACACGTCGAGCGCCAGAACCTCACGATGCGGATGCACATGCGCCGATTCACCCGCCTCACGAATGCGTTCTCCAAGAAATTCGAGAACCACATGCATATGGTGGCGCTCTACACCGTCTGGTATAATTTCATCCGTATTCACAAGACGCTCAAGACATCGCCTGCTATGGCCGCAGGTGTTTCTGCTACGCTCTGGTCAATGGATGATTTGGTTGCCATGATGGGCGCGGTTGCGCCTAAGCCGGAACGGCGCGGCCCTTACAAAAAAAAGGGGGGAAGCAATTGACCGTTAATGATTCGCGCCTTATCTATTCGTCATCACCCACCCGCAGCTTGCTGCGGGCTCAAAGGCCGCTCAGGGGCAACTCTGTGGCGGCCTTTGCTTTTGCGTGGGGTAGGGCCTGAGATGCGCACGATTGTTTATGTCGATGGTTTCAATCTGTACTATCGCATGCTCAAAAATCGACCCTCGATGAAGTGGCTAAACCAAATGGAATTAGCCGCGACGGTTCTTTCTCCACAGCATAAGATTGAACGTGTGAATTACTATATCGCTAGGGTCTCGGCTAGAGCGCACGACCCGTATGCGCCAGCACGGCAAGCAGTGTACTTGAAAGCGCTTCGCACGGTACCCGAGATCGTTGTGCACGAAGGCTCATTCATGACTTCTGAGCCGTGGATGCCGCTCGCGGCCCCGCCTCAATCTAAGCCAAATGGCTACACGTGGAACATGCCCCCTCCGAACACTGTGAAAGTGATGAAAAGCGAGGAGAAGGGAAGCGACGTGAACTTAGGCGCGCACCTCGTGAGGGACGCGTTTACAAATGCGTTTGATGTCGCAGTTCTCATTACAAATGATACCGACCTAGTCGAGCCCATTCGCATAGCTGTTCAGGAGGCAAATAAGCGCGTCGGACTGTTGGTGCCAGTCAAATACCCAAGCCAGAGTTTAATCAATATCGCTTCGTTCCATCTTCGCATTAGGCCGGGCCATTTGGCCCGTTCGCAGTTCCCTGCGATAATCAATGCGCCTGATGGCACTCAGATAGCCCGACCGGCCACGTGGGTCTAATTTCAAACTGAGACACTACCCGGCGGCGCCCTCTGGGGCCCTGTGAGAAATCCTCGCTTGTTCATTGGGCGGTAGCACCGCCATCGACCTTCAGACTCGTGCCCGTCACCATCCTCGATGCCGACGAGGCGAGGTAGACGACGGCTGCCGCAACATCTTCCGGCATCGCGATCTGCTTGAGCGGGATCATTGCCATGGCGGCTTCCCGGTAGGCGGGATCTTCGAAGAACGGCTTCGTCATCGATGTCTCCACCACCGTTGGCGCAACCGCGTTTACCCGGATGCCGGTCGAGGCCAGGTCGATCGCCATCGACTTCGTCAGGCCCTCCATGGCGTGTTTCGTCATGGAATAGACGCTGCGGCGCGGCCCGCCGACATGCCCCATCTGCGACGAGATGTGAATGATCGACCCGCCGTTCCCCGCCCGTACCATCGCCGCTGCGGCGGCTTGCGAGATCTTGAAGGCGGCGCGGATGTTCAAGTCGAGGAGGAGATCGAGCGTTTTATCATCGACCTCAAGCACCGGTTGAAGCTTGTTCGTCCCGGCGTTGTTGACGAGGATGTCCAGCCGGTCGAGCCCCTTGATGCGCGCGATGATTGCATCGTCGCGTACATCGCCAAGCAGCGCTTCGATCGAGCCCTTGCCTTCCCCGACAAGGTCCTCGAGGTCCGACGAGGTGCGGGCCATGGCGATGACGTGGGCTCCCGCCTGCGCCAGGGCCAGCGCGCAGGCGCGACCGATCCCCCGTCCCGCACCGGTCACCAGTGCAGTCTCACCGTCCACACGAAAGTCCATTGAGCGCTCCTCACGGAAAATTGGCCCCGGCTGGATAGCCGGGGCCGAACTCGATCTTGCCGATTACTTGATCGCGAGCGGGTTGATCATCGAGCCCGTACCGCCGGTGATCACGAGGGGGGGGCCGGTGAAGAAGAATTCGTAGACCCCGTCGGCCGCGCAATCTTCCGCAAGCTCCTTGACGTAGAAGATCTCGCCCATGGTCAGGCCCATTGTCGGGATGACGACCCAGTGCCAGGGCTGGTTGACTTCCGTCGTCTCGTTCGGACGAACTTCCACGCCCCAGGTGTCGGAGCAGATCGCTGCGATTTCCTTTTCCTGTGACCAGTAGCAGTTCTCGAACTTGACCCCGGGGGCGTCGCCGCCCGCATAGCCGCCCCACTTCTTCTCGGAAAGGCAGCGCTCCATCTGGCCAGTGCGGATGATGACGAAATCGCCCTTGCGAATCTCGACCTTCTGTGCGGCCGCGACCTCGTCGAGCTCGGCGTTCGAGATGCCGTAACCGTCCTCCAGCCAGGAAACGCCCTTGTGCCTCGCGACGTCGAGGAGCACCCCGCGTCCGACCATCTTGTCGCGCGCATGCTCGATCCCGAGCTTGTGGACGCCACCGGCGTCGACGTCCTTCGCGTCGAAGTCGTTGTACATCTTGTCCTTGTAGAAGATGTGGCCGAGCGAATCCCAGTGGGTCGCCGCCTGCACCGGCATGTTGATGGAATCGTCCGCATAACGGATCTTGCCCTCGTCGAAGCGGCCCGCGATGGCGTCCGTTCCGGTGGCGAGCATCGTGTGGATCGGGTTCCAGCGCCCGCCGAACAGGCCGCTCTGCGGGCCGTTGGAATCGAGCGGGATGCCCATGCCGAAGACCTTGCCCTTGCGAACGAGCTTCGCAGCGCCGGCGACGGCCTCCGGGGTAACGTGGTTGAGCGTCCCGACCTGATCGTCCGCACCCCAGCGGCCCCAGTTCGACAACTTCTTGTGTGCTTCCTCGATTGCGGCAAGGCCGACCTTGATGTCCATGGTTTTCTCCATTTTTGTCTTGAAGCTTCAGTTGAACAGAAGCTCCGGCAGGAACAGGGTGATCTGCGGGAAGGCGATGAGGATCGCCAGCGTGACGAAGAGCATCAGCAGGAACGGAGCGGTCCCGATGTAGATGTCTTCGAGGGTGACGTTTGCCGGAAGGGAGGCCTTCATCGCGAAGACCACCATTCCAAAGGGCGGCGTCAGAAGGCCGATCTCGATCGTGATGATCGCGACGACGCCGAACCAGATCGGATCGTAGCCGAGCGCTAGAATGACGGGCGCCATGATCGGGATGCTGAGCAGGAGGATCGACACGGAGTCGAGGATCATGCCCAGGATCAGCAGGATGAGGAGGAAGGCGAGCAGCACCGAGAGCGGGGCGAGGTCAAGCTGGATGACCCAGTCGGCGATCGCGGTCGGCACCTGCGAAAGCGAAAGCATTCGCGAATACATCGATGCGGCAATGAACAGGAAGAAGATACCCGCACTTGCCTTGCCCGTGTTGAGCAGCAGCTCGAGAATTCCTCTCCAGGTGAACTTGCGCCGCGCGATCAGAATTACCAGCGCGCCGAAGGCGCCGATCGCGCCGGCCTCGGTGGGAGTGAAGAAGCCGCCGTAGATTCCGCCGAGAACGAGGACGATCAGCATGTAGAGAGGCCAAGGGCGCAGAACCAGGACCCGACGCTTGATGCGGTCGCCGATGTCGACGGCCGTGTGCCTGCCGCCCGCCATCTCCGGCTTGATCAGCGCGATCAGCCAGATTGCCGCGGAAAGTGCGCCGGCGACCAGCAGGCCGGGAAAGACCCCGGCTGCGAAGAGGAGCCCGATCGATTGCTCCGTGACGACGCCGTAGACGATCAGGAGCACCGAAGGCGGGATCAGCATTCCAAGGAGCGCGCTCGACGCGACGATGCCCAAGCTGAACCTCAGATTGTAGTTTAGGCGCATCATCTCGGGAACGGCCAGCTTCGAGAAGACGGCCGCAGATGCAACGGAGACCCCCGTGATCGCCGCGAAGACTGCGTTGGCGGCAACCGTCGAAATGCCGACACCGCCGCGCAGACGGTTGAGCAAGGCCTCGGCCGAGGAGAAGAGATCGCGCGTCGCACCTGCGGCGGTCGCCAGCAGTCCCATCAGGATGAAAAGAGGGATCACGGCGAAGACGTAATCCGCCACCGAGCTGTACGCGGCGTTCTTGAGGAGATTGGCCGCCACGGAGGCGCGGCCCGTGATGAAGTAGACGCCGGCGTAACTCGTGAGCATCAGGACTACGCCGATGTGCAACCCCGCGAGAATGAGCACGAACAGGACGGCGATCGAAATAATTCCGACGGTAAGCGGTTCCATTGCGTTTCCTCTTACTCGATCGCCGGCGGCGTATCTGAATGGATGTCGTCTTCGCCGCCGCGCAAGGCACTGATGCCCTGACCGATATACTCGATTGCGGTCAGCGCTGCGCCGAGTACGACGACCCCCCAGATGGGCCAGATCGGGACGCGAACGGGATGCTCGCCCTCGAAATATCCCAGGCGGTAAGATCGAAGCAGCTCCGGGTAGCTGCTGCAGACGATGATCGCCATCAGGACCGCGCCCGCTATGCAGTTGAGAACAAAAATCGTGCGACGGGGCAGGACTGGAAGCGCATCGAGAATAAGCGTCGACCGCAAATGCTGGCGCGCGCGCAAGGTAAACGCCATCTGCAGCCAGACCATGCAGATGATCGAAAGCTTGGTGAGTTCGGGCACCCCGTACAGAGGGTATGAAAAGAGAGCCCGTCCGATGACGTCTGTCGTGATCAGCATCATGATTGCCACGATCAGGAGCGCCGCGATCAGGTTCAGAAAGGCGAGAAACCTACCCAAAAGGGTCCACATCCGTATGCTCCATGAAGATTCGAAGCCGGTGCGGACGCATTCGTCCGCACCGGGAGTAGGGAACGGGGATCAGCGCTCGGCGAGCCAATCGCGCGGGAACTCGTGTCCGTCCGCCTTTAGAAGATCGATGTAGTGGTAGACAGCGTCGCCCGGCTGTCCGGCGCTGTTGATCTCCTCGGTCCGGTCGGCGGGGATATTGGGGAGGCGGGCGGCCCATTCGGCCTTCTGCTCGTCCGTCAATTCGACGATCCGCACACCGGCGGCGCGCATCTTCTCGAGCGATTCCTCCTGGCGCTTGGCCGTGTACTCACCGGCACGCTCGCTCCAGTTCCGGCCTTCCTCGCGGAAAATCGTCTGGACGTCTTCAGGAAGCGAGTCCCACGTATCCTTGTTCATGGTCAGCAAAGGCGTGGCGATCACGCCGAATCCGGTGACCGTGAACTGCTTGGAGACTTCCTCCAGCCGGAAGGACGTCACGCCGTCCGGGAACATGACCCAGCCGTTGTAGACGCCGGTCTGCATCGAGGTATAGGCCTCGTTCAGGTTGCTCTGCACCGGAACGATCCCGACCGACGAAACCCACGGAATGTTCGGTCCTGCTGCGGCAATCCGTTCGCCTTCGAGCTCCGACACGTCGTCCCAAGTAAAGTTCGTGATCAGGCCGTAGTTGCCCAGGATGCCCACGCCGACGAACACCTGATTGTAGCGTTCTTCGAGCTGATCGCGGAGGCCTGCGATGTCTTCGTAGGTCTGCAGGTTCAGCTTGACGCCCTGGACAGGGTCTCCCGAGCCGAAGGGAACGAAGTACGAGAAGTTCCAGGCCATCAGCCGGGCCGGATCGAAGGGAGTCTGCAGGTCGGCCATGTCGAGAAGGCCTGCCTCGACTGCTCCGAGGCATTCGCCGAGCTTGCAGACCGATCCGCCCCAGGATTCGCTCCAGTTGATCTCGTGATCGGTTTCCGCTGCGACCCGCTCCGCGACCTGCGGCATGAAGCCTTCGCGGATCGTCGTGATCCACGTTGCGGCGGCGGGGTGTCCGGCTCCGATGCGGATGGTGAAGGTCTCGGCTGCTGCCGTCTGTGTCAGTACCGTCGAAGACAGCAGTGCTACTGCGGCTGCCAATTTCATGATTGTGTTGCGGCTCATGGCTTCGTTCTCCCTTGTGGTTAAACAACTTTCTCCGCAGCGGATCTCTTTGGAGGATCCTGCCGTGTCAGTGCCTTGCCGGGTCGCGAACGAGCGTTTGCAGCGAGCATGATCTCGGGCCCGACGTCGAGACGCGATCGACAGGGCGCCTGGATGGCGCCAGGCCGTCAGCCGAATCCTCGCTCTTGATGGTGCGAAGCGAGGATTCGGATTGAGCGTGAGCAATCGACTAGAAGTTCACGAGATCTGCGCCCTTCAACTGAAGCATTTCGCGTGCTTCATCCGGTGTCGCCACTTCGAGCCCCAGCCCTTCCAGGATCTGGCGGGCAAGCCGAACCTGCTCGGCGTTCGACTTGGCGAGCTTGCCGGGACCGGCCCATAGCGAATCCTCGAGGCCGACGCGCACATTCGCCCCCATCGACGCCGCCATCGCGGCGATCCGCATCTGGGACGACCCCGCTCCGAGGACCGACCAGCGGTAATTATCGCCAAACAGCCGGTCCGCTGTCCGCTTCATGTGCATGATGTCTTCCGGATGCGTGCCGATGCCGCCCAGGATGCCAAACACTGACTGGATGAAGAGGGGGGCCTTGACGAGGCCGCGATCGAAGAAGTGCTTCAGGTTGTAAAGGTGAGCGATATCATAACATTCGAATTCGAAACGTGTGTCGTTGTCGTAGCACGTCTGAAGAATGTATTCGATATCCTTGAAGCTGTTCCGAAAGACGAGATCTTTCGTAGCCTCGAGGAATTGCGGCTCCCATTCATGCTTGAAATCCTTGTAGCGATCCAGCAGATGGAAGAGGCCGAAGTTGATCGAGCCCATGTTGAGCGATGCAACTTCAGGCTTGTAGTGCGCCGCCGGCAGCACCCGCTCTTCGACCTTCATGTAGGGACTGCCGCCGCTCGTGATGTTGATGGCGGCGTTCGTCTGCTGTTTGATGCGCGGCAGGAAGCGCCCGAAAGCCTCGACGGTCTGATCCGGGCGGCCCGTCTCGGGATCGCGCGCATGCAGATGCAGGATGGAAGCGCCTGCTTCGGCTGCCGCGAGAGCCTCGTCGATGATCTCGTCCGGGGTGATGGGGAGATAAGGAGACATCGAGGGCGTGTGAATTGCCCCCGTCACTGCGCATGTGATGATGACTTTGCGAACGGCAGCCATTTTTTTCCTCCAAGCCTTTTGTCTTATTGAATATCAATTCAACAAGCGCAGGCGATTTTGTCAAATGATTTCGGCGAAATTCGATAGCTTTCGGCAAAAATCGTCTTGTGCGCCGCAATATAATAATAATAAAATTGTTGGGACAGGCGATACGTCGTACGCCTTTAGTTGAGCACTTGATCATCAAAGAGCCGCCTGTCATAAAGGTCCTTACGGGGTATCTGTGTTGGGTGGACGTGAACCGCCTGCGAGTCGGCGGATGCGGTATCAAGAGGCGTTGATTGTATGGACGTAAGGGCAGCGACGACAGGGACGGGAGCAGTGCGTCGCGGCAGGCGTCTGCCGCCTCACGAGCGCGAGCAGATGATCCTCGACGAGGCGATCAACTTCTTCGCGGAACATGGCTTCAACGGCCAGGTGCGCCAGCTCGCCGAGCGGTTGCACGTTTCTCAGCCGCTGATCTTTCGGTACTTCGGCACCAAGGACGCGCTGATCGAGCGCGTCTACCAGCGCACCTTTCTCGCGCGATGGGATCCCAGCTGGGAAATCACGCTCGCCGATCAGACCATCCCCCTGCGAACGCGGCTGAAGACGTTCTTGAAATCGTACCTTTCCGTCGTCGATGATTATCGCTGGATCCGGATCTCGATGCATTCGAGCCTGGCGCAGCACGATCTCACTCATCGTTACGTCCAGATTTTCGTGACGAACATTCTGAAGGTCATTGCGCAGCAGGTCAGATTGTATCGCGGTGAGGATGCGGGTGGGGATGTCTCAGGAGAGGAGCTGGAACTCGTCTGGCACCTGCATTCGACGGTCGTGTATTACCTCGTGCGCAAGCATATCCACAAGACGCCCGTCAGTTCGGACATCGAGAGCCTCGTCGATTCCGCCGTCAACAACTTCATCGACGGACTGGGCGCCGAGCGACCGGGGTCTCAGGGCGCCGCCTGAGCGTCTACCGCGCCGGTCGCGACTCTCCACCGTTCCAGCGAGGATTCGAGCCCTTCTTCAATCATCTTGATGAAGACCGCCGTCGCGGTGGGCAGCGCTTTTCGCGCGAGGTGGATCACATAGAACTCGAGCCGCGGCATCGCATCCGCCAGCGGGCGCACGGTGAATCGCATGTCGTCCACTTCATTGAGAACTGCCGTCGCGGGCACGAGCGCAACCCATTCCGTGATTCGCACGAATTCCAGCATTCCGTAGAGTCCGTCGATCTCGACTGTGCGGCTGACCGGAATCCGTCCGGCGATGACCTGCGCATCGATCACCTGCCGCAGGCTGTGCCGCGGGGACGGCAAGACGAGCTTCAGCGGCGGCAGTCGATCGAAGCGAACGGGGGTCGTGGCGGCGCAAGCCGTTCCGTCTGCAGGCGATATCAGCGCGATCGATTCCGATGAAATCCATCTGGTCGTCAACCTGTCGTCCGCCGGCGGAACGGCCACGATCGCGCATTCGACCTCTCCGGCCAGTGCCCATTCCATCAAGGTTCCCGAGAACGCTTCGGCGACGCGAACTTCGACCTCCGGGTACTTTTCGGTGAAGCGCGCCATGACGTTGGGGAGTACACCCTTGGCGATCGTCGGCGGCAGACCGACATTGATCCTGCCGAACATTGCCGCCGGCCATCCGGCCAAAGCCTCTCGCGCCGCCCCGATTTCGTGCAGGATGCTCTGGCATCGCGGGTAGAGCATCGTCGCGGGAGCCGTGGGCTCGACGCCACGCGGGGACCTTTCGAACAACGTCAGGCCCAGGTCGATCTCCAGGTCGCGAATCAGGACCGAAAGGCTTGGTTGCGCGGTATTGAGGCGAGCGGCCACCCGGCTGAGCGAACCTTCTTCATACGCAGCCACGAATGCGCGGATGTGTTTGAGATCCATCTCGATCCTGTTTGGTGAGTTGAGCTATAGTCCCAGCCTATAACCGTTATGCAAGCTTATCGTATATCGCTAGATGGGGTAACGGGCCGGTGTCGAGCCCCTCCCTCCAGGAGCTTGGCGGGAAGGGTGGTCGTCCCTCAAACTGATGATGTCAAGACAATCGGCGTCGTGCTTTCGCGCGCGCCAAGCATCAATG
>Ga0208623_100987_pt1 | contig 9345 bp, 8 predicted proteins | sample HotLakConsUCCL28_FD_184737 | JGI IMG/M metagenome (GOLD analysis project Ga0208623, IMG submission 184737) | Hypersaline microbial mat communities from Hot Lake, Washington, USA - Hot Lake Consortium UCC-L28 (SPAdes) (version 2) ...
GCACGATCCGCCATAGCCGGGGCCGGCGTGCAGGAACTTCGGGCCGATGCGGCCATCCATCCCGATCCCGCGGCTGACGTCCTGCACGTTCGCGCCGACCTTCTCGCACAAATCCGCCATCTCGTTGATGAAGGTGATCTTGGTCGCGAGGAAGGCGTTGGCGGCGTATTTGATGAGCTCGCTGGTGCGGCGCGAAGTGAAGAGGATGGGCGATTCGTTGAGGAAGAGCGGGCGGTAGACCTCGCGCATGACCTCGCGGCCGAATTCGTCCTCGGCGCCGATCACGATCCGGTCGGGGCGCTTGAAATCGCCGATCGCGGCGCCTTCGCGCAGGAACTCGGGATTGGAGACGACCGAGACCTTGTGCGGCGTCCCGGTCTCGCCGATGATCCGCTCGACCTCGTCGCCGGTGCCGACCGGGACGGTGGACTTGGTCACGACCACCGCATCACCAGACAGCTTCTCGCCCACCTCGCGCGCAACGGCATGGACGAAGGTGAGGTCTGCGTGCCCATCGCCCCGGCGGCTGGGCGTGCCGACCGCGATGAAGATCGCGTCGGCGCCCTTGATGCCCTCGGCCAGCGACGTGGTGAAGGCGAGGCGTCCGGCCTTGACATTGCTTTCGACCAGCGCCTCGAGCCCGGGCTCGTAGATCGGCATCACGCCTTCGTGCAGCCGCTCGATCTTGCCCTGGTCCTTGTCGATGCAGAAGACCTCATGCCCGAAATCGGCGAAACAGGCGCCCGACACGAGCCCGACATAGCCCGAACCCACCATCGCGATTTTCATTCTGGAAAGCCTTTCGCGCGCGGCGCTTACTGGGCGGCCTGGAGCGCCGACACCTCGGCATCATTCTCGCGCAGGAGCTGGTCGAAATATGCGATGGTCCTGGTGAGGCCCTCGCGCAGCTGCGTCTTCGGCTCCCAGTCCAGCTTCTCGCGCGCCAGCGAAATGTCGGGTTGCCGCTGGCGGGGGTCATCCTGCGGCAGCGGTTTGTTGATGAGCTCGGACTTCGAACCGGTCAGGTCGAGCACCTGCTCGGCCAGCTCCTTGATCGTGAACTCGTTCGGATTGCCGAGGTTGACCGGGCCTGGGAAATCGCTCCCGGTGTCCATCATGCGCAGGAAGCCTTCGACGAGATCATCGACATAGCAGAACGAGCGGCTCTGCTGCCCATCGCCGTAGATCGTGATCGGCTCACCCTGCAACGCCTGGATGATGAAGTTCGACACCACACGCCCGTCATTGGGGTGCATCCGGGGGCCATAGGTGTTGAAGATCCGCACGACCTTGATGTCGAGCTTGTGCTGCCGGTGGTAGTCGAAGAACAGCGTCTCGGCGCAGCGCTTGCCCTCGTCGTAGCAGGCGCGCGGACCGATCGTATTGACGTTACCCCAATAGCTCTCCGGTTGTGGGTGAACGCTCGGATCGCCGTATATCTCGGAAGTCGACGCCTGGAAGATCCGCGCCTTCACGCGCTTGGCGAGACCGAGCATGTTGATCGCGCCCGTCACGCTCGTCTTGGTCGTCTGGACCGGATCGAACTGGTAATGCACGGGGCTGGCGGGACAGGCGAGATTGTAGATCTGGTCGACCTCGACATAGAGCGGGAAGCAGATGTCGTGGCGCATGAATTCGAAGCGCGGGTGGTCGTGCAAATGGTCGATATTGCTCTTGTCGCCGGTGAAGAGGTTATCGACGCAGAGGACTTCATCGCCCCGTTCGAGAAGCCGGTCGATCAGGTGAGAGCCAAGGAAGCCGGCGCCTCCTGTCACGAGGATGCGCTGGCGGCGGTAATTTCTCTGCTGCATAGTTTAGCCTTATTGAGATCATCCATTGAGCGGAGGCGCTCGTTACGGAAGACTGTGAACCGTCCGAGAGGAAACGACGACCTATTCTTTTCTCATGTGCGCACGGAGATCTCGTGCACATACACTTTCTCAAAAGCCTCTCTCATCCGCGCCATGAGCTGCTCGCGTGTCGTCGCGCTGTTGCTCAAATCGACAGCGCAGATACCAAGCGGTCTGTGCACCGATCCCAGGTATATGCTTGCGCATGTTGGCGGCCTCGCAAAACCAACTCGTTATGCCAAGCGCTGTCAGATTTTAGCTGGTCAAGCATAGCCGCAATTTCATTTGCCCGATCGGGTTCGACAACCAAGCCAGCCTCACCAACAACCTCTGGGAGCGAGGCAATGTTGGATACTACTGCGACGGTTCCGCACGCCATTGCCTCCAGTGCAGGAATTCCGAATCCTTCATAGAGACTCAACAACATCAATGCGCGGGCGCGGGCGAGCCGATCCACTAATGCTTCGTCTGGGATCATCCCAAGTACCTCGATATGGGGATGCCCTTTCGCGCGCCCAGTATAGGCCGGTTCATTCTGGCCAATGACCACTATGCGTAGCGGCGAGGCGCGCCGCTGCAGAGCATCTGCAACCGCGAGTACATGTTCGGCGCCCTTCTTGTAACGCAGCCCACCCAACACCACGATTTCGTTGTTTTTCGGGATGCCTTGCGCACCGGCACTACCTGCAGCGAAAAACATATCTTCCACGCCGTTGCCCACGACCTTGATCTTTTCTGGATCGACACCGAAGAAATCGACAATCCGCTGCCGCGAAAATTCCGAAACCGTCAAAAGACGATCCACTCGCTCAAGCGTACGAGGCACCCATCGTGAATATGTTCGATGAGCGCGCTTATGGGCAGCGCTGCCAGACCAAGGAAGATCGGTTTCGAACATAGCCACATCATGCAGAGTTACGGCAGAGTACGCACGGCGAACTGGGAGCCGCGTTTCCATTGGAGCATAGTACCAATCGGCTTCGTCACCGAACCAATCTAACGGGGGGACCCCAAGCTGGCGCACGGCGCGTTCAAACACCAGTTCCTTCCCTGGCAGATATCGAGCGGGAAGATGCCGTAGGGGAAAATTCGTTGGGCCGCGCCCATCGGGATCTAAAGAAGGACGACAATAGAGTGCCGAAACGTCAATTCCTTCCCGTTGAGCTAGCCGTTTCAGCAGACTATTGGCGTGTCGCCCAACGCCGCCACTTGGCTCTAGACAGCGCGAGACATGAAGATAGGCGCAAACTTTCATCCGGCCTTTGCCACTTCGGCGCCAACAGAGTCGGTATCCAACCCGGCAGATGCGAACAATTCGAGCCAACGCATTGCCCAAAGTTCAGAGGTAAATGGCAAGGCGTGCTCGCGCGAGCGTTCGCCCCATAAGGCCGTGGGTGCATCCTCCATACGGATCATAGCCTGAGCAAGCGCCTCGACGTCACCAGTAGGAGTGACGAAGCCATTATAATGGCTGCGCACAATCTCAACTGCGGACCCGCAAGCCTCCGAGGCGATTATCGGAATTCCAGCCATCGCGGCTTCCACGATGGCTAAGGGCCAAGGATCAAACCGACTGCTTATAACGTAGGCCCCCGCCCTCGCGAAATGGCCACCGATGTCACGTGGAGATACGAAGCCCATATCGCGTATGCCCGGCTTGTCCTTTAGCAGCAGACCCTCAGGGCCGCTCCCGCAGCAGACCAAATCCCAAGGAGTGTCCGACAGTTCACGGTAACGACGGTAAGCGTCGACCAGAACATCCAGACCTTTTTCGGGCGCATAGCGTCCAACAAAAAGGAAGCTGCGCCCCGGTTCGTAGGTGCGGCGGACCGAATAAACTCGGTCGGCCAGATCCTCATCGACCCCATACATATGCCGCCGTACGCGATCGGGTTTAAAACCTAGGCGTCGAACGTATTGCCAGCTTCGCTCGCCGGTCACGCCGGCCCCGTCGAGATGCCGGAAGTAGCTTGCGTACCTCCAGCGCGTGGCCATCTGAGGCGCGCGCAAAAACGGAGTATCCACCGACATGAACTTGCGCACACCAGCTAGCTCAGTCGATTGCGCTGCCGCTCGGTAGGCGGGGACAAACCAGCCAACAATCTGCATTACATCGGGTGACTGTTCCGTCACCAGACGCGTGATCAACGCAGCATTGGCTCGTTCGGAAGCGTCGAGAAGCCGATGCGGAATTCCCTGCAGCAAACCCGGATCAAACGGACTACTGTCTGGCTGGCAAAACGCCAGCACAAAAAGTTCAACACCAGGCCGCTCAGAAAGCTTTCGCCAGCAAGTCGCCCAGTAGCCCGTATAGTTGGACCAACAGATAACGATCTTCATTTTTTACTCTGTTTTTCATGATATGAGCCGTTACTCGTCAAGCGGGAACCCGATTCTACGTATCAAGCGGCTTATAGCATTGCAGGGCAAGCTCGGGATGGCCATCGTCAACGAAGCGTCGCTCTTCTTCAACCAGTGCGAAGTACGGGTCTTCGCAATCTCCAAAGCTGGCTCTTCTTATGGAGACAAAGCCAGCTTCGGCGAGCAGCTTTGTCAATAAAGGCTCGTCATACATCCACTGGTGCATGCTCAGCCCGAATGCCGCACGTGCCTTACCGACCACACCATTCGCACGTTCGCGGGGACGCAGATGCAGCTGATGATGCAAGACCTCAGCTGCATCTGGATCCCCACGATTACTGATGTATTGGTCTGTTCGCCAACCGAGATCCGGTACCACCAGTCGAAAAATGCCGCCGGGCCTCAATACATTAAAAGAATTTCGCAATGCAACTGGCACGTCATCGCGGAAGAGGTGCTCTAGGACATGGCTGCAGAATAGACCTTTGGCCGAGCCTGCCTTTAACGGTAATCCAGCAATTATATCGCCATACTGCACCGACGGTGGGAAAAGTGCCCGCGCCCCCATCAACCTGCGTACACCAGGGACCGATTCAAGACGAAGCCGCGGAGATGCATCGAAGTTAAGCCACCCACTCGGCGCGGACGTGCCGCAACCGTACTGGACGTAGAAATCTGCCATGTCAGGCTCCTGCTGTCTCGGTTGTGGAACGGTGCGACGAGCCGACAGCGGCATGCAACAACGTCGCAAGCTCTGTAGCCGCACGCGCCCAAGAGAACCGCTCCCGCACTTCGGCAATTGCAGCACTGTCTAGGGGCGGCAGCGTCTCAGCTCGAGTGAAAGCATTTGTCCATGCCTCGATGTCATCGGGTGGAAGAAGCCGATCCACCTCGCTGTGTGGGCCACTAAGGGGATACAGTATCTCGGGCAGACTTGCGCGGTCGGAAGCGAAAACCGGTACGCCGCAGAATAAAGCTTCAAGGACAGGTAGACCGAAGCCTTCGTAGAATGATGGAAACAGGAAAGCACGCGCTCCAGAATAGAGAGGCGCTAGATCGACGTCCTCGATATAGCCCGCGAATATAACGCCTTCCAGGTCATCGGCTGTCAAACCACCCGCAACGGCTATCTCGGCAGCGGGGTCCCCTTTGCCGCCAGCAATAACCAACGACAGTGCGGAACCGCTCTTCCGGCGACGATAAGCTGCATACGCCCTGATAAGCATGGGAATATTCTTATGTCGGGCTGCGCTGTGCAGAGAAAGCGCATAAGGACCATCGGGCAAGGCATATTTCTTACGCAACCGCTCTGCCGAAGCCGGGTCGCGGTCGGGCCGGAAAATGGCGGGATCCGCGGCCAGCTGCACGACCTGGATATGCTCTGGATCACGATCCAGCCAGCGCGATACATCCAATCGAGTACATTCAGAATTCACGATCACTAGATCATCCGGCTCGATCGAATGAAGGATACGAGCCAATACAGAACGCTGCTTATCACTCGCATATTCGGGCAAGAGAAAGGGTATAAGATCGTGCAGATAAATGCCGCAACGAATGTTTGGAGCCGCTCGAAATTGCCGCGGAATACCAGCGTACAAGGACAAGAAGGCATTGAGGTGTTGAAGTTCTGACTTCCTTATGGGTGAGCGAACGAGATTCACCCCCCGGAGCACTTGCTTTGCAATTTTACCACTTACCCCCCCCCCGCTCTGCGCCTCTAAGAGCATTCGCGAACCCCTATCAACGGGTGGAGCCAAAAAGCGTCCGCCAAGCCCTGCTCGATCAAGGTGCTGCTCAACAAAGTCCTGAGCGTGCAGCGTTCCAGCCGCAGAAAAACGCAGGTTGAGGCTTGAGTCACGCCCAAGCCAATTTGCAAATTCCCAACTTGTGCGCGCCACGCCGGTCCAGCGCGTCCTCGGAACGCCGATGGGTGTGATGTCAAGACAGACATTCATCACTGTCATTTCTCAAATTGCCATGTAGTCCAGCAACCGTTCAGCGCTGCCTTTATCCGCCTTCGGACTAGACTTAGCTGAACTCGTCCGGACGAGTGACTTGGAACCTGTTATTCCGGCCCTTTCGATGTGCTGAAGCGCCTAAGATGACCAAGGCCAGAACCCAGATCCAAAATAATCCACCTTGACCACCAAATGCGAAGAAGTTCATTTCGCCCATATTGATGCCTAGGAGGGCAGCAACGCCCGCAAAACCAATCAAGTTCTTTTTTCGGAGGAGGTAGCGGAAGACTGAAAACAAGAATGCTGCGAAAAAAGTAGCACCAATGATCCCAGTTTCTTCAACGACCGCAATAGGGAGGATGCCCTTCTCGGTAGTTGTAGATTCAAAAATCGAGTCCCCCGAACCGAAACCTGGCCTCGTGCTCGTCCCGAAGCCGATCCCAACCCAGGGTCTCTCTGAGATATTAGCCAGCATCATATCGATAAGCGGCTGCCTCGACGAGCTTATTTGCTCGACCCGTAGTGCTTGACCATCGCCCTGACCTCTCTTCATAATGAATTGAACCACCCCAGCGCTGAGCCGCCCTGGCTGCACAAACTCGATGGCAACGACTGCCGACATCAGAAGACAGGTGGGGAGAAACAACAGTGCAGCGCCACGACCAATCTGCTTGCGTATCTGGTTGCTAGAAACCGCAGCGGTCAGAGTTACGAAAATAGCCGCCATTCCAACAGCAGCGAGTGATGTGCGGGAACTGGAAAGATAAGCGAAGCCGAGGAGAACCGGGATCAATACGAACGCAATCCACTTCCGGTTATAACTGGATAACAAGCAAAAACCTAAAAGCCAAAGCAATATCAAAGCTGCGGCCGGCCCTAAAGTTTGAGGGTGGTAAAAAGAGCCATTGAAGAGGCCATCACTAAACGGATCATCGGTCTTGGCGTTAAAACCAATCCCTAAAGCGTAGCTCGCCATCCCAGCGAGTGCGATAAATATGGCAATTGAAAGAAACCAAATGTCGAGATTATGACGCCGATCGCGCAAGGCCTCTATGGCAAGAAAAATGCATAAAGCCCCCACACTGAATGAAATTAATTTGAAGGCCGAAATAAGGATGAATCGATCGGCAAGGATCGCCAAACAAAATGCCGCAATGCAAAAGGCTGCAAGAGCATTTATCATCGGAAGATGCATAAATGATTTTTTCTGCCTTGAAATACTTATGAATAGCCAAGCAACTGATGCAAAAAGTATCCCGAATTTTCCAATAGTAAAAAAGATATTGGCTGTGCTTACGAGGGCTTTATTAGCGGTCAAAGCTAGATATAGTAGGCTTAGGGCCTTCACTGTCCCCTCAGCCCCGCGCGAGCCGAGGTACAAAAGGCCCAAGAAAAACAAAATATTACCGGGCGGACCCGCCGCGTTTATCGAAAAAAAGCCGCTGATCAGGATTAGGTTCTTGAGTACCGGTTTCGCGCCAATCCTTTGCCCCCAACCAGAGTAGTTAGCCCTTCGCTGCCGGGTCACAGCACCCTGAAATTTGCTATCAATCGACACAACGGTATTCCGAGGATTGTTGATGAGATTGGAATGATCCAATCATTGCCTCATACGCTGACAGCATTAGCGCATATTGAACGCCCGCGGCGCCGTCTAGGTATCCGCGACGTATAACGAGCACATGAAAGAAGCGAGCTGGTGGACGGACCCATGCAGGAAGTCGACTAATCAGGGCTTTGAGCGCACGGCGACGCCTTGTAGAATCCCTTGAAACGAGATCTTTCAACGGTGCGGATCGTGATCTTTGTGTTTGAATTTCAATTGCTTCATCCAAAGCATACCTGATATGCTTGGCAAACCACTTCTCAAGGCCATGCGAAAAGTTATAGTGTAAGTAGGGCTCGGTGAACGTGCCGACCCGGTCTGGAGGTGTCGTTTCCCGCTGGCCGTGCCCAACCTGCTCAAAGCGAAGCCGGTCTCGGTGTCCCAAACGCACCTGATAGGCGGGATACATCCCTGCGTGCTTTAGCCACTTGCCATTGAGCATCGTCTTTGAGGGTACGCGCCAGCAATCGATCGTATCGTTTGGCTCCAGCGCCTCGAGCGCCATGCGGAACTCCCGCGTCAAAGCTTCATCGGCATCAAGGTGGAGGACCCATTCATGTACGAACGCGCCGTGATCCAACCCGAAATTTCGTTGTTCCGCGAAATTATCGAAAGGCCGCGTGAGGATCCGTGCCCCCAGTTCAGTAGCAATGTCGAGCGTGTAGTCCGTACTTCCGGAATCGAGCACCACGATGTCTTCGAAGCCCACTAGCGATTCAAGGCACCGGCGAATATTTATCTCTTCATTATAAGTGAGTATCAGAGCTGACGCTTTCATGCCGCACGTTCCATCCACGACCAAGCGGTGGAAAGGATGTTGCGGAGGTCAGATTGTTTGGCCTTCCAGCCCAGCACTTCAAACGCGAGCGACGGATCCGCCACCAATGCTGCTGGGTCGCCAGCGCGCCGCGGTCCATAGGAAAACGGAACCGAACGGCCCGTCACCTCCTCCGCCATGGCAATCAGCTCCTTGATCGATATTCCGGTACCGGTACCTAGATTAAAGGCTGAAAAGCCTGTGTTCCGTTGCGCATGGTCCAAAGCGCGTACGTGCGCATCGGCGAGATCGGCGACATGGATGTAATCGCGGACGCAAGTCCCGTCGGGAGTGTCGTGATCGTCGCCGAATATCGTAAGCGCCGGTGCACTGCCTTGCGTTGCCCCCAGTGCTAGCGGGATAAGGTGTGTCTCGGGTTCGTGCACTTCTCCGATCTCACCTTCGGGATCAGCACCGGCTGCATTGAAATAGCGCAGAGCCACCGCGTTAAGCTGCCGAGCGAGCGCACAGTCTCGCAGTATCTGTTCCACCATCAACTTACTCTGGCCGTAAGGGTTTATGGGGACTTGCGGCATGTCTTCGCGGATCGGGTTAGATGCTGGTGTGCCATAAGTGGCGCAGCTTGAAGAGAACACCAACCGATCTACACCCTCGGCGGCCATAGCATTCAGAAGTGCCATTGTTCCGCCGACGTTGTTGCGGAAATATAATAAAGGATCTGACATCGATTCGCCAACATAGGCGAAGGCGGCGAAGTGTATGACGCCTACCGGTTTGTATTTCCGGATC
>Ga0208623_100993_pt1 | contig 9262 bp, 6 predicted proteins | sample HotLakConsUCCL28_FD_184737 | JGI IMG/M metagenome (GOLD analysis project Ga0208623, IMG submission 184737) | Hypersaline microbial mat communities from Hot Lake, Washington, USA - Hot Lake Consortium UCC-L28 (SPAdes) (version 2) ...
GAGATCCTCATGTGAAGGGCAAGGTCGAGCGACCCTATCGGTACATCCGCCAGGATTTTTACCTCGCCCGGCGCTTTCGCAATCTCGATGATCTGAATGCCCAGTTCGAGCAGTGGCGTATGAATATCGCCAATGCCCGGGTCCATGCCACGACTGGCCGTGTCGTCGCCGAACATTTTGCTGAGGAACAGCCGGCGCTGATCAGCCATCCCATGGTTCCCTACAACGCCGTGCTGAGTGTCGAGCGACGCGTCAGTCACGAGGGCATGGTCTCGGTCGGCGGAAATCTCTACAGCGTACCGGATTCGACCCGCAAATGCCTGGTCGAGGTGCAAAGTCACCCCAGAGAAATCCGCATCTTCGAGGATGGCGTGCTGATTGCCGCCCACCCTCTGCTCGAAGGACGCAACCAGCGCCGCGTCGACCCTGCGCATAGAAAGGCGACACCGGTGCGGATCGCGGAGCCTTTGCCGAGCGTGCCATCATTGCGACGGCCAAGATGTCACATAACCTTGCTCCAGATCCGCCCTGATTTCCTCGGGGGTACGAGCATCGGGAGATCCATGCCCCCCTCCCCCCGGAGTTTCGATTGTAACGATGTCGCCAGAACGCAGCTCTGCGCCGATTACCTTCGCCGGCAATGTCCTTTTCACGCCGGAGCGCGTTATGGAAAGCGCTCCGCCTCGACCCGGGTTGCCTCCGGCCAGCCCGTAAGGACGAGATACGAAAGCATCGAAGCTCGCGTTGAAATATCCCCTGTCGCCCTGGAACTGCCACTCGCGCACGATGCCGAGCCCGCCTCGCTTTCGGCCCGCTCCCCCGGAATCGGGGATCAGGCCATAGCGGAGAAACTTGATCGGATAGAGCGCCTCGATCATCTCGACCGGGGTGTTTTGGATGTTGTGAAGGCCCGCAGCAAGGCCGGAGGCGCCATCCTCCTCGGGGTGGCCACCCCATCCGCCAACTTCAGCATCGAAATACACTTCGCGCGCGCCGTCCCGGTGGAGCAGCAGGGCCGCGTGATTGTATGTTGCTCCGTAGTAGCATGCGGGAATTCGGTCCGGCACGGCCGCTGAAAACGCGCGCAGAACGGCGGTCGCGAGGCGGTGAGCGACGAGAACGCGCATCGATACCGGTGCAGGCGACGCCGCGTTCACGATAAGGCCTGAAGGAGCAATAATCTCTATCGGCTGATAGCATCCGGAATTCGGCGATGCGGCTACCTGCGTCGCTGCGATCACGGCGTAATAAATTGCGGATTCGGATGACGCCAAAGTGCAGTTGATTGGCCCTCTTGCTTGTTCCGATGATCCGGACAAATCAATGAAAAGTCGGCTATCCGATACGGTCAGTTTCACATGCAGCCGCTTGGAGTCTTCGCTGAGGCCGTCGCCGTCCACAAAATCCTCAGCCTCATAGACGCCGTCAGGAATCGCAGAGATGGCCGCTTCCATTGCCTGTCTTGAGTTGTCGATCATGGCTCGGCCTGCCTGAATGAATAGGTCCGGCCGATACTTCTTCGCAATCGCCTGGACAGACCGAGCTCCAACCTCCAGTGCAGACAACTGCGAGAGCAAGTCTCCGCGAAAGATTTCTGGCTCGCGCACGTTACACATCAACATTCTTAAGATGTCTTGGCCGAGTTCTCCATCTTTAATGATCTTGAGCGGCGGAATTCTTATGCCCTCTTGGTAAATTTCTGTGGCGTTGGCAGAATAACCTCCGGCAGCTCCTCCGCCGACATCCACGTGATGGATCAGCGTACCGGTGATCGCAACGCGCTTACCGTCGACAAAGACGGGCTTGAATGCCAATACATCCGGCAGGTGTTGCCCACCAGAGTAAGGATCGTTCGTAATTATGACGTCGCCCTCGTGCCAAGCGTCAACCGGGATGTGGTCTTTGATGATCGTCTGAAGGCACGGCTGCATCGAGTTCAGATGTACGGGCATACGAGCCGACTGCGCGACATTGCGCCCCTCGGCATCAAAAATGGCCGTCGAATAGTCGAGAAGCTCGCGGACGGTCGTCGAGCGGCTCGTTCGCCAGACCGTAATTGACATTTCCTCTGCTGCGGCGGAAAGCGCGTGTTCGAGTATTTCGAGCGTGACGGCGTCCAGACCTGAACTGGCGGCGTTTTCCATCAGGCTACATCCTTCTTCCTAGCGATAAAGTGTCCCGCTGTGCCGGAGATGCTCCAGCCGGTGGTGAGGAAGATCGTAGTGTAATCCTGCTCCAGAATAACTGGCCCGACCAAGGTACTGTTCTCTGGCAGAACCTCAGCGGCATAGATCGGGATCTCCGCCCATTCCTTCTTGTAGAATATTCTGCGTCGCCCCTTGGGTTGGAGCACCGAAGCTTCATGGGAGCGATTCATTTCAAATGAACCGAGTCGACCTGTCGCAGACAGGCGGAGGGTTACGCATTCGATCGTTTCCTCGCGATCATCGAACGAGAAGCGCTGCAGATGCGCTTTGTGGAAGCTTTCCTTCAGACGCTCGATCTCGGAGGGAGAAAAATCGGGATCTTCAACGTCGACGATCAACTCGAATGCCTGTTTGCGATAGCGAGCGTCGATCTTGAAGGAGAACGCGCGATCTTCGGTAGGAATGCCGTCTTCGTCGAGGCGAGCCATTGCATCATGTTTCAGCTGCGCCGCCAAGCCGGCGAGAACGTCCCTCGCTGACTCCCGGAATGGAAGCAGCCTTGGTTGCGCGAGCTCATGCACTATGTCTGTCGTCAGAAGTCCCAGTGCGGAGAACGTGCTGGGATCCTTCGGATAGATCACGGTGCGCATGCCGAGGTGTTCTGCCACCTCTGTGGCATGTAGGCCGCCGGCGCCGCCAAAGGACATCAGAGCGAAGTCACGCGGATCGAGGCCTCGCTCGAACAGGGCCAGTTTAACGGACGTGGACAGCTTCGAATTGACGACCTCAATAATGCCTTCCGCCGATTCTTCGGGCGAGAGCGAAAGCGGTACTGCGATCTGTGAGTCAATCGCATTTCTTGCCGCTTCGGCGTCCAGCCCCATGTCGCCTTTCAGGAAGGAGGCGGGATCAAGACGCCCCAAGACGAGATTGGCATCGGTGATGGTTGGGCGTTGCCCGCCGCGGCGATAGCAGATCGGCCCCGGCACTGCTCCTGCGCTTTCGGGTCCGACAGTGAGCCGCCCGGTGGCGTCCACGCTCACGATCGACCCACCTCCGGCGCCGATGGTGCGCATATCGACCATCGGTACGCGCACCGGGTAATGTCCAATCTCTCCGGCTGTGATCAGCGTTCGGCGGCTGTTCTCGATGATGGAGATATCATAGCTCGTTCCTCCCATGTCAACCGCCACGACGTTCGGCTGATTGAGGTCGGAGGCGACGCGTTCTGAGGCCAGGACGCCGCCCGATGGGCCCGACAGGATCAGATTGACCGGCGCCGTGAGGGCCTTCTCCAGCGTGCAGGCGCCGCCATTCGATTGGACGAGATAAAGCGGGGCCTTCAGGCCGATCTCCGCGCGACGTTGCTGCAGTCCGGAGACATAGCTTCGAATGATCGGCATCAAGAGGGCGTTCAAGACAGTCGTCGCCGTTCGTTCGAACTCTCGAATCTCTGGGCTGACCTCGTGTGACAGAGACACGAAAAGTGTGGGGTCGCGTTGCAGCAGGATGTCCCTGATCGCCATTTCCTGTTCCGGATTGGCGTATGCGTGCAGAAGGGCCACTGCAACTGCCTTGATGTCTTGCCTGATGATGTCCTCAGCAGCCCTGTTTACGCTCTCGACGTCGAGGTCTTGAAGAATCTCGCCGGTCGGCCCGCTGCGTCCCTGGACCCCGTATCGGCGATGGCGAGGAACCAGGGGCGGGCCACGGTTCGCCCTGAGCCCATAGATCTCGCGCCTGGAATGTCTGCCGATTTCAACCACATCTTCGAAGCCGGAGGTGGTGATCAAGGCGCCCGGGGGAAGGTTGCCGGTAAGGACGGCATTGGTAGCAATAGTCGTGCCGTGAATCAGAAACGCGATGTCGTCCACGGAGAAGCCATGTCGCGCGGCTGCTCCGGTAACCGCGGCTGCGAGGCCCTTCGACGGGTCATTAGGCGTCGTCGGTGTCTTGAATGCGTAGGAACGCCCCGTGGTGAGATCCGAGAATTCAAGATCCGTGAAGGTGCCTCCGATGTCGACGGCGATCCGGATATGAGGTTGTGTCTTGTCTGCGCTCATGCGACTCCCTCAGATGCTCACCGGCTCGCGATGAGAGACGGCAGGTAAAGCGCCAGATCCGGCCAGGCGATCAACACGCCGACCATCACCAACATCACGGCTGCGAACGGCGCCGCGCCGACCATCACCTCGTTCAATGAGCCGCGGCCTCTGACGCCCTGAACCACGTAGAGATTGAGTCCGACCGGAGGCGTGATCAACGCCATCTCGATCAGCAGGATCAACAGTATGCCGAACCACACCGGATCAAAGCCGAGTATGAAGACGACGGGAGCCACCACGGGAATTGTGATCACCATGAGCGACAGCGTTTCCATGAAGAAGCCGAGAACGATGTAAAGAAGGACGATCAGAAGCAAGGTCTGGTACGGCGAAAGGCCGAGCATTTCGATGAGATTGCCGAGTTCGCGCTGCAGACCCACCGAGGCGAGGACGTAGTTCAGGAAATATGCGGCGATGATAATAAGCATGATCATCGCGGTGGTGCACAAGGTGCCCTCGATCGCATCGCGCATCATGGTCACGGAAAGGCGCCGATTCATGGCCGCCAGCAGTATCGCGACCAGCACGCCGAGAGCGGCTGCCTCGGTTGGCGTCGCTATGCCTGCATAGATCGATCCGACGACGACGACGAACAGCCCCAGCACCGGCAGCAGATGGACGAGATCCCGGAAGCGCTCGCGCCATGAGGCGATGCGCCGGGGTCCATCGAGGCCTGGTCGAAGAAGGCAGATGATTGCGGCCGTTATCATGAAGAGCAGTGCCAGGAGAAGCCCCGGCAGCAGTCCCGCCATGAAGAGCTGCGGGATCGAGGTTTCGGTCAGGAATCCGTAGACGATGAGGTTGATGGAGGGCGGGATCATGATGCCGAGGGTGCCGCCCGCCGCAATGGATCCCGCAAAAAGCCTCTCGTCGTAGCCAAGCTTGCGCGCCTGCGGCATCGCGACGGACCCGACTGTGGCCGCCGTAGCAACGCTTGAGCCGGAGGTCGCCGAGAACAGGGTTGCCGTGCCGATATTTGCATGAAGCAGGCCTCCCGGCATCCAGGACAACCATTTGTCCAGCGCCTCGTAGGTGCGGGCCGCAATTCCCGCCCTCACGAGAATTTCGCCGAGCAGAATGAACATGGGTATCGCGATGAGAAGGAAAGAGTCGCTGGCGGACCAAAGCACCTCGCCCATGCCGCGGTACAGCGGAAAGCGGGTGAAGCCCCAATCCAAGATGAGTGCGAGGATGATGAGCGTTGCTGCGACCGGCACGCTGAGCAGCAGAAGTGTGAGGAGAATTCCGAGTGCAACCGCCAGCATTTTTATGCTTCCCGTTCAGGGGGCCGAATGTCGGCGGACTGCCCGTGATCGCCGAGCGCCGCCCGCGTCTCGGCGATCTCCTGGTCGAGCGACAGCGAATCGGCCAGTTCTCCAACCGTGGCACGATCGCCCTGCAGGATGGCGATGAAGCTGCGCAGCGTGATCAAGGCAAGGCAGATCGCGAACCACACCAGGCCGAGAAGCCAGATTGATTGCGGTATCCAGAGCGGAGTGCCGAGCGGCGTGTTGGCGCGCGACTGTCGCGCCCATGAGGTGCTGACCACATCCCATGCGAAATAAACCGCCAAAGCAATGACACAGCAAAACAGGAGGAGTGCGAGAGTGCTGAGAATGCCCTGAAGCCAGGCAGGCGCCCGCGCATGAATGAGTTCGATCCGAATATGGGCCTTCTTGAAGAGAGCCCAAGCTAGCGCCCAGGATGTGCAGATGGCGAGTGTATAGCCCGAGTATTCGTGAGCTCCGCGGAGTGAAAATCCGAGAATGCGACGCATCGCAATTTCCGTACAGATGAAGGCAACGCTCAAGAGGAACAGGGCGCCGACAATCCATACTGCATAGCGCGACAGATTTTCACAAACGCGAAGAACTTGATCAAGATGGCGATTGACCTGCTCAAGGAACATGAATTTGCGCCCGCTTCGTATTTGGAACGGATCGGCGAACCAAGGCTGCCCAAGGTCCGCCGAGCACCCGCCTTGATCGCCGGATCAATTGTCAAGCTGCACGTCGAGCACTCCTCCAACCGTCTCGTTCCAACGGTCGACCCAGCGTGCATCAACCCGCTGAGCCCAACCAGGCAGGACCTGCTCAACCATCAGGCTGCGCACGAGATCGGTCTCCTGATCTGTGGCCTCGACAAGGGTCAAATCACCCGGGGCGCCTCTCGGGCAGTCCGCGTTTCCAGTCAAACAGGCCACTCCTTCCTGCGTTTCCGGGCCGGCGTTATCCCAAACGGGTCGCTCGAAGTGTTCCTCGAGCTCCGACTTAATCAGCTCCTGCACTTCAGGATCGAGTGCGTCCCACATGTCTAAATTCGCGGCGAAAACGACAGGATCCCACCCCCCGATCGACAGAGGCAGAACATGCGAGCTGACCTCGTGCCATCCCGAGCTATATGCTGACAAGGTCCCGGTGATGGCGCACTCCACCACGCCGCGATCGAGAGCGCCAGGGACCTCTGCGAAGCCGATCGTCGTGGCTTCTGCCCCCAAAGCCTCGAGGAATTCTCCAACAGCGCGCCCGCTCGCGCGCACCTGCTTCCCGCGAAGATCTTCCAGGCTGGAGATTTCGGTATTGCAGAACACGACTTGGCTTGGATAGGGAACGACGGCAAGAAACTCGGAGTTGAACCGTTCGCGGAAGATCTCCTGAAGCACGGGCCTGAAGGCATTGGCGATCTCGTGCGCCTGTTCGGCGTCGGTGCCGATCATCGGCATCGAAAGACCTTCGAGCTCCGGGGCGTCGGCTACAGTATAGCCGGCCACGGTGCCGCCAATGTTGAAGACCCCACGCTCGAGCAGGCGATACACCTCTGATCCATTCAGACCCATCTGATCGAAAGTCGTCAGATCAACAGAGATCGCTCCGTTGGAAGCCTCTGGTATCCGCTCTTCCCAGAAAGGGCGTTCGAAGTCCCGATGAAGAGCAAGGCCGCTCCAAGTGCCGACCACTGTGAGTTCCGTCCGTGGCAGGTCGCTTGATATGGCGGGCGTGCCGAACGCGGCTGCTGCTACGCAGACCAGTAGTGCGGTCCTGATGTGTGTCATCTTTCCCATCCTCTCTCTAAGCTCAAAGCTGAACGTTTACCCAGAGTTGCTCGAGCAGATGTCATTCAGCGGCTCGCTCCCATGGTGCCGACTGCATCGAGTGCAGCCTTGATGATGCCGAGCGCGTCGTCGATCTCCTCGCGGGTCACGGTATATGGCGGCATCAACCGAACGATGTTTGGCGCAAGGTAGGGTACTTTCCACCATCCAGTCAGCAGGCCCCGTTGACGGCATTCGTCGGAGAAAAGCTCAGTGGCTTCCTCGTTTGACTCTCCTCGCTCCGATCGTACGAACTCGATGCCGTTGAGCAGGCCGATGCCCCTGATCTCTCCTATGACTGCGGATTCCCGACCCAGCGCCTCGAGCCTATCCTTCAGGTATTGGCCCATCTCGGTCACGTTCTGAAGAAGATTCTCTTCCTCGATGACCTCCAGCGTCGCTAGGCCAGCGGCAGCCAACAGCGGGTCGCCCGTGTGCGACGAACTCTGCCTGTAGCCGCGCGCCAAGGCTCCGTCGGCAATTTTCTTCCCGGTCAGCACCGCGCTAAGAGGGGCTCCGCCACCAAGCGTCTTTGACGCCACAACGATGTCTGGGCGAGAATCGTAGTGCTCGTATCCCCACCACTTCCCCAGACGGCCAACGCCTGTTTGCGCTTCGTCCACGATCATCAGCGAACCGCGCTCATCGCAAATGCGACGGATGCCGTCGACGAAGCGCGCGGGGAGCAGCCGGACGCCTCCAGCGCTTTGTAGCAGCTCCACCATGACGGCGGCGGGCTTTCCTGATGTGGCCGCATCGATCATTTGCTCACAGTGCCGAAGGCACGCATCGATGACGGCATCATCCCGCCAAGCGAAGCGCTTTTCCTCGGGTATGCAATAGTCAAACGGGGTGGGCAGCATCAGGACCCCGACCATCGCCGGGCCGTATGGCTCGCGCGCCTTTCCGCCGAAGCCGCTGACACTCCAGCTTCCATAGGTTTGGCCGAGATAGTTCCCGGTGAAGGTGATGATCTCGTGCCGACCGGTATATGCCTTTGCCAGCCTCATCGCGGCTTCATTCGCTTCAGAACCTGAGCAAGCCAAAAAGGATAGGCCGAATTCTCCGCTAGTCGTCTCGGCAAGCCTGTTCTGGAAGGTGATCTGGGTGGGCTCGGTATAGCAGGATCCTGTCTGGATGAGACGCGTTGCCTGCGTCTGAATCGCCTTTACGAGCTTTGGATGAGAGTGACCGACGCTCGCGCATACTTGCCCCGACTCGAAATCAAGGTATTCCTTGCCCTCGACATCCCACAGACGAACGCCTTGGCCGTGCGAGAGGCAGACTGGATGCGTCGCTCGCGACTGGAGCCTGGCCTTCCGGTCCAGCTCCAACCAGTAATCATTGGATGTCTCGAACTCGTTCGGGATCGCGTAGGAGGACGAAGTCTTGGCCATGATGATCCTCGCAAGAAGGGTTGCCTCGCTCGTCTCGCCCGTCAAGCGAGAACACGGTATCTCGACTTGTACAGCAAACTGGGCTTGCCCGCAACCTATCGCTTGATGATTCAGCAAAATACGACACCTTCTCCGGAGGAATCCACAGCATTGCGATCGTGAAATGATCGAAACTGCCAAAGCATTTGATTGATGGGGAACCCGAGGAACGTAAGCGGATCCGCGCCAACGCGGGCTTTTCCGGCGCTGCCCGGCCGCGAGAGGATTAATCTTACTGAGTCACAAAGCCGCGTTCCTCAGATTCGAACGGCGACATAGGGTCGTGTTGTGTTGATCGATTCGGAGCCGCACGCATGTCCCAGCTACACGATGCGAGCAGTGAAGCGCGATTCCAGGCATTCGTCGAAGAGTTGGTTGGGGTGATCGGCCACGCGGATCGTGCCGGACCGCTCCGGGACTACTGCACCGGCCTGTTGTTGCCGGGAGAGCGCAAGAGCGTTGAGCCGATGGCGGCGATTACAG
>Ga0208623_100995_pt1 | contig 9218 bp, 8 predicted proteins | sample HotLakConsUCCL28_FD_184737 | JGI IMG/M metagenome (GOLD analysis project Ga0208623, IMG submission 184737) | Hypersaline microbial mat communities from Hot Lake, Washington, USA - Hot Lake Consortium UCC-L28 (SPAdes) (version 2) ...
CTCCTAATCCTATGCTGGGAGGGCGATGCGCCGATCCCGAAGAGAAGCGAGGGCCTGCGAACGACGCCAAAACCGGGGATAGGTACAGTTCGAAAGCGCTTGATCTCAACCCGCCGAATAGAGAAGTTGAGTGCTATAGCGGGCCGCGATCACCTGTCGCCTCGCCATTTCATCATCGAATACGGCCAGTTTTCCTAGCAAGACCGCAGCCTGCACTGTATCAAGACGGCTATTAATGCCAACCCGGGCATGATGATAACGCCGTTCTTGTCCGTGCCTGGCAATCTGGCGCATCACCTTGGCCAGTTCCGGGTCACTCGTGAATATCGCGCCCCCGTCACCATAACACCCAAGAGGCTTTGATGGGAAAAAGCTGGTGCAGCCGATCAGGGACAGATTACATGATTTCCGCCCTTTGTAGCTGGCCCCGAAACTTTGAGCACCATCTTCGATCACAGGCAGGTCGTATCGCGCTGCAACAGCGTTGATCGCGTCGAAATCCGCGCATTGGCCATAGAGAGATACAGGAATGATTGCGCGGGTCCGCGGCGTGATCGCAGCCTCGATCAAGCCGGGATCGATGTTGTAGGAGCTTGCGTCAATATCTACGTAAACCGGTCGCGCACCGAGGAGTGCGACGGTTTCGGCCGTTGCGATATACGAGAAACCGGGCGTGATCACCTCATCACCCGGGCCCACCCCCAGCGCCATGAGCGCAATTTGTAAGGCGTCGGTGCCATTGGCGACGCTGATGCAGTGTTCCGCCCCGGTAAAAGATGCCAGCTGCTCTTCCAGTTCGGCCACTTCGGGTCCAAGTATGTAGCGACCATGATCCAGCACCCGCGCGATACGGGCTTCGATATCGGCCTTTAGGGCGATATACTGCGCCTTGAGGTCAATGAATTCCATGTCAACCTACAACCATCTCGAGTTGATCCCCGCTCAGACGATAGAGCATGCCAGTGTGGGGACAGGTCACTTGGCCCTCCCCCTTCATTGGCAAGTCGAGCCGTTCGCCATAGGCACTCATCCAGCCCGCCTGCCGAGCAGGGACACCTGCCATCAGTGCAAAATCCGGCACATCGCGGGTAATCACCGCACCTGCACCGATGAAGGCATATGCTCCAATCGTCACGCCGCAGACGATCGTGCAGTTCGCTCCCAGTGTAGCTCCCTTTTTCACAAGCGTGCTGCGATACTCAGATTTACGTTCAATCAGGGCGCGCGGATTATGAACGTTTGTGAATACCATGGAAGGCCCACAGAACACGCCTTCTTCCAGCGTGACATTATCATAAACGCTGACATTGTTCTGGACCTTACATCGGTCGCCAATCACCACCCGATTGCCAACGAATACACCCTGTCCAAGGGATACGTTTTCACCGATCCGCGCGCCGCCGCAAACGTGAGCGAAATGCCAGACGCGGCTTCCTGTGCCGATTTCGGCGCCAGGGTCGACGATGGCAGAGGGATGAATGGTGACAGCGTTCATGTCGCAGCCAGGAACGGATGTTTCGGACCTGTGGACACCACAGTGGCATGGCGGATATCGGCAACGGTACTGATTGCGACACGGTTCTCTTCCAGTCCGAAACCTCGTCCGGCAAGAATTTCCTCGTAGCTACGTGTATGCAGATCGGTGAATCCGCCGGAGAATTCGATTTCCTGCTCATCGATCGTTATTGATCGATAGGTCCGTTGGCCAGCCGAGCGTTGTGGTTGCGGAATATCATCCGCCTCCAGAGACAGGAGCCAGCGCACACGAGCGCGCTCATATTCCAGAAAACCTGCGGCACGGGTGGGGCTTTTGTAATGGACCACGTTATGTTCCACTGCCCCAAAAAGGTAATGCAGCATATCGAAAAAGTGGACGCCGATGTTGGTGGCAATCCCTCCCGACTTGCTCTCATCGCCTTTCCAGCTTTGCAGGTACCAGCGCCCGCGGGAGGTGATATAGGTCAGATCAACCTCATGTTTTGTCTGGCTGCGTTCATCTTGAATCTGATTGCGCAGTTCAATGATCGCGGGATGAACGCGCAACTGTAGAATTGTGTTTACCTTGCGACCCGCATCGGCCTCGATCTCGAGCAATCCGTCGATATTGTGTGGATTGAGAACCAATGGTTTTTCGCAAATCGCATCAGCTCCCGAGCGCAGGGCAAACCGAATGTGACTGTCATGCAGGTAATTGGGTGAGGTAATCGCCATATAGTCGACCGAGTGGCCCGACCGGCGGAGCATGTCGATATGCCGATCGAAGCGCTCAAACTCCGTAAAGAAATGCGCTTCAGGGAAAAAGCTATCAATGATACCGACGGAATCACTTGGATCAATTGCCGCCAGAAGCCTGTTGCCCGTATCCCGTATCGCTGTCATGTGACGGGGAGCGATATAGCCGGCGGCACCGATTAACGCAAAGCTCTTCATGATTGCTCAACACTTCTAGAGTCGGAGATCACTTTCGTCTGCAGAAAACAGACATTTCAGGTCGTATAGCACATGTTCAGGGCGTCCGAGGGCGCGCACTGCCTCGGCGCCCATTGCCCGGAATTCGCCATGAGCTACAGCAAGAACTACTGCATCGTAGCTGTCTTTCGCGGGCGCTGCGACAAGCGTTAATCCATATTCTCGCTGGGCTTCCTCCGGATCCACCCACGGATCGTGTATATCGACTTCGATTCCGTATTCACGCAATTCCGTAATCACATCGACAACGCGGGTATTGCGCAGATCTGGGCAGTTTTCCTTGAAACTCAGGCCCATGATCAGAACACGTGCGTCTCGCACGGGAATTGCCCGTTTGATCATGGCGCGCACGAGATGGCCAGCAATATATGCCCCCATACCGTCATTGATCCGGCGTCCGGCGAGGATGACCTGCGGATGATAGCCGATCGCTTCGGCCTTGTGTGTCAGATAATAGGGATCTACCCCGATGCAGTGTCCGCCAACGAGGCCGGGCCGGAAGGGCAAGAAATTCCACTTTGTACCGGCAGCTTGCAGAATAGCCTCGGTATCGAGGCCCATCTTGTTAAAGATGATCGCCAGCTCATTGATGAGCGCGATATTGATGTCACGCTGGGTATTCTCGATGACCTTGGCAGCCTCGGCCACGCGGATCGACGGCGCCTTGTATGTGCCAGCGGTGACTATGCCAGCATAGAGCGCATCCACGATCTCTGCGACTTCAGGAGTTGAGCCGGCAGTGACCTTCTTGATGGTGGTTAGGCGATGCGCCTTGTCGCCGGGGTTGATGCGCTCCGGAGAGTAGCCGCAAAAGAAATCCTTGTTGAAAGTGAGGCCGGAAGCCCGCTCTAGCACCGGGACACAGTCTTCCTCCGTCGCTCCCGGATAAACAGTGGATTCATATATGACAATGTCACCCGCCTTCAATGCCTTGCCCACCATCTCGGAGGCCCGGATCAGAGGCGTCAGATCAGGGCGCTTGGCGGCATCGATGGGGGTAGGGACTGTGACGATGAAAATCTGTGCTTGGGAAAGGTCATCAGGGTCGCAGGAATAGCGTAGATGAAATGCCTCACTCAGTTCCGCTGGAGAAACCTCAAGCGTCGTGTCGTGGCCCGCCTTTAATGCATCGATACGTGAATGGTTGATATCGAAACCCAGAACTGGACGAACCTTTCCGAATTCGACTGCCAAAGGCAAACCGACGTAACCAAGACCGATTACGGCAATCGTCCCAGGCGATGGAGAACTGCGTGTCAATTTGGAACTCTCCCAACCACCGATTCCAGAGACTTGACGTATCCGGACCTCGCTCATGCGTCAACAGCCTCGCCGTTTTCATCTTCGTTGGGCACGGCAATTCCAGCGCCCGGATTACCCGGAAGGGATTCCGGGAGCAGCTCGAACAGGCGGGACCGGGCGAGGGCCCCGTCGCCGTTCGATACTGCGCTTTGGAGAGCGGCTAATCCGCGCTGCAGCGTACTGGCATCGGCAAGCAATGGCGAGGCAACGAAGACACCGTCAACACCGGAAGGCTCGGGGTTTTCGGTCGGGTCGAAGAGTTCCTCGAACAGCTTTTCTCCGGGGCGCAACCCGGTGAAGCGGATCTCGATGTCCTGATCCGGTCGCAGGCCTGCGAGGACAATCATGCTCCGCGCGAGATCGACAATGCGTACCGGCTGCCCCATATCAAGGACCATGATTCGACCGCGGATACGGCGCTGTTCGATACCGGTCGCAGCAGCTTGGAGAACGAGCTGGGTGGCCTCCGGTATCGTCATGAAGTAGCGCTTCATCTCGGGATGCGTCACCGTCACCGGACCACCTGCCAGGATTTGCCGGCGGAAAAGCGGGACGACGGAGCCTGTCGATCCGAGCACATTGCCGAAGCGCACCGTCACGAAACGGGTTTTCGATTCCGCCATATCCCGTGCCTGACAATAGAGTTCGGCAACGCGCTTGGAGGCGCCCATGGTGCTGGTCGGGCGTATGGCCTTGTCCGTCGAAATCATCACGAAGGCATCGACGTCTGCTTCCATGGCGGCGTCAGCGAGATTACGGGTGCCGAAGATATTCGTCGCGATGCCATCGCAGGGATTGGCCTCGATCAGAGGGACATGCTTGCGGGCGGCTGCATGGAAAATGACCGAGGGCCCAGTCTCCGACAAAAGGCGTCGCATCTGCTCTGCATCGCGTATGTCGCCAAGAATTGCGGAACGCGACAGTTTCGGAAAATCCCGAGCGATCTCGTGATCGATCTCGTAGAGCGCATATTCCGACAGATCAAACAGCACGAGGTGCTTCGGACCGTGGCGGGCAACTTGCCTGACGATTTCCGAGCCAATACTGCCACCCGCACCGGTGACGAGGATCACCCGATCGCGAATGAGGTTTTGGATATTCTCGATCGCCAGCTTGACGCTTGGGCGGCTGAGCAGGTCTTCAAGTGTCAGCTCCGCAAGATCAGGCTCCGTACCAGTGAGCGGCCTCGCGGCAACGCGGCGCAAAGGCAGTTGGAGTTCGGTCGCTGTCTGCAGCAGTGCCGACCAGTCTCCCGAGAAGCTCGGTGAGGCCAGCACGAGCGCATTGATGCTGGTGCCCGCCCGTGCCAGTCGGGGAACGATGTCTGAGAGCTCTCCAACGTCTCCGACCACGGGGACACCACGCACTCGTCGCCCGCTCTTGCCGGGCTTGGTGTCGATGATGCCATGAACGCAGTAGCGCGTGCTGTTTTCGAGGCCGTAGCTGCGAATGACCTGGTCTGCATCGCTGACCGTGCCGACGATCAATATGTCGTCGCGGGGGCTATCCGCCAGATCACGCGGTCTTATCCCCGTCAATCCACCATCCTTGAAGGCACGATAGGCAAGCCGAGGGGCCCCAATGAGAACGATCATGACGAACCAGGTGATCGGGAGTGCCGTTCTGGGAAACCCTTCCAGACGCGTGATACCAAACAGCAGCAGAAAGTAGATTATGATTGAAACCGTCGCGCCGAGGACGATGGTCCGCAAATCAGTGATGGACGCAAAGCGCCACATGCCCTGACCGAGGCCGATGACCTGGAAAACCACAAAGCAGGTGACAGCAAACAACAACAGCCACAGCCAAAGCTGATCGACCTGCCAGGCATCATTGCCATAGCGCGCGAGTAACGCGATCAGCAGTGCACCAACCGCCATGACGACATCATGGCCGGACGCGAGCAGGTTTTTCCAGGAGAGGGACGCCTTTCCCCTAAGGATGCGCATTTCGACCGGTTCTCGCTTTCCAATATGAAGGTTGCACTATCACGCGGGTCGGGAAGCGTAAAGCTGGTAACCCCGGTGCTTTGCGGTCAGGCGGGCGAGTCGATGGGATCAGGCGGGCCAGGATCAGGCGGGCATGGTGCCGGCGGCGATATCCATCCGCCCCAACGCCTCCAGCCCTTCCCGCGTCGCCTGTGCCGGCACCCAGCCTGTCGCGGCGAGAGCTGTTGGCGCCAGAATGAGTGATCCGGTCAGACGCTCCGCCATCTCCGTCTTGCCGGCAAGGCGCAATGTCCAGTCCAGCATGGGCGGTGGCACCGGGATCAGCCCAGGAACGCGCCCCAGACCCGCGCGATAGGCGGTAATGATCTCTGCCAGCGAAACCGGCTCCGGATCGCTGACCAGAAAGGCGCGATTTGGCGCCGGGTCCAGCGTCATGACATGGGCAATCGCGCCGGCAAGCGTTTCCAGTCCCACCAGCGAGCGCTTGGCCTGGAACCCACCAAACGGCAGCGGCCAGGGTTTGCGGGCGAGCTTGAACAGGGCAGCCAGATTGCCCTTGACGCCCGGTCCGTAAACCAGAGCCGGGCGCAGGGCGGCAAACGGGATACCGGTCTCGGCCAACGCCGCTTCAGCCTCCAGCTTGGAGCACCCGTACGGATCGGTTGGACGGGGGATATCGTCATCGCCGACAGGCGTTTCGGAGACGGGCCCGGATTGGGCCCGCACCGAGGAGAGAAAGACGAAGCGCTTGACTCCCGCCTGTCGGGCCGCGATCGCCAGCGCCCGCGTCGCGTCGCGATTGACCGTGCGGTAATCATCCTCGGGGCGGCCCGACATGGCGTGGGCAATGCCGGCGGAATGGATGACGTAATCGACGCCGCGCATCGCCTCGTTGAGATTGACCGGTGAGGCGAGGTCACCGATCAGCACTTGTTCGCCCGTGGTGAATTCCGGCACGGGTCGACGCAGCAGCACCCGTAGCCGATAGCCGCGCCGGGACAGATCCGCCAGCAGATGGCGCCCGACAAAACCCGTCACGCCAGTGAGTGCGATCAACGGTTTTTTGCGCGTTTCCAAAGCGTTTCCTCGACCGGATCGATGTTTTCCATTAATATCCTGTCGCCCATGCTCGCGTTTTTGGCAGAGGATGCGATGCTTATCATGCGCTCCCATACCAAGCGGCTTGAACGAGGTGCGGCTTGGACCAGGACTCGATCGGACACGAAACGCCCTCGAAACGCCCCCGTCCCGCGCATGTGCCATAGCATCGCGAATACCGATCGCCCAGCCCGGCATGGAGATTACGAACGGTTGAAGCCTCTACAAACAGAACAAAACAGGATCATGCCATATCCTGCCGTCAGCCATGCTTTGCCGCGACGGCTTCGCGGTCGGTGGCTTGTTCCGTCGCCTGCGTCCCGGCAAAGGTCTCGGCGATGCCCACGAGATCATCGATCAGCCGTTCGTTTTCCATTCTTGAGACCGCAACCAGAAGCTTTGCGACCCTCGGATCGGTGAGCAGGGCATCGTTCACGTCGCTCGTATGATCATGCGCGGTGTCGTCGTCGAAGAAGAAGGTGATCGGCTGCCCTGTGGCGCGTGCCACGTCGAACAAACGCGCAGCCCCGATCCGGTCGCTGCCGTTTTCGTATTTCTGGATCTGCTGGTAGGTGACCCCGACGGCATTGCCGAGCGTCGTCTGGCTGAATTTCATGCGCTTGCGAGCAAGGCGAACCCGTTCGCCGATGATCCTGTCGGTTTGTGTCGGGGTGCGTGCGGACATCTGCCTATCCCATTCTCAGTTGTTTTCTGGTTCTAGCTGTGATTTTTCCAAGGCGCAACTCTCAATCACGTTTCTTCTGCAGTCAGCACTTGCAGGGCCCGCCATCCGGGCATTCCGATCACGCGGGCGGGCACCGCCCGCATCTGTTGCGCCGCCAAAGCTTCTTCAGCCGCGTTCCTGCGTTGCCACGACCATGATCCCGGCTGCACGGGTGCTGCGTTGCCCCGCAAGCCTGAAAAATCTGCCGGGCCTGGGTGGCGTGTGCCAAGTGGCGTGTGTCCAGTGGCGTGTGTCCTGCGTCTTTGCACACACGCTCCAGTATGCAACACTCATTTGCGATCATATCCGGAATACAGCTATCCGGAGAGCACTGTGTATCCGTTCGGGGCATAGATACTGGTGGTAAGGGGGGAGGTGGCGACGTGGCATTAAGGGCTCAGGAACGCATACTTCCCGCCTGGTCGCTGCTCGACGAGGCTTCGCTGGAGGGGTTGCTTGGGCCAGCGCCTGCGATCTCCATCGTCGATCATGCGGCGCCACACCTCACCGAGGCGCCCCTCGTGGCGCTGATCCGTCTTTTGATTGTGCGGGCCATCGCCGAAAAGGGGCTTGCCCTGACGGGGAAGGGCAATCTTTCACGCGCCGATGTTGCAGCTCTCTTTGCCGAGCTCGACTGGCCCGGTTTTGACAGGGAGATGACGCTTGCGCTCAATAAGGTCCTGAACGAGCACGATGTCTTCCCGGTTCATATTGCACGTATTGTCGCTCAGGAGGGCAAGCTCCTGCGCAGGTACAAGGGCCGGTTTCTCGCGACGAACCGTGCAAAAGTCCTGATCGGGCCAGGCGAGGAGACGGCGCTGTATCGCGTCGTTTTCGAAACGCTTCTGTGGCGGATCAACCTCGCCTATTTCGATGGTGTTGCGATCATCGACTGGCCGCAGGATCACATCGGCCTCATTGTGTGGTCGCTTTCGGTTTCAGCGCAGAACTGGATGGCACCGGGCGCCCTCATGCCGATCTGCACGTTGCCTTACGGGTCGCAGCCATTGAACGAGTTTCATATGCCCGAATATGCCTTCGAGGCCCGCATTTTGCGCCAGCTCACCCATCTCGGCCTGATGGAAGCCCGTCATTCGATCGCCGATCACCCGTTTTCGCGGCGGGAATATCGCAAGGCACCGGCATTTGATCAGCTGCTGCGTTTTGATGTCAGTTTTATTGAGCGTTTTGGCCCGCCACATTGATTTTCACACGATCATCCGATGCGCGAACGGATGCAGCCGGCAGATCGATGGGCGCCGCGCAAAACGATTTTCCTTTGCATCTGATCGGCCTTGCCACCAAAGACCCGTGATCGTGGATTTTCCCCTTGCCTGCGGGAGCCGGAATTTCCGATGCAGGAAATGGGCGGTCCCCGCACGTGACGCCGCGCCGCGCCTGCGCCCCTGTCATGGGACATCGCCGCCGCGATCCCTGCGAAGCTGTTATCCATCGGGCCATGTCCTCGGCGATGATGTGCGCCCTGTTGATTTCCCTTGCCAAAACCTCGGATTATGCACCCATGGACACCACGAGCAGCTTGACGCGGTGCAGCGCGACGATCAAAGTGAGACGCCAGCGTCAATCAAGGTGAGACGCGGATTTGGGGGCTCGAAGGGAGGGCGTAGCCCGACTGGAGAGACCCCAAATTCGCGTTTCGCCCGGAACGGGCGTGT
>Ga0208623_101001_pt1 | contig 9094 bp, 8 predicted proteins | sample HotLakConsUCCL28_FD_184737 | JGI IMG/M metagenome (GOLD analysis project Ga0208623, IMG submission 184737) | Hypersaline microbial mat communities from Hot Lake, Washington, USA - Hot Lake Consortium UCC-L28 (SPAdes) (version 2) ...
GGGCGCAAGCCGGTTCAACACCTTCATATCGCTTGCCGTGGCCGAAACGCTCTACGAAGCCGGGAACCGCGAGCGCGTCTGGGTGCGGATAAACCCGCTTGCCGGTCCCGAGGCGGTGCGCGACCTCGCCGCGATCCTTCCCGCGCGGCCCGGCGGCGTGTTCCTGCCCAAGGCGGAAGGGCGGCATCACGTGACGCAGCTGCACCACTATCTCACCGCGCTGGAAACCGCGAACGACATCGCGCCGGGCTCGACCCTGATCGCCGCGCTCGTCACCGAAACCGCGGCGGCGATGTTCCGCACCGGCGATTACGCCGGCGACTATCCCGGTCGCGAACGGCTGGTCGCGCTGAGCTGGGGGGCGGAGGACCTGTCGAGCGAGCTCGGCGCGCGCCAGCAGCGCCGGCCCGACGGCGAATACGCGCACACCTATGAAATGGCACGCAGCCTGTGCCTGCTGGGTGCAGTCGCTGCCGGAGTGGCCCCGATCGAGACGGTGCAGCCCGAGTTCCGCGACACCGCCGCGCTCGAAGCGCGCGCGCGGGCCGTACGCGCGCAGGGTTTCCGCGGAATGCTCGCGATCCACCCGGCACAGGTCGATCCCGTCAACGCCGCCTTCACCCCCTCGCCCGAGGAAATCGACCATGCCCGCGCGGTGGTGCAGGCGTTCGCCGACAATCCCGGAGCGGGGACCGTGGCGCTCGACGGCGCGATGCTGGACCGCCCGCACCTCGCGCTCGCGCAGCGCCTGCTGGCGGAGGCGGAAGGGGACTGATAGGCTGGTTTTATTTTCCTACGCTTACCAATTAGGTTAGCTCCGGCGCGATTCGGCAACCGGCGGAGCGCGTCACATGGGCATTCTCGAAAGCCTCATCGGTCCCATCAGTTCGATCATCGACAAGGTCATCCCCGACAAGGAAGCGCGCGCCCGCGCCAAGCTCGAGCTGCTCAGGCTCGAGGGAACGCAGGAAATGAAGCTGATCGAGGCGCGGCTGCAGGCGATCGTGGCCGAAGCGAATTCGGCCGATCCCTGGACGAGCCGCGCGCGGCCGAGCTTTCTTTACGTGATGTATGTCCTGCTGCTCACCGCGATCCCGATGGGCGTGCTTTCCGCCTTCGATCCCGCCGCCGCGCGCGACATCGCCGCGGGCATGAACGCCTATCTCGCGGGGCTTCCCGAACCGCTCTACGCGCTTTTCGGCACCGGCTACCTCGGCTACACGGCCGCGCGGCAGTGGGGCAAGGTCAAGGGGGTCGACCGCTAGGGCGATTTTCCGGTCCGATTGCGCGCCGCGATTTTCGCAGCGCCGGAAATCGTTTCCGGGCCGGGCGCGCTCAACGCCGCTTCAGCAGGAACGCAAGACCGGCCGCTGCAAGGCTCCCGACGGTCACGGTGAAACGCTTGCGCTTGACGAGCCGCCCCGCGAACCCGGCGAGCCGCGCACCCGGGAGCATCGCTTCCTCGGGATCGAACAGCTGGCTTTTGGCGAGCGCGACCTCGGCATCGTCGAGGCGGCGGGTCTCGAGCACCCTGAGCGTATGGCCCTCCGTCGCGCGCACCTGTTCGATCGCCGGGAGGATCCGGCCCTCGTTGCCCTCCACGCCGGCCGCGAACCGGTCGCGTTCGATCCCGAGATGTTCGGCGAGAAGGCGGGTCCGGAGGTCCGCCAGAAAGCTCCGCAGGTCCGGCTGGTCGGCCGCCTCGAAGGCAAGATCGCATTCGCTGTCGCTGACGAAGGAGCGGCTCGCCATGTTGGACGAGCCGACCCGCACGAATTCGTCGTCGACGATGAGCAGCTTGGCATGGACGTAAATGGGGCGGCCCTGCCGGTTGACCGGATAGTAGACGCCCAGCCGGCCCTCGCGATCCCCCCGGCGCAGCTCCTCGACGATCAGGGTGCGGCGGGTATCCATCGCCTCGCTTTCGAGCCAGGTTTCCGCCTGGCACGGCAGGATGATGACGATCTCCGGCCCGTCCGGCTCCTCCAGCTTCGCCTTGAGGGCATCGGCGATTGCGCCAGAAGAGAGGAACTGGTTCTCGATGTAGATCGCCCGCCGCGCCGCCGCGATCGCGCGGCACCACAGCTTGCCGACATGGTCGATCGCGGGTTCGCCGCCATATTCCGGAGCGCTCAGCGCTATGCCGGCGAGCGCATCGGTGAGGTCGGCTTCGAGCCTTTCGGGCCAGACGTCGCCGCTGCTTTCAGGCACGGGAAGGTCCTTGCCGGTCGCGACCTTCCAGCGCCAGCGCGCCAGCTCGCCGAGGGCTCGCGCCGCCTCGCCGTCAACGGCGAGCGTCATGTCGTGCCAGGGTATCGGGGTCTTGCCATTATCCGTGCGGCGGCAGTCGTGCCCGAGATGTTCGGGCGTGTCCCAGCGGCCCGAGGTCATGTCGATCCCCCCGCAAAAGGCGAGCCGGTCGTCGATCACGACGATCTTCTGGTGGTGGCAGGCCCCCGTCGGATGCTCGTTGTCGAGCCGGAAATGGACCCGCGAATCCGCGGTCGCCTTGAGCGAGAGCCATGAGCCGAACTGGCGCGCGATATCGAACAGCATCGCCCCGCCCCATTGCAGGATGAATATCTCGAGGTCGGGCCGCTCCTTCACCGCGAATTCGAGAAAGCGTCGCAGGCGGTCGGGAATGCGGGGATCGTCGAGGTCGGGCCGCAGGCGGATGTCGAGGTCGAATTCCCAGCCGATCAGGTAGACGCAGCGCTCGGCCTTCAGGATCGCGTCCTTGGCGGCGGCGAAATAGCCCGCGGCATCGACGATGAAGGCGACGCGGTCCGCATGGACCTTGCGCCAGCAGGTCTCGCCCTCCTCGAGGATGCGCGCACCCGCCGGCCCGATCCCCGGCAGCGCGGGCGAGCGTCCCTCGCCGGGAGGTTCGAGTTTCGTTTCCTCGTTCATCATTCCTGGTTTCGCAATCGCCCGGGAGAGCGCCGGTTCCGGCGGTGCAGGCCGCTCGGACGACCCGCCCCGGGAATGCGGCGACCCGCCCCTTCCCCGACCGCGCGGCGCGCGCTAACAGCGGCGCATGAGCAACCTCGTCCTCGTCCTCAACGGTCCCAACCTCAACCTGCTCGGCCTGCGCGAGCCCGAGATCTACGGTTCGACGACGCTCGACGAGATCGCCGGGATGCTGGAGGACCGGGCGCGCGAACTCGGGCTGGAGATCGACATGCGCCAGACCAACCACGAAGGAATGCTGGTCGACTGGCTGCACGAAGCGCAGGCCGGGGGCGCGCGCGCGGTGCTGCTCAACGCCGGAGCCTACACCCACACCTCGATCGCGCTGCTCGACGCGATCAAGGCGATCGCAACGCCGGTGGTGGAGGTGCACCTGTCCGACCCCCGCACGCGCGAGCCCTTCCGCCACGTCTCCTATGTCGGCATGGCCGCGGCGCTGACGGTCGAAGGGCACGGGGCTGACAGCTACCGGATCGCCCTCGAAGCGGTGGCCAAGGGCGAAATCTGACGCTCGGCACCCCCGGCTGGCTTGCAACACGCGCACCTTTGCCACTTGCCAGCCGCAATTCGCAGCAATAGTCACACCGCAAAACACACAAGGGGCAAGCATGGCTAACGACAAGCCGCGGTCCGGATCGACGTCCGGGATGAACATCGACACCGCGCTGGTGCGCGAACTCGCCGAATTGCTGAGCGAGACGGGCCTGACCGAAATCGAGGTCGAGGACGACGACCGCAAGATCCGGGTCGCGCGCAGCGCCGCGCCGGTCGCCGCGCCCATGCCCGCGGCGATGCCCGCCCCGGCCCCGGCCCCGGCACCCGCCCCGGCGGCTCCCGCGCCCGACGGCGGCGGCGCGCCCGCCGACACCGCCGATGCCGTGACCTGCCCGATGGTCGGCACCGTCTATCTCGCGCCCGAACCGGGGGCGGCGAACTTCGTCAAGGTCGGGGACAAGGTCTCCGAAGGCGACACGCTCCTCATCATCGAGGCGATGAAGGTCATGAACCCGATTCCCGCCGATCGCTCGGGCACGGTGAAGGCGGTGCTGGTCGACAACGCCCAGCCGGTCGAATTCGGCCAGCCGCTCGTCGTGATCGCGTAACGCGGCATGGGCATTTCCCGCATCCTGATCGCCAATCGCGGCGAAATCGCGCTTCGCATCCACCGCGCCGCGCACGAAATGGGGATCGAGACGGTCGCGGTGCATTCGACCGCCGATGCCGACGCCATGCACGTGCGGCTGGCCGACCATGCCGTGTGCATCGGCCCGCCGCCGGCGGCCGAAAGCTATCTCAACCACGCCAACATCATCTCCGCCGCCGAAGTCGCCGGCTGCGACGCGATCCATCCGGGTTACGGCTTCCTCTCCGAAAACGCCAAGTTCGCCGAGATCGTAGAGGCGCACGACATCGCCTGGATCGGGCCGAAACCCGAACACATCCGCACCATGGGCGACAAGGTGCAGGCCAAGAAGACCGCGGGCGAATTGGGCCTGCCGCTGGTGCCCGGCTCCGATGGCGCGGTGAGCGAGACGGCCGAAGCCAAGGCGATCGCGGCCGAGATCGGCTATCCCGTCATCATCAAGGCTGCAAGCGGCGGCGGCGGGCGCGGCATGAAGGTGTGCGAGAGCGAGGACAAGCTCGAAAGCCTGATGCAGCAGGCCGGGAACGAGGCGAAGGCCGCCTTCGGCGACGCGACCGTCTATATCGAGAAATATCTCGGCAATCCGCGCCACATCGAATTCCAGGTGTTCGGCGACGGCAACGGCAACGCGATCCATCTGGGCGAGCGCGACTGTTCCCTGCAACGCCGCCACCAGAAGGTGCTCGAGGAAGCGCCTTCCCCCGTGATCTCGCAGGAGGAGCGGATGCGGATGGGCGAGATCTGCGCCGAGGCGATGCGCGGCATGGGCTATCGCGGCGCGGGGACGATCGAATTCCTGTGGGAAGACGGTGAGTTCTACTTCATCGAGATGAACACCCGCCTGCAGGTCGAACATCCCGTGACCGAGGCGATCACCGGGGTTGATCTCGTGCGCGAACAGATCCGCATCGCCGCCGGAAAGCCGCTTTCGGTCACGCAGGACGAGCTCGAATTCAAGGGCCATGCGATCGAATGCCGGATCAACGCGGAGGACCCCTTCACCTTCGCCCCCTCGCCCGGACTCGTGACCTATTACCACGCCGCGGGCGGGATGCACGTGCGCGTCGATTCGGGGCTGTATGCGGGATACCGGATCCCGCCCTATTACGATTCCATGATCGCCAAGCTGATCGTCTACGGCCGCACGCGCGAGGGTTGCATCATGCGCCTGCGCCGCGCGCTCGAGGAAATGGTCGTCGAGGGCGTGAAGACCAACATCCCGCTCCATCAGGAACTCCTGCGCCAGGACGACGTGCTCAACGGCGACTATTCGATCAAGTGGCTCGAGCAATGGCTGGAGCGGCGCGAGGGCTGAGGGCGGCCCGATAGCTCCGATCCGGCGCCGGTCCCCCGGCCCGCCGTTTCGCCGCGCCCGGTTTTGCTGTATTGCGCCCGTGTGCTCCTATCATTTTCGGGCACATTGCGATGCGCGGAGCCTTGGGGCGAATGATGACACACGAGATTCTGGACGACGCCGCGAGGCAGCCTTCGCCGGGCGATGCGGCGGAAGGCGAGGATATCGCCCTGCCTGCGCGCGCCTCCGTCCACCGCACCGGGGCTGTCAACGCGGCGAGCAAGAAGACCCAGATCGTCGTCGTCGGCGGCGGCGCGGGCGGGCTCGAACTGGTCCGCCGGCTGGGCGCGAAATTCGGGCGCAAGCATCACGACATCATCCTCGTCGACAAGAACCTCACGCATATCTGGAAGCCCCTGCTGCACGAGGTCGCGGCCGGTTCGCTCGACGCCAATCTCGACGAGGTCGGCTATCGCGGCCACTGCTATCGTTGGGGCTACCGCTTCTTCCAGGGCAGCCTCGAGGGGATCGACCGGGAGAGGAAACGCGTGCATCTTGCCCCCGTTTACGACGAGGACGGGAGCGAGTTGATCGCGGGCCATTCGATCCGTTACGACATCCTCGCCATCGCGGTCGGCTCGATCTCGAACGATTTCGGCGTGCCGGGGGTGAAGGACCATTGCATCTATCTCGATTCGCGCGAACAAGCCGACCGTTTCCGCACCAAGCTGCTCAACCACTGCCTGCGGGTGAGCCGCGCGATGATGGGAGACCCGGATGCGAACGAGCAGGTGAAGATCGCCATCGTCGGCGCGGGCGCGACCGGGGTCGAACTCGCGGCCGAACTCTACAACGCCGCCGCCGCACTGCGCCATTACGGGCTCGAGGTGTTCGACGAGAGCCGGCTCGACGTGACCCTGCTCGAAGCGGGGCCGCGCATCCTGCCCGCCCTGCCCGAACGCCTGTCCAAGGCGGCGAAGCATGAACTCGGGCGGCTCGGCGTCGAAGTGCGCGAGAACACGCAGGTGGTCGAGGCGCGCCCGCGCGTGCTGGAAACCGCGGACGGAAGCACGGTCGAAGCCGACCTCATCGTCTGGGCCGCCGGGGTGAAGGGCGCGCCCTTCCTCTCGCAACTGGGATTGGAGACCACCCCGCGCCACCAGATCCTCGTGAAGGACACGCTCCAGACGGTCAGCGACGACAGCATCTTCGCGCTGGGCGACTGCGCTTCCTTCACGCCGGAAGGGACGACCATCCCGATCCCGCCGCGCGCGCAGGCCGCGCACCAGATGGCGAACGTGGTGTTCGACAACATCGTGCGGATGCAGAAGGGCAGGCCGCTGAAGAAATTCGTCTACCAGGACAAGGGCTCGCTCATCTCGCTTTCGCGCTTTTCGACCGTGGGCAGCCTGATGGGCAATCTCGTCGGCGGGAGCCTCGCGGTCGAGGGGCGACTGGCGCGGCTGATCTACACCTCGCTCTACCGCCTGCACCTGCTCGGCATCCACGGCTGGATGAAGGGCACCTTCCTGATGCTGATCGGGCGGGTGAACCGGATCGTGCGGCCGAAATTGAAGCTGCACTAGCCAAACGTCAGCTCCGCGCGCCTGTTTCAAGGCACCTTCCGCAACGGATCGCGGCGTCAATCGAAATGGAAACCCGCGGCCTCGGCTTCGGCGATGATCTGCGCTCCGGTCTTCTTCGGGCTGTCCTGCGCGATGTCGAACCAGTCGGGCTTTTCGTCGATGAAGATCTGCTGCTTGATCGCAAGACCCGGTGGCAGGTCGAACAGGCCGGCGAGGAAGGTGCGATTCCCGGTCGGCAGGAACCTGTACCACAGGCACGAACCGCATCTGGAGCAGAAGGCGCGCTCGGCCCAGTTGCTCGATCGGTAGGTGGTGACGTGTTCGCCCCCGGTCACGGTGAAGTCCTCGCCCTCGATCCCGGCATAGATCGAGCCGGTCCATTGCCGGCACATCGTGCAATGGCAAACCTCGATCCCGCGCTGCGGTCTCTCGAGCGTGATCCCCACCGCGCCGCACAGGCAGCGGCCCTCGATCGGTTCGGCGGGATGCACGGCCTCGCCCATCGCGTCAGAGCGGGACGCCGGGCTCGTGCTTCGACGTGCGGATGGTGAGCGAGGTCTTCACGCTTTCGACATTGGGCGCCGGCGTGAGCTTTCCGGTGAGGAATTCCTGGAAGCTCTGGAGGTCCTGGGAGACGATCTTGAGGATGAAGTCGATCTCGCCGTTGAGCATGTGACACTCGCGCACCTCGGGCAGGGCGCGCATGTGCTCCTCGAATTCGCGCAGCGCGGTTTCGGCCTGGCTCTTGAGGCTGACCATGGCGAAGACGGTGATGGAAAAGCCCAGTTTCGACGGGTCGAGATCGGCGTGGTAGCCGCGAATCACGCCTTCTTCCTCAAGTCCGCGCACGCGGCGCAGGCAGGGCGGCGCGGTCAGGCCCACGCGCTGTGCGAGTTCGACGTTCGTGACCCGCCCCTCGGCCTGCAGTTCGGCGAGCAGGCGTTTGTCGATTTCGTCCAGATTGGCCATTTGGCTCATGCTCCCGGTGCGTAGCGGGTCCGCCCCCCATCGACCGCAAACGCCCTAACAAAGGTGTGTAACAACATATGGTGCGGCACCGCGCACGACTAATATTATTATCCTTGCCAGCAATTGTCCCGCTTTGCAACGCGTCGTTCAGGTTCCCCTGTGACAAGCGTGCAATGCTGGTAGAACCTGGCTGTCACCGGCCGGGCCGGGTCGGCAGCAGGCCGCGCACCCGCGCGCGCAGACCCGCGCCGAACTGGCCTTGCGCCGCCCTGGAGTAACATGTTCTTCGACGACCGCCTTGCCACCGTGCTGCGCCAGCGCGTCTCGAGCGAGGCGGGTCGGCGCACGCAGTTCAGGCAGTTGCTCGACCTGCTCGGCAATCGCCGCCAGTCCGGGCCGGACCGGCGCGATCACAGCCTGCTCGCGGCGGCGTGGCTCAGGATGGACGCGCTGGCCGAGGTCCTGCCCGCGAGCGAGCGCGCGCGGATCGTGCGCGAACCCGGCTGGCGGCTTCGCAGCGCGGAGCTGACTTCGCATCTCGCCGATTTCGAACCCGAGGTCGCCGCCGCCGCGCTGACCAAGGCGGAGCTCCCGGCGGAGGAGTGGCAGGCGCTCATCCCCCGCCTGCCGATCCGCGCGCGCGGGTTCCTGCGCCTGAGGCGCGACCTACCGGTCGATGTCGAGGCGCTGCTCGAACGGCTGGGGATCCATGATCGCGGTCTGCCCCGGCCCGGTGCGGAGGGCGGTATCGACGCGCAAGAGGCCGCGGCCGCTACGCCCGGCGAGGGCGAGGTCCCTCCGCCGCCGCCCCCCCGCCCGGGCGAGGAGGTGGAAGGCGATGGCCCCCGCAGCGAGATTTCGGCGCTGGTCGAACGCATCGCCCGCTTCCGGCGCGAGCGCGAAGCAGCGCCGATCGAGCAGGACCCCTCGCCCGGCTTGCCGCTCGACCTGCCGCTCGAACAGCGCCCGGGCGAGCGGATCGTCATCGCCTTCGGCTTCGCCGCCGACAGCGCCGGGCGGATCGAATGGGCCGAGCCCGAAATCGCGCCCATGGTGATCGGCGCGCGGCTGGTCCGGCGCAAGGTGCTGCTCGGTGCGGGCGAGGAAAGCGCGCTCGAACGCGCCTTCGCC
>Ga0208623_101002_pt1 | contig 9088 bp, 8 predicted proteins | sample HotLakConsUCCL28_FD_184737 | JGI IMG/M metagenome (GOLD analysis project Ga0208623, IMG submission 184737) | Hypersaline microbial mat communities from Hot Lake, Washington, USA - Hot Lake Consortium UCC-L28 (SPAdes) (version 2) ...
GGCGTGGTCGTGTCTGTAGTCTGGTCCATGGCGTGATCTCCCTGGCGGTTGCTGCCGCCGGTTGGGTGGGTTGAATCACCCGGAGATTACGCCGCCTTCAAATTTCCACCACCTTCGCGACACGACCCCCGGTCTTCTTGTCTGCGGCACGCGACATCGACCCGGCGGGCTCTCGGGCAGGCCATCTGCCCTGACGATATCGCCCCACCCTCTCGATCGTTCTGGAAACGTCGCGGGCGGACGCGCATGCCGATATGCGCGCAACCGGCGTTTCTGGCGTATCATTCGTTCAGCCGGGTGCCGGCCAACGTATTGATTGATGCGCCAGAACACGGTCATGGAGCCCGCGATCCGGCTTCGCCAGATTCATCGACGTGCCAAATCATGCAGCTCAGGGGCTTCAGCCAATGGCAACAATCCGGAGAAGCGCCGCTTCGGGATTGACCGGATTCCGACGCAATCATTGATACCCAGACAAGGCTATATGTCCACACGCCCTCAGGCCGACACGCCCTCATGCCAACACGCAGTCGTGCCGGTATGCAGGCATGCTTGCGTGACCTGCTTTTGAAAATAACCCAACGACTTCCAGCAAAGCAGGCCGAGGCTACTGCTTTCGAGGTGGATCAGCATTCCAAGGTTTCATTGCCGGGAATGGATGAACTTCAATCGCGACCTTGCGTTATCATGTCAGAGTGCAAGCCGCCCCGGCAACGCGGGAGCGGGCGCTTCGGAGTGATCGTTGGGCACATCATCCTGACCGTCGAGTGGTGTCCGGCTGCCGCGACGACCCTCCCAACACATTGTCGCACCATCATGAGGCGCAGGGCGCGCCCGACACGGAGGCATCAGACTGATCATGGCACCGAACAGCCCCGACGAAAAACGCGACCGGAACACCCATTCGGCACAGGATGTGAGCCAGGGAGAAATCATCCTGCGCACGCCGCTGCGCAAGGCGGTTTTTCTTGGTGCACTCGTGCTCATGGTCTTGCTGATTGTCATTCTGGGGATCATGGCCGTCGCTTTCTGATGTCCGGGTCCGGGCCCGGCGGAAGGGAAATCGATCCCGCGCATTCAGGCATGGCGGCGCGCCGACGTGCCGACTTGTGGGCACGTGTCCGGATATGCAGCATTTACACGTGCAGACATGTGGGCTTGCAGGCCTGAAGGCTCGCGGCCTGAAGGCTCGCGGCTTGAAGGCTCGCGGCTTGAAGGCTCGCGGCTTGGAGGTTCGCGGCTTGGAGATTTGGAACTTTGGATGCTTGCGCTCTCGAATGCAAGCCCACATGCTGGCCTGCCCACATGTGGGCGTGTTTGGATGCGTATTGATCTCGCCATGCTGTTCGTCCACCATCAGGAAACGTATCCCCTGCCCCGGCTTGACCAGGGCGACGATTCCAAAGCCTTTCCGGGGCTGGGCAGCCGGCGACGCAGTCCCGCTTCAGGCGGTCGATGGCTCCCGGAAGAGCGGCGCTGTGCCCGCCGAATGCGCGCGCCGATCGAATCCGGGCACAGACATTGGCATCTGCACAATTCCTATGAAGGCTGAGCCGGCGGACCCGATGTCATCTCCGTCGGCCAAATCCGGCCAGATCCGGCCCACGCGGCCTGCCTGCTCATCGGGGCCATCAGGTTCGATCAAGCCAGAATGCCGACAGGCCGCCACGCTGTCGCGCACTCACGCCGTCATGCCCTCAAGCTGCCATGCCTTCAAGCTGCCATGCCTTCAAGCTGCCATGCCTTCACGCAGGCAAGCCCTCATGTGGGCATGCCCTTATGCAGGCAAGCCCTCATACGTACGCCTGCGGACGCGCCACCATGCGGGCATGACGGCATGACCACGTATCCCATGCCGCCCCGCATCCGCCCGGTCATCAAAGATGGCTGGACAAACGGCTGGTCTTGCGTGTGAATCGGACGCTCATTCCCCAAGGGGAGCCAGCTGGTGACATAGAGTGGCAACCCTGTGCGGCAGTTCGCGGGCGCCCGAAGGAAACGACGATGCAAAACGACGCTCTGCCGCTTGACGGCATCACCGTGGTCGATCTCTCGACGCTGCTGCCCGGCCCGCTGGCATCGCTGATGCTTGCCGAGGCCGGTGCGCGCGTGATCAAGGTCGAGCGGCCCGGCGGCGAGGATATGCGTCATTTTCCGCCCAAGCTCGGGCCCTGGTCCGCGCCCTTCGCCGTACTCAATGCGGGCAAGGAATGCATCACCCTCGACCTGAAACAGGAGCCCGATCGCGACCGCCTCGCGGCCTTGATCGCGCAGGCCGATATCGTGATCGAGCAGTTCCGCCCCGGCGTGATGGCGCGCCTCGGCCTCGATCCGGCGGCGCTGACCGAACGCCATCCGGGTCTGATCTATTGTGCTGTGACCGGTTATGGCCAGGACGGGCCGCGCAGCGCCGAGGCGGGGCATGATCTGAATTACCAGGCGCTGACCGGGCTTCTCTCACTTTCGCCGGGAATGTCTGATGCGCCCACAATCCCGCCCGCCCTGACGGCCGATATCGCTGGCGGAGCCATGCCGGCAGTGATCAACATCCTGCTTGCCCTGCGCCGGCGCGATCTGACCGGGCGCGGCTGCCGCATCGATATCGCCATGGCCGACGCGATGTTCACCTTCGCCTGGCTCGCCCTCGCGCAGGGGCATGCGCATGCCGCAGGCGCTGTCGAGGAAGGCGGTGAAGCACAGGATCACGGCTTCCCCGGATCACGCGATACCATGCTCACGGGCGCGAGCCCGCGCTACCAGCTCTATCCAACGGCGGATGATGCCTTCCTCGCCGTCGGCGCGCTGGAGCAGAAATTCTGGGATTCGTTCTGCGACGCCATAGCCCTGCCCGCCCCCCTGCGCAGCGATGCGGAGGACCCGGTGGCCACCCGCCTTGCGGTTCACAGGATCATCCGATCCCGTGATGCGGCGCATTGGCGCGCGCTACTGGAGCCGCGCGATTGCTGCTGTACGATCGTGCGCTCGCTGGCCGAAGCGCGCGCGGATCCGCATTTCGTCGCGCGCGGTCTGTTCGACGTGGCGGCGCAGATGCCGGAAGCGGGCACGGGGCGCACGATACCCATTGCGACCCTGCCGATCGCCCCCGGATTGCGCCGCGCGAAAGATCTCCCGCGCCGGGTCATGCGACCGGGAGAGGCCAACGACGAGCCCGGATAATTACGGCTTCGACGGAACCGCGACGCTTGCCTTACGTTTGGTGCGTGTGCACATCGCGAACCGGCATGCGAAGCTGGCTGCGACGTCACGCAGGCAAGCAAACCGCATCGACCGCACCACGCTGCTGATGAAAGGCGCGTTCGTCGAGGGGGAAGCGGGACGGATGCGGCGATCGAGGGAGTGATCGCCATGGAAACGATCCTGTCCAGATGTCTCGACCGGCTCATCTGCAAGGGCCGCCTCACCCTGACCATGCCATCGGGAACGGTTCACGGTTTCGGCGATGGCGGCGCGCCGGAGGTCGCAGCACGGCTCACCGATGCCGAGGCCGTGCGCCAGCTCCTCACGAGGCCCGCGCTGCGGCTGGGAGAATTGTATATGGACGGGCGCTTCGTCATCGAAAGCGGCTCGATCTACGATATGCTGGCGCTGGTGATGGACAGCGCGCCGGGCCAGCGCAACCTGCTCGGACCGGCCATCGGTCGCAGGGTGCGCGCCTTTCTGGAGCGTATCAGCGGGCGTAATGACATTCTGCGATCGCGTGACAACGTCGCCCACCATTATGATCTCGATGGGCGGCTCTACGATCTCTTCCTGGATGCCGACAAGCAATATTCCTGCGCCTATTTCACCGATTCCGAGCGCGATCTGGATAGCGCCCAGCGCGCCAAGAAGCGCCATATCGCGGCGAAGCTGGCGATTAACGGAGAGCACAGCGTGCTCGATATCGGCTGCGGCTGGGGCGGCATGGCACTCTATCTCGCCGAATACGCACAGGCGCGGCGCGTCACCGGGATTACGCTCTCCCGCGAGCAACTCGGTATCGCCCGCGCCCGCGCCGAGGCGGCGGGTCTGGAGGAGCGGCTCGCCTTCGCGCTCGAAGATTATCGCGAGACGCAGGGCCCCTATGACAGGATCGTATCGGTGGGCATGTTCGAGCATGTGGGCTTGCGCGACTACGCCACCTTCTTCGAGCAATGCGCGCGGCTGCTCGGCGATGACGGCGTCGCGCTCATCCATACGATCGGCAAGACGACGACGCCGGGGCCGGTCAATCCCTGGATCGCGAAATACATCTTCCCCGGCGGCCGGCTGCCGTCGCTCTCCGAGATCATGCCGGCAATCGAGGCGTCCGGCCTGCGGGTGACGGATGTCGAGATCCTGCGTTTGCACTATGCCGAGACGCTGCGACTTTGGCGCGAAGGCTTCATGGCGCGACACGACGAGGCCGAAGCGCTCTACGATGATCGCTTCTGCCGGATGTGGGAATTCTACCTCGCGGCCTCCGAGGCGGCGTTCCGCTTCGAGCACCTGGTCGTCTTTCAGATCCAGCTGGCCAAGCGGGTTGATACACTGCCAATGACGCGTGATTACATCACACGCAACGAGGCCACTCTGCGCGAGCGCGAGGAGGCAGCGCACAGCCTGCGCGCGCCGCGCCGGATGACGGGTTGAGGCCGCTTACAACGGGGCCGGCACGGAAGACGCTTCACGGCGCATCAGTTGCGGCGTGGCAAGGCGCGGACTGACGCCCTCGCGCATCATCATCCGGCGCAGCGGCGTGATGGCGGCGAGCGCGCGCAGGCCCGTGCCGCGCAGGAAATCGGCGGGAAGCAGGCCCGACAGCAGAGTGCGGTTGAGCATGTCGACGCCGAGCGTGCGGCTGCGCACGTCGAAGCGGCGACCGCGATCATAACGCGCCAGCGCCGCGGCGCTTCCGGGGTCAGCCCCGCCGTCGGTGCCCACCACCGCATCACGCAGGGCGGCGACGTCGCGCAGGCCCAGATTGAGGCCCTGTGCGCCGATCGGCGGGAAAGCATGCGCGGCCTCACCGATGAGCGCGAGGCGATCGGCGCGGAAGCGATCAACCGCGAGCCCGCTCATCGGCACCACCCCGCGCGGCCCGTCGATGACCATCTTGCCGAGGATCGCATGCGCCTGCCGCTCGATCACGCGCGCCAGCGCCGCATCCTCGTAATGGCGCAGATGCGCGGCCTTGTCGGGCTCCGTCACCCAGACGAGACTGGAGCGGCGCCCGGGCAGCGGCACCAGCGTGAACGGGCCGTGGCGGGTGTGGAATTCCGTCGAAATGTCGCGATGCTCGCGCTCATGGGTGAGGATCGTGGTCAGCGCCGCCTGCGGATAGGCCCAGCTGCGCGCCCGGATACCGGCGGCGCGGCGCATCGGCGAGTTGCGCCCGTCTGCGGCGATGACGAGCGAAGCAGCGATGCGGCTCCCGTCATCCAGGTTTATTGTGATCCGCTGATCATACGATCCGGGGGTCACGGTATCCTGTGATCCGATGCCCGTCGCCATGCTGGAAAAGCTGGCAATTTCGCTCTGCGCCTGCACGGCATCGGCCAGAACCTGGACCAGAGTGGCGTTTTCGACGTTCCAGCCGAAGGCATCGAGCCCGATCTCGCGGCATTTGAAATCCACGACCGGTGCGCGAAACAGGCTGTCGGTATCATCGATCAGCCGCATGATTTCGAGCGGCGCGGCATGGGGCGCGAGCGCCTGCCAGATGCCGAGGCGCTCCATCAGATGTACGGAGCCGTCAAGCAGGGCCACGGTCCGCCCGTCACGTGGAGCATGCGCATGCCCGATCACGGCCACGCAATAGCCCTCGCGGGCAAAGGTCAGGGCCGCCGCGAGTCCCGCCGCGCCGGCGCCGACGACACAGATATCGTAATGACGGTCGCTCATGTTCACTACATAGTGGTTTTCGTTGCGAAATGGCAGCGACGAAGCGTCGCTTTCCACCGGGCGCCACCCCTCAATCCATCACGGCGGCCTTGAGAATACAGACCATGGTCGCGCGGCCGGGCCTGTCGCCGACGCAGCGCACCACATGCGGACGGTCGCAACGATAGCGCAGCGTCTCCCCGGTGCGCGCGGTCTGCACAACGCCGGCCACCTCGACTTCGAAATCGCCTTCCAGCACGGAGAGCGTCTCGACGGAGCCGCGCTGATGCGCATCCGATTCGAGCACACCGCCGGGATCGGCCGAGATATCGTACCATTGCAGCCATTCGACTGTCTTGATCCAGCCGATGATGGCCAGCCGCATCTTGCCGTCTTCCGAGACGAGGATCGGCGTGTCGCGGCGGTTGGATTTCTCGAGGAACGGCTCGTCCTCGGCGCTCGCGAGCACCCGCTCGATCGAGACATCGAGCGCCTGCGACAGGCGCCAGATCGTGGCAAGCGTCGGATTCGTCTCGTTGCGCTCGATCTGGCTGATGATGGATTTGGCGACGCCGGATTGCTCGGCGAGCTCGGAAAGCGACAGGTTGTAGGCCTTGCGCAGACGCTGGATCGTCTTGCCCAGCTGCCCCGATAATTGCTGCGCTCCCGATTCGAGCTCCCGGGTCCGCTCTCGGCCTTCAACACCCATGATCACCAATCCACCGGCCCGTTCGTAACAAGGAACGAGCGTTTGAAGCTACGAACGCACCATGCCCAATGCAAGGGCGTGGATCAAGCGGGAATGGTGGGAAATCAACGCCATACGCCAAACGATACAAGCGCTGCCGCTAGGGAAAGCGGCTGATCAGGCACGCCCTTTCGCCGGCTCACGGATCGCTCCAGACCGCCATCAGCGTGCCACCGGGCTCCCTGAACGCGAACCGCCGCCCGCCGGGAAAAGCAAAAATCTCCTTCGTGATCTCGGCCCCCGCCTGCCGCACCGTTTCGAGCGCACTCTCCAGATCCTCGGCCTTCAGCACGACAAGCGGCGCCACCTGCGCCTCGCTGCGCGCAATCCCCCCGCCCAGCCCGGCCTCCCGGATATCGCGATAATCCGGCCCGTATTCCACGAAGCTCCAGCCGAAAGCCTGCGCAAAGAAGCTTTCCGTGGCCGCCATATCCGGCGATCTGAACTCGACATAATCGATTTTCAGAGTGTCGCCGCCCATGATGTTTATCCTTTGTTCTTGTGTTTACAGCGGCGCCGGGGGTGGGTCAAGGGGGTTGATCGGATGCTTCAGTCCCCTTGCCGTGCCTCATCGATGATTTGCCGCGCACGGATCAACACGTATTCCGCCCAGACAAGCGCCGACTGACCCCATGTAGGTGCAGTAGCAAGGATAGCTTCACTTTGCACTATAAGGAATTCCGCTGCCGCGACAGTGGCGCCACCGAGAATGTTCCCGGCTGCAGCATCGATCGACTTTCCGGCAATAAGAGCCATCACAAGTACAGTGTTCTTAACAAAACCATGTCGCGTATCCGCAACACGGCCTCTCGAACCCGAAGCGGCTGTAACGCGGGCAAATTGCTGTGTGCGCTCTGTCGCCAACGCGCTGTCGCCGAGCGCACTCGCGATTTTGCGCTCGTGCTCGGCAACGCCCTCGCCAACGCGGCTGCGCTCATATTCCCGCCCTCGCGCCTCAAGCGCCTCGATATCGGGATGGCCCATCGTGATGCCTGGCCCGATATGCAACACGGCATCAAGAGCTGCAAGGCAGTCGGGATCTAGCTTTTCGTCATCGGGCCGGTTGGACTGGCTTTGGCGCAGATCCGTCAGTGCATTGATATCCAGATGTATCATCAGGAAATCTGCGTCTTTGAATACCGCCTCGCTCAATTGCTTCAGGGAGCGAACCGGTCTGTCGATTTCAGGGTAGCGATTGACTGCTTTCAAGAGATCGTCGACGGCGCGCGGCAGGCGCTCATACAACCGCCGGCGAATCGGATCATCGAGTTCTGCTTCCCCCGGCAGGATTGGAGCGATATCGATTCGGTCGTCATTAGTCAGGAGCAAACGCGGCTGCGCATCCGCATCTGGCGCCTCCGGAGGCTCCCCGATCGGCTGCGGCGGGCTTCCATCCGGGGTGTATGCGGGCGTATAGGGCTCGGGCCATGGCGGCAGGCTGCGGAGATAGGCGAGGGTTTCGCGGGCGCGTTCTTCGTCGTTTTCGATTTCCGCGAGCTCGGCGAGGCGGCCATCGCGGGCGGTGGCGGGGGTGTTTTTGAAATTTACGCCTACCAATTTGCCTTCAATAACTTTTTTCATACAAACTATAGGACGCAAGTCAATTAATTGAGTATGATTAAAATCAAATAATTGTGGATCTTTTAAATTTTTAACAGGAGACAAATCTTTAATATTTGTGCTTTCTATTATAAATGCTTGTATATTGTCAATATACAATATCGGCGAAATATCATAAATACTGGTTCTGCTTAAAATTAATACAGATAATTTTTTAAGATTTTTCAATATCTGTAAATTATTAAATTTTGTATCTTTAACTATAAGACTAACTAGATTTTTTAAGTCCGCGAGGGAACTAAAATTCTCTACCGGCGTTCCGGAAAGGTCTAGCACCTCCAGATTCGGGAATTTCCCAATCAACGAAATATCAGAGACAAAAGTGTCCTTCAACTCCAGTACACGTAAATGTTTCAATGCGAAGCGCGGCGTTCCTTTTCCTGCATAGCTGTGCCCAAGATATAGCCGAGGGGACAACTCATATTGCGTCAGTGTTGTAATATCATCAATATGTGTGCCAGAGAAAGAAATGTAGTCAAGGCGCCCGATGCTCGTAATCTCCGGCGGTATCCGGTGAAGCGCGCGAAAGCGCTCGCCATTAAAGAAAATTTGATTTTCTCCCGCCGCCTTCACCCGCGCGATCTCTTCGACCGCCGCCGCGTAAGCCTCTTCCGCCGCATCGTCCGCCATATCCGCCCCTTGCAACCTTCCCGCGCAGTATCGCCCGCCCCGCCCGCCATGCCAACCCCTCACTGCCGAGCGGTCGATGCAGGCAACCTCCCCTCTCCCTCGTGGAGAGCGACTGTCTTTCGGGTCAAGCGTTTTGTTTTTGCCATGGCGTTTTGTCCCGGATGATGGCGTTGAGCATTGTGAGGAGCTTTCGGGCTGTGGCGACGATGGCGACGATCTTTGGTTTGC
>Ga0208623_101005_pt1 | contig 9079 bp, 9 predicted proteins | sample HotLakConsUCCL28_FD_184737 | JGI IMG/M metagenome (GOLD analysis project Ga0208623, IMG submission 184737) | Hypersaline microbial mat communities from Hot Lake, Washington, USA - Hot Lake Consortium UCC-L28 (SPAdes) (version 2) ...
AAGTCTATACTTGATTATTCCAAAGTATGGATCCAAGTTCATAGGGCATGCGGCGCATGGTGTGCTGTATGTACGATCAACATGCAAAGGGCCTTTCCCCTTGCAGAGCGGTCGCCGCAGCCGGTTGGCCCCGGCCACGACGACCTGACCATAACAACCTTCCTGGAGGTTTATCATGGCTACCAATATCGATAGCACGTCGATTCCGACGTGCAAGACCGGCGATTCTGCCGCGGTTGCGTTTTCCCCCGCTTCCCTCAATTTCGACCTTCCCGTCTTGCGTGACATGTGCGCCAGCGTGCCGGGCATGACGCTTGATCACGTCTACATCGTCCTCGTCGCGATCGACGAGGTGGGGGGTCAGCGTGAGCTCGGCGACCTTGTCGATTTGATCGACGACGCGCGTTGGCCGCTTCAGATCATCGACGCGATGATCGATTATGGCCTCATCCGCTTCGCCGCCGGTTGTGCCTTCGACGCCAACATTCCCGTCGAACGTATCTGCTGAGCCGCGGCGCCTTAGCCGCAGCAGTCACCCTTTCATCTTACAGACCGATCCGTCCGAATCGGGCGCGGTGCCGGCATGTCTATGCCGGCGCTGTGATCCCGACACGCGTGACGGCACTGACGAGGTATTCTCACATGAACAACATTCTTTCAGGCGTTGCGAGCAACGCCCCTATCATCGATGCATTGTCGCATAACGGCAATCTGCGCATGATCGCCGTGCAGGGTAATGGCTTTGACGCCATCGATCAGCGTCCTGAATTGCAGCATCCCGGGATCTACATCTGCATCGGGCCCGACAATCGGCTTTACGTCGGTTACAGCGGTACGCTGATCGTGCGCACCTGGCGTTTGACAGCCGGGCCCGTGCGTCCGCCCTTTCTCATGTTCATTGTGGGCAATGATCAGCCGCTTGAGCCGGAAAATGCCGCCGTGCTGGAACGCATCGCCTTTCAGGCGCTGTTTTCGGGCGGCCACAATCCCATGAATCGCAGGGGGCCCTACGGCAAGCTGATCGATCTTGAGACGTATTCGAAGCTGCAGCGCGATTGGACCTCGCTGATCCAGCCGCTTGGTCAGATCGTCCCCGCGCTTGCATGCGCCTGGATCGAACCGACTTATGCAAGGTTGCCGAAAGAGCATCCCGATGACGCCTATCTCGAAGAGTTCCTCGAGGCAAACAAGCGCAATATGCGGGCAACGATCAAGCGGATCTATGAAGGATACGTCATCCAGCCGGGGAGCATGATCCGGCGTGACCCTGCTCCCCGGGCTAAGGCGGTTCGTCACATCCAGCGGATTGAATCGCGCTATTGCGGCATTCTTGTTCCCGATCGTGATCAGTTGCGTCTCACCCGGCCGGTGTTCCGGCGCACCTTGTCCGCCTGTTCGCAGTTCGCCTTTACGATCACGCAGACCGGAATCTGGGAGCCGATCCGCGACCAGCTTCCGCCTACTGCCGCGTGAACAGGAGATTGATCATGACAAGTCAGAACCACAAGCCCGATCTCGATGCGATGCAGACGGAGGATGTCGAGGACGATGTCGACGCCGGTCAGACCGCCGACGATGCCGACGGCAGCGACGATATCGAAGATGTTCTCGAAGCGGCGTCGGACCATTGCTTTCCCGATGGCGACGCCGACCAGGACGGAGACGAGAAAGCTGGTAAACCTCACAAATCCTCCCAGGCGCTGATCGCGGACTGGATTGTCAGGCAGCGGCTCAGCGATCGGCTGAAACCCATTCTCGACAAGAAGCCGCATTGTCTGCTGATCGAGCCCCCGGATGCGACCTGGTGCGAGCCGATTTCGCGGGCGATCAGGGGCCAGATCCCCAACCACTCGCTGTTTTCGAGGAACAGCGAGTACACAATCACGCCCGAAGATTGTCCGAGCCGTCGCCAGCACGGCTACATCCGCGAGAAAGCGATCAGCAGCCTCTCGCGGGGCAATCCGCTCGTTCTCATCTTCAATAATGTGCATGCGAGCATCCCGCCTGAAGTGATGGGCATCGTCGATGAGCATGTGCAGCTCTCACCTCTGACAAAGTTTGAAGTCATTGCGATTATTGAAGAAATGACCAGGACCTGCATCGCCATCCCAAGCGAAGACCTGGTCTCCGGGCTCTCGTTCGAGCAGATCTGCGGCGCAATCCGCATCAACGACACGCCGACACCGATGATCAATCGGTTGAAAGCGATGCGCAAAATGGCGAGCCAGACGAAGGCGATCGCAGCACCGCCGCTCGGTGATCTGGTCGGGTACGGCGAGGCCAAAGAGTGGGGATTGCGTCTCGCACGGGAGATCGATCGGTATCGCAACGGAGAGATCGCCCTCGTTGATCTGCCTCGCGGTCTCCTCCTTTCGGGGCCGCCAGGCTGCGGCAAGACGCTGTTTGCGCAGTCGCTCGCGGTCACCTGCACTGTCCCGATCGTTGTGACCTCCGTGGCGAAATGGTTGCAAGCGGGTGATGGTCACCTCGGTGATGTGATGAACGAAGTGAAGCGCGTCTTTGATGATGCGCATCAGAAACCGAAGCCTGCGATTCTCTTTCTCGACGAATGCGATGCCTTTACCGACCCGTCGAAAGCGCGGGACCGATCCAATTGGTGGAGCACATTGCGGGCCGGTGTGCTGACCGCAATCGATGGTGCGTCCACGGAGCCGGGTCTGATCATTATTGGTGCGTGTAATTTCCCCGATCAAGTCGACGAAGCGCTTCGCCGATCAGGCCGGCTTGATCGGCAAATCCGGATCCCCTTGCCCGATCCGACATCCCTGGCCTCCATGCTCCGATCCGCACTCGGTGATGATCTGCCCGAGATCGATTACGAGCGCTACGGCCAGCTGAGCCTCGGATCGACTGGCGCCGATATCGCACGATATGTCCGTGAGATTCGTGCCCGCGCCCGTGATCATGGCCGCCCCGTCGGCGAAGATGATGTCGCAGCGGTGTTGGCGCCGCCGGATAACAGGCCGGAGGCACTGCTTCATCGGATCGCTATCCATGAATCGGGACATGCGATCGTGGCCCATCATCTGGGACGCACTGTCCGATCGCTGAGCCTTGGTCTAAACTTGGGTCTGCTCGGCGGCTACGCGATTTCGACGCGGCCCCACATGTTCACGCGGGAAACGCTGCACGATGAAGTGATGATCTGCCTTGCGGGCAGGGCCGCCGAGATCGCTTTCGGTCTGGAGGCGTCGAGCGGTGCAAGCGCTGATCTTGCGCAAGCGACAGAGCTGATCACGCGGGCGCATGCCGTGTATGGATTCGGTCGTTCGCTCACAGGGTTCGGCGATGATGCTGATACGTCGCGGCTTCTCGCTGATCACCCTGACCTCTCGGCGCAGATCGACGCGGACCTGCACCGGCTTTGGCTGCATACGATGCGGATCATCGATACGAATCTCGGTGCGATCCACGATCTCGCACACGCGCTGATCGAGCAGCGTCATCTTGATGAAAGGCAACTGCTCTTGCGAATTTCGGAAGGGGACCCTCCGGATCAAAGGGGCAAGCTTGCTGAGTGAGAACGATCCACGGCCTGGGCGATCACCGGGCCGTGGAAAACTTTTTTAGGGCGATGATTCTCCCCCAGGAGACCTGCGAAATGATTGAAAACCGTCCGGGAATGCCGCGGAAGTCTGATACAAGCCCTGCGGTTTCGCCGGAGCGATGGGCATTGATCATCGTGACTGACAGCGAATTAACATCACGACAACTCGCTGGATGCTACATCAGCGTGAAGCTGCGGAAGCACAGAGAACGTAACGATCGAGCGCAACTGCTGCATCATATTGTCACACCCTAAATTCTCATCAAGAAGGAGCTTCTGCAGCTTGCTCTTGTGCACTGGCTCAATCTCGAAGCCTTCAAGCCAGCGGAGAAATTCTGAGCGAAAAGCCTTTGAATCTGATTTTGTGTGGACTACATCTCTGACCCATTGAAGCTGCGGAGTCTTGTGCTTGACCCGCATATACGATTGGATCGCAATACCGACTTTACCGTGATCCGCGTTACCAAGCGAATCTACGTGCGCTGAGAGTTGTCGAAAAACATAATACGTCAAGAAATCTGTCAATTGGTACCTTTTTCCCCGCGTATCTCGCATATCATTAACTGTACTCATCGCCTTCCGAAACCGACCGATTTCGATCTCGCCGACCTCGATTTGATACGTACTTTTGCTCGGCATACTCCGTCTGCGGCGACCATGTTTCGGTCTTTGTGTTGCCTTAGCTTCGTCGTCAAGCGCTTCGTCAACCGCCTCGCCGCTCTCGGCACGCTCGTTTTTTCGAATGCTTTCCGCAGCTTCGATCAACTGCCGCTCTTCTTCCCATTTTTCATCAAACATATCTCTATACTTTCGAAAAGTATCAGAGCTTGATGTGATTTTCAGAGTTTTAGCAAGCAAAAACTGCTTCGTTGACATTAATTTATAGCCCCGCTCGCGGAGAAAATTAATCATCACAAATATTTTTCTTTGCAAAATATAACCTTTTCCATCAACTCTTTCCACGGACTGCCTCAAGATATCTTCGAGCTCCGCCTTGTCATCTTCGTTTATAATCAACATCTTTTGTGCCCCTTAGTTGCCCTTTGATTACAAAATTCATTCAAGCAACATCATCATGTTGAAAATAACTCATGTATTTCTGCATAACTTCGATAAATGCGTCTTCAAAAAAGATAGTTATTCCTATGTTTATTTATTTCAAAATGCTCAAAAATACGCGAGTCAATATATTCATGCGTCCAAGAATCTGAATCAACAATAGTTTCTTTGTAAAACCTTTCCGCTTTTTTAAAATCGCGAATAAATTTCGACATAACTTCGATTTTTTGTTCTGCAATCATAATTGCATCGACATCGATATTCATAACGCCATCCGACGTAACATGCCTTTCGACGGCATTCGGAAAAAGCTCGATTCCAGTTTTAATTTGAGCCAGAAAATTTGTATAATGCTTCCCGTAATGTATCAAACGGGCCGCCTCGATAATTGAAGCGCCACCCGGATCTTTGCCATTATTTTTGCAGCACTCATAAATCTGAGTTGCAGAAATCGGATCAAGATGAGGATCGACATAGATCAGCACAAAGCCGTTTAGAGCAGGCACGACAGCGTACGCAGAACGCGAAAAAAACATGACTGGACCTCCGTTTCTCCAAACTGGTCTTAATTATATATCAGCTTTTATCAAAAGTCAAGTAACGAAGTCTTTGGGAAATATGCGCGTATGAAATTACCCATTTCCGTATTTTGATGCGTCGCGATTGAGAAGCTTGATAAACCTATTTTGCCCATATCTACGAATAATTTCATGCGCCAATACGGGCTTTCACCATACGAACTTGCAGCTCTGTGCGTTAGCTATAATATCACGCATGTCATGCCATGCCACACTATTCACAGCGGTGCGCCGCGATTGCTGGATTTGCAACCCTGATTGGACTGTTGGGGCACTCTCCTGGTTTTTGGATGAGCAAGACTATGGACAAGGCGAGCGAGAGCACGTCCATCAACTCGCCTAACAAGCCTTCCGCCGTGCCGCGTTGCCGGTAGTGCTCCAGCAGGTCGGGCGCCGCCATGGCGTCGGCCCTGATGCTCGTGACGAGCCAGAAGTGATCGAGGAGCAATTCTCCCGGGCTCTCCAGCGCGACGAGGACAGCGCGGCCTTCACGCGTCCATGATCCGGCCCGGCATCCCCGGTGTGACGCTCCGGGCGGCGCTCCACAGAAAGACTGCGGTTGAAGGAAGTCGTATCTTACAACGAATTTCGGATCTCGAGTCTTTGTAAGCCGCCATCGCTGAATAAGCTGGGTTCACTCGCTCACGAACCAATGCGAAAAAACGAGGGCATGAAATAAAACCGGTTTAAAACCGGTTTTTTACGTTTACAAACCGGTTTAAATCCGTCCTGTGTGTTGAGCGGCGCCCATGTTTGGATGCCCCCCTTGATGCAAGGATTTTTTTGCCTGTCTGAGCGGGTGATCGGGTGCGGTCATGTTTCAGGCCTCACAAGTGCGGCTTTCACATGCCGCGGGCCGGGATGGTGATGCGCGGATCAGGCACCAAATCAAAAGGGCGAGCTCGAGGCTCGTTGGACGCCACTGGTTTACCCGACCCGGATCTGATCGATCATTTGCCCATTCAGGTCATTGCCCTCCTCACATCCCCGAGGCTCCGACAGCCGCGTTCAGCAGATCGCGCCGGTCGGATCCCTGTAATCCGTCTCGCCGGCGAGCATGGCCCAGACCATACGCGCCATTTTGTTCGCCAATGCGATGGCGACCAGTTTGCGTGGTTTGCGTGCGAGCATGCGCGATAGCCACGATCCCGGACGGCCACCGTGCCGGCCCCTCCAATGCACGACAGACATGGCGCCGATGATCAGCAGGCGTCGAATATCGCGCTGACCCATCTTGGAAGTGCGACCAAGCTTCTGCTTGCCACCGGAGGAATGCTGCCGTGGAACGAGCCCAAGCCACGCGGCAAAGTCGCGACCACGACGGAATTCCCGCATCGCCGGTGCAAAGGATGCGATCGCCATGGCGCAGACCGGGCCGATTCCCGGCATGGTCTGCAGCCGGCGTGCTGTGCTGTTTTCCCTGGCTGCAGTTGCGATACGCTTATCGAGTTTGTCGATCTCGTCGCTGATCTGAGCAATCTGATCGAGGTAAAGCCGCCCGAGATCGCGAACCAGTTCCGGAAGCGTGTCCTGATCGAGGCAGGCAACAAAGCGAGCGATATTGCCAACGCCTTGACCGATTATGATGCCGTGCTCAGCAAGATGCCCGCGTAGTGCATTCACCAGACGGGTTCGCTGGCCGACCAGCAGGTCCCGGGTGCGGAACAGCATCGCCCGGGCTTGTTGGTCTGCCGTCTTCACCGCCACGGTACGCATGGTCGGACGCTGTGCTGCTTCCGCCACGGCCTCAGCATCAGCGGCATCGTTTTTTTGCCGCTTGACGAATGGCTTCACGTAAATGGGCGGGATCAGCCGCACTTCATGACCCAGACGGGAGAGCTCACGACCCCAATAGTGCGCCGTTGCGCATGCCTCCATCGCCACCACACAAGGCGGCAGCGACGCCATGAACTTCGCAAACTGCGCCCGTGACAGCTTCTTGCGGAACAGCACCTGTCCATCGGCCGCTGCCCCATGAACCTGCAGAACCTGCTTTGCCAGGTCGACGCCGACGATGCTAACCTCACCCATGGATGCCTCCTCCCTCTGTGATGACTTCAGCATCACCATTTTGGCACATTGCGATGCCGTCGGGTGGGGGCATCCACTCCATCAAAAGGGGCTCTGCCGCAATTTTGATGCAGTTCATGCTGCGATCGGCATCAATCTGGCGCGGAGCAGGTCGATATTGGCGCGACCATACATCTGCCGCTTGAGGGATTCCAGCCGACAGATGGTTCCTTCGGTCTGCCCGTTCGACCATGGAGACGTGATCGCAGCCGTAACGGCGGCATAATCCGCTTCGATGCCTTTCGCGAAGCTCGCCACCGGTGAAGAAAGGGCTCGTTCGAGCCAGGCGGCAAGGCCCTCCGCTTGGTGTTTACGGATCAGATCCTGGGAGTCATCGACGATCCCGCGGGCGGTCACAAGCACGGGCGCCGCTCGCTCGGCGATTGCAACGATAATCGATTCGTTTCGGGTCAGCTTGCCCCGTGCACTGCTGAGCAGTCGTGCAAGAGTCCGCGGTGCCGGATAGCGTGAAGGGGATGCATCACGGTCGTCGCGGCGGCGTCTTGTTGCCCATTCTGCCACGACACGCAGCGATCCCGGAAAGCCGGCAGCACGCAGACGGGGCCAGAGTTCAGCACCATTTTGACAGCCCGCTTCCCATTCCGTTTGCAGGCGATCGAGCCAGGGCTCAAGACTACTCGCCCGGGGACGGAACGGATCGGTGTGTCCGCCACGGACGACTTCGCGGACGAGTTTGCGCGATCGTCCCGTTCGACGCACGATTTCCTTGATGCCGATCCCCTCGGCATTCAGGACGCGTATTGTATCTTCTTCGGCCTTCCTGCGTTTCCATCCTTCATGCTGGAGGCGCTCGGCTGTAGTCAGGGTTGCCTGGTCGGGCATAGCCTGACCGAAGGCTGCCCGGATCGACCGCATCCAGCGTTTCACGGCCATGAGGAAAGCAGCGCTGGAGTTCTCCATCAGGTGCCAACGATCGGCCACCTGTTCGGCGTCAGGGCACGCCTGCGCGGCGGCTTTCGCATAGCCCCCACCCCGATCCCGGGCAATGATCTCGATACCAGGATGGTCGGCAAGCCAACGCTTCAGCGTTGCCGGTTCTCGGTCGGGGAGGAGATCAATCACCATACGCCGCTCCAGATCGCATATCCGGGTGCCGTAGCGATGCCCCTTGCGCAATGCCCAGTCATCGACCCCGATGACACGCGGCCGCGCGAGCGACACGGGCACCCTCCGCCGGACAGTCCTCAGCAGCGTATCCTTGCTGACGGGCAGCAACAGGCGCCGCGTTATTGCCTGCCCGGGCCGCCCGCCCAAGGCAAAACCAATGTGATGGACAATGCCGTCGAGCCGCGTCGTGCGTCGACCCCAAACCCTTGCTGCGTCCGGGGAGAGCCGCTCAGCAAAAATGCGACGGCGACAATCTTGATCGCGGCATCGGAAACGGCGTGCCGCCACGAAAATCCGAACACGCCGTCCATGGGCGGGCAGATCAGCAAGACAACTTTGATATCGGCTGCGGACCTGTGAAGACCTTTTTCCGCAAAGCGGGCACGCAGCCGATGCCGCAATCGGGCTCGCCTTCACCAAGGCCAGGCCCTCTTCAAATGCAATTTTTTCAACGCGCAATCCAACAAGCCCGAAAGCTCGCTCCCAGTTCGATAATGACATCAGCAGCGCTCCCTCTCCGAGAAGCCGCCCTGAGAATCGAACAATGCATGCAGCGCGACGATCAAAGTGAGACGCCAGCGTCAATCAAGGTGAGACGCGGATTTGGGGGCTCGAAGGGAGGGCGTAGCCCGACTGGAGAGACCCCAAATTCGCGTTTCGCCCGGAACGGGCGTGT